>Ga0181520_10005826_pt1 | contig 19289 bp, 19 predicted proteins | sample PEATcosm2014_Bin_29_FD_132451 | JGI IMG/M metagenome (GOLD analysis project Ga0181520, IMG submission 132451) | Peatland microbial communities from MTU Mesocosm Facility, Houghton, MI, USA - PEATcosm2014_Bin02_30_metaG | ecosystem: Environmental > Terrestrial > Soil > Wetlands > Peat | place...
CTCGAGGCGGCGTTGCGACCAATTCAGAGTTAAGTGAAGGCGGGCACGTATGGCGTCGCTATACGGCCGCCAAAATGCCGACGGTGTTCGCACACGTGTCCAGAGTGGTGTCGGATTTGGCGCACCCGACAGGATTCGAACCTGTGGCCTCTGCCTTCGGAGGGCAGCGCTCTATCCAGCTGAGCTACGGGTGCAGGCGCGGCGACGCGCCGTCCCTGATTAAACGATTTTCCCCGAATTGAAAATGGCGGGCTGAAATGGCTCAGGCGGCGAGCGGCGCGGCGCGGTCAGGAGCGAAATATTCGAGATAGCGCGGCTCGATCTCGGCCACCGGCATCACCGCAAACACGTCGGTCGCGCCGAAGTCGGCGTCGACCACCGCCTGCGGTCCGAACTTCGCTCCCAGGCGCCAGTAGCCCTTGATCAGCGGCGGCAGCGCGCGCAGGGCGGCGCGCGCGTCGAGCGGCGCGTTGGGCCCCGGCCCGAGGTCGGCGGCGCGCCCCTCGACCGCGTCGACATCCCATAACGGGTCGCCTCCGCCTGCCGCGCGCAGGAATCTGAGCGCCGCGGCGTGCGCGGTCGGCTCGGCGCCGGGGAAGCTCGCGCAGCCGAAGATCGCGTCGGCGCGATGATGGCGCGCGTAGGCCCAGACGCCCCGCCACATCAATTCGATCGCGCGCTTGTTGGAGCGGTAGGCGGGCGCGACGCAGGCGCGGCCGAGCTCGAGCAGCTTTTGGCCGGGATGACGCGCGATGAGCGAGGCGACGTCGAATTCGCCGGCGCTGTAGAAGCCGAAGTTCGCCGCCGCGACATCGTCGCGCAGCAGCCGGCAAGCGCCGACCACCGTCGGCTTGCCGTCGATCCGCAGGACGGAATTGTCGACGATGATCAGATGGTCGCAGACGCGGTCGAAGCGGCAGACGTCGCGGCGGATGAGCCGCGCAGTCGCGTCGGCCTTGGCGCCGCCTTCCTCGAAGAACACGCGATAGCGCAGTTTTTGGGCCCGCCGGATTTCCGCCTTCGTCGTCGCGAGCCGGACGTCGAGCTTGGCGATCGCCGCAAGCGTCTTGGGCAGCCCCATCAGATCACGCGCTTGACGACGGCGGAATGCCGGCCGGCCGGGCGCCGCGCCGGCCAAGGTCGCCAAGCTCATTGAACAGCCCCCCGATTCGAACCCCTCGAATCGTCGTCAGATCATTCTTATCGCACGGATTTATGACAGGCGCGCGCGCGCGGGCGCCAGACCTCGCGCCTCGAGCAGGCCCTCGATTGTCGCTTCGAGCCGCCCGACCTCGACCGGCTTGGCGAGGAACGCGTCGAACCCCGCCGCGGTCGCGGCGGCGGCGTCCTCGGTCGTGGCGCTGGCGGTCAGCGCGACAATCGCGGCGCGCGGCGACTTCGCCTCGGCTTCGGCGCTGCGGATTCGCCGCGCCGCCTCAAGGCCGTCGACGCCCGGCATCTTGATGTCCATCAGCACGAGGTCGAAACGCGCCGACGCCCCGCGCGACGAGGCGAGGGCCAGACGCGACGCCTCTTCGCCGTCGCGCGCTCGTTCGACCTCGAAGCCGAGGCGACGCAGCGCCTTCTGCGCGACAAGCGCGTTGATGTCGTTGTCCTCGGCGAGCAGCGCGCGCCTCGCCCGGCGCCGGCGGGCGGACGGAAAGACGGATGGCGCCGCCTGCGCGGCAGGCGCGAATTCGCTGGCCAGCCGCTCATAGAGCGACCGCGCGCGAACCGGCTTGACCAGCCAGCCGTCGAAGCCGCTGAGCGAGACCGGACCGAAGGCGCGCCGTTCGAATGGCGAGAACAGCACCAGCGCCTTCGGCGCGCCGGCGGCGCGCGCGGCGCGGGCGAGGCGGTTGGTCGATTCGACTCCGAGCGCGCAGTCGACGATGACAAGGTCGGGGCGATCGCCGCTCGCCAGCGCGGTGAGGCCCTCGTCGAGCCCGTCGGCGCGCGCGACGGTCACGCCCGCTTCGACCAGCCGGGCGGCGATCGCCGGCGCCTCGAACGGCGAACTGGCGATGATCAACGCGCGGCGGCCGGCGAGCGCCGTCGGCGCCGATTCGTCCGGCGCGTTCGCGCCCGCCGACAGCGCGACCGCAAAGGCGAAAACGGAGCCGCCGCCGGGGTTGTCGGCGAGCGTCAGTTCGCCGCCCATCAGGGTGACGATCCGCTTGGCGATGGCGAGGCCGAGCCCGGCGCCCTCGTGGTGTCGCGCAGACGAGCCGTCGCCCTGCTCGAACTCCTCGAAGATCGCAGCGCGGCGATCCGGCGGCACGCCGGGACCGGTGTCCTTGATCTGGAATCGCACCCGTCCGTCATCGGCGGGCGACAGCTCGACGCCGACCCCGCCGCGCTCGGTGAACTTGACTGCGTTGCCTGCGAGGTTGGTCAGCGCCTGGCGCAGCCGCAAGCTGTCGCCGACGACGACGCGCGGCGCGCCGGCGGCGATCGAGGCGGAAATCTCGAGTCCCTTGCCCTGCGCCTGCGGCGCCAGCAGCTCGACGACGCTTTCGACCAGCTTCTTCAGATCGAAGGTCTCGCTGACGAGCTCGAGCCGACCCGCCTCGATCTTGGAGAAATCGAGAATCTCGTCGATCAGGCCGGCAAGCGCGCTGCCCGACCCGCGGATCGCCTCGACGTAGCTGGCATGCTCGGGATCGAGCCCAGCGTCGCGCAACAGGTCGGCCATGCCGAGGATGCCGGCGAGCGGCGTGCGGATCTCGTGGCTCATCGTCGCCAGGAAGCGCGACTTGGCTTCGCTCGCCGCTTCGGCGCGCTCGCGCGCGGCCGCCGCCTCCTTGAGCCGCCAGACCTCGTCGCGCAGCCGCTCGGTCTCCGCCTCCGCCTGCGCGCCGCGCGATTCGGCCCGGCGGCGAGCACCCGCGATCGCCGTGGCGAGGGCCAGCGTCAGCGCCAGAAGTGGGCCAGCCTCGATAGCCAGCACGCGCAGGTCGAATTGCGCGGCGTTCGTCAGAGCGTCGATCATCGGATTTCCCGGCCCGCCGATTCTTTGGGATTCGGCTAAGCCGACGATGACAGGGCGCAGTTGAGAAAACCTTGCGCGAGGACTCCGCATTCGAGCGACCGGCCGCCACGGCGGAGCCAAATTACGCCGCGGCGGCGGCGCGTTCCTGCGGGCCGCGGTAGCTCAAGGCCTCAGCGAGATGGGCGCGCCCGACCGCGTCGGCGCTGTCGAGGTCGGCGAGCGTGCGCGCAAGCTTGAGCACGCGATGGTAGCCGCGCGCGGAGAGGCGCATCCGCTCGGCGGCGTCGCGCAAAAGCGACAGCGCCGAAGCGTCCGGCGCGGCCACCGCCTCGACCACGTTGGCCGGCGCCGCTGCGTTACAGGCGACCCTCTCGAGCCCGAGCGCGCGGTAACGCTCCGCCTGGATCGTCCGCGCCGCCGCCACCCGCTCGGCAATTTCGGCCGAGCCTTCGCGCGGCGGCGGCTGAAGGAGATCGGCGGCCGCGACCGCCGGCACGTCGATGGTCAGATCGAAGCGGTCGAGCAACGGCCCCGACAGCCTCGCCTGATATTGGGCGACGCAGCGCGCGTTGGGGCCGCGGCGGCAGGAATAGCCGGGCTCGTCGGCATGGCCGCAACGACACGGGTTCATCGCCGCCACCAACTGGAATCTGGCGGGATAGACGATGCGATGGTTGGCCCGGGCGATCGCCACTTCGCCCGTCTCGAGCGGCTGGCGCAGGCTGTCGAGCGCCTGCGGATTGAACTCGGGCAATTCGTCGAGGAACAGCACGCCGTGGTGGGCGAGCGAGATCTCGCCTGGTCGGGCATGGACGCCGCCGCCGACCAGCGCCGCCATCGACGCCGAATGGTGCGGGGCGCGGAACGGCCGGCGGTCGGTCAACGCGCCGCCGGCGAGCTCGCCAGCGACCGAATGGACCATCGACACTTCGAGCAGCTCGCGTGGCCTGAGCGGCGGCAGGATTGACGGCAGCCGCTGCGCCAGCATCGATTTGCCCGCGCCTGGCGCGCCGCACATCAGTAGGTTGTGACCGCCGGCGGCGGCGACCTCGAGCGCGCGCTTGGCGCTCTCCTGGCCCTTGATGTCGGCGAGGTCGGGCTGCGGCCCGCCCGCCGCGCGTAACGCCGGCGTCGGCCGCGCGAGGATCTGCGAACCCTTGAAGTGGTTGGCGAGCTGGATCAGCGAGCGCGGCGCGAGGATGTCGAGCTCGGCCGAGGCCCAGGCCGCCTCCGGTCCGCAAGCGGCGGGACAGACGAGGCCAAGTCCGCGCGCGTTGGCGGCGATCGCCGCCGGCAGCACGCCGGCGACGGGGCTGATCGTCCCGTCGAGCGCGAGCTCGCCGATGACGGCGTAGCCGTCGAGCGCGTCGGCGGGGATCGCGCCGATCGCCGCCATCACGGCGAGCGCGACCGGCAGATCGTAGTGACTGCCCTCCTTAGGCAAATCGGCGGGAGCGAGATTGACGGTGATGCGGCGCGCCGGCAGCGCCAAGCCGGAGGCGACCAGCGCCGCGCGCACCCGCTCGCGCGATTCGGTGACCGCCTTGTCGCCGAGGCCGACGATGGCGAAGGCGACGGCGCCGTTGGCGACTTGGACCTGAACGTCGACCGGGCGCGCCTCGACGCCTTCGAACGCCACTGTGGCTACGCGCGCGACCATGCCGCCCCTCGCCCGGCCGCGCCGGCGGCCGTTTGGCCTGGAACATATGCAGAACAGAAGCCCGGTGGCAAGAGCCCGCCGGCTCTCTAAGCGTCACTCGGCGCGTTCTTTGACGGCGGCGAGGATCGGTCCGCTCCCGGCCGCCTGCACCAGCACGGCGTCGACGAGCCGCGGATCGGTCTTGGCGGGCAGGTCAATGCGCTCAGGCTCGCCGCGCCAGCGGCCGACGAGGACGAGATCGACCACGACATGCGCATGGGGCAGCAGGTGGCCGGCGTTCTCGCCACGCTTGACGGCGACCTCGCGCGTCGCCGGGTCGTAACGCGCGAGCCAGACTTCGGCGCCGCCGGGCGGGGCTTCGCCCGCTCCGATCACCGCGCGTCCGGCTTCGATCGAGAGGTCGGGGCCGCCCGCGCCGCGATCCTCGCTCCTGGCCAGCGCCTGCAGCTCGGCCGCGTCTGCGCCGGTGACGTCGGCGCGGCCGTTGACGATCGTCTGCGGCGTGTAGACTTCGCCGTGACCGAGGGCGCGGGCGTAGGCCCATTGGCGAGCGGTGAAGGCGGGCTTGGCGAACGTGTCCTTCCAGCCGAGCGAATCCCAATAGTCGACGGCGAAATTGAGCGCCAGCGCGTCGTCGCGCGCCGCCCAAGCGAAAAGATTGGCGTTGGCGGGCGGACAGGACGAACAACCCTGGCTCTGAAACAATTCGATCACCAGGGGATGGCGCGCGTCGGCCGCGCCGGCGGGAACGGCGGCGAGCGTGAGCGACAGCGCCGCGCCGGCGCGAGAGAGGAAAGAAGCGCGCAATTGAACCTCCTTGCGTCGCCGGGCGCGACGCCGTTTCTTTTCCTTCGCCCGCGCCCCGGCCGTCGTTACGCGCGCCCGCACTGGCGATGCTATATGCGGTCCGCTTCGGCGCCGACGCGCGCCGAGCGCAACGAATTCGGACGAAAGGGCGTTCGGCGATGAAGACCGCGCAGATTGTCGAAGCAGGAATCGAGGATGTCGCCGACATCCTTGGCTTCATCCGGGACCTCGCGAAGTTCGAGAAGCTCGAGCACGAGGTCGCGGCGACGGAGCAAGGCCTGCGCGAAAGCCTGTTCGGACCGCGCCAATACGCCGAGGTCGTGTTCGTCGAGACGGAGGGCGAACGGGTCGGTTTCGCCATCTTCTTCCACAACTACTCGACCTTTCTCGGTCGGCCGGGCCTCTACCTCGAGGATCTCTACGTCCGTCCGGAGAAGCGGGGGCAAGGCTACGGCAAGCTGCTGCTGCGGCATTTGGCGAGCCTCGCCGTCGCGCGCGGTTGCGGTCGCCTCGAATGGTGGGTGCTCGATTGGAACCAGGGCGCGATCGACTTCTACCGCTCGCTCGGCGCCGAACCGATGTCCGACTGGACGGTCTATCGGCTTTCGGGCGAAGCCTTGCGGCGCTTGGCGTCGCCGCCGGCGGCCGACTGAAGGCCGACCGGCGCAAACCGATTTTTTCGCTTCGCCTCGCCGTGCTAAGCAGCGCCTCGACTTTGCCGGAGTTGGCGCGCGACATGGCTCGCACCGATTTCATCACGCCGCGTCTGTGCCTCGATTGCGACCTCGGCGAGGGCGCGATCGCGGCGCTGTCGCTCGACGAGGCCAATTACCTCCTCAATGTGCTGAGGCTGACGCGCGGCGCGCGGGTGCTTGTGTTCAACGGCCGCGACGGCGAGTTCGCCGCGACGATCGGCGCGGCGACGCGCAAGTCGGCGACGCTGGCGATCGGCGAACGCATCCGGCCGCAGGAATTTCCGCCCGACGTCGACTATCTGTTTGCGCCGCTGAAGCATGCGCGGCTCGACTACATGGCGCAGAAGGCGGTCGAGATGGGGGCGCGCCGACTGCAGCCGGTCATCACCCGCCGCACGCAGGCGAGCCGCGTCAATCTCGCCCGTCTCGCCGCCAATGCGCGCGAGGCGGCGGAGCAGTGTGGCGTCATCTGGTTGCCGGAAGTTTCGCCGGAGCGGCGGCTCGAGGAGGTCCTCGCCGCTTGGCCGGCCGAACGGCTGTTGGTCTTCTGCGACGAGGATGCGCCGCTCGCCAATCCAACCGCAGAGCTGGCGACGGAAGAGGCCAACGCCGGCGTGTCGCTGCTGATCGGACCCGAAGGCGGGTTTGAAGAGAGCGAACGGCAGTCGATCGCGCGACTGCCGCGGGTGCTGCGGCTGAGTTTGGGTCCGCGCGTGCTGCGCGCCGACACCGCCGCAGTGGCGGCGCTGGCGTTGATTCAGAGTCGCTTCGGCGACTGGCGATGACAGCGTGGAAAGACGCGCGGCGCGCCTTCATGCCGCCACGTTATCGCCGCAGCTTGCCGCCCTCGATTCGGGTGGGCGATATGAACTTGTTGGGGCGTCGGGCGATATTGAGCGCGACTTTATCCTTTGCCGCATGCCTTGCGGCGGCGGGGGCGCGCGCCGGAGATTCGGCTGTGCCGATCGCGTCCTCGGACGCGCGCTGCCGTTCCCATGGCGACGGTTTTTTCGGCGTCGTCGGGTCGGACGCCTGCATTCGCATCAGCGGCTATGTCGACGCAGGAGCGGATTTTTCCAAGGCGCGCGGCGGACGCGACGCGCCGCTGCTGGCGCCGGCGAATTCGGGTTTGCGGACCGGCGCGGCCACGGCGCTCGACTCGCGTTTCGACACCTCGGCTGGTCCAGCTCGCGTCTATATCGAGATCGGGCGCCCGCGCTTCACACCCTGAACGATCGGCAACGCCGCCGGTCGGACCCGCCCGACGCGCCTCAGGCCGTGTTCGGTCTTGGCCCAATGGTGCGGCCGGATCGCCAGATCGAATAGGGCCGCCCAGGTCGCCACACAAATCATTGCGTAATAGAGCGGCAACGTCGCGAGTACGCTCGGGCGCGCTTCAATGCGGCGTCGGCGCATCGCCGTGAGACCGGGAACCGCCATCGTCATCAGACCGCTGAGCGCGAGCAGATAGATCGCGACGTCGCCGAAGATCTGCCAGACGCTCGCCGCGCCCAGTTGACCCGAGACGGCCCGCCATAGCGCGGCGAAGAACAGCGGCGGACCGAACAGGCCGCCGAGCGTCGAGCCGCCGATCAGCGCCAGCGCGGCGAGCGCGCGCGAACGCCCAAGCGCGCGGGCGAAGCGCAACGGTCGCCGGCTGTGGACGATCAGCGTCTGCATCCAGCCCTTCTGCCAGCGCACACGCTGGCGAAACCAGGCGGCGAAGTCGGCCGGCGCTTCCTCGGCCGTCGACGACCCGAGCGCGCCGACGCGGGCGCCGGCGAACGCGAGCCGCATGCCGAGGTCGGCGTCTTCGGTGACGTTCCAGGCGTCCCAGGCGCCGACGCGCCTCAGCGATTCGACGCGGAAATGGTTGGAGGTGCCGCCGAGCGGAATCGGCAGCTCGAGAGCCGCGAGACCCGGATTGATCAGGTCGAACAGCGTCGCGTATTCGATCGCGAACATTGCGCTGATCCAGGAGTCGACGGCGTTGTCGATCGTCAGCGCCGCCTGCAGGCAGTCGACGTCGGGCTCGGCGGCGAAGCGCGCGGCGGCGAGCCGAAGCTGGTCGGCGTCGGGCTCGTCCTCGGCGTCGTAGATGACGACCAGAGCGCCGCGCGCCGCCGGCAGTGCGACGTTGAGCGCGCGCGGCTTGGTCGCCGGCCGGCCGGGCGGAGCGACAACGATCTCGTAGCGGGCCGGCAAGTTGAGCGACTCGAGCGCCGCACGCGTGGCGGCGTCATCGCGTTCGACGACCAGCTTGATGTCGAGCTTGCCGCGCGGATAGTCGCGGTATTAGGTAGCAAGCTCACCTAACAACGCCTATCGGGAGAGCGGGCGAATCGCCTCGTAACCGCCAGGCTGCGTGTCAAGAAATTTCTGATCTGTGCACAGTGGCCTGGGAACTTCGGGGATAACTTCCGCGAGTCCCGGCTAAACCACAGCGAACACGCCCATTACGAGTGAAAAGATTCGACTCGCGCTCTCGGCAGGGTCCAAATCCTAGGCGTGATACCCGAATCACTTTGCATCGCGAGACGACCCGGATGTTGCGAGCATCCGGGCCGTCAAACGATGGGGACGGTTAGGCCGGGCCAGGGAAGGCTTTGCACCCTCTCCCCCTGGGGTTCGACTCCCCCCGTCTCCACCTGTGGGCCCCGTGGCGAAATTGGTAAACGCAGCGGCTTTGCAAGCCGCCTCCTGTCGAGGGATTGTCGGTTCAACTCCGACCGGGGCCACGCCTATTCACGACACAAATCAACGCCAGCGGCAACCTGAACAAAACAGAGTCGGCCATTCAATTTTCAGGTGGCCGCCGCTTCGCGAGGGTAATTCCTGATGCGTAGGACTCGCCGCTGGCAGGATCGGTCGCGAACGCTAGTTCGATCCCTTCCGCCACCAGGGCAGCTTGAATTGCCGCTAGATTATTCGCGATCGGAGTCCGACGCCCTTTCTCGAAATCGCGAACTGTCGAAAGCGAAACGTGCGCGGCCTCCGCAAGCTTCTCTTGCGACCAATCGAGCCAGCCGCGCGCGGCCCTGCACTGTGCAGCCGTCAACGTCATTGGTTATCTATAACCTCAACGAAAAAATTCGTCAAGGTCAACGATTTTCGTTGACATCGCACATATCAACGATTATAACCAACCTCAACGCAAAACGTTGGCTTGGTTATGTCCCAACACTTCCTTCTCTCGACAGCGGCACGGAGCCTGAGCCTCGCTCGGATCGCCCGCATGTCGGACGAGGAAGCCGCCGAGGCCTTCAAGCAAATCCGTTGGAATGCGACCGCCGGCGAGCCGAACTGCCCGCGCTGCGGTTGCCTCGGCGTCTATCGCTACGCGACCCGCGCCCTGTTCAAGTGCAAGGCCTGTGACCATCAGTTTTCGGTCACGTCGGGGACCATCTTCGCCAATCGCAAGATGCCGCTTCGCACGGTCCTGCTCGCCATCGCGATCTTCGTGAACGGCGCCAAGGGTCACAGCGCGTTGCAGCTCAGCCGCGACCTCGACTGCCAGTACAAGACGGCTTTCGTCCTCTCGCACAAGCTGCGCGAAGCCATCGCCGCCGAGAAAGCCAACGCCACGGTTTCCGGCGAAGTTGCGGTCGACGGCGCCTACTTCGGCGGCTACGTGAAGCCGACTAATCACAAGGAAAACCGCGTCGATCGTCGCCTCGCGATCAATCAGACCGGCAAGCGCCGCGTCGTCGTCATCGCCCGCGAGATCGCCGGCAAGACGCTTCCCTTCGTGTTCAAGTCGGAAGCCGAGTCGTTGGAAACCCTTGGCCAGCGTATCGAGATCGGCTCAATCGTTCATGCCGACGAAGCGGCTCATTGGGACGCGCTGCACTCGCGCTATCTGACCAAGCGCATCAACCACCAAGAGAGCTACAGCGACGACGGGGCCTGCACCAATGCGGCCGAGTCTTTCTTCTCTCGCCTGCGCCGCGCCGAGGTCGGAACGCATCATCACATCGCCGGCCCGTATCTGCATTCCTACGCGGCCGAAATGGCGTGGCGCGAAGACAACCGGCGGCTGTCGAATGGCGAACAGTACCTCGTCGCGATCAATGCGGCGCTGGCGCATCCGGTGAGTAGGGCTTGGAAGGGCTACTGGCAGCGATCAATTGCCGCCTAACTTCCTCAGAGTGCAACCCACGGCGACTTTACGCCGAGTCGCCGGTCTAAATAGCCGACCGTCGAAGCCATCAAGCGCTCAGTCTGTTTGACATCGATGACGACTGCGACGTTTCCGTTGTCGGCGATGATCTTCGTCGCGGTGTGCATGCGACCGCCGACGTTGACAATCCCACTCTGGCAGCTTCCCCCACACTCTCGAATCCAGTGCATGTATTCGGCGAGTGTGGGATGGCCTCCCATCGGAAACGCCATCGCGGAGAACTCAGGCGCAGAGCGCTAGTTCGTAGGGCGTACCGTCAGCCGCACCGGATCGATTAAAATCCGAGCGCTTGTCCCACAAACGAAAAAAATGCTCCGGGGCGCGCGGAAGGGCGTCGATTCCGCTCTTACCAACCTCCTTAAGCGCTGCGTCTTCCGCGAGCAATGTCGCCTCGAAACGCGCATAGAGAGTGTCGAGATCGGGGGCCTGGGCGCAAATATCGTGCTCTAGGCACTGAGCAACCCATTGATCGCATTCCTGAAATGCGATCACTCGAATAGAAGGATTGATCGCCATAGGGAGCCTCTTTCACTGCACGCATTTCCGACATCGTGATCAATGACGGGTCGATTCGCCATAGTCAACGCCTGGCGTAACGGAATGGTTCACGCTTACGTGGGGCTTACGGACCGCTTTCGTGCCATATTCGCACGCCCTTGCGCTTGCCGCCGCTCTCGATTTTCCCGCGCTTTTCTGCAATGGAAAGCGCTTGGACAATCCGAAACGCGACGGTCTGTCGCATCACCTTGTCGCACTCATCCAATCCCTTCGCCTTGATAACGCGCAACGCCAGTTCGCGCGTATCTAGTGGCCCTTCCTTCGCGAGCGCCTCGCGACATACGGTGACAATCTCGCCACGCTTCCACAGGCGTCCTATGTCTGCGTAGGCGGGGAACTGCTGCGGCTCGCCGTTCAGTTCAAAGAGACGAATCGTCGCCGCGACGGCGGACAGGTCGCGTTTGGCCTCCTCGACCTTCTTTTCGTAAGCCACAATTGCGGCTTCTATGTCGTCGCGCTTGCGACGGAGAGTCGAGAGAATTTGCGGTTCAGCCATGCGGCCGATTATGCGGAAACGACTGCAAAACCGCTAGATTCGCTGAGGTGAGCTTGCTACCTAATACCGGATAGTCGAGCGCATCGAGCTTGCGCACGAGCGTGGCGGCCATCCGCTCCTCGCCGCGCAAAGGCGCGATGATCGTGTAGATCGGCAGCGCGGAATCGTCGAGCGGCGCCGAGGGCGACACGACGTTCGCCGCGGCGACCGCCAGATTGCGCAAGACGATCGCCGTGGCGAACAGCATCCACAGAGCGGCCGACAGAAACAGGGCGAGGCTGTCCGGCGCGACCGTCGCCGCCGACGCCGCGACAACGCCGAAGGCGGCGATCGCGACGCACTGACGGCTGCTGAGCCCGGAACGCGCACATAGCGCTGGATCGCGCCGCGCCAGCGCTTCGGCCGCCGCTTCGGCGATGCGCGCGCCCGCAGCAGCGCGCACCATTTTGCTCAGCATGCGCGGCGAGGCGATCGCCAGGCCGGAGAGCGGCTCGCCGGCTTCGGTTCGGTCGAGAAGGTAGCGGATCGCCGCCGCGCGCGGCGCGGCGATGACGCACAGGCCGGCGCGGTTTGCCGCAAGCGGCGCAACGCCGCAGGCGATCGCCGCATCGGCGTCGACGGCGTGGGACACCGGGATCTCGCCGCGGTAGAAGGGAAGCGGCAGACGGCGCGCGAGCGCGCGATAATAATCCTCTTCGTCGACCAGGCCTTCGCCGAGCAGGACTTGCTCGGCCGAGACCCGATTGCGGCTCGCCGCAGCCTGCGCCCGCAACAGCGCGCCGGGCGTGCACTCGTGCGCGGACAGGAAGGCGATTTCGGGCGCGAGTTCGCCGCCAACGGGCGCTGCCCGCCGCCCGGACTCGCGCCGCGCGCTGGTCGATTGACCGCTGAACGCTTCGCTTTGCGGCCAGCCCAGCCCCCTGGCCGCCGCTTGCATCGGGAAATCGCCCACGCTACCAACTCGCCAACGCACGCCGGATGACAATTGCGCGCGTCGAGCTCGCCCCTCCAGGCGCTCGCGGCGCTCGCGTCTTCGAGATCTGATCCAAACTGACGAGAACTTCCATGTCGGCCGCGCGTTATTTGACGTTCTGCGTAACGCTGGCCGTCAGCGTCGCCACGGCGGCGGCCAATGGTCTTCCTGCGCCGAGCTTCTGGGATCCGAACCTGCATCTCGAGCGGCCAGACCTCTCGGCCCTGCGCGCAATCCGATTCCTCACCGACGACGACTATCCGCCGCTCGACTTCGCCCTCGCCGACGGATCGCTGGTCGGCTTCAACGTCGAAATCGCGCGCGCGATCTGCGAGGAGCTGCACATCGGCTGCACCATCCAGGCGCGCCGCTGGGACACGCTGGTCGATTCACTGGAAACCGGCAAAGGCGACGCCGTGATCGCCTCTATCGCCGCCAGCGCCGCGACGCGCGTGCGGATCGATTTCACTCAGCCCTATTACAAAACGCCGGCGCGGTTCGCTGTGCGCAAGGACTCGCCGCTCGCCGACGCGACGCCGACGACGCTGGCCGGCAAGACGGTCGGCGTCGTCGCCGGTTCGGCGCATCAGTCGTTCTTGGCGACCTTCTTCCCCGCCGCCGTCGGCAAGCCCTATCCGAACTTCGCCGCGCTGCACGAGGCGCTGCAAAAAGGCGAGGTCGACGCGGTCTTCGCCGACGGACTGACGCTCGCCGTGTGGTTGGCGGGCGAGGAATCGAGCGACTGCTGCGCCTTCAAGGGCGGACCCTACACCGAGAGCCGCTACTTCGGCGAAGGCGTCGGCATCGCCGTGCGCAAGGAGGACGCCGATCTGCGCCGCGCGATGGACTGGGCGCTCGCCCGCCTCGCCGCGCGCGGCGCCTACGCCGAGATCTACACCAAGTATTTTCCGGTGGGCTTCTACTGAATCGGCCGGCGCCACTTTCCGTCGCGCGCGTTGATTTTCAAGGGCTTGCGTGGAAAATCTCCGCTGTCTTATGGCGCGGCGAGCGTTTTCGCTGGTGATCGAACGCCGCGTTATTGAGGGGCGCGTGGACCAGACGTTGCGCAAAGAGAAACGAGTGCGCAGCACCGTAATCTAATCCAGTAATCCAAAATCTCTATTGATCGTATGTCTTGTAGGACAAAATCCTAAGAATTTGCCTTGCTTATACGACGACGTGTCTTGCAAGCGTCTGCGTTTCACGATCCGCTACGATTTTTGTTATTTTTATATTGCTATCAAATGCACTGATAAGTTCTGCGTCGTACTTCACATTGTTTTGATTGTAATTATATCCGAATGTTATCTCACGGATCGCTCCAATTGGCACATCTACAGTGTATACTGGCTCTCCATCTGGAGTATCATGTTTATCACACGCGCTTAGTTCTCTCATTACGCGCCATTCGTGTTCGAATGACCATTTCACGTCCTTTACGAGAAATAATATGTAAGGGTTCGTCCAAAAATCATTCGTAATCTCATTTGAATATCGGACCTTTCTAAGCACACTGTGGCTAGTTCCGCTCGCGTCGACCCTTTGCAACAGCGGGCACTTCGAATCAAACGCGACCGAGAATCCCCGCTCTGATGTAGAATATAATCCCCACATGGGTTGGCTAAGTCCATCTTCCGAAAATGATAATATTCCAAACCTCGCTGTTAAGGATTCAATCCAAGCGTCGGCCTTTTCTCGCATCGTTTGAAAATACGCACCGCACATAACTCTGACCACGGTCGGCACCACATGTGTACCAAGGTTTTCTCTGAAAGCGACGCCCTCGGCGCTCGACAACAATGCGTTAACGCATGCAGGATCAGTATTGTACTTCTCTTTGGCAATCTGGTCACGTAAAAATTCAGAAAATACGGTTGCATCCGCAACAAAACGCGCAACTTGCTTTTGTACGACTCGATGGAAAAGTTCTTTCACTGGTACTGAACCGAATTCCTTCCAGCGCTTGGATAACTCGAAGGGATCGTTGAGAACTGTTCGTTGGGTAAATCTTACATTTGGTCGCCTAAAAAATCCGCGACGCTCTGCTGAATAATACTTGAATATTAAATCATTTGGATAACTCTCTGATTCCGTTAGCGCCACTTCTGGAGCGGTAATATCGCTCAGATCTTCATCCTTGATACCCTCATATATCCATTTCTTCAGGTCCATCGGCCGCCTCGGCGCGCTTCCCGGAGAGATAAACTTCGCTGGAATATAGCACCAAAATCCTGAGTGCGGCCGGGGCTCAAGCGAACTGGCGAATTCGGCCTTACCTGGTCGTGACGAGCAAGGCGTGGCCTGAGAAGTGCCGCCGAGGCGGTTTCACATTGCCAAGACGATCCCTTTGGCGAGGCCGCGGTTCCGACACAAGCGGGAATGCCCAGAGCGGGCATCCCCGCCGAATTCTACAGCAGGCAGTTCTCGGTCGGGTTCTACTGAGCTGACTTTGTCTTTGTGAGTAGCCGTTGGGAATCCGAGACGACACCTACCTGACAGTGGGCTATGGAGGCCGAGCGCGAGGCGGGCGTCGGTCGCTCAGAACTGCGTGACCACCGACACGCCGACCGACTGAAACGCGTCCATATTCATCAGCGCCGGGATCGCCTGTTCGAGGCTGATGCGTTCGCCGATCAGCCGCTCGGGCCGCAGCTTGCCGGTCTCGACCATCTCCAGCATCGCGCCGTAGCGGTGCGCCTGCATGCCGTGGCTGCCGAGCAATTCTAGCTCGTTGGCGATGACCTTGCTCATCGGGATTCGTGGCGCGCTCTGATCGCCCAGCAGCAATCCGACCTGCACGTGCTTGCCGCGCTTCCGTAGGCAGCTGACTGAATTGAAGCAGGTCGTCGGAGCCCCAAGCGCGTCGATCGACACATGCGCGCCGCCTCTCGTCAGTTCGATCACCGCTTCGGCGACGTCGGCGACGGCGTTGGCGTTGATCGTCGCGACGGCGCCCAAGGCGCGCGCCAGGGCAAGCTTGTCGTCGGAAATGTCGACGCCGACCACGTTGGCGCCGACGGCGTTGGCGATCATCACCGCAGACAGTCCGACGCCGCCGCAGCCGTGCACCGCAACCCACTGTCCGGCGCTCGTCTTGCCCTGGTCGACGACGGCGCGAAAAGACGTCGCGAACCGGCAGCCGAGGCTCGCCGCCGTGTCGAACGCGAGGGTTTCCGGCAGCGCGACGAGGTTGAGATCGGCCCGGTGGATCGAGACCAATTCGGCGAACGAGCCCCAGTGGGTGAAACCGGGCTGGAACTGATGGTCGCAAACCTGCTGGTTGCCCGCCTGACATTCCGGGCACTCGCCGCAGCCGCAGACGAAGGGAACCGTGACGCGATCGCCCCGCCGCCATTTGCGGACGTCCCTGCCGACGGCTTCGACGACGCCGGCCAGTTCGTGACCCGGCACGTGCGGCAGCGTAATGTCATTGTCGTGTCCAACCCAGCCGTGCCAGTCGCTGCGGCAGACGCCGGTCGCCAGAACGCGCACGACGACCCCATGCATTTCGGGCGTCGGATCGGGCACGGTCGTCAGCTTCGGCGGCTGCGAAAACGCTTCATAGAGAACGGCCCTCATCGCGGGGTCCTTCTGCGCGCTGATCCTGAGCCGCCTGCGAAGCAGGCGAGTCGAAGGACCGCGCGTTACGGCTTCTTGGGCTCGACATGGCCGCCGAAGCCTTTGCGCATCGCCGAAATGATCTTCTCGGCGAAGGTGTGCTCCTTGCGCGAACGGAAGCGGGCGTAGAGCGCGGCGGACAGCACCTCGGCCGGCACCGCCTCGTCGATCGCCGCCTGCAGCGTCCAGCGGCCCTCGCCCGAATCCTCGACATAGCCGGAAAAGGATTCGAGCTTCTCTTCGCGCGCCAGCGCGATCGAGGTGAGGTCGAGCAGCCACGACGAAACGACGCTGCCGCGCCGCCACACTTCGGCGATGTCGGCGACGTCGAAGGTGAAGCGATGCTCCGCGTCGACGGTCGGCGCGTCGGCGTTGCGCAGGATGTCGAAACCTTCGGCGTAGGCCTGCATCAGGCCGTATTCGACGCCGTTGTGCACCATCTTGACGAAATGGCCGGCGCCGCACGGACCCGTGTAAAGATACCCCTCCTCGACCCGCGCATCGCGCGCATCGCGGCCCGGGGTCGGCGGGATGTCGCCGCGGCCGGGCGCGAGCGTCTTGAAGATCGGATCGAGCCGCTCGAACGTTTCGCGCCGACCGCCGATCATCATGCAGAAGCCGCGCTCGAGCCCCCACACGCCGCCGCTGACGCCGACATCGACATAATCGATTCCCTGCGCGGCGAGCGACTTGCCGCGCCGCACGTCGTCGCGCCAGAACGAATTGCCGCCGTCGATGACGCAGTCGCCGCGCGAGAGCAGCGGCCGCAACAGTTCGATCGTCGATTCGGTGGCGGCGCCGGCCGGCAACATGACCCAGACCGCGCGCGGAGCAGAAAGAGCGCCGACCATCGCCGCGATCGATTCGACCGCCGTCGCGCCTTCCGCCGCCAGCGCCTTGCCCGGCGCCGGATCGCGGTCATAGACGACGCAGGCGTGCCCGGCGCGCGTCAGCCGGCGAACGATGTTGGCGCCCATTCGCCCCAGACCGATGACGCCGAGTTGCATGGATGGCCTCCTGAATTGCGTTGACCGAGCGCGTCAGTCTTTGGCGCGCTCGACATAGGCGCCGTCTTCCGTCTGGATGACGACGCGCGTTCCGGCGCTGATGTGCGGCGGCACCATGACGCGCGCGCCGTTGGAGAGCTTAGCCGGTTTATATGACGAAGACGCGGTCTGGCCCTTCATCGCCGGCTCGGTCTCGACGATCTCCAGCGTCACGCGCGGCGGCAGTTGGATGCCGACCGGGATCTCGTTGAAGATCGACAGGATGACTTTCATCCCCTCCTGCAACCATTGCTTCTGGTCGCCGATGACGTCTTCCGGCACCTGGATCTGATCGTAGGTCTCGGCGTTCATGAAGTGATAGCCGTCGTTGTCGGAGTAGAGGAAGTCGTAATTCTTATCCTCGACGAAGGCGCGCTCGACCTGCTCGGTGGTCTTGAAACGATCGGTGACCTTCACCCCGTCGGACAGGCGGCGCATGTCGATCTGGGTCGTCGGCGTACCCTTGCCGGGATGGAAGCTTTCGGCCGAAAGAACGACACAGAGCTGGCCGTCCTCCCGCTCGATGATATTGCCCTTGCGAATCGAGCTGGCGATCACTCTCACGTCTTTAAGTCCTCAAGGCTGGGCGCGGAGGCGCGGAGGCGGCGTTCCCTCCCTCCGGCGCGAAATGCGGCGGCACCATACTGATTTTGGCGGCAAAGGCCAGCCGTCAACAGCGGGGCGGCGCGAATTTCGGCAATCGGCGCAAAGCGGGACGTAGGGTTAGCTTGAGGGACCGATTTGCGCCGATTCCCACCGTTGCGTGCGAAAGTTGCCATGCCAGAAAGCGGCCGTGCGTGGTGCGGCGCAATAGCGGACATGGCCCCACTTGCTGTCGGTTCACCCCGGTAGCGATTGACCCATCTGAGACATTGGCATTTGAAGACTTTCACAGAGCAAAGGCGCAGTTCATCCTTCGCGAGAGCGTGATATTGTCCCTCTATTGCATGGACACCCGTCCCACGGGAGCATCACAAACTGAACCGACGGCGAGAATTCATCGCCAAGCTCTGCGGCGCGGCGACCGGGTCGTCAATCGCGTGCGCCGCAGCAGTCCGAACGAGTGCGACGGATCTCCCTGCACGATTGATCGGGGCTCAACCATGAGAGCGGCCAGAATCCATCGCTTTGGCGCACCAGATGTAATTGTCGTTGAGGAAGTGCCTCGTCCGGCGCCGGCGGCAGGAGAACTTCTGATCAGAGTCGCCGCTTCAGGAGTAGGGCCATGGGACGCGCTCATTCGCGAGGGCAAAAGCAAAGTAAGTCCGCCCCCGCCGCTTACGCTCGGCTCCGACTTATCAGGAGTGATAGAAGAGGTAGGACCGGGCGTCAGTGAATTCAAGAAAGGCGATGAGATCTATGGTGTCACGAACCAGCAGTTTTGCGGGGCCAACGCACAATATGCTGTCGCCCATGCCAACATGGTGGCGCTGAGGCCTTCGCGCTTAAGCCATGTGGAATCAGCGTCAGCCCCCGTGATTGCGGTCACCGCCTGGCAGATGCTCTTTGAGTATGGGAACGCGAAATCCAATCAGACTGTGATGATTCTCGGAGCCGCTGGAAATGTCGGTGCGTATGCGGTTCAGCTCGCGGCGAACGCAGGCCTGCAGGTAATTGGTGTCGTCGGCTCGAAGGACATCGAGTACGTCAAAGCTCTTGGCAGCCAAACGGTCGTAAATTATCAAGCAGGCGACTCCGAGAATATCGCGGGACCTGTCGATCTGATACTTGACACAGTTGGAGGAGGAACGCGGGAACGCTCCCACAGCATCTTGAAAACCGGGGGAGTTCTTGTTTCTGTCGTGTCCACTGATCCTATGCCTGAGCGACCCGACGTGCGCTCGGTATTCTTCTACGCTGAGGTGACTACGGAACGGCTGGACGGCATTTCCAGATTGTTTTGCAGTGGACAGCTGAGTCCGCATGTAGGCGCCCTTCTGCCGTTAAGCGATGCGCGCGCCGCTCATGAGATGCTCGCCGGCGCACCGCATAAGCGGGGAAAAATCGTTCTCGAAGTAAACGGCTGACGGACGCGCGGCCGGCGCTGCTCGCGCGCGCCGACGAGATAATCGGACAGGATTGCTGTTTAGCTACATCTGCCCACGGCTGCTTCTGGCGCTTAGCGTCGCTTCGCCGCTATGCAACAAGATGTCGGCTCCCGGTCCGCTGCGGCATTCACACTGCCCACCGACCCAAACCAGCTCGCCCTGGCGCGCCTGAGCGAATCCGATTACCACCTGACCCGCCTTGACCTCCGCCTCGCC
>Ga0181520_10005827_pt1 | contig 19288 bp, 19 predicted proteins | sample PEATcosm2014_Bin_29_FD_132451 | JGI IMG/M metagenome (GOLD analysis project Ga0181520, IMG submission 132451) | Peatland microbial communities from MTU Mesocosm Facility, Houghton, MI, USA - PEATcosm2014_Bin02_30_metaG | ecosystem: Environmental > Terrestrial > Soil > Wetlands > Peat | place...
AAAACTGTTCGCCTTCCCACCGGAATGGTGTTCACTTTCAGACCGGAATACTGTTCGGATTCACAACGGAATGGTGTTCGGCTTCAGACCGGAATCGCGTTCGCCTTCGACCGGATTCCCCACTTGAGGAAGATCCATGCCTCGTCGATCACGAAGACCTTGAACGTTGCGTTATTTGCGGGCTTTTCGATTTCGGATGACGCCCGCTGCAATACGTAGAAGAGCAGCGGTTCCAATACATCGGGGTATTCGGACCATCCATCGAAGTTAAAAGTTTGGAAGCGTGAGAACGTCAGGGTGTCTTCTACGTTATCGAAGAGATGCCCGAACTGCCCGGCTTGCGTCCATCTGTGCAGCCGCTCTCCCAGCGGACCGAGGATGGACGCGAAGTTAGTGAGCGTCCTGATCTCGGAGGGAAGTTTGTAGGCGCGCTCGATGGCTGCGAACAGCGCCTTCTCGTCCGGCGTAGTCAGCTCATACCGGCCACCGGCTTCGATCAGCACCCGCAGAAACAGGTAGAGAAAATTGAGGTTCTCGTGCGTCGCCTCCAAAGAGAACGGATTGATGGTGAAGCCGGGGTTCTTCAATCCGACATTCAGATACGTTCCGCCGAAGACCCGCGTCAGCGTCTCGTAGCTACCGCCAAGGTCGAAGATGAAGGTCAGCGGGGCATACTTCTGGAGCGATTGCAGGGTGAATGACAGAGAAAATGACTTGCCCGAACCGGTGGCGCCGAGCAACAGTGTGTGAGCTACATCGCCCGAATGCAGGTTTAGGTAGTAAGGCGTGCCATGCGTCGATTCAAGAACGGCAATGTACTCGCGTTCGAGATGCGGGTTCCACCGTGCGCCGGAATCTACCGTGAACACGAAAGACAGGTCAGCATAGTTTGAATTCAATGCCCACTGCCTACGGAGATTGAACTGCCGGTTGCCAGGCACGGTGGCAAAGAAGGCGTTCAGCAGGTTGTAACGTTCTTCATAGAGCAGTCCATCGTGCTGGGTGAAGAGTTTCTGGAACTCCGCAACCGCGTGTTCCACCTTCAGGCGGTCCTCGTCATAGATCACGACGGAGAGCGTGAACTCACCAAGGTTCTTGCCCTCCATACCCAGAGCGGTCAGCGCCGATCCTAGTTCGGCTATGGCTGCTTCTTTCGAGTCATCCACCAGCTCGTCACGGGGACCAACGCTCTCGCGCTTCATTGGGTCGTAGCGTCTGCGGAACTTGCTGGAGTTGAACAGCACACGGAGAATCTCGACATCATGTTTGGTCGCGATGCGTGCGATCATCACGCCCACGATGAAGAGCGCGATGCCGCCAAGCAGCGAGTGCATCAGAGAGAAGACGGACCCGCCTGAGATGAGCGCGACGAAGAACAGCCGGCGCTCCGCGCCCAGAATGGTCAGCGGGCGGTTCATCGCCTTATAGACTTTGTTCTGCCGTGAACCACCCCCTGCCATGTCATCTCCTTTCCGCTCATTCAGTGTTTGGTTTGTGGTTGAGAGAGCGATTACGGAAAGAGCCAGGCCATGAAGTTGACGGCGCCAATCGCCATGCCGACGCCGAAGACGATCCCGGCAAGCATTCGCTTCGACTGGCCTTCGCCGTAGGCGAACATAAGTCCGCCGACGACAATGGCAACCAGCGACAACCCGGTGGCAATCGTTCCTGTAAAGGCGGTCTTGAGGACATTGACCGCATTGTCCCAAGGGTCGCTGCCTGTTGCCTGTGCATAGACCGGGAGTGACGCGAGAAAGATCAGGGATGGGAGCGCTAGCCTACGGGAGCGCCGGAGGCGAGGCAATTTCACTGAAAGTTTGTTGAGCACGTGGCTCCTCTATCGTTGGAATTTCCGGGGAGCTGCGCTCCCGGCTGAATGTCAGAAGCGAAGATAGGTCGGGAATAGACTTGGAGGAAGGAAAGTTCTTCCATGCAAAAGCCAAACTTTCCAGGCCCCGGATCGGGGATGGTGCCGCCGCGTGGCATAGCCTCGCCAGCCCATCGGGATGTGCGATCACCGTTTTGCGCAAATTGGAAGCAGTTACCGAACTTTGTGCGAGGCATCGAAAGTTCGGTTCACGCCCGTTTTATGGAAGAGAGTTTAGTTAGCGGAGCCTATTTAGGAAGGGGCGAGCGCTTGCGGGGTGATGCTTGTTTTTGGGCTTGGAGGATGGAATGCGGCAGAGAGGCACTTTTTGGGGGAGGTCTATCCCGGAGCAGCTTGCTGGGGTTCCAGCGCGAGCGCTTTCTTATGAATGAGGTGATCCTGCTTCCGACCTCGAAGCGGAATACTCCTCAAACATAAAAAGCCAGAGGTCCATCTGCAGCTCGCAGCGGGCGCAACCCGCAAGGTGGTTCTCTATCTTTTCCGCCTCGTCCAACGTAAGTCGCCCGGCGAGGTAGTCAGGAAACCGGTCTGCCAGCTCCGGCTCCTTGCATATAGATTCGCTTGTTGGCTTCTTGTGTTCCATCATAACTTCCCCTATCTCTCTAAATCATTCTGATTCTGTGTGATGCAACCGTGTTCGTCTTGTTTGCGTTATGCCCAAAAAGAATTAAGGCCAAGCATATGCTTGTCCTTGTTGAACGTTCTGAACGTCCGCTGAGCGCTACAAGAATTCGGTATATCGGTATTAGTAGTATTAGGCCGCAGCGCAATTTGCCTTTGCCTTACCCGAATTCATAAACACGGCACCACAAACTGATACTCAGCCATCGGCAGTTCACACGCTGAACAAGAGTTACGGCCGAGCAGTGACCCTGAAAATTTCGGCGACCGGGGAATCACCGCTTTCAAGGCCGTGCCGCCTGGGCCAATCTGGAAACACGCCCAGGAACTCGCTTTTACGAGGTTCAAAGAACTTCAAACCGATTGCCCCCTGGGGGCATGATTTCTTTCGAAACTTTCTCAGCCCACCCAAGCAATCAATCCGGGTATGCAGTCTTCGATTTCGTAGTCTGGTTCTTTGGCGGGGATGCTCCGAACTCCTGAGAGACAGCCGCCCAAAATTCCCGACCGACGTTATATACAGTATCGTCGCTCACGCGCTTCTTCATGTCCTTTGAGACCATCTTGGCGACCTCATCAGCGCTGTAACCTTCCCTACGCAAGTTGATAATCATCCGGTCGCGTTCATTCATTCTTGACCACACGCGGTCCACCGCTATTGGGAATAGAAAAATATCGTGTGACTTTTCCGGAGCGAGTCCCCGGCGAGGGCGAGGAGTGTATTCAGGGGAAGAAGGGGTGTCTGGGTCGTCGCGATCGCCCGTACCCGGTTGAACAACTATTTCGGGGTGAAGGCGTTTCTGAGCATTGATGGCGATATTGTGAGCGACCTTTTTCAACCAACCCCTAAAACTTTGGATATCCCAAAAAGTTGGAAGGTTCTCAAGTGCCGCTAACCAGACATCGTTGCTGATGTCTTCACCAAACTCCTCGGCATTCTTATAGCCCATGTAACGGCGGATATTCGGCATGACTATCTGCTTGTCGTACTGCTTGCGCAAGCGTTCAAAGGCATCTTGGTCGCCAGCCTTCGCCGAATTGAGGAGGTCAGAGTCTGTCATAGCAGCAAGCCGATTCTATACTCTGCAGGCTACCTATCCCGCGCCGCTCCAAAAAAGAAAAACGGGTTCATGCCGGTTATGCCAGCATGAACCCGCTAAGCACCCGATCATCCTGAAGGTTCCAGACGACTTCCAGGCAGGAAGGCTGCGGCCGCAAGCGAGTTCCATAGGCGTCCTTTTCCGGGCCGCGGTAGGCGGAAACGGATGGGGTGCTGTCGGCGAACCAGCCGATGGGGCGGCCTGGCGAGCGACGCTCGCTGGCAGCCTCGGCGGGCTCGTGGGTACAGAGCAGCGGCCTGATGGGAAACTGCTGGGACTGAAGCCAATCAAGGGTTGGGTCGTCAGGAACGTGGTCCGGGATGGAAACCGGGGGGAGATGATCCGGTGCTCCGAGTATCCGGTGCGGGAATTCTTCGCTTGCCAGCCATTCGATGGTCGGCGAGTCGATCTCGATTTTCTCGTCATCGGGGAAGCGAAGCATGGAGTCAATCTCCTTCTGGGCCGTTTCGCTGGAGGCCTGTGGAGCTGGGCGTCGGCGAAGCGTCTGGTTTTCCGAACACGTCGATTCAGGGTGCCGGGTCTCTCGGTCATTGTCGCGTACGCTGAATTGCTTACGCTGTGACCGTCACCTTACTAAACAGATGACACAGGAAAAAACCGAGGAGGACTTGAAAATATTTCTTCGATTTTGCAGAAGGTTAGAAACTGTGTTCTTTTTTGAGAGTGGTCCTCGACTTTTCGGGTCCTCGGCTGTTCTTCGTGTAGGAGACTTTTCACCCGGAGAACTCAAATGAACCAGTGGATGCAGTGGTTTCTGCGTATTATGGCTGTGATGGGCAGCGTAGTGGGCGGTCTGGCTGCCACTTTCTACTATGACTTGGCCCGGATATTTCTTGAGCGGGTAAAGAATCTCGCCGAACTCGCCATACCCGTGGTGCTGTCGATTGGTCTGCTGATCGCAGCGGTCAGGCATGCTTTCTTTCCGGAGAGGAAGAAGGATGCGGGTGAAGCCAAGAACATCACAGCTGAAAAGTGGTCACATGAAACGAGGTCGGCCCGCAGGAAACGCAAAGCTCAGGAGGCTAAGCTAGCACGCAAGAACGCGCGGTGATTTGCCTCAGTTCGACGCCTCTTCTTTAATTCCCGCCATCATACCGTTGAGCAAAAACGTGATGCATGAAGCCGTGCATGTCGGCTTCCTGAACCTCAAGGTACACGTACCGCCGTGCTGAAAAATGCCGATTGGGGTTGCCAGATTGAGCGGAACAAACTATAAAGGAGACTTCTTGGCACAAGAAGTTGCAAACCCTCAAGCAGAAGAAAGATAGAGATGGCCGACCATAAGTCATTAGACTCATGCACGGATCTGGACTTAGCAGACCGGTTTCCTGACTACCTCGCTGGCCGTTTGCAGCTCGATGAGGCGGAAAAGATTGAAAAACACCTTGCGGGTTGCGCCCACTGCGAGCTGCAGATGGACCTCTGGCTTTTCATGGTTGAAGAAGGTGTGACGCCCAAAGTACCTGTTTTCTCCAAAGCAGAGGCGATGAGGCCCCTTGCCTCGCGTAATAGCCGCCCACAACGGTTCGCTACGCATCGTCCTGCCGTTACACAGGCGTAGAACAAATTCGCCCTCAGACGGGTAATTCAAATTCAGCCTCCTAGTCGATCCCGATAAACTCCTCCGGCGTCTCGATGCCGCTCGGCGGCAAGGGGGCGGCGCGGCTTTCCCATGCCTACCGGGCCTCTTCGTTGGCCGTGGCAATGTGGCCGCTGGCGGCGCACGTGGCGTATAGAACATTCTTGCGGGCGGTGACGCTGGCCCAATCAGTGAATGTGCCCCCCAGAGTTAAATGGGCTGCCGCAAAATGGGCAGGCAGCGGAGCTGGAGATGCGGGAGGTTCTTTGTTTCCTTGAGTGTATGCGCATGGTTGTTGTCCCTGTTCAAATGTCCAAATCCCATAGAAACCGCTCTGTGTATCGGGGCGCGGGCCGGTAGAGAAAAAGCAACGGTCAGGCGGATGACAAGCAATCCGGGAACTGGTTCACTGCCTAGCATTGTAATGGATTCCAGTACAATGTAATATTCTGTCATGACCACTACACGAAGATCGAAGGTTTACACGATTAGTCTTCCGCCCGAGCTTGCGCAAAGAGCAGAGGCTCTGGCCCAGCGGGACAGCCGCACGATGAGCGAACTATTTCGCGAGGCCCTTCGCACCTACTACGCCCAGCAGTCGCGGATGACTCTTGCGGAGATCGGGGAATATGCCGCAAGCCGCAACCCCAGCGGCTACACCGAGGCCGATGTGCCAAAGCTGGTCAAACAGGTTCGTTCTGAAAAGCCCAGCCGGCGTAAACTGCGGGTTAACGAGTGATCGTTGTCATCGACACGAACGTCTGGGTCTCCGGGCTTCAATTTGCGAAGCATCGCGGAACTCCAACTCTGGCGCTCGAAAAGGCCATGAGCGAGGACGTAATTGCCAGTTGCGATGAGATCAACGCGGAGATTTTCCGGGTCTTGACCGAGAAGTTTTTGTGGAAGCCGCGCCGAGTGAGCGCCGCCCTGGGCACGGTCATGGCACGTGCCGTCCATGTAAAGATTCGCGGTACAGTCAAGGAATGCCGCGATCCCAAGGATGATATGTTTCTGGAGTGCGCGGCGCTGGCGAAGGCGGCACTGATCGTTGCTGGGGATAAAGATTTATTGACTCTCGGCTCCTACAAGGGAACGCACATCGTAACCCCTGCGGAATACGTGAAAACCGAATAGGTGCCGAGCCCGGCGGGTGGGCAATTGCGACCTTCAGCGAAAGCGGAAGCACTGCAAGAGGGCGGGTAGACGGGCGTTGCAAAACGAAAAAGGCGTCCAGTCAGATGCCGGACGCCCAAATGAAACACAGTGTTTCTAGGCTGCTTTGCTGGCCTTTGCCACGCTCTTCTTGGCAGCCTGTTTCTGCTTTGCAGCTTGCTTTGCCTGCTTGGCGGCAATCTCGGCTTCGACACTCTTCCGCACCTTCTCAACATCCACGCGATGCCGCTTGGCCGCCGCGCTGAGTGCATCCGTTTCCGCCTGCGATGCCGATTCCACACTGCCGAGCAAAACGATTTCCACGATGAGTTTGGATAGCCCGCTTTCGTCCAATTGCCGGAGCAAGAGAGCTAACCCTTTCTGCACCTGCGGATAGGTTACTTCGCTGGCGGAACCATCAACCATCTTGTGCCGCCGCGCCAGTGCTTCGCGGCGTAACGGCTCCATCTTTTCCAGCGTGGCATTGGCTACCAGCACGAGGTCGGCACGCTCAAGCGGAGATGTAATTCTCTTGAGCACCTCGGCTAATGTGCGGTGCCGCACCGTAATTTCAAGTTTCTGCTTCTCCAGTTGTTTGCGGCGCTGTTCCCGCTCCTTCGCCAGCTGCTCCGGATTGGCTGTTTTGCTGGCACGGTCTGCGAAATGAACCGTGCAACTCGGTTCCGCACAGACTTTGACCGTATGGCCGCGCTCCGCGCCATCGACTACGATTGCCTCTGCCATGTGCTTGCATGGCTTCTGATACGGCGAGAGTGGCTGCTTTGCCTTTGCCGGTTTAGAGAGATTCAGGGCAACATAACGGTTGCGGGCAAGTACAGGTCTATCGCCGCGCGTTCCGTATGCGGTAGTGATCTGCACAAGTTTGGGCTTGGCCGCAATCTGCTGCTCTACAAATTTTGAGAGCTTGTTGTTGTAGCAAATCCCGTCCGAGCATTGATCGCGCTCGCTCATCTCTCCAAAGAGTACGGTGTTGTATCCGGTGCGCTTCGGGCACTCGGCACAACTGCCTGCTTCCGGCACAAGGGTTGCATCGTTCTTATCGAAAGGAACATGATCGAGCGAGAGCAAGATGTTCTGCTCAATCCAAGCGTTGAAGTCACGTAATGGCAGCAATACGCGAGATTCTTTGCCGCCATTCCAGACTGTGCGAAATGCGGCATCGAATACCTTTTCCTGTTGTGCCTGTGGCAGCTTGGCGATTTCAAGTGCATGGCCGACGCCGATCTGGTCTGCGAGAAACGCCTCCACGATAGAAGGAATCAGTTCAACCAAACGCTGGCGTTGTGTCACAAATGCCGCACTCTTGCCCGCCTTCTGCGCCACGGCTGCAATGTCGTAGTGTGGCGATTCCAGCCGCAAAAGCGCGTCGAAAGCCAATGCCTCCTCCATCGGATGCACGCCCTCACGCTGAATGTTCTCAATTAACTGCGCGACCACGCAGTCGGAGTCCGATAGCGCGATGATGCGAACCGGAACATCGGTGAGTTCGGCCAGCTTTGCGGCACGCAAGCGCCGCGCACCGGCAATGACTTCGTACTTGTCATCGGCGATGATGCGGACAAGCAAGGGTTGCAAGACACCTTGCGATTTAAAGCTCGATGCCAGCTCGTTCAGGCTGTGCTCATCGAATCGCCGACGTGGGTTGGTGGGTGACTCTTGCAACTGCGTAAGCGGCAAGTTGCGATACTCGTTGCTGGTAACAGCAATCTCTTTCGACATGACAACTCTCCATTTCGTTCTGTTGGTGCGTGGAAGCCCTGCGGACAGGCACACTTCACCTGCCCGCGCAAATTGGCGGTAATGATGGGAGCGGCGGGTTAGGCCGCTTCCGTGGTGGCTGTCTGTTGTCTGCGGGAGCGATGCTCCTGTTTGGCTTCGGGTGTTGGCTCCGCTGCGCTGTCGGGCGCTTCCTGCGAAACAGCTTCATCCGTCTTGATCGCAGCGAGGATTACGGCTGCGGTCTGCTGAACGGCCTCAAGGCTTTCCATGAGCAATGCAGCGTTGCCGTGATAAAGCTGGATGTAGCTGGCGCTGGCCGTGGACGTTGTTAGCCCGATTGCCTTGCCGACCACAAACGCCACGGCTTCGGCTTCGGTTTCGCGGATGGTCTTGGTTGTGGCCGTGCGGCGGTCTCCGTGCTTCAACATCAGGTGAGCAAGTTCATGCACTAGGGTGGAGAACTCCTCGGGCTGCGTCTGACCGGGCAGAATGCGAATGGTCGTGCCGCCCGCCATACCGAGCGCTGGCGCGATGCTCTCGTCGTACTCAAGGGCGATGCCCTGAGCATTTACGTACTCGCGCAAACGGGTGAGAGATGCGCCCGCTTTGCCCGTTACTTTGTCCAGTTCCGGCAGCGGTGCACCATCGGTCTGTGAAACATCCCACACGTACACGCGGCGGAAACCGAGCAGCGCTGATTGCTTCGTATCAGCATCTTCAGTCTCGGACTGCTCGCGCTTCTTGCGGCTCTTGCCGATCATGGGCGCAAGAATCGCGATGCCTTTCTCGCCTCGCTTCACCCTGCGGCCAAGCTGGTTCCATGTCCAGATGCCCGCTACATTTGTGGCTTCCGGTTTTTGTCTCGCTATCAGCAAGACATTGCCAAAACTGTAACTGGGAAAATGCACCATCGCGTCAAGGTAGGCGGTCAGCGTTTCGCTGTGGCCCGCCTCTAACTGCTCGATGAGATATTGCACGTTTTCGCGCACAAGCTGCTGTGCGGATGCAGGCTTCCGGTTTTCACTGCCGGAAGCCGGGTTGCTGGCGATGCTGCTGATGGTGCCATTGCTGATGGCTGAGCTGCTGCCGTTGTCGTTGCTCTGATATTCCATTGTTTTTGCTCCTGTCGGCCTGCCGGTTGAATTTTGTTGTTCACAAAGGCATAGCCGACAAAATCAACTGGCAGGACGACTGGAGGAAACGAGGGCAGCGATGGTGGGAGTCCTGAGGAAGGGCGCGTCCAAGTGACAAACACGCACTATCGTTTGGCGCGCAGGCGGCGCTTGCCCGAACGGACGGAAAAGGCCCGTTTAGCGCGCTCTTCGCGCTGGGCCGTCCAGCGGAGCGGGCCGAAGTGGATAAATGACGCGCGTAGCGCTGCCTGGATTTTCTCGCGTTGTTATGTCGCCATCGAATAGGAAAGTTGCTATGGGGCATCCGGTGCTCTAACGCTTTCGAGTACCAGAAAGGCGAGTCTGTGAGATGAGGGTTCGCCAGGTTTATGTGCGTACGCCATAGGAGAAGGCATTTGCGTGCTTATATCGAGAGGGAATCCTCGTCAGGAAATGCAAGGGAGAGCTGAAGGTCGGAGGCGGCATTTGTTTGTGTGGCAGAATCAATTCGAATTCGCAGAGTACCCCGGAATGCAGCGCGGTTGCGGGACAGTTCCAGACTTACCGAGACATCACTGGAACCTTCCGATGTACTGAAACGCAACTCGGTCGCATCTTTCAGGTGAGAGATTCGATCCAACTCTGCTTCAAAAGTAAGAATTCTCTCGGGTCGCTGGTTTACATTTCGCAAATCAACGCGCCTATAGATGGGCGAAGTTGGAAGTCCTGAAGCATCACTGATCGTGCGCAGCTCAGCAACATTCTGGTCAACTGCAAGAGGGGGCGCGGCGCCGCTTTCGTCCTTTGAAGATAACGATCTCGGGAGCGAAGTGCGCTTCAACATCAGGCCTTTCGTAAAGCCACCCCTCCGGTTCAACTTTTTTCTGCGAGCAGTCTCAAGCTGCTCTGCTGGAAGGTTCAGAGCTTCGCGGATTCCGGCTATTACTTCCGTGACATCGGCCAGTTCGTCCACGAGCTCATCTTCAGATTTTGCGTCGAACGCCTCAAGTGCTTCCTCAACAAGCTTCTGTCGCAGAGATGTAATCAGAGCATCTCCATTAAGCCGAACAATTTCGACTTCTTCGCCTGCTCCAAGGATGAGATCCGGGATCTGATCGCGTACCAACTTATTGAACTCTAGAACGTCGCCAGCTACGCCGAAGAGATCGACACATTCGACCTGTGCACCATGACGCTGCAGCATGTAGTACGCGTGGGATAAGAGGCCCCCGGCCAACTCCACAACGATGTTGTGTGTAGCGGCGAGCTTTGAAAGTTCTTCGGCAAACTTTTGACTTCGAACCAGATCCGGGTCTTTCGGTTCGATTACAACCCGCTCTATCTTCAAACCATCAGAGACTTGACGCTTCAGTTCTGACCAATCCGATACTCGTTCAATTCGAAAATCCCTGGCCGTTGACAACTTTCTTCTTGGAGCGGCCTTGGGCGTTCCAATTTCTGACTTGCTGTGGAACCACGGTAGTACTTTGTGAGGAGTTGCCTCTTTGTGGTTGTCAATGAACCACATCAATACGATAGGGTGGTTCTCATGCTCTGCTACTTTCCGAGTGGTGGAGGCGATTTCTGCAATCCAGCTATTTCGACTGATGCTCCGTGACCAATCGAACGGCGCACATGTGTGCTGAGGAATCCATCGTCCCGTGTTGTCGGGAGCTATAAAGGTCCCCTTGTATCGCAGGCGCTCTCTAATGTTCGGCTTTGCGGGATCGCGAGTATCAACTTCGAAGGCATCGTGACTATACCAGTAGAGGCCCTCAGGAACACCCCAGAGGGATTCGATTCTCACTATTCTGTTCTTTGGCTCAGCGCGTGCCCATGCTGCTGCCGTCGAGGGTATAAAGTGGTGCGCGATTAGGCAGAGGCTACATTGCTGTAAGGCTGTCGCCTCAATGGCCTCCCTGAATGTGGATGTAAGCCAAGTCTGAGCATTCTCAACCTTTCGCAATTCGTCGCTTCGTGGCAGCATCTCACGACAGTTGGACGGTATATCTGTTCCATCGGTGCGTACAATCAGGGGACGCTTTGTGAGCTCAGCAAGGTCACGAGCTAGGTCATCTCTGATATGCCCCCTTAGAATTTCACCGAGCACGTCGGGATCAGTCAGAACGAAGAAGGGCGGCATTTTATAGCCGAGCTCACTGTAAATCTTCGCATTGTGTAGCTTTGGAAAGCGCTCGAAATCCTCTCCTTTTGCAATTCGAAAACACGTCAATGATTCAGCGGAAATATCAGGAAGATGTTTTGTGCAAAGAAGCGTAGGACTAACTCCCGAATCGCTGTTCATATCGGCATCGACCTGCACGATGTGAAGAGCGTTACCGCTCCATACCCATTCAAAATGCACTCGCTGTGCCAATTGGGAGGCCCAGAGAGCAACTTTCTTGAGGAGGGTTGGGACTTGCAATTGGGATTGGCACGCGAGACGCACAGCTGAGATCGGTGTCCCATCTCTCCAGCGCCTTACTGCAACGGGTGTCATATATGTAGACGAGTTGGGGCTGATTTCAAATTCGGCAATAAAATCGCGTTTTTCACGGCTAAGCCGTCGCTCGTTTGAAAGATGCCCTTTCGCAATTGGTGTCACATACTCCTGCACGATCCAGTAAACCGCCTCAGAGCTGGGCAACAGGCTCTTCCGCAACTTTCGAATCGTGCTTATCACGTTTTGCGCTGAACAAACCGATGAGACTAAGCGTCCTCGGTCTTCCATTGTTTCCGAGCTTCCACTCGAACGTACGATGACCTGCGCAGATGAAATATTCTCTTCTGCAAGGGCTTTGATAACGGACGCTTGCGCGAGGACGTCTTGATCCGGCTCAGTGACAGCTTCGCAATGTATAACAACGAATGGTGGCACCCATTTTGTTGGGAGACAGCTAAGTCCAAACGCCTTCCAGCCGAAGCGTTCTGGAGTCACGTGCATTGGAAGGACGTGCTCTATTGCGTTATTTGCGACAGCGATCACACCACGAACCGGGCATAGCTTCTGCCCGGGAGCGTTCCCGCGCTGTTGGGCAGAGCGGGCGACGTCTTTGCGACCCTTATCGTTTGTAGGCATAGTCAAGTACCCAGCATTTCGACATGCGGGTGTGACTCTCTAAGGTGTTCCTGCTGTTGAAACGTCAACTGCAGGAACTGCTCCATCCCCGTTGGGTTTATGTTTCTCCTTGGATCGACTTGTTCCAAAAAGTGTATCCGCAACTTCTGAAAGCTTAGCAATTGCGCTATCAGAGAAGTACCCGACCAGAAACCCAAGTCCTACAACGAGCTGACGAGACGCAGTGGCTTTGCTATCAAAAATGCGCAAGCCTCCCGACGCGATGAGCGCGAGTACCGCGAACGCAAGACCTCCTGAAACGTGCGGAGTGAACACGCGCCGCAGGCGCCGGTCCATATGCCACAACTTTCGAGCAACCGTATGGTAGAGCCATTTGATATCGAAGAGCGTCCCGCCCAAGGTTCCCGCAGTCCAGGCCAAGCCGTATTTCAGAACAGTTCCATACTTCTGGTCGGAGAGGTGCATCCAGTACTTCGGAAAATCGAGCCAAAGACAAAACATGAATGCCGGAAGTATTGCGAGAAGTATTCCGAGATAGATCGCTTCTACGCGAATAGCGTGCCTGGCTTCAGCGGGGTACTTGGACTGCCAATCGAGAAGTTCTCGACCATCAGAAGGATCAGACTGGCCAAAACCAGTACTATTCTCTGCGCCTTTCATAGGCGTCCTGAATGTGTAATGTCTCCCGGACCCGATATCGGCAGATCAGCAAAGGCGGTGATCGTGTCGAGGATATTACGTTCCTGTGGAAAGTCGCGCCAATTGAATTGTTCTGGCACGCCCAAATGTGCAGCAATCGCTTTCCGGAATATCTGGCTACCAAGTGCCGGATTTATCGCGATTCGACCATTTCCGACCGGTTGTTCGATGTACAGATAGTCGCAGCCGCTTCGAGTCGCCTCCCGGCAATTGTCCCAAGTGGCCCACGTCCAAGTTGTTCCTGGCGGAAGAAATGTCTGCGCCGCCGCGACGAGGTCGAAGTCAATTGGTACCATGTGTAAATGAGCGTGGTCGACGCCGCATCCGACGCTTCGCTTTGCAGCACCCGGTCCGTGTTCAAATGCGCAAACTGGACCGAACATGGCTGTCATCATCGACGCTACCCGGATCTTAAGAGTATTAAGTTCAATCGCGAGATCTGCAGACAAAGCCCCTAGCGACACGAAATGCGACTTCGGGATAATCAACAACCAACCGCGTTTCAAAGCACCAAGGGAGGGTACGACCACGAACCTGTCCGACTGGAGCAAGGCGCGATTCCATTGTTTCACTTCGCGGCCCAGGCCAATTTCATTGCAAAGGCAGCACGAATTCATTCTGGCCTCCTTTACAGGCAAGTTTCCATCCCAAGGACACTAGTCTAATACAAAACCGCACATTAGCCTGGACCGAGAGTGGGCTGCGAACCTTTCAGTGTATCGAAAAGAGAGAAATTCAGGATACGCCCATGGATCGCCTCCAGCCGCATTTGACGACTTTCAGTCGCCCAATACCCACCGGCTTTCAGCCAATGGGCGCCAAGAACGGCTTCAGAGTGCCTTTCCGGTGACTGACTGCAATGGTGGAACCAAAGGCGGTCAAGTTCTTTAGGGATAGGCGAATCGTGTCGGAGACTCCGAGTGCGGGCGCGATGTCCTCGCCGTATTCCAAGGCTATTCCGCGCGATGGAACAAACTCCCGCAGATGGTTCAGATAAGGCGAACCACAGGGAGACGGGAAGGAACGACACAGGGCGGGGACGCAAGGACCGAGTGGCTAGGCGCTGCAAGTGACAAATGGCTTGATCGTCTGGCGCGCGGCAGCGCTGTCCCGAAGGGCCTGGCCTGAAGCGAAGCGAAGGGAGCGGTCTCGCCCGCCGGAAGTGGAGAAACGGCGCGAAGCCAATCAACAGTTGCTCTTCGTGTACCTGAGTGGCAGAATTGTGTATCTGGTGATCTGAATAGGGTTATGATCGTCGCCGTTATTAGGCGTTGGCAGCGCACACTATTGTCCTGAGAGAGCGAATGGCGGCTAAGAACTTGAGAATTGACCAGCTTGAGCTGGATGTTTCCAACCCCCGTTTTAACAAGGCGGACGGTCAGCCGGAGGCAATGCAGCGCATCATCGATGATCAGGACGTCAAACTAGCAAATTTGGCCGAGAGCATTGTCGGGGATGGACTGAACCCGATGGACCGACTACTGGTTATCAAGTCGCCGCATCGTTCAGGAAAGTATGTCGTCCTAGAGGGAAATCGCCGAACTGCGGCCCTCAAACTCCTCCGTAATCCTGCAATTCTCACAGGCCTTGAGGTGCGGTCTGGGTTGCAGAAGCGTTTTGATAAGCTGGCACAAGCGTTCGACCCAAAATCCGTGGAACCTATCCCATGTTATGAAGTTGCAAACCGAACAGAGGCGAACATCTGGCTTGCACAGCGCCACAGCGGAGAGAATGAAGGCCGAGGTATAGTGAATTGGTCAGGTGTCGCCGGATCTCGATTCCGGGGCACTGATCCGGCGCTCCAGGCGCTTGATTTTGTTCGGCAGCATGCCGAGCTCTCTAGTGACCAGAAGAAGCTTTTGGATGGTCGTTTTCCAATAACTACCCTTGATCGCTTGTTATCCACGCCCAGCGTGAGATCTATTCTTGGCTTTGAGATAAAGAACAATAAGCTGCTTACTTCTTTGCCGCCCGAAGAAGCAATTAAGCCACTAAGGCGCATAGTACTTGATCTAGCCGAGGGGCGAGAGAATGTTACTAAGCTCAAAGTGGTGAGCCAACAGGTCGACTATGTTGCGAAGTTTAGGAGATCAGACACTCCGGACCTGCTCAAGAAAACAGGGCAGCCTCGGGCTCTAGAAGGAATCACCGAGAAAGACTTTGCCGAGGAGAAATCACCGCGCGATAAGAGGAAGAGCAACCGGATTGCTCCGCGCTATGCAATTGTCCCTAGGTCGTGCAAGCTGAACGTGACTAATCCCAAAGTGGGCGAGATTTATCAGGAATTACGAACTCTTCGCTTGGACAAGTACCCGAACGCGATCGCAGTACTGCTTAGAGTGTTCATGGAAACTTCAGTAGATCATTACCTGTCCGATGTGGCTAACCCTTCTATACCGCTGACAGTGGTTACTGGGGGAGGAGACAAAGACAAAAGCTTACAAAAAAAGATTGAGGAAGCGATTGATGACATGGTAGCTCATGGAGCAGCAAAGAAAGATTTTGAAGGTGTGAAGCGGGGACTTAGCATCAAGAGCCATCCTCTGTCCGTTGATTTGCTCCACTCTTATATCCACAGTCGCTTTGTGGGCGCAACGGAACGAGAACTGACGGTGGCATGGGACAGTGCGCAGCCATTTTTTGATCGGATTTGGTCATGACCGCTGCTGCGCCAGTCCCGCCATTTTCACTTCGTTATTTCACCCCACTTCGTTACCCAGGTGGCAAAGGTAAGCTCTCGGCATATGTCAAATTGTTGCTGAAAGGCAACAATCTCCTAGACGGCGAATACGTAGAACCATACGCCGGCGGTGCTGCAATTGCGCTCGAGCTAGTTCTTCAGGAATACGTTACTCGAATTCATATTAATGATGTAAGTCGTCCAATTTATACATTCTGGCATAGCGTTCTCAATAACACCGACGAACTGTGTCGCCTTATTTTGGACACTCCTGTCACTGTTCGGCAGTGGGATATACAGAAGAAAGTTCTTTCGAATTCAGCAGATTTTGATGACTTGGCTCTCGGATTTGCAACGTTCTTTCTAAACCGCACCAATCGGTCCGGAATACTGAACGGTGGCATCATCGGTGGTCGGGATCAAACCGGGCCCTGGAAGATCGATGCCCGATTCAATGGACCTGAACTAGTTCACCGGATCACAACGATTGCGCGTATGCGCAATAGAATAGGGCTCTCACATCAAGACGCTCTTACCTTCTTGAAGCGGGGTGCTAGGAGATGGCCCGAGAAGACGTTGGTCTATTTAGATCCGCCGTACTTTGTGAAGGGGCGACAGCTGTATCACGACTTTTATCAGCCTGAGGATCATTCTAAGGTTGCGAAGTTTGTGATCGAGAAGCTAACAAATCAAAAGTGGATTGTCTCGTATGACAATGTAGAAGAGATCCGCTCACTGTATCCGGGTGTGCGGCGTATGATCTATGACATCGGATACAGTGCACGTTCTGCAAGTAAAGGATCCGAGGTCATGTTCTTTTGTAGGGGATTACGCGTGCCTCGGCGTGAGAGCCCTATAGGCCTGTAGGCGAGCTTGATGCCTTCCGGGGAGCCTTGTCTTTCGACGTTCCTTACTCTTCAGGTCATGGAACACAAAGTCGTTTGTCCAAAGTTTGATGTCAGGGACCGCGAAGAAAGTAGAAGTATCATCAAGGTCGGCGTGACACTCGTTTCATTATTGTCTTCTGCTGTTCCACTGCTTCATCCAGCCACTTCTGGGCTTGAACCAAGAGCTTTTTGTCAATTCCGTCCGCGTATTGAACAATGCGACAACGGTCGAATAGAATGCCAGCGTTGCCGGTATGTTCCTCCCAGACATGACGTCCGATACGATTGGGAACCATATATATCCTCACGGGCTCTAAGACTAATGGTAGCTTCATGAATTTTCGGCAGAATGTCAGTGGGCGAAGTTTCGTGAGATGTTGGTCCCAGTTCACGCCAGTCTTGCACTGGGCGAATCCAACAAGTCCGCCCTGTCGTCCGTCTTGAAATTTCCGCCATGCTACCAAATCGAGCTTGCCATCCCCGCCTCCCGGAACAACCGCTCCTTCTCTCCATCCTCCGCCTTCACCAAGTTTGGTACAGAGGTCTTCGACTTTGGATTTGAACGATGATGCGGAGGGGGCGGAGGTTCCGAAGACCATTGCTCCAGAATGAGAGGACGCGCCTCCCCAGAACGTCTGTAGTACCGCCGCGCATAGGTTCTCAAAAATCTTGGTGGGGTCTACACCGGCCAGGACCCGCTCTTTTGAGGACATGCTGGCGCGTGTGACCAATAGAAGAAAGTTATAAACAAACCCGCGGCGCCAGCGATCATTCGGACCAAAGTTATTCAATCTGAGATATGTGTTGTTGCGCTCCAGTGTGAACGGATAGGTCATGGCTCCGCCGCTAGTTATAGCGCAGGAAGCACGATCTGCGAGCTCCTTAAAAACGTCCTGTGCTGTTTCTTCGGATACAAGAGGGCTGGTGCCATCCCTACGCAAAGCTCTCACTACGTCCTCGCGCGAGGTGCTCCCATCTGCAGCAAACAATGCGCTCAATTCCGCCCAATCGGCGATCGAGACGTTTGCATCTTGAGTATCCGGGGAAGGGACAACGAGAAGATTATTCATTAACTCGTTTCGTCTGCCTTCCTTCTCTGCGTTCTTTAGATCGTCTCTGTATCATCGAGTCTACGAGATCATGGGAGAGAGCCTCTATATCCTGTGCCAATTCGAGCGTCTCTGAGTCGCTCGATTCATAGCCTGTGGTCAATGTTCCTAGTGCCTTCTGGAGGCTCTGCTTCGCCTGTTGCAGAGAAGCCCTGAATATTCGTTCGTCCCCCTGGCTTATGTCGTGCGCAACCCCAAGTGGAAGTCCATCTCGTAACGCACGAATCCCCTTTTCATTCTGTAAAACTGTATCGAATACTTTGAGATCGGGATTCTGGGAGCGAATGAGTGAAGGTTGATTTGTGGACTCCTTGCCATAAAGCCATCCCAGTAACTCACCGAGGTTCTTGACCTTGGAGGCAGGCACTGGCTTTCGCTCCGAGCTCCCCTTCCCACCAAGTCCCAGGAAGCCACTAATCCCCGGGAAGTCCATTCCTGTATAGATGTAATTAAAGTAGAATTTCGATTTTCCTACGTCATCCCGCCGAAACACTTTTTCTTTCTCGGCTTGTTCAACGATCATTAAGCCACGATACATCCTCTGAACAGTGGAGTTGTAATCACCAATCTGAGCAGCGATATCCTCAAGTGGAACTCCGTAATCGTTATGCACATGCGCTACGTACTGGGCCTTAGCGTATGACCCCCAGGTTGCGGGACCATTCACATGTTTAAATCCAAGGTATCTCCAGATCTCCTTGCGCGTAGTAACAATGCATGGCAATTCTTGGAGCTTTTTCTTCGCGACAGCGTCAATCTGGGGAAGGTCAGTGGCTCTCAGTTTTCGACGGTAGTCTGCTTCCAACAAGGTCAGGACGGCTGCCAATCGCCTATTTCCCTCTATAACGACGAACTTTCCTGAGGCTCTATCCTGCTCGACAAAGAGCGGCTCATGAGGGAAGTACCCGCTGTACGCAATTGACATTGCAACTTCCTGAACTGCCATTTCATCCCAAAGGGTCTTCAGGATGTCAAATTGCGTAGCGTCTGGCGAAACTCCGAATTCTGCCAACCGCGGGTTGTGCTGGTCGAGGCGGAGATCCTCCGTTCGGAGAAGCTGAGAGACGGAACCGGACATGTGACTGCTTTCGCTCGCGTTAGCCATCATCGGAAGTATAACGCGTCGCAATTTTGCGAGCAGCTAGAATTCGAATTTGCAGGCCACTCTGACAGAGTCCACGCTAACCGAGAGAGGAGATGTATGGAAACCCCGCGCACGGTGCGAACTGGTGGGCGGACAGAAGGGGCCATGGCCAGGAGGGGGAGCTGCGAGAGATCAGAGGGTTTGGCTGCCACAGTTCCTAAATATTTGAAAAGATTGGCTTCAGGTCGAGAAGATGCGTAGTTTTGGCGACTATGCGCCAAACGAGGATTGCTCGCGCTACTAATCTTGGGCTATAAACACCATTCATAAATGAAAAACACTTCGGAGCGTGTCACAAGTCGGGAAGGCATCAACGCCGCGCAGGCATTCTTCGAGCGAAACCGATGCGTTTTCCAAGAAGTCGCACAGCAAAATGACTTCGGCAAGGACGGCTACGTGGATCTCGGAAACGAAGATGGCGAAGTCACCTGCTTGTGCGCAGCCCTTCAGGTGAAGTCTGGAGCATCGTACAAGTCG
>Ga0181520_10005828_pt1 | contig 19287 bp, 35 predicted proteins | sample PEATcosm2014_Bin_29_FD_132451 | JGI IMG/M metagenome (GOLD analysis project Ga0181520, IMG submission 132451) | Peatland microbial communities from MTU Mesocosm Facility, Houghton, MI, USA - PEATcosm2014_Bin02_30_metaG | ecosystem: Environmental > Terrestrial > Soil > Wetlands > Peat | place...
ACCTCCACTCATGACACCAAACACTCAGAAAGTGTTCGTGCCCGGCTCAACGTGCTTTCAGAAATTCCGGATGTTTGGACCGCAACTGTTGGCCGGTGGTCGGCCATGAACGCCTGTCATCGCCGGGAGGATTTGCCTGACCGAAACGCGGAATATCTCTTCTACCAGACTCTCGTTGGAGCATGGCCACTCCCGGTCGAGCGCGCGCAATTCTACATGGAAAAAGCCTCGCATGAAGCCAAGCAGCACACGACATGGTCCAAACGCAATGCATCCTATGAAAACTCCCTGCAAAATTTTGTTTCCGAAACTCTGCATGATCCAGAATTCACAGCGGATCTGGAGAAATTCGTGGGAACGCTGGCGACGGCCGCCGCCATCAACTGCCTGGCACAAACCTTGGTAAAACTGACCGCGCCTGGAGTGCCGGATGTTTATCAAGGCTGCGAATTGTGGGATTGGAGCCTCGTCGACCCGGATAATCGCCGGCCAGTCGATTTCCAACTTCGCCGGCAACTGCTGGATGAAGCCGGAACGCTTCCGGTGCGAGCAATCTGGGATCACCGGGCCGAGGGCCTGCCGAAAATATGGCTGATTCAAAAAACACTCAAACTGCGCGAGTTGCATCCGCAATTCTGTGCTTACAACTACGAACCCGTGTTCGCAAGCGGAGAACGGGCGGACAATACCTTTGCCTTCCTGCGTGGTGGAAAAATCCTCACGGTAATCCCGCGATTTATGATGAAGTTGAACCATCAATGGCATGCCACAAAACTTGATCTGCCACAGGGGACCTGGAGAAATCATTTTACCGGCGGGGACCATTCCGGGGCAGTTCCGGTGGCTGATTTGTTGAGCAGCTTCCCGGTGGCCTTGCTGGTAAGAAAGGAAAGCAACTGATGCATACGTTTCGGGTGTGGGCGCCGTTGCCAAGACATGTGGAACTCCAATTTGACGGAGCCAGATTTCCCATGCAACCCCAGGACTATGGCTGGTGGGTGGCCGACATCGCCTCCGCCAGCGCGGGTGGTGAGTATGGGTTCGTTTTGGATGGCGAGGGACCGTTTCCCGATCCGCAGTCCGCTTCTCAACCGAATGGGATTCACGAATTATCACACTTGGTGGATCAAAATGCATTTCGCTGGTCGGACCATGGCTGGCAATCCGCCCCCTTGTCGTCGGCCATCATTTACGAGCTGCACACGGGCACTTTCACGAGCGGCGGCACTTTTAAAGCGGCGGTTGAAAAATTGGATCACCTCGTTCAACTGGGCGTCACGCATGTTGAGCTGATGCCCGTGGCGGAGTTTTCCGGAAGTCACGGATGGGGGTACGACGGGGTTGATCTGTTTGCGCCGCACCACGCTTACGGCACCCCCGACGACCTTAAGTACTTGGTGAACGCCTGCCATGCCCACCGCCTGGGTGTGATTTTGGACGTCGTGTACAATCACCTGGGTCCGGCGGGAAATTATCTGGGAAAATTCGGGCCCTATTTCACCAAGCGTTATGCGCCATCATGGGGTGAGTCGCTCAATTATGATGGCGAAGAGAGCGAGGCCGTGCGGCGTTTCTTCTGTGATAACGCGCTCATGTGGCTGCGCGATTTTCATTTTGACGGACTGCGGCTGGATGCAGTTCATGCCATCTGTGATTTTTCCGCCCAGCCTTTTCTGGAACAACTCAAGCTTGAGGTCGAAGACCTTTCTGCGAAACTCGGCCATCCTTTGTTTTTGATTCCGGAAAGTGATCTGAATGACCCGCGCTTGCTCTGGCCGCGCGAGCGGGGCGGCTTCAACCTGGATGCACAATGGAGTGATGATTTCCATCATGCGCTGCACACCGTTCTGACCGGGGAAAAAAATGGTTATTATTCTGACTTCGGATCGTTGGAAGATTTGGCCAAAGCCCTGTCCCACGCGTATGTCTATGATGGCCGGTTCTCGAAGCATCGCCGGCGCCGGCACGGCCGCCCTGCCGAAGGATTAAACGGTCATCGCTTTCTTGCGTACGTTCAAAATCACGACCAAATCGGCAACCGCGCCCAAGGCGAGCGGAGCAGTCGGTTAATGAGCGCCGGCCGCTTGAAAATCGGGGCGGCTTTGGTTCTAACCTTGCCGTTTGTGCCCATGTTGTTCCAGGGCGAGGAATGGGGTGCATCCACGCCGTTTCTATTTTTCACCGATCATCAGGATCCTGAGCTGGCCAGGGCCGTTGCCGAAGGGCGCTGCCGCGAGTTCGCGGCATTTAATTGGAATTCCGCCGACATCCCCCATCCGCAGGCGCCGGAAACCTTTGAGCGGTCAAAATTAAACTGGTCTGAAGTCACCCAGCCGCCGCACAAAGCATTGCTCGATTGGCACCAGCAATTAATCCGACTGCGGCACCGAGAACCCGCGCTTAGTGACGGGCGAATGGACCTGGTGAAAAGCCGTTTTGATGAATCGGCTCGCTGGCTTGTTTTTGAACGCCAGGAGATCAGCGTGGTCTGCAATTTCGCCAAAGACTCGAGGCATATTCCGTTGCGACCGCAGAAACATAAAATCCTGACGGCCTCCACTGCCGGAGTGATTTCCGGTGAGGGAAGCCTGTTCTTGCCATCGGAATCAGTGGCAATCCTAAAGGAGTCCTGAAAAATCTTTTAGGGCGAAAGCCATCGAGTCAAGCCTTGCCGTGGAGTACATTCAGGGTCAAAAAACCACCGCCTTGGGCCCCCTGGCGAAACTCGACCTCGATGGCGCGTTGCTCGCCGAGGATTAGTTTCACGCGTATCCGGGCGTTGCCATGATTTGCTTTCTGACAGCCATCAACGGCGGCAGTTGCCTGATTATTTGCATCCTCTGGAAAGACTATGAAGAGCAAAACAACAAGAAATAACTGGCGGTGTCATGTCAGGAAAAACCACGGGAATTCGAGGCGTGCTGACGGGATATTAAGGCAGAACAAAGAAAAAATACGCACCCTGCTGGGGCCCCGCGTGATAACCGCAGGAACCTCCCTGCAGTTCAACCAAACGATGGACGATGGACAAACCCAGTCCCGAAGGCGCCTCCGGCTCATGCAAACGGTCGAAGGGTTGGAAAAGTTTCTTTTGACGCGCCTCCCGCACCCCCGGTCCGTTGTCGGAAACCCAGAACTTGAAGTGCGCGCCTTCCTTGCTCCAGCCCAGTTGAATCCGCAGAGGGTTTGCGTTTGCGTGTTGCAAGGCGTTGGCCAGCATATTCCACCAGACTGTTTCCAGCCACGAAGAAACCCCCCTGACTTGGGGCCAGAAATCTGGTTGCGCCAAAGTCGCCTGCCTTGCCAGAATACGCCGTTCCAGTTGTTGCAGCGCGGCATTCACGGCTTCACCCATGTGGATCAGTTGCGGTTGGGCGGGCTGGGCGGTGGCTTTGAGCACAAAGCTGGTGCGTTTGATTATCTGCGAGAGTTCCTCCGCTGAATCCAGGGAGGCCAGCACCATGGGGACGGAGGCTGGATCCGTTTCCGCGAGAAATTCCCTCATCGCTTCGCCTGAGCTGACAATGCCTCCCAGGGGCGTCCGCAAATCATGGCTAAGACGGCGGGCGACGGTCATTAAATCCCCCCGCAGTCGCTCATTTTCCCGCAGCAATTCCTCACGATCTTCGCTTTTGTCCGTCTTATTCAATTTTGAATGCATTCGTTTTTGTGCCCATGCGATCCAAGCGGGAAATTCAAATAATTAGGCGAACCAGTCAAAGAAAATTATAGTCCATCGAACCAGGCTTTTCAATATCCGCGTGAGAACGCAATTCCCGGGCTGGGATTACAGCCGCTTCCCGTCAGCAAGAGCGGTCGGTTCCATGGACATCAATTACCGCGAACGCGTCGTGGTGGACCAGCAGATGATCGCCGACGCGCTGCTGCGGTTTGAGAGCGTGGTGAAAAGCCTGCCGACGGATGACCAAAAGGGGCTTTTGCAGATCATCATCCGGGAAATGTCTGTTAAACCCTTTGATCCGAAAACCGACCGGGCTCCCCGGGAAAAGGGCGCGTTCAGCATGAAAATCCGAACCAAATGGCATTTGGTTAACATTTCGCTTTACGCAAGCGACCTAAATTCAGGGATTTGCACGAACGGCGAAACAAGTTCTGATTTGAAACGAATTGGCTCCAGAGGTAGGGCTCGAAAGCTGGAATTTATGCGGTCTAATAGACGCGGCTTCATGGGGTCACTTGGAAGGCCATGCGGTAAAAACGGGCGGCGGCGCTGGCATCATAGGTGCCGTTGGTGGCCGCACACCAAGTCGTCAAATCCGTGCTGGTTTGCAACTGGATACTCGCCCCCTGCCCGTTCGGTTGAACCGCAAAACCGGTCAGGGCGGGCGCGGTGTTCACCACGTCAAATTCACCCATCAAAATCAAAATCCCGCCAGTCGTTTGATATGGCCATCCGCCGGTATAAATTACCGTTGCTGGTCCCAAAATCTCAGGGTTTAGGGTTGATCCATATCCACCCCACAGGCCGAGCTGATAATAAACTTGATTCGTGCTTTCGGGATAAATAGCAATCAATGATGGCTGGCTAGCCGTTGGCCCCCAACTTTTGACTTTAAATAGGGTGTTCGTTGGAACGTTGAATGTCACGGAACCTATGCCATTGGTGTCAAACGTCGTGACTTTGTAATTCACGAACGTTTGAGCCGAGGCAGCCAAACTGCCCCAAAGGGCAGCACAAAAGCCAATGATTATAAGGGTTTTCATCTTTTTTTATGAGGTTCGTTGAGATACGATGTTCTTTCCATTTCAATTTTGGGGATAGTGGTTTCCGGTGCAATTTCAAATCTTGGGGGTAATGCGATCCTGCCCCCATTCCGCTGCACCGCTTCAATGGCCGCAATCAACAGCATCCGGGCGACGGCCTGCCGATTAAGTGCCCGGCCGGCCATCTTGTCGAGAGAGGCAATTTCATCGTCTTCCAACCGCAGATGGACTAATGCTGTTTTCATCGTTTTGCTACCTTTCAGTATGGGGTTAATAATTGGTAAACAAAGCTAACCTTTGTTCTTGACGGTAACATACGTTCTCGTTAGTATCCTCTTGCATGACAACGAAACAGATTCTCTCAATCCTCAACAAAAGCGGGAAACCTGTCGGTCTTCAGCAGCTTTACCGCTACTTCAAGGCGCTTGGCCTCAAACCCACGGTTCGGCAGCGTCCGGCGCAATACCCGCCGGATGCGGCCAAACGGATCCTGATTTATCTGGGCATCACCCCGGCGGCGGACCGGCCTTGGAATGGTGACTGGTCCCAAACGGCTGTCACCACTCCGCCGCCGGCACGCATCGTCACCCTCAAGGAACTTAAGACCGGGAGGGGCAAATGAGCGCAGCCTACGCCAAAACCTATACCACGAAGTTTCGCGCATTTAGCGTCCATGGCGCCGCAAAACCGGGCTGTCATTATTTAATCCATTTACTTCTGTTTAGGGACCAACGGAAAAGCCTGGTGGGACTGGATGTCCGCGAACTGGATTTTTGCCCGGTCAGCGCTGCGCTCAGGTTGCGTTTGGCCTCCGGCCGGGAGGTTTACCTGATTCTTGGGGGTGCGTCATGAACTGCGCCAAATGCTCGCAGAAGCTTTTGCGGGGGCGTCCCCGGCTCTCACCCTCTCCGAAGGCGGTGGCCCTGCATTACAGGTACAGCGTCACGGTGAAGGGCTTTACGGAAGACAAATACGTCTGTCCCGACTGTCAGTCGGTTTTCTGGTTTCCCCACTCTCAACCCCAACCCAAGGAACAAAATGCCCCCGAAAGGTCATTGGTTTTGTCTGCACTGTGATGATGTGGTGTTCATGCCGCCGCCGCCGGGCCCCACGGACAAGGCGGAACGGTGTCAGGTCTGTAAGCGCCGGCTGGCGTTCTTTGTGACTGACCAGGAAGCGGAGCAATCGGCTCCGCTGCTGCGCAAGGTGTCGCCGGAATTTGCCGCGCTGATGTTCAGCTACATGCGCCGGGTGGTCGAGAAAGCGGGGGCCAAATGATGCACAAATTTTTGGTTCAGATTGATGATAAAGGGCAAGACGGCTTTCCGGCCAAGGATACGGCCATTTGGCTGCAAATGGTTACGGCAACGCATTTTGCTTTGTTTTCCAGGTTCTCCGCCCCCGTTTCAGTTGCGGTCACCATTGACGAACAGGAGCCGGACCTTTTCCCGGTTTGCCCACTGTGCGAACGGCCAATGGTGGATTTTGGCGGTTTTGACAGGTGCATTAATCCTGACTGCCCGCAAATCGCTGCCGTGAAAACCCCCGCATGAACCCTCCCCCCGGCAAGCTCTGGACGTATCAAGACCTGGCACAGGTCATTGTCTGTCACCCCCGGACGGTTGCCCGATGGGTGAAGGCGATGAACCTGCGCATTTTTCACCCCACCAAAACGACGGTGCGCGTCCCTGATTCGGAAGCGCAAAAGTTACTGCAAGGCACGGTTAAATACTCGCAAGCGGAATTCTGTTTAAATGACCACAAATGATTTTCTGGCCCGGCTGGAAGGCGTCCACCAGACGCCCCAGGGCTGGGCGGCCAAGTGTCCGGCCCATGAGGACAAACGCCAATCCCTCAGCGTCAAAGAGGGCCAAAAGGGCATCGTCTGCAAGTGTCACGCCGGTTGCACCGTGCCGGACATTGCAGCGGCGCTGAAACTGAAACTCGCGGACCTTTTCTATGCGAACGCATCCGTTAAACAGCCGCCTGCGGCGGAAAGCAAATCTACGAAACCTTCGGGCAAGCCTCGCCCGGCACCAGCTAAACCCCCGGTTTTGGCAGGCGCACTTCCCCGTCCAAAACTTGTTGCTGAATATGATTATCTGGACGAGTCGGGGAAACTGCTGTTTCAAGTCGTGCGTTTTGAACCCAAGGACTTTCGGCAACGATCTCCTGACGCGAACGCCAAAGGCGGTTGGAATTGGAAGACGGCGGACATTCGCAAGGTTCTCTGGCGGCTGCCCGCGCTCCTTAAACTGGCCAAGGATGATCCTCATCGACCAGTCGTCATTTGCGAAGGCGAAAAAGATGTGGTTGCCTGCGAACGCGCCGGGCTGGTGGCAACCTGCAATCCGGGTGGCGCGGGCAAATGGCTGACGGGCTACACCGCCAGCCTGGCACCGTTCAGCCGCATCATCATCGTGGCAGACAAGGACGAACCGGGCCGGAAACACGCGCAAATGGTGGCTACAGCGCTGGCGCGGGCCAATCGGACTGTGACTATCCTGGAAGTGCCGGGGGACAAAAACAAGGATGCGGCGGATTACTTCGCCAGCGGCGGCACGGCGGATGCGCTCCTGGCGCTGGCGGATAAAACGCCGAAGGTGCAACCGATTGAGGCGGCGAAGTGTGACCCCGCCGGCAGCGATGCCGAGTTGCCGCCGTGCGTCTATGATTTGGCCCGGCAAAAGTTTTTCGTGCCTTCGGGCAACGAATGGATTGCGCTCAATGACACGCGCATTTCGGTTCATTTCCGGGCGCGTGGCTACAGCGAATTTGTCAAAGACGCATTGGGTGTGACCAAGTTGGATAGCGCATTGCAGCGGGTCATCATGGAGCGCAATGTGAAGTACGCCGGACCGGTGGCCGGTTACTGGGCCGGGCCAAAAGAGATGGACAATAAACGGGTTTTGGTTACGGAAAGTCCCCGGCTTATTAAGCCAAAAAAAGGGGATTGGTCCACGTTCCAAAAGTTTGCTGAACAATTGCTATGGGACGATCAATTTGAACGCCTCCAGTGGGATTTATTTTGCGGCTGGCTCCGGGCAGGATTTGTCTCCCTGCGCGACAAAACATTTCAGCCGGGGCTGGCGCTGGCCATTTGCGGCGTCTCGGACGATGGCAAATCGTTCATGCAAAAGCTCATTACTGAATGTTTGGGCAGCCGTGAGGGGAAGCCTTACGATTGGATGACGGGGAAGGACGATTTCAACGAAGACTTCATCGGCACCGAACACCTCACCATTGACGACGAGGCCAGCGAAAAGGACACCAAGTCGAGGACCGCACTGGGCCAGCGCATCAAGCAGGTCGTGGTGGGCGGAGCCATCCGGTTTAATGGCAAATTTGCCAAGGCAATTTCCGCCCGGCCATTTTTCCGCCTGTCGATCTGCCTCAACGATGAGCCGTCAGATTTGATGGTATTGCCGCCCATGGAAGACAGCATCAAAAATAAGTTCCTCATACTGCACAGTCATCCGGCCACTTTTCCGAAGACTCCCGACGAATTCCAGAAATTTCGGAACCAAATTGTCAGTGAACTTCCGGCCTTCATGTACTGGCTCCTCAATGATTTCAAGCTTCCGGCCAAGTGGCACTCGCCCCGGTTTGGTGTGCTGAATTGGCAGCACCCGGACCTGTTATTTGAAATTGAGGATTTGCACCCATGGCGGCGGCTGGTGGAACTGATTGACTTCGTGAAGCCCTGGTCTGTCACGGAAAGCCCGACGGACGACATGTTTAATGAAGGGGCAGACGGGGAATGTTGGGAGGGTACCACCCAAGACCTTGAGGAGTGCCTCAAGAGCCGAGCGCCCGGCCGGGCGCAGAGTGTTTTGCGCGGTCCGCATGGGACCGGCATGGATTTGAAATCCGCCGCGCGGCGTTTGCCGGGCCGGATTTCGAGCCGACGATCCAACGGCTCACATGTTTGGATCATCAAAAAACAAGAGGAAAAAGTATGATTAGAGGATTGATTAAAGTGGCGGGTCTCGTGGCTGTGGTGGTCGTGGTCGGCTGTTTGACGGGCTGCGGTCATCATGGCGGCGGCTGGCACTGGCACGCCCGCTATTCGGGCTGGCATTACGGTTGGAGCCATTTCCATCATTTCGGACATTGGAGATGAAATGAAGACCGGACAAATACGGCTACTGCAGTAAAAACTCGACGTTGTAATGTCGGCCGAGTCACACAAACCCCCGCCCGGGTTAAACCGGGCGGAAAATATTTATGATTGAACGTCACATTGTCGGATTATCCGGCGGTAAAGACTCTACGGCCATGGCACTTTGGTTACAACAGCACGAGCCAAGGAATTACGAATTTGTTTGCACTCCGACGGGGGATGAACTCCCACCAATGGCGGAGCACTGGAAGCGCCTGGAGGATATCCTAGGGTCCCAAATTATTCATTTGCATGAAACCACGCTCAAAGAATTGGTAATAAAACACAAGATGCTACCGAATTGGCGGGCGCGCTTTTGCACTCACCATCTGAAAATAATTCCCTTTGAACGTTGGGTGATTAAGGAATTGCCAGCCATAGCCTATGTTGGCCTGCGGGCAGATGAGCCGGAAAGGGACGGCGCAGAATACGGCATCGAACTACTGGTGCCAACTCGCCACCCATTGAGAGAACTTGGATGGGGGAAATCCGATGTTCTTTCCTTTCTGGAAAGGAACAAAATCACGATGCCAAAACGCACGGATTGCGCCAGATGCCCATTGCAAACATTGTATGAGTGGTACGAATTGTGGCGGGATTATCCTGCCATTTTTGAGGATGCGTGCCAAGCGGAGGATAGTCTTGAACATAGTTACCGATCCCCGGGGAGAGACACCTGGCCAGCCCGCCTTCGTTTGCTTGGCATCAGGTTTGCCGGTGGCGACATTCCGAAATCCAGAGGACGCGACCCGGGCGGGTGCAAAGTCTGCGCCATGTAGTCATTTTCCGGGTTCCACCCCGCTTTGCCCAGGCAAGGCGGGTTTTTTGCTTTGTGGGGGGGATTCCCAAACTGAATTGTGAAAACCGGCCCGGCGCTGTCCAGATCGGACCCGGCCCGGGTGCCTGAAAGGTCGTTTTTTCTGGCTGGTGGGTCAAAATCCCAAGTTTGGCGGTTTTCCTGGTATCAGGACAGCCGATGGGGTGTTAAAGATGCCTCATATCGAATCCTAGGACTCTGGAAATCCGAAATCCGCCTAAAAAACCGGGTTTTGGTGAGATATTGGCGGATGTGCAACATTGCGCCCGTCCATCCGTCCCCCCCGTTTTCGTCCGGTCATCGGGAAAATCACCACATGCGTCCGGTCAATTTTGCGCCGGATAGGCGGTTGTAAGCCACGAATTGGCCCAGCGGAAGCCGCGAAATTTCCGCAGAATCCGCTCCCAGGTCGGTCACACACTGCCAACTTTTCGGCTCTTGTAACCTGAAGCATACCAATTCCGTGGTTTGACCGACGATGGACGAATTGACCCGGTGTGGTTCTTGGGTACAGGTCAATAAACGGATGCCGCGCTCGCTACCGGCCTGTGTGACGAGTCGGAACTCGCGGGGCATGGTGCGGTTATCCGCCCATTGCCAAAGTTCATCTACAGCCAAAATCTTGCGTCCATTGCCCCGTCCGGCGCAATGATACGCCCAAGAGCAAAACCACGAGAAGCCGGCGGCATAATCGTCGGGGAACATCCGGGACGGGTTGAAAAACACCCATTGGCCGGTGAGCGCCCGCTCGCAATCCAGTTCGGTGTAGTGGGGTGTGACGCCGAAGCGGTTGCTCCAACGGCTGGATTCGTCAAAAATGAAACGGCAAGCGGCCTGTTGATTGAGCAGATAGGAGACGGCAAAGCTGGTTTTGCCGCTCCGGGTCATGCCCACAATGAGCGTGTTCTCGGGGGGGAGGTTGCGGTCGGTCATAAGGGTACGGGGTGGCAGACTTTTACTGCCTTTCTCGCTGACACCAATTCGTGCAGTTTAGTACATTGTCTTAACTTCGCTGCCCGATGCGCAAAAAGTTTCTTTGCAACCCCGGTAATTTTACGGCGTCCGCCAGTCAATCAGTTCCGGCGCTTGGCCGAAATAGACGGATTCAAGGGAGATGACCCCCAAGGCAATGAGGGCCACCGTGTAACGTGGGAAGTTCATTCGGTCAAACCGGTTGCCTTAAAAATACCGCCCACAAACGCCAATGTTTTGCGCGTCATTTCGTCCGGCGGATGGCCAGCAAAGGCCGGGGCTGCCTGGATGGCCATTTGGGCACGCAAAATGTTTACGCGGCGGGAGCGGTTCTGCTCGACATTTTCCAAGGCATGCAGCACGCGCTCCTGAACTTCTTTTTCGGTGTACGTCTTTTCCGGGGGAGCCGGAGCCTGGTCCGTCACAGGCGCGGCGGCGGTTGGTTGTGACGCCTCGATGGGAGCCGGGGCGGCCGGGGTGGGCGGAGAGGGAAAGGTGACGATGTTATCTTGACTGCTGTTTTCGTTGCTCATGTTGTTTTTTGTTGCTGGGTTTGCTGTTGTTGCTTGACCTCCAAACGGGTGGCCAAAATCAGTTTGTCGATGCGATCACACAGGGCAAAATGCGCCAGCGCCAGTTCGCCAGCCGTGACGCCAAGATTGATCCAATGTTGATGCTGGCTGGGAATTTGCGCCTTGTTCATTTCAATGGCCGCCGCCTCAGCCAGACTGTCGGCAAAATCCTGTATCGCGGCATCTTTCCATTCCGCATCGGCTTTGATTTCGCGCTTGATGGGTTCGGGCAGCCCGGACCGGTCCAATTTCTTGAACAGATGCATCTGGCGGAGCCGATCAATCACGCGGGTCAGGAGCCGGGCGGGGCGGGCAAGCAGGCGAGCCGACCAAGGAACGATAAGAGCAGGCGCAGCACCAGGCACAGGGCTTGCACCAGGCACCAGCGCAGGCTCAGGATTAGCAGGCTGTACAGTTGCCACGGCGGGATTAGCAGGCAGCGGCGGAGCCAGTAATTGTGACTTCTCGGCGCGCTCCCGTTTTTTTCGATCAGCGTCTTTTCGACGGTCAGCCTCAGCCGCTTCCGGTGAACCGGGAACCAGCCCGTCGGCTCTTTTTCGACCGCCACGAAGCCCGCCGAATAGCGCAACGCTCGGCTTAACAGCCACAGTTTGAACCGGACCGGGAGCGCTCCCGCCCGCCACTGGCTGCGGAGCCGGTTGAGTCGCCTGTGTTCCGCTCGGCGCTGGCGGTAACGGTGAAGGGATTGGGTCAGCCATAGCACATTAATCCTCGTCGAAAAAGGTCAGCTTGGAACGCTTGGGAGCGGTCGGCGGCTCTTGCCGGGCGGCGCGTAACTGGTCCTCGAGTTCGGCGATACGGACCTCGCGCGCCTTTTTTTCGCCGTCAGTCCGGGCGAGTTTATCCTGTGTGGCGGCAAGCTCGGCCTGCAAATTGGTCTCTCGTTCCGAAATCGTGGCGCTCAAAACGACGGCGGCGGCGGGCGGCGGCTCACCGGCGACCGGGGCGGCCGGGACGATTTCGGGCGGATTTGGGTTACCCCCTACTAAAGCCCCCCCTGTTTCGGAACGTGGTTCAAAGAGATTTCGGAAATGTTTCATATGTGCATCAATCGCAAGGAAAGCATTGCAAACATTGAATTTTTTTACAACGGACGCACCGGGACACACCGGGACATTTTGGAGAATCCCAAAACCCCTCTACAACCCTCTACTACCCCCTACTATTTGAATAAAAGGATGGTAAACAAAGGGTGAAACGAGGGTGGAAAGCGTAGGGGCTGGAAAATGGCACCCCCTACAGGGGCCACCTGTAGGGGGTAGTGGGGGTTCTTCTGGAAAGTCTCCCCGCCGGGCGGCCGTCCGCTGATGGCTCCCTCCCCGTTGCTCCCGGACAGTGCCGGTCCATCCGTTGTGTCCGCCGAAAATATCTGGAATGGTTGAGTCAGACAGTTCGAGCAGCCGCTCGCCAAGCGCCGGGTAACCTCCGGGGGGCAAGCGTGCAGCCGAAGAAGTCCCACCGAACCGCCGCAAGGCAAGCCCTCCTTATGAGCAAAATCAAACCCATCCTGATCACCGCCGTTGTGGCCATTCTGGCCATTTACGTTTACAAGAACTACATCCAGACACTCTCTTCGAGCCTGCCCCAGCTTTGAGCCGGGCCGGAAACCTCCCCACCACAACATCAACCCCTTGGACTCAAATGCTTAAAAGCGTCGTAAAGGCAGCTCCCGTGTTAAACGTGGTTGCCGGAGGCACCGCCTCTCTCACCATTCAATCCGGTCCCCGGATTCACGCCATCATCCTCTACGCCACGGCGCAGAAGACCGCCGCCACGTCCGGCTTTACCAGCATCCAATTGGCGGATGTGCTGGGCCTTCTGAGCGGCAAAGTGAACACCAATCCGAAGCGCCAGCACTTGGCCCAGGAACTCAACGAAATCCAGACGGCTTACGAATCGGTTTTGGCCGCGCAATTGTTCGATCACGTGGACAACAATTTCAACGCAGTCGCGGACACGACCGCGACGTATAACAGCGTCGCTTGCACCACGCGGACCTCGACATGGGTTCTCATCGTTAATCTATCTGAGCCTTACCGGGACAGCTACACCGCCCGGGCGGCGTTCGCGTGGCCCACGTCTTGGGTCAGCGCCAAAACCGGCGCGGTCATCGGCACGGCCAATGTTCAATGGGACATTGCAATCCCGGCCACGACCACGTCCGGTCTCACGGCGTCCAACCTGAGCACAACCATGACGAGTGCCTCGCAGTTGATCATCAACTATGCGGTGCGCGCTGAATTGGTTCAGGACACCGGGACGGGTCCGCTCAACACGGCCGGCAACCCGGTGATGATGATTACGCACTGGTACCGGCAACAGGAAACGTACAACAACACTACCCCGGTAATTACCCGCTGGCCGTTCGTTGGTAATTTTTCCCAAACCAGCATTTTCAGCCCGTCCGGGTCGGGTGATGACGTGGTGAGTCTTGGCGTGCTGTTGAACAACAAATATATGCTGAACACCAGCAAGAAGGGCAACGATCTGCTGAAATTGTCCTACGCGTGGAACTCGGGCCATTTGCAGACCACGGCGGGCGATGTGGCCGGGGCCAACTGGCCGGCCGCCGATGTGTTCCATGTCGCGTTTGATTTCGACGACAACCCCAAGGCGTGGCTGGGCTACGATGGCAGCGTGCCGTTGGAATTTGACATCACCCTGGCGCAAGTCACGGCGGCCACCAAAGTTCTCATAATGGTTCACCAGGTCTGGCGCGACGCCCTCACCTCGTAGTCATCGCACGGTCCCTCCCCGGCGTGCGCTTGCACCCCCAAGCGAGCGCACGCCGGTTTTTGCAATCCCTTGGGGAAACCACCGATTTTTATGGATGACGAAGATGATGATTCTTTAGACCAGGACGTGACTGGGCAGGGCGACAACGCGGACTTGTACGATGACGACGCTACCGCCATGGATGACAATGCCGGGGCCAATTCGGACAATGCCACGGCCACCGCTCCCGTCATCACCAACGCTAACACCGGTCAAAGCACCCTGACGACCACCCCCGCCGGTTCCGGCCTCGCGTCATCCCTTACCTCGGCGGCTCAAAACGCGCAGAACCAACTCATTTCCGCCGCCACGCAAGGCGCGGCATCACAATTGCAGAGTCAGCTTAACACGCCCTTGACGGCCACCAGCAACGCCACTCCGACCGGCACCCCGGCCCCGACGGCCTCGGCCTTGTCATCCCTCAGCGGTACCTCCTGGCTGTTGATTGCCGCCGCCGCCGTCGGTGCAATGTTTTTGCTCCGAAAACGTTAAACCCTATGGCCCTCCCCGGAATCCCAAGCTTGAACACCTCAGCCACAGCAACCGCCGTTGGCACCATCGGCGCAACAACTTTCGGCGCGGTTAACATCGGCGCGTCCGGGGGCAGCGCCGAAGCCGCAAACACCGCCTCACTCTTGCAGGGCGGCGGTACATCCTCAACCTCCAATCTGACGCTTTGGCTGGCCATCGGCGGCTTTGCTTTGGCGGTCTGGTATTACGTCCTGCGTAAAAAATGATCCTCACTCGCTTCCATCGTTATCTCGATTTGGACGGGGGCCATACTCTGCCGCGTCACATTTTCGTGGAGCCGAAGTGCTTCTCGGCTTCTGCGGCCATGTCCACGACCACGGAAACGAGCGAGCAGACCACCGCCAGCAGTGGCGGCGCGGCCTCCACGGCCACGAGCGGCAACAACGCGCCCGCCGCCGGGGTGGGTTCCACCCAGACCATTGCCGGGGGAAACCTCACGGTCAATTCAACATCGACGACATCCGAAGACCCGGCGGTCATCAATGACTCGTTGAACACCGTGGAAGACCTCATCGGCCAAGCGCTGCAATCCAGTGGCGCGAATGCCCAAAACAGCAATTCGGCGCTCTTGGCCGAATCCGACAACCTTAGCGAATTGTTGAATCAGGTCATGACCAATGGCAACGGAACCGCCAATCTGGCCACCACGGAGACGACCGCCTCCTCAAGCTCCTGGCTCTGGATTGTGGGCATCGCCGCCGTGGTGCTCTTGTTCGTCAACTTCTCCTCCCGCCCCGCCCGATGAGCCAAAGCCTCCAATATCAAACCCTCGTCATTCCCGCCGCAACCCAGGTGAACAATGTCATTACCCCCAACAGCGTTCGCGAGCCCTGCGCCGGGCAATTTCTCTACATCCGCTCGGCCACCGTGCCGTTTTTAATGCAGTTCGACGGCGGCGGCATATTCCAGGCCGAAGGCGGCTTTAAGTTCACCGAAGCGTTTCAATTCGTCACTTTTTACAATCCGACACTCAACCCGATTATCGTGACCTTTTATACGGGGCAGGCAGGGGTGGAATACATCGGCACCAATCAGGTGAAGGTTGCCAGTACTTATCTCCTCGGTAATTTGGGGTTGAAGGCGACGGGGAATTATCAGCCAGTCGGTTTGGGGGTGCCCACACAGTTGATTACCATCGGCACCGGTATGATCTCGCTGGCTCCTGGCAGCAGCATCACCGTTTATGGTGTAAACAATGGTCATCAGCGCAAGGGTATCATTTTCTCGACCTGGAATGCCTCTTCAAATTTTCTCGTGCAAGATTTGAATGGCGGAACCGTCATGTGTGTTTCGACCAATAATAGCTCTATCTACCTCGAAACTGATGCAACTTTGATTGTCGAATGTAACACCAACGCTAATAACCCGACTTCTGTTTTCTCCATTGGAGAAATCTACTACGCAAATTGAGCATGGTCGCCAACATATACATGTGTCCCACGCCCTATCTGGCTGACCCGACCGGGCAGCTCTCCGGCTACGTCGCCCCCAACGTGTTGCTCGACCAAAACGGTCAGCCCATTGTGGACGACCAAGGAAACTACGTTACCTCCAACTGATGAAACACACACTCGCATTATTTTTGATTCTCGCTTCCTGGACGGTCACAGCCGGGACGGTCTTCAATTATCCGCCGGAAAGCTCGGTCATGCCGCAGGACGTGCTGAATATGACCAGCGTGGATGACTTCGGCAACCCGACGTTCCGAACCATCGCCCCGTCGGCATTGGGGCAATCCCTCGCCCTGTTGACCGGTATTGGCCAACCCAATACCAACGTTATCATTTTGAGCGATGCCAACTTTATTGGCGCGCAAAACGTGGGGGCCACAACGTACCCCTACAATTTCAGCGGCACCTATACATCCATCGGAAACCTGACGAACGGGGATTCATCCCTGTCCCCGGCTTGGGTGTGTACCAACACATGGCTGAATGCCATCGGCTCTTACAATGTACCAATTTATTTAGTCCTTAATCCGGTGATGAACTTCGGCTCGATGTATGCCCAAATCCCCGGCTTCATCCTGACCACGAATGAGCTTTATCAATACGCGGATGCGCCCACGGCAAACAATGACACGCTGGCTTACTGCGATGCGGGCGATACAACCGTCCCCGGGTCCATCAATGCCACCAATATCATTGGGACGACCAACATGTGGTCATGCTACTTTGGAAGTGGAACAAATGTCACAGGCTATACGACCGGTATTGGCTGGGTTGCCGCGTGGCCCGCTTCCATCCGGACCTCGTATGGTTGGACCAATCCCCCGGCGGCAACATCCGGGATCACGCAAGCCGCGCTGAATGCCAGCAACGCGACATATCAGGCGCAAATCACCGGGGCCACCAATGCCACCTTGGCCGCCTTGGCCGCCAGCAATAGCATTTTTCAGGTTGAAATCAATTCGTCCAACACGGTTTACCAATCACTGATTTCCGGCGCCACAAATGCGGCCATTGCGGCACTGCAAGCGACCAACACGCTAATTCAGTCCGTGCATATGGGCACGTTCACCAATTCCGGCAACCTGCTCGCCAGCGGCAACGCTGGAATTGGCGGACTCTTAACGGTGAGCAGTCAGGGCATCAACGTTTTGGGCACCGGCTCACTGACTCTGGCGGGTACGAGCGGCGCGGGACTCATCATCACCGCCCTTTGCACCGTTGGCAATACGGTCGGATTTTCGCTCTACAACACGAGCGGCGGGCTTGGGTTGTGTGCTTGGAGCGGCTTGGGGACGGGCGCAGAAACTCGTGTTTTCTCCACCTCCACAACAAATTACCTGACTGGCAATGTCTCACTGGCCATCACCAACGCGAGCGGCGATCTGTTGCTTTCGAGCGCCGGAAACATTCTGCTGAATTCCGTCGGAGGCGGCCATACGGTCATCAGCGGAATTGCCTCCACGGTCAACCATACGCCGGTGTCGGTGAACATCGGGTCGAGTCCATTCACATTTTCAAACACCATCCCAGTGAATTTGAAACTGCATTTTGTCGGGCAGGCCGCCCCCTACACCTACACCATGAACGGGGTGAGCGTATACACGGGGACGAACAGTGTCCCGGACGACCTGGCCGCAACCAACGTTATCGTGCTGACCTATTCCTCGACCCCGCCGATTCTGTATACGAACGCCTGGTAACCATGAAAACCTCGACCGCCCTCCTCATTTTCGGCTTGGCCATTTTGGCCGTCATCCTTTATGTGGCTTATCAGGCTTACCAACAGTTGCAGACGGCGGAGCAAACGGCCCAAAACTTTTTAGCCGCCCTCACGGCTGCCCCTGCCAACATTGCCAGCGCTGGTGTCCAGGCCGTGCAGAGCCTTTTTAATTCGACCGTGACAGCCCCAACCATGGATTCCGTGATTGTGGCCACCGCCGCCGCCATCGGAGCCGCCACTGGCATCCCCGGCGCGTCAACCGCCGCCACGATCGAAGCGCAAGCCGCTTACAACGCCCTGACGGGCAATGGCAACTGATGCAATCCACCATAAAAATCTTCGGCACCGTGATTGCCCTGATCCTGATTTTTTCGGGCGGCGTTGATTTCATGATCACTACGGTCCCCGGTGTCGCGCTGCTCGCTGTGATTTGGGGATTGAAGCTTTAATTTTATGAAAAAATCAACGATCTGGTGGATTGTCGGCGGTGGAATTCTGGCGTACATCCTTTATCAGAAGTACAACGCCCCCGTCAGCACGGGCGATCAAGGCCAATCCCTGAACGCGACACAGACGGCCTCGGACGTGTCCCAAGCCGCCTTGGCCAGTCAACAGGTAGCCGCCGCCCTGGCTGGAATGGTCCAATGACCGCCTTTTGGAAAAACGTCCTTGGGACGATCATGGCCGCCGCCATCTGCGCCAATGTGGCCATCCTCTTTCAGTTCGAGCATCGCCTCTCTCGGATTGAAGCTCTCCTTGAGGCCAAACAAACACAACTCGCACAAAACAAATGAACATCAAACAAATCGTTTCCCTGATTACCGCCGTTGGCACCTGGCTTTCCATCCATTTCGGCCTCAGCAAATACATTCCCAATCTGGCGGACCCCTCCACGCAAGACATGCTGACATTGGTGGTGACTCTCATCGTCAATCATTGTATGCACGGCACCCCGAATCCGCCGGACGCCGGCATGACGGGTAGCTTATCTAAAAATCCAGCGTTGTTTTTGCTGGCCATGTTCATTTTGCCGGCGCTTTTGGTCACAGGTTGCAGCAGCACACCCGTCGGCAAGGCGTACCGATCGTAGACGGCCCTGGACACGGCCATCACGGCCGCCCTGGATGCGTGGGGGGCATATGTGGCCGCCAATCATCCCAGCGCCGCCGTCGAAACCCAAGTCCGGGACGCATTCGATAAAGCTCGAGCCGCTGAATTACTGGCCAACAGTGCCACCGAACTTGCCCAGCAAAGCAGCAATACCAACGTCCTTTCCAGTCTGGCGGCCAATACCGCCATTGAAGCGCAAGCCCTCACTGACCTGCAAAACCTGTTGACGAATCTTGGCGTGAAACTGTGACCGGGCCTGGACTCGTCACACAACCACAACCATAACCACACCCCAAAAAATATGTCCCTCACCCTTTTAACGGCGATCATCACCGAAGCCATACAAAATGGCCCGCAGGTCATCGCTGAAATCGAATCCCTGTTTTCAACCGGCACGCCGACCCTGGCCGATTTGCAAGCCTTGCGGGCAA
>Ga0181520_10005829_pt1 | contig 19287 bp, 16 predicted proteins | sample PEATcosm2014_Bin_29_FD_132451 | JGI IMG/M metagenome (GOLD analysis project Ga0181520, IMG submission 132451) | Peatland microbial communities from MTU Mesocosm Facility, Houghton, MI, USA - PEATcosm2014_Bin02_30_metaG | ecosystem: Environmental > Terrestrial > Soil > Wetlands > Peat | place...
ATGAGCATCAACGACGATCTGATGTGGAAGTACTGGGTCTTCCTCACCGACCTGAAGCAATCGGAAGTTGACGCGCTCCAGGCTGAAGTCTCCGCCGGCAAACTACACCCCATGGAAGCCAAGAAACGCCTCGCCCGCACCATCACCGCCGGCTTCCACAGCGAAGCGGCTGCGTTAGCAGCCGACGAAAACTGGGCGCGCATGTTCCAGCAGAAGGCAACCGCCGAGGATCTGGAGGAAGTCACCGTCGCCCTTGCCGAAGTCGCCGGATCGGAACCAAACCAGATTCGCCTGCCTAAATTACTCGTTCAAATCGGTCTCGCAGCCAGCGGCGCCGAAGCCAATCGCAAAATCGCCGAAAAGGCCGTCAAGCTCGATGGCGAAAACGCAGCGGGCGCTCTTATCTCTGTTGCCGCCCTCCCCGCGCGAATCGTTGTCCGCCTGGGCAAACGAGCTAAGATTGCGGTGATTGCGTAGGCTTCTGTTGGGCTAGATTTTGGATGTCCTTGAGAATGTCATCCATGGTCATTCCATCCAGCCACTTGTGCCGGTCGCGGGTGTAATCGCCGGAGCCAGAACGATAAGTGCGCGGGAAGCGAGCCATCCCATAAGGGCCGAGCTCTTTTTGCAGCAGTTTGAGCGTATGCGTTCAAATTGCTCGTCCGTCATCTCTTTTAGCGCGACCATGGTTTCGCCTCCTACACATATTCCAATCAAAATCAGCTTCTTAGCGGTTATTGGTAAATTTGGCTACATATTTATAGCCAAATGGCGTATACTAGCTTTGGAGGCAGTCATGGCCACTTTTACCGTATCCGCTGTGCTGGGCGGCGAGCTCATTCTTGGCAAGCCAGCAAATCAAGGTGGCGCGCTGGGCGAACTAGTCCGTGAAGGCCTGCCTGCCGAAGCACTCTTTATGCTCGCCAAGCGGTTGAACCTCCGTCAGGCTGAGATCTCCGCCAAGATCGGTATCCCGCAGCGCACCCTGACCAGGCGACTGACCCGCCATGCGCGCCTGACAGCAGCCGAATCTGACCGCACGGTACGGCTGGCGCAGGTTTTTGCCACGGCGGCCGAGACGCTGGGCGCTGAGGATAAGGCGGCACGATGGCTCAAAACGCCCAATCGCGCCCTGCGCGGCAGCTGTCCGCTCGACCAATTGGACACCGATCCCGGTGTGCGCGAAGTAGAAGACATCCTGGGCCGCATCTCGTACGGCATTTACAGCTGATGCGTATCTTCAGAATCTGCCGCTCACCTTACGCTGCCTTTTCTGGCGAGGGCGCGAGACGCTTCGGGGGCCGTTGGAACTCGCGCGGTGTGCCCATGATCTACGCATCCACCTCGTTGGCTCTGGCCGCTATCGAGCTCTTCGTCCATCTGGAGCCCGGCCAGGCCCCCGACGATCTGGTCTACATCTCTTCTGAGTTGCCGCAGGGAGAACCGGCGCGCACCCTCCAGCCAACCGAGTTACCGCCTGAATGGTGGACGGATGCCGCATCAGCTGCAACACGAGATTTGGGCGATGCCTGGATTCGAGCCCGTACTGCCGCACACTCCTCGCTGGCCTTGCTGGTTCCATCGGTTCCCATTCGTGCCGAGTGGAATGTACTCCTCAATCCGCTGCATCCACGCATGAGTGAATTGCAAATCGATCCGCCTCAACCCTTCATCTTTGACGCGCGCATGTTCAAGCAAACGCAGCCGTAGCTATCATCAGAATTTGCATATAATTACCTTCCACGGGCGCACAATCAAAACATGAACAAGTTCCAGAACCCCGGTTTATGTGTCAACCTATTGCCCGGTCCGTACCCCCCTGACACCCCCACCCCACCCCCTCAAAAAAATAAATAAAGTTGTTGAAACCTTGCAGATAATTATTAACTAGCTTGAAATCAACAGCTTCCGAAGATAAATCCAGTAAAAACACAGGATTCTTCCTTGCAGATAATTATTAACATCATTAAAATCAATAGCTTCCAAACTGCTTCCACGCGGAAACACACAATTTGCCTTTGCAGATTAATTCTTATGTCCCCAGGAATCAATGCCTGTTGAAAGATTCCTGTTACTTCCATCTACTAAAGGACACCGTTTCGACCTCCAGCAACAGTCCTCCCATAAATGCCTTAGAATGCTCTCTAGCGCGCTGCGCGTTTTATTACTAGGAGCTATCGATGCGTCTTTCTGCAATTGCCGTTCTTGCACTGGGCATGACAACCTTGGCCGCCGTTCATTCCGCCGCGCAATCATTCGATCAAAACACCGCTTCCTGGGATTACCAAGGCAAGCGAGGCGAGTTGGTCTGGAGCAGGTTGGATCCGGCCTACCAGGCATGCAACAAGGGCCATGAGCAGTCGCCCCTCGACATTCGCGGAGCGCACCTGAACAAGGCGCTCCAGCCCATCGAGTTTCACTACATCGCCGGGCCGGTGACGCTCACCAACGACGGCCACACCATCCTGGCGCGCGTTGACCCCGGCAGCTACATCGTGGCCGGCGGCGTGCGCTATGAGCTGATCTGGTTCGACTTTCACCACCCCAGCGAAGAGGCAGTGAAGGGCAAGGTGACCGACATGGATGTGCAACTGCTGCACCGCGGCAAGGATGGCAGCATGGCCATGGTAACTGTGCGGTTGCGCGAGGAGGCCGGCAACCCCAACGCAGTGCTGGCCATGCTGTGGCCGCACCTGCCAAAGAAGACCGGCACGAGCGAAAAGGTTACTGAGATGGTGAACGCCGCCGGATTTTTGCCCGCCGACCGCGGCTACTGGACCTACATGGGCTCGTTGACTACCCCGCCTTGCACGGAGGGAGTGCGCTGGTTTGTCTACGAGCAGGAACTGAGCCTGAGCCGCGACCAGTTGCGCGCATTCATGGCAATCTTTCGGATGAACACGCGCGGTTTGCAGGAGGCGCACGGTCGGCGCATAGAGGCCAACGAGTAGCGCCTGCGGCGCGGCTATTCGCTCGCATAAGCTATCTGGCAACCCGCTTAATAGTAGTGTCAGAGTCGGCTGGCATCTGATACCCACCCCCGGTATACTATCTCCATGCTTTTCCACGCAGCGCCTTCCCGCAACGGCGCAAACAGAACTCAATCCGTGCTGCGTTTTTCGCTGCTGGCCACGCTGGTCTACGTAGTGGTTACCTTCGCTGCCGGATTGCGCGCCCACTCGCTGGCATTGTTGTCAGAGGCCGGCCACAACCTCTCCGACTTTCTGGCCCTGCTGCTCAGCTTTACCGCCGTCTACTTCCAAACTCGCCCCGCCGGTTCCTCGAAGACCTTCGGCTACCAGCGGGCAGGCGTGCTGGCCGCCTTCTTGAACGCAGCCTCGCTCATCGTAATCTCCATCTGGATTGCCGTCGAGGCTCTTCACAGGCTCTCGGCGCCGGTCACTGTGCAGCCCAGGCTGATGATGATCGTGGCCGCGGCCGGCGTGGTGATGAACGGCGTGATCGCGGCTTTGCTGTGGCGCGTGGCCCGCGACGTGAACCTGCGCTCGGCCTTCCTGCACATGGCCGGCGACACGCTCTCGACCGCCGCGGTAATCGCCGGCGGCGCGGGGATTCTGCTGACCGGGCGGAACTGGATTGACCCGGCTCTCTCGCTGCTGATTGCCGCGCTCATTCTCTGGACCAGCATGGGCATCGTCCGCGAGACACTGAACATTCTTTTGGAAGGCACGCCCCGCGGCATCTCTCTCACGGAGATTCGCACCGGCATGGGAGCCGTGGATGGAGTGATCAACGTTCACGACCTGCACGTCTGGAGCCTGGGCTCGAACTCCAGCGCGCTGGCCTGCCACGTGACCATCGCCGACATTCCGCCGTCGGAGAGCGCCAGCATCCTGGCGCGGCTCAACCAGGTGCTCAAGGAGCGCTTCCACATCAGCCACGCCACTATCCAGTTCGAACATATAGAGTGTGCCGAGTTGGAAGGCTGCGTCGTGCCCATGGAAGAGATGGTTGGCGGCCATGGCCACGCGCATTGATTCGACCATGGATGCAAGTTCAAGTCTACTTTTTAGTTTGAAGGGTGCGGATTAAAACTCTCACCCTTCACTTATCATCGAGTTATAAGATTCATGATCCGTAATCCGTGGGGGTCTTCGATTGATTCGCCTTCGTATCGCTCTATTGGTTCTTTTTGCCGCTTCGCTTTTGGTTGTGCCGGGATTCGCTCAGTTAACATCGCAAGAAGCACAGGCTTTTCTCCCCTCGCCTGCCCAACTTGAAATTCTCGCTGGCGAATACACTGACCCGCATGAGCCGGACACGCCGATCAGCTTTTACGTCCTGGACGGAAAGCTCATAGCCGAGTCCGAGCGCAACATTCCCACCGAACTCAAACCTATCTCCGCCACCGAGTTCAGTTGGCCACGCGCGAAGTTTACATTGCGGTTTATTCTCGACGCGGCAGGCGTCGGCAGTGGCGTGATCTTTTCCGACACTCCCAACGAAACTTATCGCCGCACGGGCGAGCCCGTTTATCACATCTTCCACGATTACCAACGGACAGACGCGATGATTCCCATGCGTGACGGCGTCAAGCTGCACACGGTGATTCTCAAGCCTGCCGACATCACCACGCCGCTGCCGTTCCTCATCCAACGCACGCCTTACGGCGTGGACGGAACCAGCCGCGCCTCATTCTTCAGCGTTCGCCCGGAGCTGGCTCGCGACGGCTACATCTACGTTGCTCAGGACATTCGCGGACGCTATAAGAGCGAGGGCGAATTCCTCATGAGCCGGCCGCTGACTGACCATCGCGACCCAAAAGCAACGGACGAAAGCACGGACGCCTACGACACAGTGGCCTGGCTGCTGGCCAATGTCTCCGGCAACAACGGCCGCGCGGGCTTTATCGGCACCAGCTATCCGGGCTTTCTGGCCATGGCGGCCGGCATCAATCCGCATCCTGCGGTCAAGGCTATCTCCCCGCAGGCGCCCATGATTGACGCATGGATGGGCGACGACTTTTTTCACAACGGCGCCTTCCGCCAAAGTTACGGCTACGACTACATTCTCAGAATGGAGTCCGGGAAGGAAGAGATTATTCCTAACTACGGCAAGGACAAGGACGGGAAACCACGCGATGGCTTTGATTTCTTTTTAGAACGCGGTAATTTTGCTCAAGCCGTGGAGCAGTCCGGCTCCAAGATTCTGCCCACCTGGAAACTCTTTCTCGAACACCCCGCCTACGACAGCGTCTGGCGTTCGCGTGGCGTCGAGCACTCGCTCTTGACGGTCGCTGTTCCCACACTTTCTGTGGGCGGCTACTACGACCAGGAAGATATCTTTGGCCCGCAGATTGAGTACTCCACGCTCGAAGCCCACGACCGGAACCCCCAAAACTATCTCGTCCTCGGTCCCTGGCGTCATGGATATTGGGCGTCCTCATCGCGCCATCTGGGCAATCTGGACTACACCGAGCCCATTGGCAAGGAATATCGCGCCCGCATCGAGGCTAAATTCTTTGCCCACTATCTGAAGGATGTTCCCGGCACGAATCCCTCCGGTTTCGATCTGGAAGACTCGGCAAGCTTCCAAACAGGCTCGAATACGTGGAAGTATTACTCTCACTTTCCTCCGTCGGAATCCCATTCCACCAGCCTTCATCTTGCAGGCGCGGGATTGCTGAGCTGGAGCAGATCGACTACGCAGACAAAAACCAGTTACGTAAGCGACCCCGCCAACCCTGTTCCCTATCGCCATCGACCCATCCAGGAGACTTATAGCGAAGGCTCGCAGTGGGGCAACTGGCTCGTGGAAGACCAGCGCTTTGTAACCGATCGCAAGGATGTGGCTGTGTGGAAGCTGCCCGTGCTCAAAAAGGATCTGGTGCTTACTGGTGAGGTCATCGCCGACATTTACGCTTCGACCACCGGCACGGACAACGACCTGGTGGTCAAGCTAATTGACCAGTACCCCGGCGACGATCCCAACGTGAAGATGCGCGGCTACCAACTGATGACCAATGCCGAGATCATTCGCGGCCGGTATCTGAAATCTTTTGAGAAACCGGCGCCGTTAAAGGCTGGCTCAATTCGCGAGTACAAGTTCTCGCTGCACGATGTGGATCACGTATTCAAGGCCGGGCACACGGTGATGGTGGAGATTCAAAGCACATGGTTCCCGCTTTACGACCGCAACCCGCAGAGCTATGTGCCCAACATCATGACCGCCAAACCGGCAGACTACCAACCGGCGACGATCACCATCTTCTCCGGCCCAGGACACGACTCGACAGTGCAGGTACCGTTGATGGTCGGCTGCGAACCCGCCAAGTCTTTTTGAAGTGAGGGCCGTAGCTACATTCGGATTCACAGAGAATTCCGTCGCGCGATTTCGCCCAGCATTCGGGCACTCGGCTTTATCGTCCTCTGCTGCGTTTTAAAGTCAACCGCGATCAGTCCGAATTTCGCCTTATAGCCGTGGTGCCATTCGAAGTTATCGATAAGGGACCACGCCACGTAACCGCGAACATCCACACCGTCATCCATGGCCGATTTAAGACTCGCCAGCGCACGACGCGTATATTCAACGCGGCGCGAGTCATCCTCGGTAGCAATTCCGCTCTCGGTGATTATAATCGGAACGCCAGTTTCCCTTGCCGCGTAGCGCACCACATCTCCCACGCATTCGGGGTAGAATTCCATGCCAGTCTGCGTTACCTCAACGCCTTTCGGCGGAGCCTGATCTATCTTGCCCACGATCGTGCGCGTATACGGCTGAACACCCAAATAATCGCAATGGCGCGCCGCATCCAGCCAAGGCCCATAGACTTCCTCCCGTTTATCTGCGATGCGGCTATCATTATTGGCCGGCACATCGTCGGACATTGTTAGGGTAAAGCCCGTTGGGAGATCAGGCCGGATCGACTTGATCGCATCCTTCCCTTTTGCATGCGCTGCCAATAATCCATCACGAGTCCTCTCCGCATTGCCGAGCAGCAGGTTGGAGAAATCCGGCGCATCGAGTTGCATGCGTACCCGTAGTCGCTCAAACCTCAAAGCCAGAGGCAGGCTGATCCACGAAGGCAATTCCGACGCTGGCAGATTGAGCCATTTCAGCATCTGCGGGGTATTCGGCTCGTTCAGAGTAGTGACGTAGCCGATCAGGTCTCCGAGGTGCCGCGTGGCTCGATCACAATAGCGTGCAAAGAGATCGGCGGCCGCCTTCTGCTCCCATCCGCCTTGCATCGCAAACCACCGCGGAAGTGATAAGTGGGAGTAGGTGAGCATGGGCGTCAGGTTGTGCTCGCGGCACGCAGCCAACATGCGGCGATAGTGCTCCAATTGCGCCCTGGAGAAAAAGCCTTCCTCCGGTTCAATCCGTGCCCACTCCAGCGAGAAGCGGTAGGTGTTGAAGCCCAGCGAGGCAAGCATTTCGATATCCTGCGGATAAAGGTGATAGTGATCGGATGCATCGCCGGAAGGCTCTTTGAATATGCTTTTGGGCAGGTGTTCAAGCATCCATATATCACTGCTGGTATTGCTGCCTTCAACCTGGTGGGCAGAGGTCGCGCATCCCCATAAAAATCCTGCGGGAAAAGCGCCGCCCCTGCCGCCTGAGGCCACTGCCTCTTGTGGTTCTAAGGATTTGAACTTGCCCAACCCTGAAACCACTGCAAGTGCGGAAGTCCCGCGCAGCACCTCCCGCCGGGAGATCGTAGTCTTTGCTATTCTATTCATGGGTTTCAGCACCTCATTCAGTCGGACTTCCTATCCTGCCGGACAATCACTTGCCAGCTGGTAGCCGGGGTCTGTTCGTCAGACATCATATGTCATTGTATTCATTCTGCCTATTGTCGAATGGCGGAGACCCGGCTAATCGGTTCTGGCTATAAGTTCGTTTGGATACTAGAGTAGAATGAGAAATATGGTTCTCCATGAGCCCATCCCGGCCCTGCTCTAGCGGCGCTCGCCGCCAATAATCTTTATCTGCTTATCTTCAACTCCACAAAGAACAAATAGAACACGTCCCATGCGGGCCAGTAAGGATTTGCCATGATTGATCGTTTGGAACAAATGGAGAAACGTTACGAGGAGCTTTCCGCACAGCTCTCACAGCCGGAGATAGTCAACGACCGCGAAAAATACCAGAAGGCGGGCAAGGCGCTCAGCGCGCTTGAAACTCCGGTGATGAAGTACCGTGAGCTGAAGCTGGTGCGCATGGGTCTCGCCCAAGCACGCGCTATGCTGGCCGATCTGGAGATGAAGGAGATGGCCGAAGAGGAGATTGCTCAACTTGCGCCGCGCGAGCCGGCCCTGGAAGAAGAGATCAAGCTGCTGCTGCTGCCCAAGGACCCCAATGACGAAAAGAACGTGATCCTGGAAATTCGCGCCGGAACGGGCGGCGACGAGGCTTCGCTTTTTGCCGCCGAGGTCTTTCGCATGTACACGCGCTTCGCCGAGCAGCACCGCTGGAAGGTCGAGTTGCTGTCGATGTCCGAGTCGGGCGTGGGCGGCTACAAGGAAGTGATCGCCATCATCGAGGGCGAGCGTGTTTACTCGCAGATGAAGTGGGAGAGCGGCGTACACCGCGTGCAGCGCGTTCCCGAGACCGAGACGCAGGGGCGCGTACACACCTCGGCTGTGACGGTAGCCGTGTTGCCCGAGGCCGAGGAGGTGGATGTGAAAATCGAAGCCAAGGACATTCGCATCGACACCTTCTGCTCATCGGGCCCCGGCGGCCAGTCGGTGAACACCACTTACTCCGCCGTGCGCATCACCCATATTCCGACGAACACGGTCGTTAGCTGCCAGGACGAAAAATCGCAGATCAAAAATCGTGAAAAGGGAATGCGCGTGCTGCGCTCGCGGCTTTACGAAATTGAAATGGATCGGCAGAATGCGGAGCTAGCCAGGGAGCGCAAACAGCAGGTGGGCACCGGCGACCGCAGCGAGAAGATTCGCACCTATAACTTCCCGCAGAACCGGATGACCGATCACCGCATCGGCTTGACCCTGCACCAGCTCGACCAGGTGATGGAGGGCCGCCTGCAGCCCATCGTCGATGCCCTTATCACGCATTACCAAGCGGAACAGTTGAAGGCCGGCGGCCAGGCTGCGTGAGATATGGCGACGGCGCGTAGCGTGATTGCCAGCGGCACGGAAAGCCTTACGACAGGGCCGCATCCGGAGCGCGCTCGTCAAGATGCGGAGACGCTACTGCTGGGTGTGCTGGAAAAGAACCGCGCCTGGTTGTTGACGCACATGGATGAAGAACTCGACCGTGGCGTTGTGATCCGTTACATGATCTTAATGAAATTGCGAAACAAAGGTGAGCCCATTCAATATCTCGCGGGCCAATGCGAGTTTTATGGTCTACCGATTCGCGTAAGCGCAGGCGTGTTGATTCCGCGGCCGGAGACCGAACACCTGGTGGATCAGGCACTCTTGCTTGCCGCAAGGTTTCAAGCGCCGCGCATCGTGGATGTGGGAACCGGCTCCGGCTGCATTGCAATAGCGCTGGCACGGCATCTGACCGATACGAAGATTACGGCGATTGATCTCTCGTCGAAAGCCTTGGTTCGCGCCAGCGAGAGCGCTGCACTCAACGGAGTTTCTCCCCGCATCCGCTTTCTCGAAGGCGATCTGCTTGCGCCGGTTGCAAACGAGCGATTTGAAATTATTGTCTCCAACCCGCCTTATGTGCCGGAGGCCGATCGCGCCACACTCTCCGTCGAGGTGCGCGATTACGAGCCCGCGCTGGCGTTGTTTGCCGGAGACGATGGTTTAGATGTTTACCGCCGCCTGATTCCTGCCTCATTTAGCGTGCTAGTTCCCGGCGGCTACCTCGTGCTCGAAATCGGCTACGGCAAATCGAATGCGATCACGGAGTTGCTCGCGCGCACTGGCTTTGAGCAGATCGAGTTCGTCCCCGATCTGCAAGGGATTCCGCGTGTTGTCTGCGCCCGGAGGCCTTAAACAGTAGTCCAAGGCCGTGGTTCCAACGTCTATGTGGATAGCGTGGTCTAAATGACCTCAGGAGTTGTCATGAGAATCCGTATGTTGCACGCAATCGTCTTTGGCCTCGCGTTCAGCCTTGCAGTTTCTGCTCAGGATGCGAACCAGCGCGGCGATCGCGGCGGATGGGGCGGCCGAAGCGGCTTCGGCATGAGCAATGGCATTACCGGAACCGTCACCGAAATCGCAGCAGACCACTACACCATCAAGACTGATGCGGGCGATACCTATACTGTCCACTTCAGCGTCAACACCCGTATTCTCAAGCAAGAGATCCAGCGCAGAGGCGAGGGCGGCGGCAATCCCCCGCAGATGCTCAAACCCACAGACATCAAGGTGGGCGACGCGATTGGCGTTATGGGAGAAGTGGATGCGGCAGCCAAATCCGTTGGCGCCGTGGTGATAGCGCTAATAGATCCTGAGCGCGCCAAACAGATGCGCGACTTGCGGGCCAACTACGGCAAGACCTGGCTTCAGGGAAAAGTGACGGCTATCAACGAAACCAAAGTCACGCTCTCTGGCATGATGGACAACACCGCCCACACCTTTGTGGCCAACGAGGACACCACCTTCCGCAAGCGCCGCGAACCGATCACCCTGGCCGATATTCAGGTGGGCTATGTGGTGCGTGTCGAGGGCGCGATGAAGGATGGAATTTTCGTAGCCACGTCGGTCGCCGTCATGGGCATGCCGCCAGGAGGAACGCCGACCGTTCCGCGCGACGCCGCTCCCGTGCAGCAACCCAGATAGTTAGGCGCGGGGTCGAAGCCAACACGCAGATTGCAGTTTTTCGGGTAGTACTGCTTGGAATGTTACATGCGCGTCAGGTAGTCAACCCTGCCGGTGTCTCCGCCCATACCAAGGCCTCGGTATAGCAGGCAACCAGGAACTCCTGGTCTAGGCCATAGGCGTGGAACACCGCATCACACGCGTTCCAGTCGCCTAGCTCATGGTGCTCCAGCCACTGCAGCAGACTGCGTTCGGTACTGGCCTTGCCCAGGAGTGCCTCACGAATCTCCTCACGCATGGGCAGCTCGTGGGCCAGTTTTTCCATGGGAAGGCGCAGCATGGCCGGCAGCAGGCTCAACATTCCCAGAAGGTACTGCTCTGTGGCATCCAGATCGTACATCTCGGCGGCCAGTTCGCAGAATCGCCCGCGCACAAAAGCCATGCGCAGAATTTCCGCTGGTTGCCCGGAGTTGAGTTCGCTGGCGATGGCCAGCGTGGCAATGCGGCGGAATGTGTCCTCGCCTACGGCCAGCAGCGCCGCTTGGATGGAGTTCACCTCCTGCCGAATGGCGCACATCGGCGAGTTGACCAGCCGCAGCAGCCGGTAAGTAAGTGATGGGTCGCGTTTCAGCAACATGGTCAGCTTGTGCAGGTCGAGCACCTTGCTGCGAAGAGCTTGCAGAATCTCGATCTGGGAGAGCCGGTTGGCGGGAATCTTCCGGTTTTCGAGCAGCGCCGGCCGGCAGAAATAATAGCCCTGAAAGAGCGTGAATCCTTCTTTGCAGGCCTGTTTGTACTCCTCCTGCGTTTCGATCTTCTCCGCAATCAGCGCCACCGTAACACCGCGAAGCCGCTGGAGCAGGCTCTTACGCTCCTCAGCGCCGGTCTGAAGAAAATCCACTTTGACGTAGTCAGCCATTTCGACCAGGGGATCGAAGCCCGGTTTCCATGTGAAATCGTCCAGCGCCAGCCGGAATCCCGCGGTCTTCAGCTTGCGACAGGCGGCAATCAGTTCAGGCGTGGGGTCCAGGCTTTCAAGTATCTCCAGCACGGTCATGCCGGAGGGCAATACATGCACCATCTCCTCGATCAACGACTCGCTCGTGCAGTTTACAAAGGCTGGCACCCCGCCGGTCAACTTTTCCAGCCCGAAGATGACAGTATTGTCGAGCATCGTGCGGGTGGCATGGTCGCCATCGCCACGAAAGAAAGCCTCTGGCCCTGCCCGGAATAGCAACTCGTAGCCATGCACCCGTCCGTTCAGATCCATAATGGGCTGACGCGCCAGATAGCGCAGCACACTACTATGCTCAGGCATCGCGAGTTGCGTGTTAGGGACACGTACAGCTTGCGTCGCCATGGACACCATCCCGAATGGTTCATCGGCTGGCTAGGCTCGCAACGTGAGGAAACTGAGAAAATTAGGCACACAGGAGTAATAATTCCGCAGCCCATACGGCGCTTTTCCGGCGCAGGGCCTACCCTCCCATGAACATACCGCCGTTCACATCCAAAACATGGCCGGTAATGTAGGAGGCCGCATCCGAGGCGAGAAATTTGACTGCCTGGGCAATATCGAGGTCCGTTCCCCGCCGGTCCAGGGGAATATTCGCCAGCATTGCTGCGCTCACCTTCTCGTCCAACACCGCGGTCATGGGCGTTTCAATGTATCCTGGCGCCACGGCATTCACAGTAATCCCCCGCGAGGCCACCTCGCGCGCCAGCGATTTTGTCAGCCCGATCAGCCCGGCCTTACTAGCCGCGTAATTCACCTGGCCGGCCTGTCCGGCGCGGCCCACCACGCTGGCCATATTGATAATCCGCCCCCAGCGGTTCTTGATCATCGGACGCAGCAGTGCCTGGGTCAGCAGAAACGGCCCGGTGAGATTGATGGCGATCACCAGATCCCAGTCGGAGCGCTTCATGCTCATCATCAAAGCGTCGCGGGTAATGCCTGCGTTGTTGACCAGAACCTCGACCTTGCCGAAGCGCTCGATTACCGCTTTAGCCCCAGCCTCAATCGATTCCTGGTTGGAGACATCCAGCCGGAAGGCCGCCGCCGTGCCGCCCATCGCCTGAATCTCCGCCGCCACGTGCGCCAGCTTTTCCTCGTTGATGTCCGCCACAGCCAGCGTGGCTCCGGCTTTCGCCAATTCCAGCGAAACGGCCCGCCCGATTCCCTGCGCAGCCCCGGTTACCAGCGCAATTCTTCCCTGCAAATCCGCCATATTTTTCTTAGACCTCCGCGCACACTTCCGCGCCCTTTCATCCCTGATTATAAATGGGTCGATCAGTGCTTCACTGGTTGCAAAGCGGCTGTTCTCAGCCGCAACGCGCGATTGACGGCGCAGAGAATGGCATCGAGAGAAGCGGTAACAATGTTCGGATTCATTCCCGCGCCAAATACCGATTCGGACTCTCCGAATTGCACCTCTATAAATGCCATCGCGGTGGCGGAGGCGCCTTTGCTGATGGCCTGCTCCTGGTAATCGACGACGCGAAGGTCCAGGCCGAACTCTTTGTTCATGGCTCCTACAAATGCATCGATGGGGCCATTTCCGTTCCCGGCGATCAAGTGTTCCGCATGACTATCGTTGACCGTTGCCGAGATCGTTACGGTCCCCGCGCTGGAACTCTCGGAATACTCAATGCAGGCAAGCGGGCTTCGCAGGTTGAGATATTCCGCTTCGAATGCGGCCCATATCTCCGCAGGGCGTATCTCGCGGCCTGTCTGGTCGCTGATCTTCTGAATGACGCGGCTGAATTCGATCTGCAATTTGCGCGGCAGCCTGACGCTGTAATCGCGCTCCAGAAGATAGGCCACTCCGCCCTTGCCCGACTGGCTATTGACGCGGATGATCTCCTGATAAGTCCGGCCAATGTCATTGGGATCGAGCGGCAGATATGGAACCTCCCATAATGCCTTGCCGGCCTGAACCGCGAATCCTTTCTTGATAGCATCCTGGTGCGAGCCGGAAAATGCCGTGAAGACCAACTCGCCGGCGTAGGGATGCCGCTGATGCACAGGCAACTGGTTGCAAAACTCGGCGCACTCGATTACGCCCGGCAGGTCAGAAAAATCCAATCCCGGATCGATGCCCTGGGTGTATAAGTTCAGGGCCAGAGTGATCAGATCGACATTGCCGGTTCGCTCTCCATTTCCCAGGAGTGTTCCCTCAACGCGATCCGCTCCCGCCATCACAGCCAATTCAGCCGCGGCAACCGCTGTGCCCCGGTCATTGTGCGGATGCACGCTCAGGAAGATGGAATCCCGATTCTTAAAGTTGCGGCCCATCCACTCGATCTGATCCGCATAGACATTGGGCGTGGCGTTTTCAACGGTAGCCGGCAGATTGATGATGACGCGATGCTCCGGCGTGGGCTTCCAGACGGCCAGTACTGCCTCGCAAATCTCCAGCGCGTAATCCAGCTCGGTCCCGGTAAAACTCTCCGGAGAATACTCGAAGATCCATTCCGTTCCCGGATAGGATGCCGCTATATCTTGAAGCATCCGCGCGCCGTCGATGGCGATCTTCTTGACGCCCTCCCGATCCATCTTGAAGACCACATCGCGCTGCACCGTCGATGTCGAGTTATAGAGGTGAACAATGGCGCGAGGCGCGCCCCGCAATGCCTCGAATGTGCGTCGAATCAACGGCTCGCGAGCCTGCGTCAGCACCTGCACGGTTACATCCGGCGGAATGCGCCCCTTGTCTATCAGTTCACGGCAAAAATCAAAATCCGTCTGCGAGGCAGCGGGAAATCCCACTTCGATTTCCTTGAAGCCCAGCTTGACCAGCAGATCGAACATTCTGTTCTTGCGCTCCGCATCCATCGGGTCGATCAGAGCTTGATTCCCGTCACGCAAGTCAACGCTGCACCAGATCGGCGCCTTGTCGATGGTCTTGCCCGGCCATGATCGATCGTTCAGCTGGACGGCTGGAGTCGGAGAGTACTTAGTTTTTGGATGATTCAATGTCGGTCTCTTTTCGCTCTGTCGCGAATCTCCCGCTTCGAGAGACGTTCTCAATCAAATTGAATGCTGCGGTTGGATTGAAGACGCGCACTATGCAGGAGCTTCCGGTGCATACATAACAATTTTAGAGGAAAAGGGATGGCAGCGGTTCCAGCCATAGTCTTTGGGCAGTGGTGCAATTCCCGGTTAGTCGATGACTCGACAGAATCCGTCAGCGCGGCTGTACAATTCAGGAATTAAATCTTCTTGATGGTCGGTCATGATTCAGACTTTTTTGGACTCATTGGAACCGGACGGAGAGCAGCTTCTTTGCGAGATTTCAAAGCACATCACAGATGACATGCTTGAGGAAATCGCATTGGCCGACTACGGCGAGGGCCAGGAGCAGCATCTCACAGCGCTTCGCAATTTGCGAGGCACCGGTAAGTTCGTTGAACCAATGTATTGGTACCCTTGCGAGGTTCTCGAATTGATACGCAATTCTGAGCCTATGGATGCCTCATGGAAACCTGGAAGCTTCGGAATCCGAGGTCATTGGATGCGGGCGTTCGCAAGCGCGGCTTTGCTTCGAGCTCTTGGACCTCCATGGGAGTACAACGCAGACCCGGCGCGACCGAGCTTCACGCTGATTCAGTTGATTTACAGCCTTCGTCCCCTTCCCGTCGATCTCACTTCGGCAGCAGTACGCATGCTGGCGTGGTTAATGCTGCATTCGGATCTCGAAGGGTTTGACGAACAGGTCATCTACTACGGAGTTGGACTGCTATGGCTGGCCATGCACCGCAACCCTCAGCCACCTGATCGCGATCTGGTAGATCTGTCCGAGTGGATTGTCAGGCGCGAGTCGGAACTCGCCAAGCAGCTTCCTGGAGGTTTCGACAGATGGTTGTTAGGAATCTGCGGAAACAATCCACCACCGTCACCTTGGGAGACTTTAGGGTTGGAACTTCGCAGCCTAGACCTCGGCAGTCACCAAGAGCAGTTGCAGGAATGGGTAAAGTTGATCGGGTGCGAGTTAGCGAGCCACACCGCGTCTTGAGAACACCGGCAAACTAAGCGATCTGGTTGTATCGTCGCGGATTCGGAAACTACACCACACCGCCAAAGACTATTCCCTACTCCCTGGCTGGTGGCCCTTGTCTCATACGGAATTTTATTAAGTTGAGGGTGCCTCGGATCCCTCGCATTTGCGGGATCCGGGATACCACCAACCCCATACGCGAATCCTTCAGTACGACTCCCCTGACCACCCTGATCACTGTTTTGCAGATTATTTCCCCACTTCGTGCACAATGATCCTCAGAAGTCTTCCCTCCAATCGTCCCGGTACGTCATCTTCGCGCATCTTTTCAGTCTGAAGAGGCCGAAACGTCCCGTAACTCCTTATCCTGGACTATTTTGCAGGGAACTCCTTTGTTATGAAGATTTTGCAGCGCAACCCTGTCTGTAACCTATAGAAAACAAGGATTTTGCGCCCAAAATACGGGTGGGGGGGTAGGCCGTTCAGGCACCAGCTTTGCCGTCGGAACAAACCAAAACCCCGAAGATGTGCCCGAACATGTAATGCCGGTTTCTTGGTTATTTTGTAAGAGGCTCTCTATTCCCTGTCTTTTCACCCCGACGGCGTGGCCACCGCTGTTACAGGCCGCGCTACCATCGCCGGGCGCACCAACTCCGCCGGCCACACATAAACCGCCAGTTCGCGCGAGTAGTGCAGCACAGGCTCCTGGTCCGGCAGCCGCAGGCCGAGCACATCTGCCAGATCGTTCTGCTCGATCTCGGCCTCGGCTTCTTCCAGCGGCCATGAGGTGTGATGGAGGTTTGCGCGGATGGGCTGCCCATCCAGGTTGGTCGAGAACAGGCAGTAACGCTCGATCAGGAAGTACTCCAGCGTGCCGGGACGGCTCTCCGCCAGTTTCTTCGATGGGCCCAAACCGCGGTAGCGCGCCTTGAAGACCACCGGCCGGCCGGCAAATCGCCTCCGGCTATAGAACGAAAACTCCCGCTCCGTTCGCTGCTCCAGACGCATCTTTGCCCAATGGTAGGGCAGGCGATAGAAGGCGCGCCCCGCCCCCACCGCCAGCAGGTTGCTGGCATCCAGCGAGAGACAGACCACCCCCTGCGTTCCGGTCCGCTCTTCGCTGACATAGGTGCGCAAACTCAGATCGGGAAAACTGCGCGCCCCCGGAATCGGCGGCAAGCCGCGAACCTTGACCCGGTCCATCCAAAAGGGCATGATTCCCAGCCAGGCGGAACCCTGAAAGGTGTCCACCTGCAAGCCCTCGGGGATCAGCGGCGCAAGCGATGAGGCTGGAACCGGCCAGTGCGCGAAGAGCAGATTATTCCACCGCTGGGAGATCAGCCAGCGGCCCGGCGGCATGGGATGCGGATCGCGTGCAATGTGTATCGAATCCTCCCGCATGGCCCGATTGCTCCTTATACTCCCTGTGGTTGCAGATTCGTCTGTCTTGATAAATGCCTGGGGTGGAAGAGCGAAAGTAATCCTCAAACCGCCCCTATGCCGTATTCTGTTCGCGAGAGCTCAGAATGTCCAGTGAATCTATTATGCCCCCCGGAGCCCGCAACCAGACGGAAGTCTTCGCCATCCATGGAGCCGATCCCGAAGTGCTGGCCTACGCCATGGCCAAGTACTCCCGCTCGGCTCTCTCCATGCGCGAATCGCTGGCCGAGATCAGCTCGCAGCGCGCCGAGCAGTTTCTAAACACATTTTATTTTCAATACGGCCACCGCTCCATCGCCGACCTGGCCCACGTCGCCATGTCCGTGGAAAGACTCAGCTTGCTGGCTGCTATCGCGCTGGTGGACGAACAGCGCTGGGACGGCCAGGAGCGCTCCACAAGGTATCAGAACTTCCTCAAATCCGGCTGGTTTTTCCCGGATTTTGGAGCGGATTCCGCCTCGGCGCAGCTTTATTCCGAGACCATCACGAACCTCTTTGGTGCCTACAAGCGCGTTAACGAAGCGGTTTTTGATGCCCTGCGTCGGCGTGTTTCTTGCCCGGAAGGTATGAAGCCAGAGGCTTACGAGCGAACCCTCAAAGCGCGCGCCTTTGACGTAGCTCGCTACCTGCTTCCCCTGGCCACCAACACCTCGCTAGGCCAGATTGTGAATGCGCGGACGCTGGAAACCCAGGTCTCGCGGTTGCTCTCCCACCCCGCCGCCGAGGTACGCGACCTGGGACTGAAGCTGCGCGAAGCCGCCACCGGTCCCGCCTGGCAGATCAACGCTCAGGCCGGCGCCGCGTTTGTTGAAAAGCTGACGGCGGCGAATGCGGAGTTGGCCGCAGAGGCCGCCTACCTGCTCACCCGCGAGGTCCGCAGCTCTCCCACGCTGGTCAAGTACGCCCAGCCCAACGAGTACGAGATTCAGACGCGCGCAGAACTGGCGCAAGCCTCCGCCGAGCTTTTGAAAAGTCTGCCACACGCTGGATCGCCTTATGCAGTTGTCGATTTGGTCGATTACACCGAATCGCTCGAGGTCGAGCTGGCCTCCACGTTGCTTTACTCTGCCAGCCATCACCCCTACCGGCAGATTCGCGATCTGGTTGCCGAGCTTCCAGCCGCTCGTGTAGCGGAGATCGTCGAGCTAGGGTTACGTCATCGCGGCAAGCACGACGAGGCACTCCGTGCCTTTCACGCTGGAGCTTCGCTCCGGTTTGACATCTTGTTGGACATCGGCGGCTTCCGCGACATGCACCGCCATCGCCGCTGCACGCAGATCATCCAGCCCTTCACCGCTCAGCACGGTTTCGAGACGCCCGTCTGTGGTGACCTTGGCCCAGAGGTGAACATACTCGCCGAGGCCGGTGTTCTGGCCGATTTCCAGTCGGCCCTCTCCACTGCCCACACCGCCAGTTTGAAGATCGCAGCCAGCCAGGCTCCCGAGGCCGCACAATCCGCCAACTACATGCTGCCGTTGGCCACGCGCGTCCGCAGCCTCTTCAAAATGGATTTTGCCGAGGCGCAGTACATCATCGAACTGCGTTCCGGACCCGCAGGTCACTTCAGCTATCGCCGCATTGCATGGGAGATGTTTTTAGCTTTCCAGCGCCAGCATCCGGCGCTGGCGAAGCATATTCGCGTCACCGACTTTACTCAGCCAATCGACATACTGAAGCGGTGACCTCAGGCTCACACAATCGGCTCCAGATGCGCTGTAAAGTGGCGCAGGAAGGGCGCTTCATAGGTTAGCCGCATGCCTTTGATCTTTTCGCGCCGTGCGAAGACCTGCAAGATGATCTCCACCACGTAATCGATGTGGCTCTGCGTGTAGACGCGGCGCGGAATGGCCAGCCGCACCAGCTCCATCTGCGCGGCGGCTCCGAACATCAGGCTGCCAATTTCGACAGAGCGGATGCCGCCTTCCAGATACAACTCCGCGGCCAGCGCCACCCCGGGAAACTGCTCCGCCGGAATGTGCGGCAGAAAGGCCTTGGCGTCGAGATAGATGGCGTGGCCGCCGGGCGGCTGCACAATGGGCACGCCCTGCTCGGCAATATGATTGCCCAGGTAAGCCGTCGAGGCGATCCGATAGCGCAGATAATCCTCCTGCAACGACTCCTGAATGCCCACCGCGACGGCCTCC
>Ga0181520_10005833_pt1 | contig 19283 bp, 17 predicted proteins | sample PEATcosm2014_Bin_29_FD_132451 | JGI IMG/M metagenome (GOLD analysis project Ga0181520, IMG submission 132451) | Peatland microbial communities from MTU Mesocosm Facility, Houghton, MI, USA - PEATcosm2014_Bin02_30_metaG | ecosystem: Environmental > Terrestrial > Soil > Wetlands > Peat | place...
TCATTTGCGGTTTATGATCGGGCACCCCCGGCGAGTCAGCTTTGGGTTGGGGAAACAGTCGCTGGCGGATTATCGGTTTCAACATTCATGTTCATAACCGAGTATAAGGAGGAGGTTGGACAAGGGCTGTCCAAGCTGAACTATTTTCAAACAGATAAACCTGCACCCCCCATGTACTGGAAGACAGTTGGAGTCGGACGGAAGCCCGCCCTCATTTGCCCAAAGGCTGGAAATGCAATATTGGTGTAACGACCCACCTCACCCTCTGTCCTTCTCCCCATTGAAGGGAGAGGGAAGCCGGTTTCATAAATTCAGCGTAGCGGCGGACTGGTGTCCGCCGCAAACCAAATAAAATTCCCGGCCAACGGCGGCGGGCGCATTTTCTCGCGGGCGCGATTATTCGAGGTTTTTTATAATGGCGGCACTCGCCAGAGTGCCGCTACGATCGCGTAGCAGCGCACTTAAACGGTTCCAAGATTCCGATGTTTCATTCTGAGGTTTCACGGCGGGCCAGTATAACAGGTGATTGAGGTGCGTCCGAGTGCCCATCTGCAATCGTTGCGCGATCCATTTGACCGCCACGGCCGTTTCCGCGCAAGCGAACCGCCAAACGAAGAACTTTCCGTCAATATAAGAATACCAGGACCCTTTTCCGACCCCTCTCAGGAAATGGAGGTGTTGGGTATAACCACCCCTCACCCTCGATCCCTCTCCCCATTGAGGGGAGAGGGAAGCCGGAAAGAGCAGGCCGGCGAATATCCGGGCGCATTCAGGCCAACAGACGGCTGGCTGCAAGGACAATGATCCGCTGCACCCAACACCGGTTCCGGCTAGGGTTGACTCGACATTGAAGGCGGCGCGGCGTCAGGGGCGGCACCCCAGTCCTTGTTGGGCGTGGGACCCATCACGAATTCCAGCCGGCCGCCGTTGATGATGTCCGAATGGCTGAACCAGGGCCGGTTCAGCGACTGGCCGTTCAGCGTGGCGGACTGGATATACATGTTTTGGGCCGAATTATTCCGGGCCACGATGACGAAATCTTTCCCGCCGCCGAGATGAATGGTTGCCTGGTCAAACAGCGGACTGCCAATGATGTATTCCGGTCGCGCGGGATTGACAGTGTAAAATCCCAGCGCACTCATGACATACCACGCCGAAGTCGAGCCTTGATCGTCCATGCCGGGATACCCCAGCCCCGCCGGGTCGCTGCCGTAAAGGTCGTGCAATATCTGCCGGACAACGGCCTGCGTTTTCCACGGCTGGCCGCCATAATCGTAGAAGTAGGGGGTCTGCCAGTCGGGCTGGTTGCCCTGGCAGTATTGGCCGATCATGCCCGTGACATCGCGCGCGATGCCCTTGGGATGATAGGGCGTGGAGAAAAATTCATCGAGCCTGGCACAGAATTTATCCCGCCCGCCGAGCAACGCCACCAGTCCGGCGACATCCTGCGGCACCAGCCAGAGGGTCTCCCAGCCGTTGGCCTCTTTCATCATGTAATTGTAATACGGTTCCAGCGGGTCAAACGGCGAAATCCAGGAGCCATCGGCGTTGCGGCCGCGCATGAAGCCGGTCGTGGCGTCAAACACGTTGGTGTAATTGTGGGCGCGGGCGAGGAACATTTTGTAATCGTCCAGCTTGCCGAGTTTTTGGGCAAAGAGCGCCATCGCATAATCGTCCCAGGCATATTCCAGCGTGGTGGCGGTGCCCGCGTTGCCGTCGGCGTAAGGCGGGCTGGGCTCGGTCACCAGGTCATCGTGAATCCAGCCTTTGTCCAGATACTCCGCCAGGTGCCCGCGAGGCCCGTGCGGGTCGGTCGCATTTTTGTAGAGAAACTCGTAAACGGCCGGCCAGTCGAAATTAAATCCGCGCTCCCACAAACCGAGATACATCAAAATGGCGTGGTCGCCGTGAAACGAGGTGTCCATCCAGCCCGATTCGCGCGCCATTTCCAGATGGGTGCGCAGGACGTTGCTCATCAAATCCGGCTCCAGCAGCGCGAGCAAAATAATCTGGTCGCGGCCCGTGTCCCAGAAGGCGATGCCGGTATAGCGGTCGTAGTCGTTCGTGTGCATTTGGCCGTCGCCGCCACGAAACGGTTCGCCGCGTTTGACCAGGAGCTCCGGGGTGGCAAACGAATGGTAAAGCGTGGAATAAAACAACTGCCGCTCGTGTTCGGTGCCGCCTTCGACCTCGACGAGATTCAATTTTTCCCGCCAGGCCGCCTCGACCTGCCCTTTGATTTCATCAAAATTCCACCGGGGATTTTCCTGGTCAATTTTTCGTTGGGCGTCGTCATAACTTCTGCCGCTGGCGATTTTCACCAGAATTTGTTCGCCTTCGGCGGTGGAAAAATTCAGATAGCTGCCGGCGTAACTGCCCGATTCGGAGCGCGAATCGGGATTGGTCACGTCGTTGCGCCGGACGCGTCCGCCATCGAGCGACGGAATATCCTGCCGGAAGGTGCCAAACGAGTTGAAGGGCCGGGAAAAATCCGCGACAAAAAACCGCCCGCCGTGCCGCCGGCCCCCCCGCCCTTCCTGACCGCGAACCGTGTGGTCACCGATAATTTCGACGGTGGCATCTCCGGCGCCCAGGTCAACCAGCACCACACCGCGCTCCGTTTTGGGATAAGTGAAGCGGTACAAGCCGGTATGTTCCGTGGTGGTGAGTTCGGCTTTAACCTTGGAATCTGGAAAATAAACCGAGTAATAGCCGGGCGAGGCTTTTTCGGAATTTTTATCGTAGGGCGACGCGTAGCTGCGATCGGGGGGCACGGTCCAAGCGCCCACCAGCGGCATGATGGTCAGCCCGGGCGCGGGGCTGGAAAAACCGAGCATGGTGCGGCGCGGATGCGTGTAGGGAAAGATGATGCCATGATTGCCGGCGGCTTCGGTGAGGTCTTTGTTGATGGGATCCAGCAGGACGTCATGATGCGGCAAGGCCGGCCCCGGCCAGACGAAGCCGGTGTAGATTTCCTCGCCCGGCGGCGGCGCGTTGCCGATGAATTTGGGATCGTCCAACGGCGCCGTTCCCACCAGCGGGTTGGCCAGTTCCAACGGCGTTTCGGCCCCGCGGACGCACAATGAAAAACAGGCGAGAAACAAAACCACAAAATTTTTCGGTTGATACATGCTAAAATTCTGCCTCTTCCACGGCCAATTTCCAGACATTAATCTGGCCGGGGTCTTCTGCCTTGTCCTGGAGCAGACCATGTCTGCGCTGGTGGGATTGGTCGGGCGGCGACAGGTTTTAGGAACTGTCTATTTTGACGTTGTGGGTCATTTTGGATTTTTTTTAGTCGGATTTACTTTGATTCACTCGGATAAATCGCCGGTTGCGCCGCCTTCGCCTGGCTTCGGCGCGACAAGTCGGCGCGGCGAGCCTGCGGCAAGTACGCAATGCGTGTCGTTCAAGCCTGTGTAGGGTCGAACCTGTGGCTCGATTCATCGGCGCACAGCGCCGACACTACACCCTCCCCCGAAAAAAAGCCACGTAGCCGCTAACAGTATTTTAGGAATGTTGAAGCTGATCCCCGCACAGGCAAATGAACCTCTCTGCCCTTCCAGTGCGCAAAAATGAGGCACGCCCGTGGTTGAGCTTGATTAAGCTGTCGAAATGGTGTTTCTTGATGTCATGAGCACGGCCATCGCCAGTGACGAAATTCCAGACATTCAAACGCAGGCGCACGAGATCACCCGGCGTCAGGTGATGGAGTGGTTTGTTTGGATGGACCGGATATTGGACATTCACCGCAGCAATTACATCTTCCGTGAGCCAACGGCGGCGGAGCTTGAGGAACACAAGACGATGTTCAAAGCAGCTATTCGCACGAGTAACTTGATCAACGCCCTGATTGCCGACCCGGATATTAACGAACCGGATTTGACAGCGCGCTTGCAAGTCCGCATCCGGCAGTTGCAAGACGCTTACGATACTTTCCATGACGCCACGTTGTCTGAGGCCCAGGCCGGTGAATTTCTGAAACAGGTGTTTCCCGAATGAACCGGGAACTGGAGTCACTCATTCTGGCTTACGAAGCGGTTTCCGCCGCGCGGGACACTGAAGCGGAGCAATGCATCGCGGCTTTTGAAACGCTGCTGGATGGCGTGCTCCATGAGCATCCGGGCGTATCCCGCGAAATTCTGCGCAAGAGCATCCTCAAGGCGCATCGCCAATGGGCGTTGAAACAGGAGCAGAAACCACCGGCCATTCCGCCAAAGGCGTGAGCGACAGGGGGTGCAGGCTCGGCGGCTGAAATTCAGCGGGCTGCATGCCTGGCTTTCTCGCGCCGGGCGCCGGATGAGGTTGCTTTCATCTGTACTTCAAAGCAATAGTTTCAGGCAGCTTTTTTCATAAAGCCATCCGCCTCTTCAGATAACTTTGAGGGGTAAACGCGCCCAGCGTCTTGGCGTACTCAGACGTTCGGTTGATTCAGGGGTTCAGGGCGCGAAATTTTTCAGGGAATTCTCCCGCCCGGCGGCCGGCGGAGGAAATTTGGCGCTTTACTTCCCGCAGCTTTGGCCAAAGCCTGCAATGGTGAATTGTGAACCAAGCTGAAGATCCAATTTTGCCGTCGGCTCCAAAAACGCCTTCACCAGCGGACGGTTCGCCGATGGCCGGCGCGCCGCCGCCCCTCCTGCCAACTGCACCGCCGATTATTACCGGGCCGCCACCGCCGCCTGCCGCCAACTCTTCGTCAGGGCGAAAATTTATTGGCTTCGTGGTGAGTTTGTTCCTGGGATTTTTTCTGGCCAGCGGCGTGGTTTCCGTGCTGGACGACTCCTGCGTTCTGTTTTTTGGCAATCATTTTCTGACGTCGCTCAGCAGCCTGATTACGTGTCTTACGATTCTGCTGGCGGTGCTGGTCTATGGACTGACGGGGCTTACGCCGGTGGTTCCCAAGCGCATCGTGCTGCCGGTCCTGTTGGTCATCGCATGCACTTTGCTCATTGCGCTGCCGGTGACGATCTATGGCTACAACCGGGTTTTGCAGGTGGACTGGCTGTGTTCCTGGGTGATCGTCGTTCTCGGGGTGGCCTTGCTGCGCCGGCTCCAGGGCGGCTGGCGGCTTCGGTGGCCGCTGGTGCCGGACCAGCACCTGGGAACGCGGGCGTTTAGCTGGTTGAATTTGTCCGCGTTTTTGCTGCTGAACCTTTTTGTGGTGCTGCCGGCGGTGGCGGTTTATGTGGGCGGCTGCGCCGGGCTGGCCGTGAGCCATTTCACCGGGGGTTTTGTGTCCTTGCGCCCGAGCGGAGTGGTGATGCAGGCGCGAAAATACACCCGCGCCGATGGCAAGACGATCCTGCTGTTTCCGATGTCGCATATCGCCGAATCGGATTTTTACCGCAGCGTCACGCAAACGGTGGGGAGCAATTCGGTGGTGCTGCTGGAGGGGGTGAAGGACAGCCAGCATTTGCTGACCAATCACCTCAGCTACAAGCGGGCCGCCAAGTCCATGCATCTGGCGGAACAGCACGAGGATTTCAATCTGGAACAAGGCGAGCTGGTTTGGGCCGATGTGGACATCAAGGAGTTCTCCTCGAATACGATTGCCCTGCTCAACCTGGCGGCGCTGGTGCATTCCGAAGGGCTGAATGCGCATACTATTTCTCTGGTGCTGGAATGCAACCCGTCGGATGAAGTCGAACAACAGTTGCTGGAGGACGTGCTGCTCAAGCGCAACCGGCATGTGGTGGAAGTGCTGCAGGCGCGGCTGGCGGGGTCGGACAATTTTATTATTCCCTGGGGCGCGGCCCACATGGCCGGCATTGCGCGGGAAATTGAAAAATCCGGTTTCCATCTGGTGGCCACCCGCGACTATGTGTCCATCCGGTTTGGCGGCAAAGGGAGTGCTGGCGGCGGGTGGATTCAGCGTAAGGATTAAATCCGAAGGCCGAGTCCCCGAAATCCGAAAGAAGGCCGAAATCCGAAGGCCGAAAATGCGCTGCTGAATTGGCTTTCGGGTTGGGGCACTTCAAGTTTTAGTGTAGCCACAGACAAGCGGGTGCTGGGTGCGAGCAAGGCGGTTGGAATATTTCAAACGTGCGTTTCAATTCACGCGCTGTGGATTGGGGACAATCCGCGCTCCGGGCGCCCACAAATTGGCTCGACAACGCCGGGCGTCCGGGTGCAGCTTCCAAAACAGTGGACAACGATTGGATGCCAAACCAGATTCGGATTCAACCGTCCGGCGATTAACAAAAGCAAGTATGAGACTAATTCTCGCAGACAGAGGTCAGGAGTTTTGCGAAGTTGTGCGGTGGCAATTTCGCTCACATCCGGAAGTTCAGATTGTCTGTGGGCGTTTCGAGGATTTGCCATCGTTCGATTGCGTCGTTACCGCCGGCAACTCGTTCGGTTTGATGGACGCCGGCATGGACTTGGCGGTGGTCCGCTTTTTCGGCCGTCACGTGATGGATCGGATACAAAAGCAAATATTGGACGATTTCCTCGGAGAACAGCCTGTCGGCACCTGCATCATCGTGCCCACCGACCATCCCACGCATCCTTATGTAGCGCACGCCCCGACAATGCGTGTACCGATGAACATTCAAAGCACAGATCATGTCTATCTCGCACTGTGGGCAACTCTCACGGCAGTTCATTGTCACAATCGTACCAAGTCGCGAAAAATAGATTGTTTGGCTTGTCCTGGTCTGGGAACCGGCACTGGTGGCATGGATGCACTTGAGGCCGCCCTCCAGTTGTGTTTGGCTTACGAACACTATAAACAACCCCCGCAGTTCATCAATCCATCGGTAGCACAACAACGTCACGAAAGAGTTTATTACGGGGGACATTGGGGATTTCTGCATCCACGAACGAACGCAAAGTAAGTAAAAATTCCCGGCGCAGCCGAATCCTGAAATCAGAGAAGCTGTTTCCGGTTACCACATTGACCCATGAAAACCACAAAGCATGTTGTACGAACTGATGAGGCCATTGTTGACTCTGCACGGCGGACGCTGGCGTCCAAACGGAAAGTTCGCTGGGTCATGCTGCTCTATGCCATCTTTTGTCTGGGTTTTTTCGGACACATTTTAATCGTTGCCAAGCAAAAGATCGAAGGTTCGGATACCGAGTGGTTGCAAATGGGGTTTTGCTGGGGCTTTGCAATTGCGGTGATGTGGATGTTGTTTGGTCTGGCAGGCTCGCTCTGCCTTGGGAAATTCATCCGTGGCTTCGAAAAAGATTTTCCCCTGCAAGAACTGCTGGTCAGGTATCACGACCGGCTGCGGGATTTGGGCCAGTTGCCGGATGAAAAGAAAATTGAAAAATAGAACGGTTGGCGATCCGTGCGGCCGGGGGAAAATGGCAGCCAATGAGGGGCTTCAGTTCAGAAATAAATTTAGAAAATTTTCGCATGAGCAACCTGCAAGCGGACAGCGCAATTGAAAGTGGCAAGCCTTTGAAAGAGGTGGTGCCGATGTTTCCATCCAAAGTCGCCGCCTATCAATATTTCGCAAACAGCATGTCGAAACGTTTTTCGTTTGCAGATACGTATTGTGCCAAATGTGGCATGCCATGCAAAACACCACCCCTTACGTTCACTTGGCGCGCGAATCTCCACACCACAAAAACAGTTCTCGTGTCTTTTCTGTTTACTGCGCTGGCAATATTCGCACACCACCTGTATTCGCGCTGGGTGGTGGTTGAGTTTGCCACACAGCATCGATTGTGTCCGGCCTGTCAGCGGGACCATCGGAAACGCGTTTTCATGGTCGCCATCCTCCAGAAGGCCCTGTTCGCGGTTTTAATTTTAATACTATTCCTGACTGTTCCCGCTGTCATCTTTACTTTCATGGCTATGTTCGCGGCCCCAGAGGGTACTTGGTTGTTCCTGGCCAGTTCTGTTATTGGACTCGCATTGCTCGCACTTGTTGTTTGGGGGTTTGAAGGCTGTCGAAGATTTCTGATTCCCCATTCCCTCCGCCAGGTTGGAAGGTTCCCGTTTGTGCTTTACCGGATAAGCGAAACATCCAAACAGGAGTTTGGCGGCAAACCATCGGCACATTGAATCGCCCCAACCTGCTCTTCCCTTCATACTTTCTGGACATCCGGGGGCAATTCCGGCTTACTATGGCGAATTTGATTCCGCCCGATGCCGCCACTCAACCCTGAAAAACTCGCCCACGCCAAATCGCTCGGCTTTTCCGACCGGCAAATCGCCCATTTGACCGGCTCGACCGAGGACCAAATCCGCGCCCTGCGCAAAAAGCTGAATCTCGTCCCCAGCTACCGCCTGGTGGACACCTGCGCCGCCGAATTTGAGGCCTACACGCCCTATTATTATTCCACCTACGACCGCGGCGATGACGAGGTGAAACCGGATTCGTCCAAAAAAAAGGTGATGATCCTTGGCGGCGGCCCCAACCGCATTGGCCAGGGGATTGAATTCGATTACTGCTGCGTCCACGCCGCCTTTGCGCTGAAGGAGGACGGCTTTGAGACGATCATGGTGAATTCCAATCCGGAAACGGTTTCGACGGATTACGACACCAGCGACAAGCTGTTTTTTGAGCCGCTCACGCTCGAAGACGTGCTGCATATTTACGAGCGGGAAAAATGCTGGGGCGCCATCGCGCAGTTCGGCGGCCAGACGCCGCTGAACCTCGCGCTCGGCCTGCAGAAAAACGGCGTCAACATCATCGGCACCTCGCCGCAGAGCATCGAAGTCGCCGAGGACCGGAAGCTGTTCGCGGCCATGCTGCGCAAGCTGGACATCCCGCAGCCGCCCAACGGCCTGGCCACGAATGAAACCGAGGCGCTGGCCGCCTCGAAAAAACTCGGCTACCCGGTGCTGGTGCGGCCCAGCTTCGTGCTGGGCGGGCGCGCGATGCAGATTGTTTATTCGGACGCGGAGCTGTCGCATTACATGAAATTCGCGGTGGAGGCCTCGCCGGAGCGGCCCGTGCTGGTGGATAAATTTCTGGAGGACGCCACGGAAGTGGACGTGGACTGCCTCACGGATGTCGGGCAGTTTGAAAATCCCGCCGACGGCACGATTGTCATTGGCGCGATGCTGGAGCACATTGAATTTGCCGGCGTGCATTCCGGCGACGCGGCCATGGTGCTGCCGCCCCACACGCTGCCCAAAAAAGTCATCGCCACCATCCGCGAATACACGCACGCGATGGCGCGTGAACTCAAAGTCATCGGCCTGATGAACGTGCAGTACGCCGTCAAGGGCGACACCGTCTATGTGCTGGAAGTGAACCCGCGCGCCTCGCGCACGGTGCCGTTTGTGAGCAAGGCCATCGGCGTGCCGCTGGCCAAGCTGGCGGCGAAGCTCATGGCAGGAAAAACCTTGAAGGAATTGAATTTCACGGAGGAAATCTGGCCGAAATACTGGGCGGTCAAGGAATCGGTTTTCCCGTTCAACCGGTTTCACGGCCAGGACATTTTGCTCTCGCCAGAAATGCGTTCCACGGGCGAAGTGATGGGCCTGGACGCCGACCGCGGCATTGCCTATGCCAAGTCGCAGATGGCGGCCGGTTCGCCGCTGCCCCTCGGCGGCAAAATTTTCATCAGCGTCAGCGACGCCCACAAAAAGAAAATCGCCGAGGTCGCCCGGCAATTTGTGGAACTGGGCTTTGAACTCGTGGCCACCGGCGGCACCGCGGCAGTTTTGGAAAAAGCGGGGCTGAAGGTGGAACGCATTCACAAGCTGCAGGAAGGCCGGCCCAACGCGATTGACCTGCTCAAGAACAAGGAATTGCAGTTGGTCATCAACACGCCCAGCGGCGCCACGCCGCGCGCCGACGAAATTAAAATCCGCACCACCGCCGTCTATACCGGCACGCCGATCATGACCACCATTTCCAGCGCCCAGGCGGCCGTGCGCGGCATCGCGGCCTTGAAACAATCCGGTTATGACGTGAAGACGGTGCAGGAATATCACTGAGGGCTGGGGGGAGGAATATACACAAGTTCCATTAATCCAGTTGTTTAAGTAACTTTCTGGGCTGATTTTTGGCGCTGAACCCAAATAATTCTCGCTTTGGGGCGTATTCGGGGCGATTTTAACCCGTTGTTTTTTTGGCTAAAATGAAAATTTTGGAGACGGGATATTTAAAATGCGACCGCAATTTTCAGCCGACATTTTATTGGTGGAAGATGAAGCCAATGACGCGGCGTTGGTCCTGGAGGGATTGAAAAGACGAAACATTCCCGGCGAGGTGATGCATTTGACGGATGGCGCCCAGTTCCTGGATTCAATCTTCTACGCCAGCCTCTATGCGAGCTGGCACACTTTAAAAATCCCCAAAGTCATTCTGCTGGATCTCAAGCTCAAGACGGTCAGCGGCCTTGACGTGTTGCGGGTGCTTAAGGCGGATGGCCGCGCGCAGACAATTCCCGTGGTGGTTTTCACTTCTTCCGAGCGCGAGATTGAACTGGTGGAAAGTTATCATCTGGGCGTGAACAGTTATGTGATCAAACCGACAAACGCGGAGAAGTACATGCAAATCGTCGGTGACATCGGCCACTACTGGCTGAAAGTAAACCAGCCCATGCCACACTGAGGCAGCACAGGCGTCGCCGGCGGCGGGTTCAGATACCGGCTTGGGGCGTATGCTAAATGGCGAATCAATTCGTACTCGTCCTCGTACTCGAAAAAACTTTAAAAATCGAGGACGAGGACGAGGAGGATGGGAAAGTGGCGCTTAATGCGATGCGCCTTCAAATTAAGAAGCACCAGCGGTTCGGCGTGTTTGCGAAGCCCCGGTGGATGGGCTACTTTACCGCCATGAGGATCAAGCTGCTCTTCATCTGGTCCGCAATCATTCCGCTGTTCGGCATCATGCCAGAGCTGCGGGCGGACGTGTTGGAAATGCAAAACGGCGACCGTTATTCCGGCAAGGTGTTGGCGGTGTCCGCCAGCACGGTGGTGTTGAACAGCGAGGTGCTGGGCAAAATCAACGTGCCGCGCAACCAGGTGGCCAGCCTGACGTTTGGCACGAATGCCGCCGGGCTCATCTTGGCGGGCAATGCACCCACGAATCTGCCCAGCGCGACCGCCGCGACAGCTTGGGCAAACACCAACGTGGATTTGTCCGCAGCGCTCCGGCAGTTGGGGGCGAATACGAATTTTGTCGGGCAGATTCGCCAGCAAATGCTCGCCGGCAGCCCCGAAGCCGCCGGCAAATACGACGAGATGGTCAACGGCTTGTTGAGCGGGCAAATGAACTTGAACGACTTGCGGCAACAGGCGCAGTCCTCGGCAGAACAGTTGCGCGAGCTTAAAAGCGAACTTGGCCCCGAAGCCGGCGAATCGCTGGATTCTTATCTGAAGGTGTTGGACGGTTTTATCAAGGAAACCGCCAGTCAGCCGCCGGATGCCGCGCCTAAATCAACGCCGCCGTAGCAGACGTAAAGCCCCTCACCATGTCCTGATGACGATGGAGCCGGCCTTCAGCCCGGCCGCAGCGGCAGTCAGGGTGATTTTGCCGGGCGCGGCATTTGCCTTCACAAAAGCCACGCACCCGCCTTGAAACGCATGGCGCCAGTTCGCCTGAAAGGGTTCGTGGCTGGCGTTGTCCGCATTATCCACGGCGGCAATGACGCCCGGTCCGGACAATTTGAACGAAACCAAATCGCTGGCGCGCGGAATCGTGACGCCTCTGGAATCCACGATGGTTGCCCGCACCACGGCCACGTCGTTCCAATCAGGCGAAAGGCTGGTGGTTTCCGTCTTCAAAACAATTCGCACCGGCTTGCCGGCGGTGCGAAGTTCATTGGTGATTGCGAACCTTCCGGTGTCGCCCCGGGCGACGGCCCGTAAAATTCCCGGCGCGAACGGCACCTGCCAGCGGCGCGGCGAGGCGTCGGCATTGATTTCCTTTTTGCCCAGGGATTTTCCATTCAGGAACAATTCCACCCGCTTGCAGTTGGAATAAACCTCGACGTTTTCAACGTGCGGTTTCAAATCTTTGGGGGTCCAGTCGGAAAACAAATCCTGCGCGGGGTGCGCTTCGCCACCGCTGTCGGGACCGGCTGGAATGGCCCCGACCGGCGAAAGGCGGCGCGCCATGGCGACCATCGGCTCGCCGCTCCACCGGCTCTGAAGTTCGCGCGCGAGCGGACGAAGGGCGCCGGTGCGGTCGAGCAAGCCGGAGTCCTGGCCGACCAGCGGCCAGCCGGGCGATTCGCCGAGATAATCAACGCCCGTCCACAAAAATTGGTCCTGGGAAGAAGCGGCGTCACAGTCCATCACAAGCAGGCCCAGGAGGTCGCACAAATCCTGAAATTCCAAGGTGGGCGGATAGGGCGCGGTGCAGACGGCGTTCACGCCGAGCAATTTCAAGGTTTTTAAACGCCCCTCCCAAATCGAAAGCGGCACGGCAGCGCCGAAGGCGCCGCCATCGGCATTCAAATAGACGCCTTTGAGCTTGAAATTGTTCCCACTTGGCCAGAGGTCGGTGTCGGCGGCAAAATGCGGTTCACGAATGGCAAAGGTGGTCGTTTGTTCGTCCGCAACGGTTTCGTCCGTGCGCACTTTGCTGATGGCGCGGTAGAGATTGGGTTCGGCCAGTTTCCATAATTGCGGTTTGGGAAACGCGATTTGTTGTTCCAGGGTGGTCGCCGCGGCGGCATTGATGATCTGGCTGGATTCGACGGCGCCCACCGTTTCGCCGTCCGGCGCCAGCAGGCTGGTTTGCACGCTGATTTCGCACGGGGCGAGGAATTCATTGGTGACGGTGGTGTCAATCTGCACCGTCGCCGCCGCGGTGGAAATTTTTGGAGTGCTGACCCGCACACCATCCGCGGCAAGGTGAACCTGGTCCATGACCAGAACCCGCGCAGACCGGTAAATTCCCGCGCCGACATACCCGCGCGAGGCCGGCTCGGCCGTGGTGTCCACGCACACGATCAGGATGTTCGTCGTGCCGCGGCCAAAACTGAGCACCGAACCCGGGAGTTCGTAGCGGAATCCGGCGCAGCCGTTGGTATGATGGCCCAGGTGCATGCCGTTGATCCAGGCATCGCAGTCTGGCATTACCCCGTCAAACTCCACAAACACCCGCTGGCTCAGATCATTGTTCAGCAGTGAAAAATGTTTGCGATACCAGCCGACGCCCCCGGGCAGAAACGCGCCCGCGCCGCCAGCCCCGTTGGTTTCGGCAAACGGGCCTTCAATGCCCCAGTCGTGCGGCACGCAGATCTGTTTCCATTGGGTATCGTCATAGCCAGGCTGCTCCGCTCCGGACACATCGCCTTTCAAAAAACGCCAGTCGCCGTCAAGCGGAACAACCTCGCGCGCGCAGGCAACGGAGACAGCCACCGACGCGATGGCAACGCCGGTCAAGATTGTCTGCATGACTTTTTCCGAATCCATAAATTTTTACGTCGCAGCCTGAGCCTGCCAGCCTGTCTCACGGCTGGCCGGTAATTCGCGCGGTCGCGTCTTTCAATCCGTCAGCGTGGGCGGTGAGCGTAATTGTGCCGGGCTGGGTGGCGCGGACGATGACCAGCGCAAGGCCGTTGAAGGCATCGCGCTCCTCCGCCTGAAACGGCTCAAAACTCGTGGGGTCGCCATTGTCCACGGCCACGATTTCACCCGGCCCATCAATGTCAAATTCGAGGTGATTTTTGGAACGCGGCACGAGCCGGCCTTTCTGGTCGGCCACAGTCACGGTCACATAGGACAAATCTTTTCCATCCGCCGCGATTTTCGCGCGGTCGGCGGCCAGCGTGAGTTTCGCGGCCGGCCCGGTGGTTTGCATCACGCCGGTGGCCCACGGCCTGCCGTTTTTATAGGCCACGATCTTCAGTTCGCCCGGCTCATATTTCACCTCATCCCAGCGGAGGCGATATTCAAACTGGCCTTTTTGCTTGCGGCCCAGCGACTGGCCGTTGAGAAACAATTCCGCCTCGTCGCCGCTGGTGTAAACCTGCACGGGTGTGATTTTGCCCTCGCGGCCCGGCCAGTTCCAATGCGGCAAAATATGCGCCATCGGAAAATCCGGCCGCCAGCGCGCCTGATACAGGTAGTAACGATCTTTTGGAAAACCCGCAAGGTCAACGATGCCGTAATAACTGCTGCGCGATTGCGTATGGATTTTGCCGGTCTGGGCCAGTTGTTTTTCCGCGCGCGCCCGGTCCGCTGGATTCGAGTAATTGTTCAGGCTTGTAAAGTCCGAGTTGTAAGGCGTCGGCTCGCCGAGGTAATCAAAGCCGGTCCATACGAATTCACCCGCGACAAAGGGATTTTCATCCTGGCCTTTGAATTCTGCCTCCGGCGTGGTGGCCCAGGGCCCCGCATAAAAATCATAACTGCTCATCTGAAAATCCGTCATTGCCTGCGCCATGTCGCCCACCGGGAAAAAATATTCGCCGCGCGAACTGACCGTGGAGGCCGTCTCGCTGCCAAACAGTGGAATCGTCGGATTCGCCGCGCGGAATTTGCCATATTCGGCCGGCTTGTAGTTGTAACCGAACACGTCCACGATGTGCTGAAAGCCGTTGTAGCCCGCGTCAATGTGGTCGCAGGCGGCGGTAATCGGGCGGGTGGCATCCTCGCGGCGCACGGCGGCGGCCAGGTCCTGCGCAATGGGAAAGGTGTTCGGTCTGGCCTCCTCCGGAATCTCATTGCCGATGCTCCAGAGAATCACGCAGGGATGATTGCGGTCGCGCCGCACATAGGCGCGCACGTCCGCTTCATGCCAGGTGTTGAAAATCCGGACGTAATCAGCGGACTTCTTGTGTACCGTCCAGGCATCCAATGCCTCGTCCATCACCAAAAAGCCCAGGCGGTCGCAGAGGTCGAGCAGTTCCGGCGCGGGCGGGTTATGGCTGGTGCGAATGGCGTCGCAACCCATGCCGCGGAGAATTTCCAGTTGCCGTTGCAACGCACGCGGGTTGATCGCGGTGCCGAGCGCGCCAAGGTCGGCGTGATCACACACCCCGTTGAGCCGCACGCGCTCGCCATTCAGCAGAAAGCCGTTGTCCGCCGTGAACTGGATGGTGCGCACACCAAACGGCGTCTCATAGACGTCCACCATTTTATCGCCCTGCGTAATCGTCGTGACCGCCACGTAACGATTGGGATGCACTACGCCCCAAAGTTTCGGGTTGGGGATGATGACGGTTTGCGCCGCGTCCGCCGTGGCGCCGCCGGCGATTTTTACTCCCTCAGTCGTGATCACTGCGATGGATTTTTTGGCTTTCGCGCCATCGGCCTTGAGTTCAAAGATGGCCGTGGTTATTTTCACGCTGGCCTCCGTGGCGGAGTCGTTGTCCACGCTGGTTTGCACGGAAACCGTCGCAGCATCTTTGCCGACCCGCGGCGTGGTGATGTGCGTGCCCCACTGGCTGACATGGACCGGCGATGTTTTCGTAAGCCAGACATTGCGGTAAATGCCGCCGCCGGGATACCAGCGCGAGGAGTTGTTGGGATTTCTAAGGCGAATGGCCAGCGTGTTCGCCCCGCCAAAATTCACATAGGGCGTCAGGTCCACACGCCAGGACGCATAGCCATAAGGCCAGCCACCGACGCAATGGCCATTGATCCAGACCGTCGAATAAGCCATCGCGCCGTCCACATCCAGATAAAGCTGCCGGCCAGCGTCGTCTACGGGCACGTCAAAATGCTTCCGATACCAAGCGACGCCGAACCACGGCAGCTTGGCGGTTTCGCCCGGCAACGCCTGTTGAAACGGCCCTTCGATGCCAAAATCGTGCGGCAGGTTCAATTTGCGCCAGTCGCTGTCGTCGAAGCCGGGCTGCGTGTAGGGGACATGGTCGCCGAAATTTCCTGGCGGCGGCGCCACGGGCGCCTTCGTGGTAAAGGGGTTTTGCATGGGCAACAGCCAGGGCAGCGCGGCGGTATAAGTCAGGTTGGTGCTGGCCTCATCGGGGTCGCCCCGGGTAAAAAGCCAGTCGGCATCGAACGATTCCCGGACGCGGACATTTTGAGCAGATGCTGGAATCGCCGACACAAACAAGGTGGCCGCCAGCGTAATAAACGAGAGAATTCGCGTAATTTTCATCGAAAGTTGCGCTCAGAATCCGGCAAAGGCGAAGTAAAGGCAAGTTCACTGAATTGTTGGCTTTGTTTCTCCAGGTCTTCGCTGTTAATTTATCCACATGAATCGCGCCCAATCTGAAAAGCTGTTCGCCGAGGCTTTGAAATATATTCCCGGTGGCGTCAATTCGCCCGTGCGCGCCTTCCGCGCCGTCGGCGGCCAGCCGTTTTTTGTCAACAAGGCCCTCGGCTCGCACCTTTGGGACGTGGATGGCAATGAGTTGATTGATTACGTGCTTACCTGGGGGCCGGCCATTCTCGGCCACGCGCATCCGAAAATCATTGCCGCGGTGAAAGCCGCCGCCGAGCAGGGCACCAGCTTCGGCATTCCGAATCCACTCGAAGTCACGATGGCAAAACTGATTTGCGAACTGGTGCCAAGCGTGGAAAAAATCCGCATGACCAGCAGCGGCACGGAAGCGTGCATGAGCGTCATCCGGCTGGCGCGGGGATTTACGCGGCGCGATAAAATCATCAAGTTTGACGGCTGCTATCATGGCCACGTGGATTCGCTGCTGGTCCGGGCGGGCAGCGGCGCGCTGACGTTTGGCCAGCCGGACAGCGCCGGGGTGCCAGCGGCGTTCACGCAGCACACCATCGTGTTGCCTTACAACGATGTTGAGGCGGTGAAGGCGGCGTTTGCGGCAAACAAAAATGACATCGCCGGCATCATCATCGAACCGGTGCCGGGCAATGCGGGGTTGTACCTGCCGCGTCCGGGTTATCTGGAATTTTTGTCCGAGATCACGACCGCCCATGACGCGCTGCTGATTTTCGATGAAGTGATGACGGGCTTCCGGGTGGCCCGCGGCGGCGCGCAGGAGCGGTTCGACATCACGCCGGACCTGTCCACATTCGGCAAAGTCATCGGCGGTGGCCTGCCGGTGGGGGCATTTGGCGGACGCGCGGAAATCATGGATTACCTGGCGCCGCTCGGACCGGTGTATCAGGCCGGCACGTTGAGCGGCAATCCGGTGGCCATGGCGGCGGGCCTCGCGAATCTGGAAGAACTCGGCGGGCCCGAGGGTGCGGGTGAAGCGGCCTATGACAAGCTGGAGGAACTCGGCGCCCAGCTTGAAGCCGGCATGAAAGACGCCGCCGCCCGGGCGCGGGTGCCGGTGCAGTTCAACCGGTGTGGCTCGATGTTCTGCGGCTATTTTACCAGCGAGCCGGTTCACAATGTGGCCGACGCCATGAAAAGCGACCGCGAACGGTTCAAGAAGTTTTTCCATGGCATGTTGGACGGCGGCATCTACCTCGCACCGTCCCAATTCGAGGCCGGCTTCCTTTCCACCGCGCACACTCCGGAGGACATTGAAAAGACCGTCCGCACCGCCGCCAAAGTATTGCAAAAGCTGTAACCTTTGCCTAACCTCACCGTCTGACCCGCATATCCGCCACCAAACGAATAAGGCGGGTCGCACCCGAAAATAAATTGAAAACGATATGAAATTGAACAAAACAATGATGATTGCCGCGCTGATTGCCGGCACCGTGTTCGCGGCGGATTTTGCCGCGAGCGCCCAGGATTCCACCAATACGCCGCCGGCTGGCGCGCGTCCGCCGGGCGGTCCCCGGGGACGTTTTGATATGATTGCCACGCAACTGGCGCTGACGGACGACCAAAAAGCCAAGGCCAAACCGATTTTTGACGAAATGTCGCAAAAGATGGCGGATTTGCGCAAAGACACCACCGTGCAGGGGCAAGACCGCCGCGCCAAAGCAAAGGAAATTCGCGATGATGCCACCACCAAGCTCAAGGATGTTTTGACCCCGGAACAATTTGCAAAATGGGAGAAAATGGCCCAAGGCAACCGCCGTCCGCCCGGTGGTCCAGGCGCTCCCCCCGCCGCGACGCCGCCAGCCGCGCCGCCGCCGGCCACCACTCCGCCGGCCACGCCGCCACAGCAATAAATCATTCGCCATTCAATCACGTGGGACGGTCGCAAGACCGTCCCTTTTTATTTCCGGAGCGCGGGCAGCTCTTCCGCAGGTTCCCTTTCGCTGAAATCCGTGGGCGGGCCGCCCGCCCCCGCCACCCCACCGATGGCGCGGATGAAATTTTTAAAGTGAAACATTTTCCCCGTGGCGCGCGTTTAAGAAGGCAGTATGAAAAATAAAATTCTGCTCTGCACCCTGGCCGCCGCGCTTGTCGCGGGCGGGATCATCACCACCAAAACGCTTGCCGCCGACAATTCCGCGACCGCACCGGCCCACGGACGATTTTGGGAGCGCCTCGCGGACAAATTGAATTTGACCGGCGATCAGCGCACGCAAATCAAGACGGTCATTACCGGCGAAAAAGACACGCTGGCGCCGCTGTTGGGCGCCCTGCACGACGCGCGGAAAAACCTGCGGACCGCCATCCGCGCCAGCGATGCCAATGAAGCCTCCGTGCGCGCCGCGTCCGCTAAGGTGGCCGCCGCCGAGGCGGATTTGGCGGTTGAACGGATGAAACTTTACGGCAAAATCGCCCCCATCCTGACCGATGCCCAGCGCCAGCAACTCGCCGGCCTGCAGCAACACGCCGATGAGTTCGTGGACAACGTGATCGCACGCATCGGTTCGGGCCTGGACGATTGAACCGGCGGGAGTTCAGGCTCCAACCGGTTAAAACCTGGACTCCAACGAATCGTGAATGACGATGCCGAACTGCTGCAACGCATCCGCGCCGGCGCGACCGACGAGTTCGCCGAACTCGTGCGGCGGCACCAGGCGCGGGTGTTTGGCATTTTGCACCGGTACGAGCGCGATGCCCAGCGCGTCGAAGACCTGGCGCAGGAAACTTTTTTGAAAGCGTGGCGGGCGCTGGAGCAGTTCGACGGACGCGCGCCGTTTGAACACTGGCTTTCGCGCATCGCCGTCCACGCCGCGCTGGACCATTTGCGGCGGGAGAAACGCCGCCGGAATGAAATCGCGCTGCCGGAGCCCGGCGAAGACGCGCTGGACTGGCTGCGCAGCCCGGACGAAAAAAACGAGCTGGATTCGCGCAACGCCGCGGAAATTTTGCACCGCGCGCTGCAGCAGCTTTCGCCGGCCGACCGCGCGGTCATCACGCTGCAGGAGCTCGAAGGCCGCAGCGTGAAGGAAATCGCGGCGGCGCTGGGCGTGTCGGGCATTGCCGTGCGCGTGCGCGCGGTGCGGGCGCGGGCAAAGCTGAAACGCGCGCTGGAAAAACTTGCGGAATTATGAACGAGAAAAAATTGAAACAACTGTTCGCCTCGGCCCGGAAAGAGGCCGCGCCCGCGCCCGCGACGGA
>Ga0181520_10005835_pt1 | contig 19278 bp, 11 predicted proteins | sample PEATcosm2014_Bin_29_FD_132451 | JGI IMG/M metagenome (GOLD analysis project Ga0181520, IMG submission 132451) | Peatland microbial communities from MTU Mesocosm Facility, Houghton, MI, USA - PEATcosm2014_Bin02_30_metaG | ecosystem: Environmental > Terrestrial > Soil > Wetlands > Peat | place...
TACCCTTCCGCAGGAGACCGCAGCTACATGTTGAACGAGCAATTCACATGTCTGACACCTCGCAGTCAGATAGATGGACCAGACTTCGCCTGGCGTACCAGAGGGCACAGAGAACGACTGGGAAACGGCCGGCCTGCCCTACGATAGGCGTTAAATGACGTTGCCGTTCTCTGTGTCCTCTGTGTCTCTGTGGTTCAACGCCGTTCGCCTTTCATATTGACGGTCAGCATCTGACAGAATTCCGAGTGCTTCGTCTGCCGGTTGTCAAAGCGACGTAGCGATGGTAGGTAATCGGCGGGAATCAGGCCGTATTCAACGGCCAAACGATAGACCGTCGGGGCTATGCTGCTACGGAACTATCCGTCATGCCGTAATCCTCCAAATCCTATCAATCCTGTTCACTTTGCCGCTCCCTGACGCCACGCTTGCGGCAGTCCTACCTACAATCAGCGGGCGGACCCTGCCTCTCACCAGTTCACGGGGTAGACCTTCATCTTGTCGATGAAGCAGGCGACGAGAGTGTAAAGCCCTCCGTTGAGCAAGTCGCCCACCACCAGCCCCAGAAAGAACGGCGTGACATCACGGTACATCTTCGGGCCGCCGTAGCGCAGGATGATGCTCTTGCTGGCCCAGGCAAGCAGGAACGGGAACCACTGGTTGCCCATGCTATTGGTATTCGCGATGGCGTATCCGACCGGGTGCAGGGGCCATGCAGCGAGACGCGCTCTTAATAGGAAAAGCGCCACAGTGAACAGTACGCCGCCACTGACGAAAACCAGACCTGTGCGATCGGGTGGCTCGGGGGCCTGCAGGTAGGCCTGCAACTTGTCGAAGGGCGCTTTGCCCATCAACGTGCGCCAGGTGTCGGCCTTCGCCAGCGCCCCCACATCGTGCCACACGTGCAGCCCCAGCCAGAACGCTACGGGGATCGCGAAGGCCAGCGCCAATATCAGGGCCCCGGTGAGCTTCTCGCGCGGGATGTCGCGAATCTCGGCCATCTTCAGGGCGTCCAATTGATGGGGCATCGAGGCGCAGCGCAGGTCGAAGCTTGCGATGCTGCTGAGGTAGGCGGTGATGGTCAGATCGCGCGGGGCGATGTTGCGTGAACCGACGGTCGTGACCAACAGCGTCTGTGGATCGATGCGCGGGCCGAACAGCCACGCATTGCCGGTTTCGGCCCGGATGCGCGTGGCAGCCAGAAGGTAGGCCAACGATAACCCGAGCAGGACCACGGCGGTGAGGATGCTCATCCCCGCAGCCTGGCAGAAGCCAACCATGACCGCGAAGGTGGCGATCAGTCCCCACAGGGCCCATCGCGGCGCTCCCTCTCGGGGAGCGGCCTTCCCTTGCAGAATGGACCTGAACCCGTCGAGCAGCGTCTTGCGCCCCATCCATACGGCGAATCCGGCGATGGTCAGGAACGCCCCGGCCCCCTGATGGTCCTCGAACGGGAAGCGCGCGAGGCCCCCTGTTCCCCAGTTATTCAGGCCGAAAATCGCGCCGGCGATGCTCTCCACTTTCGTGACAAGGTAGAAGAACCAGCACGAGAAAGTGACCTCCCGCGACAGTAAGAACGCAATACCGATGACGAACGGATAGAGGGACACCGACAGCCCGCCCATCGCGTTCCACGGGGCGTCCGTGAAGGATCGCGACACGTCGATGTTCCGCACTTCCAGCTTCGGCACTGCGGGGAAGTTGAGGTTGAGAGTGTTGAGCGTTCCGATCAGGAAGGGAATCGCCATTCCGGCCCACGCCAGCTTGTTTCGCCAGAAGGCGCTGTCCGCGGCAACGATGCTCAGCGGCACCTGAACGGTGGGGAAGGTCAGCCGCTCGCTGTCCACCCACTGATGTCGCACCAACGTGGCGATACATAGGCCGCACAGCGCATAGACGAAGATGAACCCGGACCAGATGACCGAGGGGCCGAGCCACATGCCTACCGGGATGCTCTGCCCGCCGTCGAAGAAACGGTTCAGGAGGCGGCTGTCGGTGGGTCCGATCCAGGGGGGGATGTACTTGAAGAACAGCTCCTGCCAGCGGTTCTCGGGCGAGGCGAAATGGTGCGGGGCGGCGATGGCAGGGACGATGAAGTGGATGCCGCCGGAGGACGCGAGGACGGTGGAGACGGCGAGCATCGAGTAGATGACGATCATCTCGCCGCCGGACAGCCCCCAGCGCTTGCGCACCAGGCCCAGGACCCGGCTGACCGCGAACACCGCCATGAGCGCCGTGAAAGCCCCGACGGGGATGCTGGTGTTCGCCATCGCCGTGTGCCCGCGCGAGCCGCCAAGCACCAACTCCGCCCAATGAATGAGCGCGATCACGCCGACAATCGCCGGCAAAGCGACCAGGATCGCCCGCAGTGTCACAGCCTGCGGGGCGGCGACTGCAGCTGGTCCTGGCCGGTCGGGTTCAGATGCGCTCAAAGCGGATTCACCGAACGCAGACACTACATGAAAGGCAGGGGGCCGTCAACAAAAAGGCGAATGTCCGCAGGAGCGTCGTTTCCCGGTTGCGCCCCCCCTTCCAGACAAGGCGCGGGGTGTCGCGGCCTCGATTCGGCCCGCGCAGCGGGATGAAGCGAGGCCACGACGGGGACCCCGCGCCGCCCAGGCAGGCTGTCGTCGAGGAGGGGCCGGACTACGAGCGAGCGCAGCGAACGAGGTATCCGGCCCCCGCCGTCCGGCGACCTGAGCCAGCGCGCACGGCTCTGACGCCGCAGGACTTGACCTACACGAACAATGCTCTATGAGGAGGTCCCATCCGATGAAGCCCCTTATCTTAGCGCTTGCTTTCTGCGCAATCGCTGCCGTACACCCCGCCCAGGCCGTCGAGACCGAAGTGCTCTTCGACGGCACAGACATTGGCGACTGGGACACCGGCCGCGACCAGGATCGCCTCCAGCGCGAGTTCTCGCTCAGTGAACTGTCCGCGGTCAAGGACCCGCCGGCTCTGCAGTGGCGCTTCGTCTCCAAGGGTGTCGGGTTCAACGACGTGTTCCTCATGAAGCCCATCGAGCGACCCGTGGCGGCATTCCGGGTGCGTTTGAAGAATGAGGGCGAGGCGTTCGAGTTCGCCGCGAAGGTCCGCGATGCCGATGCGGCGGAATGGACCACGAACCGCGTGCAGCTCGCCGCCGGCGGCGACTGGCAGTGGGTGGAGTTCCCGCGCGAGGTCTGGCAGGTGGCTCCCTGGTCGCGAGACGCCGACGGGAAGCTCGACTTCCCGCTGTCCTCATTCACCCTCATCGCCTTTGGGGTGCAGCCCGGAGTCGAGTACCGCCTGAAGGTGTCCGCAATCGAGGCCGTGCGGCCCGATCCGCCGGTAGCGACGATACGCGAACTGCGCCTCCCGGCGACCATGCAGGCGGGGAAGACGTACCCCCTGGCGCTCAGCTTCTCACTGAACAAGCCGTGCACTGAGCCGGAGGCATACGTGTCCTTCAAGCAGGGCAAGGCGGAGCTGTTCCGGGTGCCGATTCAGCTCTCCGGGCTGATGGAGGCTGCCGCCGGACAACAGATCACCCTCACCGGGGGCCAGGTTCCGGTCCCTCTATATGCCGCAGGCGGAAAGCTCGCAGCCGTCCTGCATCTTGGGGACGCCCACGTGCAGGAAGCCGGCAAGTCGCTGGACGAGGAGGCCCGTGCCGTGACTATCCAAGCCCGAACCCCGGGACACACCATCGCGCAGGTCAAGCTCCACAATGGAACGCCGACGCTGTTCATTAACGGCCAGCCCCACAACGGCATGACGTGGGCCACCTACGGGCCGACGCCTGAGGTCTTCAGCGACTTCACCAAGGCCGGGATCACGCTGTACACCTTCGCCGCCACGCCCACCGAGTCCGGCTACGGGCTGTCGAAGACCGCCTGGGTCGCGCCGGACAAGTACGACTTCTCGCAACTCGACGAGCGCGTGATGATGCTGCTTCAAGCGAATCCGAACGCCTACTTCTTCCCGCGCCTCTATGTACATGCGCCGAAATGGTGGAGCGACGCGCACCCCGACGACATCGTCCTCATGGACCCCGGCGACGGCAAATACGTGCCCTTCATTCACGCCGGGGGCAAGCCTGCCCCAAGCTGGGCGTCCGAAACCTGGCGGCGGGACACGGTGGAGGGCCTCAAGCATCTGATCGCCCATGTCGAGGCTTCCCCCTATGCCGACCGCATCATCGGCTATCACATCGCCTCCGGCACCACCGAGGAATGGATGATGTGGGGCGGCAACGAGGACGAGTGGGTGGACTATTCGCCGGTCAACGTCGCTCGCTTCCGGCAGTGGCTGACGGCGAAGTACGCCTCCGACGCGAAGCTGCAGGCCGCATGGCACGACCCGAATGTCACCTTCGCGACGGCGGCCATCCCGCCGAAGGCGCAACGTCAGCGAACGGAGCTGGGGGCATTACGCGACCCGACCAAGGAGCAGGCGGTTATCGACTACTACCTGTACAACTCCGACCTCGTGGCGGGGACGATCTCGTACTTCGCCAAGGCGGTGAAAGACATCACCAAGCGGGAGAAGATCGTCGGGGCGTTCTACGGGTATCTGCTGCAGCTTTGCGGCGAGCAGCGCCAGCAGAATGCCGGGCATCTGGCCCTCGAGAAGGTCCTTGCGTCGCCGGACATCGACTTCGTGTGCAGCCCGACGAGTTACGCCTTCCGTCAATTAGGCGGCGAGGGCACCAGCCATTTCATGTCGCTTTGGGGGAGCGTCAAGCTGCATGGGAAGCTGTGGTTCGACGAGAACGACATCCGCACATCGCTGTCGGGCGGGCAAGTGGGCGAGTGGGGCCGGCCGGCGAACGTGGCGGGGGACATCATCCAGCAGGAGAAGGAACTCGCGAACGTCATCACCAACGGCACCGCGCAGTGGTGGTTCGATGTCGGCGGGAACGTGTACAAGGACCCGGCGCTGATGGCGCGCATCGGCGGGCTGGCGAAGTCGGCCACGCAGGCGCAGAGCCTCGACCGCAGCCCGGCCGATGAGGTCGCGATGGTCATCGACGAGCGCAGCCTGTGCTACCTGAGGGTCGGCGATCCGCTGGGGGCGTGGCTCTTGGTCAGCCAGCTTCCCGATCTGGCCCGCATCGGCGCGCCGGTGGGGCACTACCTCGTCACCGACCTGCCGAGAATCGCGGACCGCAAGGTCTTCCTCATCATGACCAGCTTCGCGCCGACCGCCGAAGACCGCCGCGCCATCGAGGCCCTCAAGCGCGACGGGCATGTGCTGGTGTTCCTGTGGGCCCCCGGCATCTACCGCGACGGGCAGCTCGACGAGGCCGGGATGGCTGATCTCACCGGCATCAAGCTGCGCATGTCACTTGAACCGGGCGCGCTACAAGTGACCCTCAAGCCAGGGCATCGCCTCACCGACGGCCTCGGCATCCCTGCCTTCGGCGTCGCAGACCACCGCACGCTGCCGATCTGCTATGCCGACGACCCGCAGGCGACGGCGCTCGGCACGCTTCCCGACGGCAAGACCGGCCTGGCGGTGCGGGAGTTCGGGACCTGGACCTCGATATACTCCTCGGCGCCGATGCTGCCAACGCCCCTCCTGCGGCGGATCGCCGAATTAGGCGGCGTGCACCGCTATATCGACACCCCGGATGTCGTCTGGGCGACGAAGCAACTTCTCGCGGTCTGCGTAAAGGACGCCGGACCGCGCAAGATCACCCTCCCACGCAAAGCCGATGTGAGCGACCTATACACCGGAGAGAAAGTGGCGACCGGCGTGGACAGCTTCGAGGCGGACTTCGCAGACCGAGCGACGCGGGTGTTTGTGGTGAAGTGAGGGACGGCAGGAAAGGCAAGGACGACAGGAGCGGCAGGAAAGGCAGATCACGACCCAGAGTCGGAAACTCGCACAAGAGGTGTGCCATGCCCGAACGGACAGTCTACATTAGCGGCGAGATGGTGCCTGAGAGCGAAGCGAAGATCTCCATCTTCGACTCCGCTGTCATGTTAGGAGATACAGTCACTGAAAGCACGCGCACGTTTAACCACGAGCCGTTTCGGCTCCACGATCACCTGGTACGCCTGTACAAGTCCCTGAAGATCACGCGTATCGACGCGGGGATGAGCATCGAGGAGATGGAGCAGGTGACGCTGGACGTGATGCGCGCGAACCTGCCCCTGTATGCGCCGGAGATGGACCTGTGGATTGTGCACAACATCTCGCGCGGGGCATATCCGCCATCGGGCGATCAGTCGGCGAAGCGCCAGGCGACCATCATCATCCATACCCAGCCGATGGACCTGACTTACTGGGCCGAATTCTACGTGCGCGGGTGCCATGCCGTGACCCCGCCGTCACGGGTGACGCCCTTCGCCAGCCTCGACGCGAAAATCAAGAACCGCAGCCGGATGCCGTACACCCTCGCGGAGCTCGAGGTGAAGCTCGTCGACCCACGCGCGCAGGGCATCCTGCTGGATACGGACGGGTATCTGGCCGAGAACAAGGGCGGCAACTTCTTCGTCGTCGCCGACGGCACTCTCAAGACGCCTCGCGCCATCAACGCCCTGGCCGGCATCACCCGCGATATGACGCTACAACTGGCCCGGGACCTGGGGATACCGACGCTGGAGTGCGACTTGCAGCCGTACGACATCTACACCGCCGACGAGGCGTTTTTCACTTCTACGCCCTACTGCATCATGCCCGCGACGAAATTCAACGGGCTGCCGGTAGGCGACGGCAAAGTCGGCCCGATCACCCGGCGACTGCTGGACGCGTGGAGCGGCCTCGCCGGTTTCGACATCGTGGAGCGGGCGCTGGCACAGCTCGACGCAGATTTATGTAACGAATTGACAGATGAGCGTTCGTAGTTATATAGTAAGATTATAGTAAGATATGATGTAGAAGTAGGGGAAGCGCAAATCCACCTGTGCCGCACACAACCACATGGGAGAAAGGACGGAGCGCATGAAGAGACGTGGCTTCACACTGATTGAACTGCTGGTTGTCATTGCGATCATCGCTATTCTGGCGGCGATTCTGTTCCCGGTATTCGCCCGTGCCCGCGAGAAGGCGCGGCAGGCAAGTTGCTCCAGCAATCTCAAGCAGATCGGGTTAGCAATCCTGATGTACGCGCAGGACTACGACGAACGTTACCCGTGCGAGTGCCACCAGTTGGGCCAGCCCAACAACGCAGGCAATTGGTGCTGGAGATACGACGTGTATCCGTATATCAAGAACTGGCAGGTCTTCGCTTGCCCTAGCTCCAACCAAAGTGGCGGCCCCGGCGACTCATCCTACGGCTACAACTGCAAGAACTTCAGCAACATTAAGCTCGCCACAGTGACAGCGCCCGCCGATCTGATGATGGTCATCGACCTCGCCAACAAGAACAACCTCCCCAACTATCCCGCTCCCGAGCACGCCAAGCCCTTCGATGCCAGCGGTGCGGTCCCCTGTGGCAACAGTTCCTGCTGCGCCGGCAATGCCCGCGACGACGCGTACATTCCCGGAGCCCGGCACAACGAGGGTTCGAACCTCACCTACGGCGACGGCCATGTCAAGTGGCTGAACGAGCAGTCGCTCATCAGCGGCATCACCGGCAAGACCCTCATCAACAACTGGTAGAGCACAGGCGGCCCGTCGTCGCACACCGAGTGGCAGGCTGACAGCAGCACAACTGACGCAATAGCAAACAGGGGCGTCTGGCGACAAGCCGAGACGCCCCTTTGCACGTGTGGGGTTAGTGGTTCGGCAGGCGGGGGAAGCGGAAGGTGAGCGTATTCCGCTCGACCTGCTCGGGGGTGAAGGCGTCGATCGTGATGCGGTTCAGGTCTTTGGGAATCGGCAGGAGTTCAGCCTCGTATGTTGTCGTGCGGTCGGCACCGTATCTGCTCCACTGAAGCGGGAGGGTGTGGCCGTGCGGGTCGCGCGCGCGGATGCACCCGGCGTTCTCGGCAGCTATAGTCAGGGCGATACACGGTTCCGGTGGCCGCGTGTCTCGGCTGGCCGTGGGGCGTACATCAGCGACGGTCAGCCTGACGCCGTTGCCTTCAGTGCTGAATGGAACCCCAACGGTGGCCTTTGAAGGTGAGGGCAGCGGCACATCGAGGGAGACGGCGGGCTCGCGCGGCCACTGAAGGACGGTGATCGCGAGGTCGACGCTGTTGGCGAAGCCCGGGGGGAAGGTCAACACATTCAGCCGCGTCTCGTCGGGGTTGCGCTCTTCCTCCGTGGCCTCCAGGAACGGACGCCAGCAACTTACCGGCATGAGCCTGCACACGCGTTCCGCGCACCTGATGGACTGCAAGTCGCAGATGTCGCCCGCCTCAGTGCCCGGCGGCGTGGTGAGCGCGAAATCGCATGACAGGATCACGCCGTTGTGGCGCACCGACTGGACGATAGCCGTGACATCGCCAAGCGTCTGCGTCCGGGGCAGGTTGTCTTCCGGTGGGGTCAGCGCGGTGAAAGCGAGGAAGGCGGCAAGCGCTGCCGTGGCGACCGCGAGCCACTTCTGGTGGCATTTCCACCCGCCGATGATGAGAACCGCCAGCAAGGGCAGCAACAGGGGCCAGGGAAGGTCGTCGTACATCTCCAGATACGAGAGGAGCATTGGCCAGAGCGCGATACAGGCTATGACGGCGGCGAAGCCTGTCCAAGCCCGATCCGAGAGGGTTGCGTTGCGGCGCGCGGACACGGCCAGCGCAAGGGCCAGCGGAGCCGCCACGATCACCCCGGCGACGTACCACTCGGAACTCGGTGGGGAAGGGTTGGAGCAAACCATGCCTGCAGGGCTGGCGAACAACGCCAAAACCGCCGAGGCAGCCGCCGATAGCCGGGCCAGCGTTCGCGTGCTCAACGGCCGTCGCTGTCGCATGACTCACGCCCCCTGATCTACCCCGCCGCACGGCATCGCGGGCGGGACGCCCGCGCCACGCGGCCCTTACTCCCCGATCTTCCCCATCTTCGGCACGCTGAGGCTGAACTCCACCCGCTCGCCCTCCTTGCCGAAGTAACCGCCCCAGCCGACGATGATCGCGGTGATCTGATCGAGGTCGAGCTTGCCGTTCGGGTCCTGCGACCAGCCAGCGAGCGCGAACTGCGAGATCGGCACGAACGCCTGGTGCCTGCCGGGACTGCTGAGGCGTTGTCCAGTCCCGGTCATGTAGATCGCCCCGCTCTTCTCCTGCAGCATCACCAGCAGCTCCGCAGGTGTCTCCTGCCCTTCCGGCACCCACGATTCCACGGCGATGCAACTCGCCCCGCTGAGGTCGATCCCGTTCGGGTACGGGAAGTTTGCGAACATGAACGTGTCGGTGTTGCCCTTGGTCAGCGCCCCGGCCATCTTCCAAGCGGGAGCGCCCGGACGGCTGTGCTCGGCGTCGGGCGCAGGCCCGCCCCGGACGAACTCGCCCTTGCCGACGCCCGGCGTCATCTCGGGCAGGGCCTGCAGCTTCAGGCCCGGAAGCGCCCCGCTGGCCGACTTGAGGCGTTTCGGCGGCTGAGCTTTCGCGAACCGGAAGAGCATACCGCCGTAGGGTTCGAGACTGAGCGGCACATTGCCGAGGGCCGCCAGCGGGGTGATTTTGCCGCTGGCCGGGTCGCAAAGCTCGCCGGCTCCTATGGCGGCAAAGCCGACCTGCCCCTCCCACTTCGCGGCGCTGTCGTTGATGAGGAAGTACACCTCATGCCCGTCGACGCGGCGGTGCGTGGCGCGAATCGGCGTGCCCTGCACCCCGAGCGTCACGTCGCGCCCCAGCAGGCTGTCGATGACCATCGGCAGAAGCCCCTCGGCCCCGGTCGGCAGATAGACGCCTGCGCCGCCGGCGGCGTTCGCGTGGATGCCCGCCTCAGTCGCCGCGCCGGCCCCGGCCGGCGTACCGAACATCTCCTTCGCGAGCGCCTGGACCTTCGGCGAGGGGAACTCGGTGTCGCTGTTCGCCGGGAGCGCCCCCATCGCGATCACGCCGCCGCCCTGCCGCCAGAAGCGGGCCAGATTCTCCCACGCCGCCAGCGGCAGCGTGTCGGCGCACGGCAACACGACCACGCGCCAGGAAAGCTTGCCCGCGCCGCCGGGCTTCGTGTACAGCAGCGCGTCTCCGGTGGCTTTCGCGGCGGCCAGCGCCTGGCTGTCGATGATGGTGTAGTCGCGGCAGGCTCCGTACAGGCCGTCTTGCGCCGAGTGCCAGGTGCGCTCCACGTCCGCGGCGGAGGCGGAGTCGGTCGGCCCCTGGCGGGCCGGAGTGAAGCGCGGCCAGATGCTCTCGATCGGGTACACGAGCGCGATGTCGGTCACCTGGTCGCCGCCGGCGAGCGCCGTGCAGCATCGCCCGACATAGTTGTTCGCCCGCCGAAGCTGGGCCGCCGACAGCCCGCCGAAGGTGTAGTAGCTGGTGATCGTATTGATGCCGTTGAGCATTAGACGGTTACACGTGCCCCGAATCTCGTCTTCCGTTACATTGCGGATCGGTCGCTTGTCGCCCTCGGCGCGATAGACCTGGGAGAAGTCCGAGGTCTCGCACATGGTGACGGTCTTGCCTTCCAGCTCGCCGGCGCTGGTGAGCAGCCGCGCATCGAACCACGGCACCTCCGGCGGGGCGCTGGTGAGGCAGTCGATGCTGGGCGCATCCATGCGGCGGGCGCAGTGGAAGAAGTTCCCGTACAGGGCGACGTGGTCCAGCAGCGATTCCTCGGCGAGGAAATGCCCGCCGGAGCGAAAATTGTGCTGGTGGCACCAGGTCTGGATCTGCCCGAAGTAATTCTCGGAGACGAGTTCACCGACAGTCTGCCAGAAGTCATATCGCGCTTTCTGGCCCGCCGGGCCGGCATCGGCGATGAGGGCCGGGATGAGCGGCTCGAGCGCGTGGCCGCGGCGCTTGGCGAACTCGACGGGCAGGTTCGGAGCCCACGGCAGCACGCGATACGGCATCGGGCGCATGAACATGCTCATCAGCGACGGCTCGTCGGTGAAGGTCGAAATGAACGTCTTGCCCAGGTCATTGCCAAGATGCTGCGCGTAGCGCCCGTGCGTGACTTCGAGGAACCGCGCAGTCGGCTCGGGCATGAGCATGTTGATGTAGGGGAGCCGGTCGCCGAAGCTGACGGACGAGTGCGTCCCGTCCCAGAGCCGATCCTCGGTGATCGCCATGACCTGCCACGACCCGGCCGGAGCTTGCCAGGAGAGCTTCCCGTCGCGGACCTGTGCCGAGAGGTCGGTGGCCTTATTGAGGGCGATCTTCCCGTTCGCGACCGGGTAAGCCGCGGCGGAGATCAACTTGCCGGGCGGGAGGTCCAGCGCGACCTCGCCGCCCTGACTGCGAGCGTCGGCGATGAGCAGCCCCCGGGCCTCCCACTCGGGGTGAAGCGCCGGTGGCGGCGGCACGCCTTTCGTCCGCCACGCGGGGGTGAGCTTGCCCTCCAGCGTGAGGCCCCCGGCGGCCCCGGAGGGGTATCCGCGCTCGTCATAGACCCACAGCGCCATGCCGTGCTTCTTCGCTTCGCCGACGGCGCGGACCAGTTGCTTCCAGTGATCCTCGCTTTCGAGGTACTGGTCGAAGGCCACATTGCAGACGACCCCGCCGAAGCCCTCGCCGAGGAGAGTCTGGATAAGGGCGTCTTGCTCGGCGGCCCCGTCGGGCCAGGAGTGGATGATCTTGAGGATGCGCGATGCGGCGGGCGGGTCGGAGAAGCGTTCGGCAAACGGACGGTCTGCCTGCGGGAGGTTGCTCATGGCACTGAACACCTTCGTGGGAAGAAGTGTCAGCGAGGGGCCGGGGATTCCGCCTGGCCCGCCGCTGTCGAACACACGAACTGCCAGCACGTTCTCCGCGCCCGGCTTCAGCAGCGCCGCCGGGACCTTGTAGATTCTCATCACGGCAACCGGGTTGTCAATGCCCGGGCCGGTCTCGCCGACCAGCTTGTCATTGATAAAGGTGCGATCCTGATCGTCGACACTCCCGAGGCGCAGTTCGCAGTCCTCTCCGGCCCAGGCCTGCGGGACGATGAAGTGGAGCCTGTACCACGCCACGCCGTCGTAGTCCGTGTACTGTACCCCGTTCTTAGGCTTCGGGGGCTGGCCGGGGCGCGGGTCGGTGATGCCCTGCGGCTCCCAGTAGCCCGGCACATTGAGTGTGCGCCAGTGGGTGTCGGGCAGATCGGGATTCTGCCAGCCCTCCTTCTCCCCCACCTCGTACGGATCGGTGTGGAAGAGCCACTTGCCCTCGATGTTGCCGATGTCGTCGGTGAGGGCCAGCGGCGCAGCAGGTAACCTCTGCGCCGGGACGAGGAAGACGAGGGTGGTGAGGAGGAGCGAAATGTGTCGGAATTTCATGAGGTTGCCCTTGGTGATGGGGATTGATGTTGAACCACTAAGACACCAAGTCACGAGGAACGGCCACGGCCTCGCCGTTGCGTGGGGCAGGCGTCTCGCCTGCCAAAGCCGTTGTCGTCGAACGAAGCGCCGGAACGGCATCGCGGGCGGGACGCCCGCGCCACGCGCGGCATCGCCCCCTTGCCTTTCCCGTCCCTACCCCGCCGCTGCGTCCAGCGCCCGCTTCACCGCCGGGTTCGGGGAGGCGATCTCCTCGGCACTGCGGATCGTCACCGTCGGGATCGCGCCGTGCTCCTCGTGGATGCGCATCCGCAGTTCTTCGGCCTCGGTCTTGCCCGACAGGCCGCTGTAGCCGAAGGTGCGGCACAGCTTCCCGAACAGGAAGTCGTTCAGCGCGCAGCCGCCGGTGCGCTCCAAGCCGTCGAAGTTCGTCTGCCAGCTTTGGAACAGGTGCGCCTGGGCGAATGACAATCCCTGCATCGTGATCTCGTTGAGGCCCTCGCCGCCGACCGCCAGGCCGTCGCCAAGCTCGGCGATCTGCAGGATCAGGCGCTTCATGCCCTCGCTGGCGGTCGTGTTCTCGACGAGGCAGTTGTGCAGGTTGCCGCTGCACAGCGTCACGTCGATGAAGACCGTGTCACTGCGCACGTCCGCCATCGCAGACTGAATGTGCTCGGCGAGGATCGAGCGCCACATCGCGAGGCCCGGGTGGACCTTGATCATCACCTTCCGCCGCCGGTTTTCGGACAGGCTGTGGTACGAGTTCGGCACTCCCAGCACTCCGCCGGCCTCGCCGTCCCAGCCCCAGCCATGCAGGCCCTTTGTCACCGGATCGCGATACTGGAAGTCCCGCAGGTAGGCGTAAGCGGGGTGAGTCGGGTCCATGTCTATGGAGTTGCAGTGGGGCATCGTATGGAAGCCCATCGCGTTCGCCTTCTCGAAGGTCGCGAGCGCCGCGGCGGAGGCCTGGTAGGCGGGGTAGTTTTCGTCGTACTCGTCGGTGCGCCAGTTCGAGAAGTGGATGAGCACTTTCGCGGGGTCGATGCGCCGGGCGATGGCGTCGAGGATCGCCGGGTCGCCGCCGTACCACGACAGGGCGAAGCGGATGTCGCGCATCCAGGGCTTCCGCGCGCTTTCCATCGCGCTAAGGCCGTAAGCGCGCCAGAGCCAGTCGCGGTACTGCCCTGCCGGTACTTGCCAGTCGCCCTTGTAGACGTTCAGTCTCCACTGGATTCCGCCCGCGCCGAGGCTCGCGTCGAGCGGCCCGTAGGCTTCGGTCTCGAGGCCGAGCGCGCCGCCCTCGATGTTGAGCGCCTTGTAGCGATAGCGGTCGTCCTGGCAGTGGACCCAGAAGCCCCCGGCGCTTCCCTGCAGGATCGCGAGGCCGGCTTCCCAGAACATCGGCCAGGCCCAGCGGCGCTGGAGGAGCGGGTCGTCGAGCTTCAGCTTCACGCCCTGGAAGAACGGCGCGACGAGGTCGAGGTTCTCGCGGATACCGGGCAGCCGCCACCGGCACGCCTGCACTCCGGCGCGCGAGGAGTACGCCGATGGCTCGACGAGGAGATCGCCGGTCGCGGGGTCTTCCGATATGGTCAGCACGCCGTCGGCGTCCCAGCCGCTGAAGCGAAGCTGGGCCGAGGTCGGCGAAAGCTGGTGGACGCCGATCGTTGCCGCGAGGTTGCCGACGACATCGACCGTGCCCTGGTTGGGATACACAAGCTGCAGCGCCGAGCCGCCCATGTCGAAGGGCTTGATGTACTCCGCGCCATCGAGCTTGCTCTTCAGCGAGGTGAGAAAGCCCCGGTCGATGGTGGCCGTGAGCGTCTTCGTATCAACGTGGATGGTCTGGCCCTGGACGGCGATCACAATGGGTTGCCTCCCGATGCCTGTGTAGAGACGCCCCGGCGGGGCGTCTGTTTGAATACCGGCGTAGAGACGCCCCGGCGGGGCGTCTGTTTGTATACCGGCGTAAAGACGCCCCGGCGGGGCGTCTGTTTGTATACCGGCGTAAAGACGCCCCGGCGGGGCGTCTATTTGTATACCGGCGTAAAGACGCCTCGGCGAGGCGTCTGTTTGTATACCGGCGTAAAGACGCCTCGGCGAGGCGTCTCTACCAGCCGTGCTGTTCTTTCACCGCGGCCACGACCGCCTTGATGTCGGGGCCGCGAATGACCTTTGTGCCCACAATGGTTGTCGGGGTCATCGCCTCGACGGGACGCCCGAACCGGTTCCTGCTCACCTCGGCCAGCACTTGCTTGGCGGTCTCATTGTGAACGATGTCGAAAGGCTCGTAGGGCACGCCCTCATGCTCCAACTGCTCTATCATGACGGCGCAATCGCCGCACCCTGCGCCATATAGGAGAATGACCGGCGGGCCAAGGTGCTGCCAATGCACTCCCAGCCGGTCGAGGACCTGCTGGGTCGCCTTCGGTGAGCTGAGGCCTGAGCTGTCATGCGAGAGCGCCAGGACTAGAACCAACACCGAGACGCCCAGCAGCGCCAGCGGTATCTTGCGATCACTACTGGACGGAGCGTCCTTCGATGCGGTCACAGAGCGATGCAACGTGAACCAACTCTTGCGTTCAGTATCGGACATGGTGCTCCTCAATGCAGCCACGGCGCGATGCGAGGCGGATCGGTGTTAGCGGAGGAGCGTACGGCAATTAAACACAGAGACACGGAATACACAGTGAACGGCAACGCCTTTCGAATGTCCGTGACTGGGCCGGCCGTTTCCCAGCCGTTCTCTGTGCCCTCTGTGTCTCTGTGGTTCAACGCCGTTCGCCCTTCGTCCCGGCTATCCGGTCAGCCTCTGACAAGATGCCGCGCGCCTCGCCCGCCAGTTGCCAAAGTGGTTTCGTAGCAGCCGGAAGACACTTCCACGCCTTACCCGTTGAACTCCCGGATCGCCTCGAACATCGCCAGCAGGTTCTCGACCGGCGTGCGCGGCTGGATGTTGTGGATCGTGTTGAACACAAACCCTCCGCCGGGGGCAAAGACCTCCAGACGCCCCAGAACTTCCTGCCTGACCTCTTCCGGCGTCCCGAACGGCAGCGTCTTTTGCGTATCGACTCCGCCGCCCCAGAAGGTGAGTTGCGCGCCGAACTCCGCCTTCAGATGGCGCGCCTCCATGCCCTCGGCGGAGCACTGCACCGGGTTGAGGATGTCGAAGCCGGCGTCGATGAAGTCGGGGATCAGCGGCAGGACCCCGCCGCAGGTGTGGATGAACGTCTTCCAGGCTGTGTGCGCATGAACCCAGTCGTTCAGCGTCTTGTGGAAGGGCTTGAACAAGTCGCGGTAGCTCGCGCAGGACAGGAACGGCCCGCGCTGGGTGCCGAAGTCCGTGCCGGTCAGCATGACGACCTGCACTCGGTCGCCGACGACGGCGTGGATACGCTCGAGGTTCCCCAGGGCTGTCTCGCACTGGCGACGGAAGACCTCGTGCACGTAATCGCGGCGCATGGCCGTGGACATGTACCATTCCTCGACATCCCGGATGCCCTTCGGGTGTTTGAGGAACGGGGCGGGCACGAGCGCGATGTCGCCGAAGCCCGTGCCGCCATAGTTGGCGACGATCGCATATTCACCGCCGGCCCAAAGCCGGTCGCACTCGCTTGAGAAGTGGGCGAGGTCGGCCTCCGAGACCGGCGGGAACTCCTCGAGGTTGTCCTCCGGGTTCAGCGCACTCTCGTAGATCGGTTCCTGGCGGATGATGCTGTCGTGGTAGAAGCCGCCCTGCGGCATCCGTCCGCTCGCCGGCACTGAGCGGTCGCCCTCGGGGTATTGCAGGAGGTCTCCGTTCGGCTCCGGCTCGGTGTTGAACGCCGCAGGCGCCAGCACCGGCGTGCCGTCGGGCATGTTCCACGGCTTCCAGTCGCGGTTCTCGAACCCAAAGAGATTCGTGCGCCCGACAAGGCCGGTGGTGTCGATGCCGAGGGCCTCGCGCAGGTCGTCGGTCACTTCGCCCAGCATCTGGTATGGCTCGGCGATCTTGACTCGGTCTCCGGGGTCATCAAGGCCCAGCGCCAGCCGCAGTCGAGAGAGCACGCTGACGGAGATGCCGGTGACCGCGGTCGCGCCGATGTCGAGGGGCACGCGGTCCGGCTCCTGGTGATTGAGCGCCTTCGCAATTCGCTCACGCGCGTTCATGCCAGTGAACTCCTTTCGTGAAGGAGGGTCAGCGGTGCGTCGGAATTCGGAATTCGGCTCTGCAGCGTATATTTGGCCGCCGCGCCGGTCTTGACCTGCCGAGTGTTTGAGTGTACACTGTGTCTGCTCAAACCGGCGTCACGCCCATGGCGCAGTGTGGCTCATGGCGAAAGACGGACGCTGGCGCGGCTACATGGGCACAAACCGTTCTGCCCGTGTACAGAGAGAGAAGGTATATGGATTCAGTCCCAGGTCATAGTACACAGCGCGCGATAGCGCGCGCCGCCGGACCTACACAATCAGCGGCGTGTTTGGTGAGTCGAGGCCGTGCGACCGAAAGGGTGAATGCCCAGGCGCACGTCTGAAGTTGCGCGAGGGTTTCCCTGACCCGTAACGGGTTCTGAGATCATCCCCCCACAGCCCGCCTCGACAGCCGAGGTGGGTTTATTTGTGCGTGCCCCTCTGGCGGCACGCCTTCCCCCACATACACTCGCCCATTGTGCAATGCCGCGCCCAGTCCTCTGCGCCGTTCTGCGCGACACCCCTTGCGGGTGATCGCGCCCGCGCTTAGGCGGCGCAATGTCCGACCGGATTCGCAGATCCCGCCTGCACACCTGAAAGGAGGCACGGAGATATGGGCACTCGCCATGACACTGGCGACGCTCGTCCGACCGGGGACGACGAGGGCGACCAGCCTCCGCCGATTAGCTTGCTTCGTGCGCTCCGCCCGCTGTAGACCGCAGCGTCGAGACGCGCTGAAGGCCTGTGTCTTCAGGCATCATGGACATGGCGAGCGACGAAGCAGCCCCGCAGAACTGCTCATAGGAAACGACCATGACCCTGATATCCACACGTCCGACGGCGACGGATGAGCGAGCTGTCAGCCCTGAAGGAGTGACCGGAACCCGTCCCATTGGCGTTGCCGTTCGATCAAAGACGGCAAGACGCATCTTGATATTCCTGATGGTAATGGGGCCAGGTCTGATCGTCATGGCCGCCGATAATGACGCCGGCGCGGTTTCGACCTACACCGAGGCCGGTTACCGTTACGGCACGGGCCTGCTGTGGCTGCTCCTGCTCCTGTTGCCTTGCTGCTACTTCATTCAGGAGATGGTGGTGCGGCTGGGGATTGCGACCGGGCAGGGCCACGCGGCCATGATCTACAAGCGTTTCGGCAGGTGGTGGGGTATCTTCTCACTGACCGACCTGGAATTGGTGAACTTTCTCACCCTGGTGACCGAATTCGCCGCCATCAACCTGGCGACCAGCATGATGGGCTTCTCGCCCTATGTCACGGTGCCACTGACGGCCGCAGGCCTCATCCTGATGGTCTGCACGGCCAGCTACCGCCGCTGGGAGCGCGTGACCGTCTTTCTTTGCTTACTCGACACCCTTTGGTTCTACTTCGCCGTCAAGCTGGGCCCGGGTTTCGGTATCGCCGCACACGATACGGTCGTTCCCGGCATCCCTGGCGGCCACCTGACTTCGCAGCTTATGTTCCTTGTCATTGCCATCGTTGGCACGACCATCGCGCCCTGGCAACTGTTTTTCCAGCAAAGCTGCGTCGCTGACAAGCGCTTGCGTTTTTCGGACTTGAGGGCCGAGCGTCTGGACACCTTCATCGGCGCCCTGGTCGTCATCGGCGTCGCCGCCGGGATGATGATCGCCGGTGACTGCGGCCGCCGCAACGGGTTGGTGCTGAAGGATTTCGATCCGGCCCAGCTATTCTCTTTCCTGGGCGGCGTCTGCGGCCCGTGGGTCAAGAATGCCCTGCTGCTGCTGATGTGCAATGCCGCGATACTGGGTGTCACGGCCATCTCGCTGTCCAGCGCCTGGGCCTACGGGGAAGTCAAGGGATGGCCCAGCAGCCTCCAGTTGAGCGTCAGGCAGGCGCCTGGGTTCTACTCAGTCTACATTTGCGCCGTAGTATTGGCTGCCGGCATCGTACTGATCCCGGGCGCCCCGTTGCAGCTCATCATTCTCAGCGTACAGGTGCTGGCCGGCATCATTCTGCCGTCGGCGATCATCTTTCTACAACTCTTGCTCAATGACCGCGAACTCCTGGGCGATCGGTTCGTGAACAAGCCCTGGAACAACTGGGTGAATTGGACCATCATCGTCGTCCTTTTCGCCCTCTCTCTGATCCTCGCGGCGCAGGTCATCGCGCCGAATCTGTTCCCTCAAACTTAGGGAACACCGAAGTCCGCATCACAGAAGGAGGAGATCAACATGGCTGCGATCACCAATGAGACGGAATGCTACTATGTCATTCATCCGCTCGATGATGTCGAGGAACAAAAGTGTGACGCCGAGGCTCTTGGGCCGATGCCAATGACCCGCAGCGTTAAGTGGTCCCTGCTCTCGCTACGCGCCTATCTGATCCTCATGGGGCTGCTGGTCCTGTACCACGTGCTCGACCTGGCCGGCTTGTTCCATCACGTCGCTTCGTAGCTCCAACCCCGCCGGCGTCATATCTTCCCGGATGCTCAGCTCCCCTGAGGGGGGAGCCATGGTCCTTGCCCGCCGCCTGCCAGACAGGCGGCGGGCGACGACGGACGCTCTATGGTCGCGGGATGCCAGCCCTTGTTGTCCTGCCGCATGGATCGGGTTATCGGAGCCTGCCTCGAAAATCCGTGGGGCGGACGGCGACCTCACCCCCTCGGCCGCCCACGGCGGCCACGTCCTCTCCGCAAGCGGAGAGGGGAGAACGGCAGCGGTTCACTACTGCGCAAAAATCGCCGTTTGCCTCTCCCCTCCCGGAACGGGAGGGGTGGCCCCGCGAAGCGGGGACGGGGTAGGGCCGTCGCCTTTTCATCGTTCCAGAGTGCCGGAAACCGGCA
>Ga0181520_10005836_pt1 | contig 19276 bp, 20 predicted proteins | sample PEATcosm2014_Bin_29_FD_132451 | JGI IMG/M metagenome (GOLD analysis project Ga0181520, IMG submission 132451) | Peatland microbial communities from MTU Mesocosm Facility, Houghton, MI, USA - PEATcosm2014_Bin02_30_metaG | ecosystem: Environmental > Terrestrial > Soil > Wetlands > Peat | place...
CATGCGCAGGAATTGTCGAGGGTCCCGGGACTGCCTGCGATCCTGTCGTAGTGCGCCACGAAGGCCAGTCGGGGCTTCGACTTGCCGATGCGCACCAGGACATGCCTCGCGTCGCCCGTCTTGACGACGGAATAGCCGAGGGCGCGGGCCGCGAGAAGCCCCGCGAGAGCCACCAGCCGATCTCCGCCGGGCTTCATGAATCGCTCGGCGTCCTCCGCGAACCGCAAGCCTTCGAACCTAATCCCGCGTCCCGACGCGCAGCCCGTGGAGGCGCGGTCCCGAGCAGGACGCGCGCGCGACGAAGTACGTAGGGAGCGTCAGATGCGCCGCCATCCCCCCGGCGAGGAGTGCCACGACCAGGGCCCCTGCGGACGAGCCTTTGTCCCTGCCGGGCTGATGCACCGTGGTGAGGGCCGGCCGGGCGCGCTCGGCCTCGGGAATGTCGTCGAAGCCCACGACGCTGAGGTCGCCCGGGATCGACAGGCCGAGGTTCTTGCAAGCCTCGTAGGTGCCGAGGGCGACGGCGTCCGCCATCGCGAGGATCGCCGTCGGCGCATCCGCGCCGCGCGAAAGTATTTCGAGAGCCGCCGTTTCGCCTCCCTCGAGGGAGCACTCGACCGGAACGACCTCGACCTGAGGCGAGTCGAGCCGGAGTCCCGAGTCGCCGAGCGCGCGGGAGAACCCGGCGAGCCGTCGGTCGCTCACGAGGGAGTAGCGCTTCTCCGACAGGCCTAAAGTCTCGGGCCTGAGGGCGAGTATGGCCAGCCTCCTGTGCCCGAGCCCGAGCACGTGCTTCATGAGCCCGTAGGCGGCCTCGGCGTCGTCGATGCCGACGTTCATGGTCGCGTCGACGGCCGCGCCGTCGATCGTCACGAAGGGTATATGGCGACGATGGAGGATGCCGACGACTTCGTGGTCAGGGCCGACCCCGATGGTGAGAAGGCCGTCGACGAAGGCGCGCCGGGCGGCCTCGATGATCTTTCCCTTGATCGGCGGGAGCATCGTCAGCGAGAGCTCGTGCTTCTCGCACACTTCTCCTATGCCGCGGATGACCTCGCAGAGATAGGGGTTGCGAAGGGCCTCGGAGATGGGCTGTGGGAGGAGGAGGCCGAGAGCGCCCAGCCGCTTCGTGGTCAGGGTCCTGGCGACAGGGTCGGGCACGTAGTCGAGCTCGGTGACTATGGCCATTATCCGGGCATAGGTCTCCGCGGAGATGCGGCTGGGGTCGTTCAGCGCGAAGGAAACGGTGGTCTTGGATACCCCCGCGCGATTGGCGATGTCGGTGATGGTGGGACGCATCAATCTGCTTTCGGCTTACTTTATCGAGCCAGCGACCATGCCCTTGATGATCGACTTCTGCGCGATGAGGAAGAATATAATGACGGGAACCATCGCCATGAGGATGGCGGTGAGGATCAGGTCCCACTGCTTGACGTACGCCCCGGCGAAATTCGAGACCGCCAGGGGTATGGTCATGATCCGATTGCCCTTCCCGAGTATGAGGAGGGGGAGGAGGAAGTCGTTCCAGATCCAGATGCCGTTGAGGACGAGCACCGTCGCGTGTATCGGCCTGAGGATGGGGAAGATGATCTTATAGAAGGTCTGCCATTTCCTGCAGCCGTCGATCGTCGCCGCCTCCTCGAGCTCGAGGGGAATGCTCTTGATGAAGCCGTGGAAGAGGAAGATAGACTGCGACATGCCGAAGCCGATATAGGCCAGGATGATGCCCGTAAAGGATCGGAGAAGGCTGATGCCCGCCATCTGGCCGAAGTCCCTGAACCAGGAGAGAAGGGGGAACATCACGATCTGGAAGGGGACGACCATGGCCGCGACGAAGGCGACGAATATGCCAGCCGACAGCCTCGTCTTGGTGCGGACGAGGACCCAGGCCGCCTGCGAAGCGAAGATGTTGAGGAGGACGAGGGACGCGGCGGTGATGACGACCGAGCTGGCGAAGGAAGTGGAGTACCGGATGTTCGGACTGGTCCAGATCGAGACTACGTTCTCGAAGATCTTCCCCCAATGCTTCGGAAGCGAGAGCGGGCTTTGCGTTATATCGAAGGGAGCCTTGGCCGAGTTGACGATGACGATGAAGAAGGGGAAGAGGAAGGCCAGGAAGAGCGCGACGGCCAGGACTTCCAGGGCGGCGACGCCGACGCGGCGCGTTCTCATAGCTCGATCTCCTTTTTCTTGTTGCCGGAGACCTGGACGATCGATACGATCGCGAGCACGAGGAAGAAGACGACGGCCCGAGCCTGGCCGCCCGCCATGTCGTTGGACTGGAAGCCCTGGTTGTAGATATTCATGGCGAGCAACTCCGTACCGTAGATCGGCTTCCCCATGAACATGACCGAAGGCCCCCCCGCGGTCAGAGAATAGTTGACGTCGAACTGCTTGAAGGAGTTCACCAGCGTTAGGAAGAGGGTGATGGTGAAAGCCTGGCGCATCATCGGCACGATGACCGAAAAGAGCCTTCGCAACGAGGATGCGCCGTCGATCTGCGCCGCCTCGATCAGATCCTGAGGCACGTTCTCGATCGCCGCCACGTATATTACCATGATGTAGCCGGCGTACTGCCAAGTGCCCACGATGACTAAGGCGATGAGGGCGGAGCCGCTCCTGCCCAGGATGAGATCGTTCGGGTTCGCCCAGGCCGCGATGCCGAGCATCGTGCCGAGGGACGGGACTGCGTGGTCGAAAATGAACTGCCAGACATAGCCCAGGATGAGGCCGCCGATCAGGTTCGGAACGAAGAATCCCGCGCGGTAGACATTGCGGCCCTTGATGGCGCGGGTTACGAGTATCGCGAGGCCGAATGACACCACGTTGATCGCGATCATGTTGAGCAGCGTGTATACCACCGTCAACATGAAGGAGTAGGTGAAGGTGGAATCCTTCAGGATCTTGGCGAAATTCTCGATGCCGATGAACTTCAGCGCATCGCCGATCCTGGCCGTCGCCGACCAGTTCGTGAAGGAGTAGTACACGCCCAGGACGAAAGGTACGACGATGACCATGAGGAAGGCGAACAGCACTGGCGCCAGGAAGAGCCAGAAGATGGGGGGATGCTTGGCTTTCCGCATCGGATCACCCTCCTTGGAACATGATAAGCCCGCCCCGGCCGGAGGCCAAGAGGGCGGGCATCGAGATGCGCCCCCCGCGCGGGATCGGCCGCGCGAGTGCGGTGCCTACTGCTTAAGGCCCTGGAAGGCCTTGGTCATGAGGTCGATGAACTGCGCCTTCGTGATGGAGCCCGTCGCGAATTGATTGTAGATGGGCGCCAGGGTCTTGCTGCGGAAATCCGTGGTGAAATCGTACTGATTCCAGCTATAGATCCTGCCGGAGGCGGCATAGGCCTGAACGGACGCGGAGAGCTGGCCGCTCGGGCTGAGCTTGACGTTCTTGTAGGCGGGGATCATCCCTGCGTCCCCTACCATGTACTTATTGCCCGCCGCCGTGTAGACGAGGTCGTTCAGGAACTTCTTCGCCGCCGCGATGTTCTTGGAGTTCTTGTTGATGACATAGTAGGAGGGGGCGGCCACGAAGATGCCGTCCGTCTTCGCGGCCAGGGAGCCATAGGGGGCGAAGGCCATCTTGAAGGTCGTCTTGGCCTGGGCCATGTTGGGATCGACCCAGTTGCCCTGGTGAAGGAAAGCGGCTTGACCGGCGGCGAAGGCGCCGACCTGCGCGTCGTAGTTGCCGGTCGTCAGGACCGCCTTATCGGCGTACTTGAACATCAGCTCGACCCAGTCCGCGTACTGGGAAAGCCGCTTGGCGTCCACCTTTCCGGCGAGGAGGGCCTTGGTGACCGACTTGTCGCCGTAGGGCAGGCCATTGGATAGGAGGGCGTTGAAGTCGTGGTCGCCCGTAACCCAGCCCATGTCGAGGGAAGCCGCCATGGAGACGACGGACTTGATGCCGAGCTTATCCTTCTGCGCGTCGATCTTCTCGAAGGCGGCCTTATAGCCCGCATAGTCGACGAGAGTCTTGGGATCGACCCCGGCCTTCTTGAGGATGTCGGCATTGTAAGCCAGTCCCCAGCCCTCGACGGCAACCGGGAATCCATAGACAACCCCACCGACCTTAAAAGCCACGTTGGTGTCCTTGACCCACTTCTCGCCAGAGAGATCGAGAGTGAGATTGGCCCACTCGTTGTAGTCCTCGATGCCGGCGATTACGAAGATATCGGGCATGAAACCCGCCGCGAAGTCGGCCTTGAGCTGAGTGCCGAGGTCGGTGCCCGAACTACCGCCTACGGATTTAATGGTGACCGGAACGTTATTGGTCGTGGACCAAGCGGCTGCATATGCCTTGAGGAACGAGTCGATCTCGGGCTTGTTCTGCTCGAGGGTGATACCCTGGGCGCTGAGCGCGGCCGCGATCAGGATAACTACGAAAACTGCGAGCAACCTCTTCATACCTTTTCCTCCTGTGAATGCCTTTGGCATGGAATGAAACAATCGTTGATTCGCACACGAGAACCGGTTTACCAGCGATGATGTAAGATTCTTTTGAGAATATAAACCGGTTTTACTGGGAACGCAAGACGGATTCGCGTACAAGATGTCAATCTCCTGACCCAGGAAGTTTACCGGTTTAGTGTTCATTTATGGCTGAACAGCCGAGGATTCAATTGCCGGAAAGGTACCGAGAGCGCGCTTTCTTATCACGGGCGGCCGTGACGCTGGGCGAGCAAGCAGGCGGCGAAGCCCCCTTTTTTCTCGCCTCGGTTACCGCTATGAAGCTATTCTGCGACTCTTTTCGAGCCTTTACGGCGAAACCTGCCGGTTCAGTTCCTATTTCGATCGACTCGAGGCCCTCCTCCTCGAGAAATTCGGCCGGCGCCCCACAAGCTCAAAGCGATCGACCTCGAGCGGGAGCGTGTATGTCCCTGGTACCTCGATCCTGGACTCGCGGTCTATATGGTCTACCAGGACCGCTTCGCAGGAAACTTCCGCGGCTTCGAGGAAAAGATCCCCTACCTCCAGGAACTCGGCGCTCGCCTCATTCATTTTATGCCATTCTTCCGGTCCCCGCCGGGCGACAGCGACGGCGGCTACGCGGTCAGCGATTACCTCGACGTCGATCCGAGTGGCGGAGCGCCTCCATGAGAACGGCATGTTCCTGGCGGCCGACCTCGTCCTCAACCATTCCGCCGACGACCACGAATGGGCCCTGGCGGCCAAGCGCGGCGACCGGCGCCATCGCGACTACTATTACGTCTTGAGGCTGCCATGCCCCAGGTCTTCCCGGAGACCGCCCCCGGCAACTTCACCTGGGTCCCCGAGATGGAAGCCTGGGTCATGAAGGTCTTCCACCGCTTTCAGTGGGACCTCAACTGGTCCAATCCCGAGACTTTCCTCGCGATAGCCAATATGGGTATAGACCTCATTCGCCTCGACGCGGTCCTCTATCTATGGAAGCGGCCAGGCACTCCTTGCCGGAACCTCCCCGAAACCCACGACATCGTCCGGCTGCTTAGGGCCTGCGCCGACGTCGTGTCGCCCGGCGTCGCCTGGCTCGCGTCCGGCGAGATTGCGGGCGTCGAGGCAATGGATTAAGATTATCCCCTAGCCAAGGAGCGTACTGAACATGAAGCAGGTCACCGTAACCTATGCCTCCGGCGAAAAGGTGGCCTATCCCGCCGGAGTGAAGGCCCAGGACGTCATAGGCAAGATGGGGAGCCTCGCCTGGCCCCTCGCGGCCGTGCTCGTCAACAATGAGCTCCGGAGTCTCGACTCTCAGCTCCTGACGGATTGCACCGTCCAACCCATCATGATCGATACGCCGCAAGGCGCGACGACCTACCGGCGCTCGCTCTGCTTCCTCCTGGCCATCGCGGCCAAGCAGCTCTTCCCCGAGCGACGCCTCATGGCCGGCATGGCGATCGGCACGGGCTTCTTCCACTACTTCGACGACGACCACGTGGTGAGCCCGGAGGAGATCGCCGTCCTCGAGGCCGGCATGCGTTCCCTGGTCGAGCGCGACATCGGCATCTGTATCGAGTGGCGCGCCTGGGAGGCCGCCGTCGAGTACTTCAAGTCCTCGAACCAGCCCGGCACTCTCCTCCTCCTCGAGCATCTCAACGACGGGATCATCCCGCTCAACGAGTGCTCCGGCTTCCGCGACCTCCACGTGGCGCCCCTCGTCCCTTCCACCGGCGTATTGCGATGCTTTTCCCTGCGGCCCTACCACGAGGGCTTCCTCCTTCGTTACCCGCACAAAGAGGCGCCCGATACTCTCACGACCTTTGTGGACGACCCCGTGCTCTACGCCATAGCCAAAGAGACGAGGGAGCGCTCCCGCGTCCTCGGCGTCGCCTCGGTGGGCGCCCTCAACAGAGTGAACGCATCGAAGGGAATCAAGGATTACATCCAGGTCGCGGAGGCCCTCCAGAACAAGAAGATCGCGGCGATCGCAGACGAGGTCGCCGCCAGGGCCGGAACCGTGAAGATGGTACTCATCGCCGGTCCCTCGAGCTCGGGCAAGACGACCACGTCCAAGAAGCTGGCCATCCAGCTCAAGGTCATCGGCTTCGAGCCCGCGATCATCTCCCTCGACGACTATTTCGTCGACCGCGAGCGTACGCCGCGCGACGAGAACGGAGACTACGATTTCGAGTGCCTCGAGGCCCTCGATATAGACTACCTCAACGAACAGCTCGTCGCCCTCTTCGGCGGCGAGGAGATAGAGCTGCCGTCCTTCGATTTCAAGACCGGCGCGAGAAGGAGCTCCGGCAAGAAGCTCAGGCTCGGCGAGCGCGGCATGCTCGTGATGGAAGGCATCCACGGCCTCAACGACAAGCTGACCCCGCGAGTCCCTCGGGACCAGAAATTCAAGATATACGTGAGCGCCCTCACCCAGATCAACCTGGACGACCACAACCGCGTGAGCACCACGGACAATCGCCTCCTCAGGCGCATGGTGCGGGACTACAACTTCCGCGGCCACTCGGCCCAGGCCACGCTCAAGATGTGGCCCTCGGTCCAGGCCGGCACGGACAAGCATATCTTCCCCTATCAAAACAGCGCCGATACTGCCTTCAACTCGGCCCTCGACTACGAGCTGGGCGTACTTAAGGTCTACGCCGAGCCCCTCCTTCGAACGGTCAAGCCCACCTGCGTCGAATATTCCGAGGCGCGCAGGCTTCAGTCCTTCCTGGACAACTTCGCGCCCATACCCTCGACCAGCGTCCCCGGCGACAGCCTCCTCCGTGAATTTATAGGAGATAGTGAGTTTAAATACTGATCCGCGCGATGGGCGCCTTCCCCTTGATTCGGCATCGCGGGCTCGGATATATTTGTTCCCGCACGCCGAGATAGCTCATTTGGCAGAGCGGCGCACTCGTAATGCGCAGGTACCCGGTTCGATTCCGGGTCTCGGCTTTACAGGATAAGGAATTACGGCTACCGGAAAACCGGCGCCGGTTATTTCACAACGACATGTCGGAAGACGTGTCGGAAGGAATGGCCATGCGCCGGTTTTATGTCTACAAGCGGTCCTCGAGTGGCTTCTATTACGCTGAAATCCTCGACCCGCGCACAGGAACACGTATCGCGTTTCGCTCTACGGGGAAGCGGGATAGAACCGCCGCCGTCTTAATCGCGAATCAATGGACGGAGAAGGGACTCCCTGAAAAGGAAAGCGCACCTCGACCTATTGAGGAAGTAGCCGACGCGGGTTCCATTCTCCGCTCGATGCACAGCGCGCAGCTCTCTACGCAGGATGCCTTGCGAATCGTATCAGAGCTCCGCGCTCGTGGCCTTATCGCCTTCGATGCCCGAGCGCAGAGTGGGCCGGCCTCCGAGCCCTTCGGCGCATGGCTTTGCGCGTTCTGGAAGTACGACGGCACCTATATCCGCGAACGCCTCGCCCACGGCCAGCGCGCCACGAAGCGACATTGCCAAGACATGGAAGGACGCGCCCACGAGATCGAGGCCTTACTCCCGGCAGGGCTCGCCCTCGGCGAGGTGAAGCGCTCTCACCTAGTCGACCTCGGCCTTACCTTGAAGGCGAAGGGCCTCGCCCCGGCTACGATAAATAAAGACCTCTCTGCCGCTACCACGGCCCTACGATGGGCCGCTGCTAACGAGATTATTCCCAATGACCCTACTCGCGGCCTCCGAGGCTTCTCGGGCGTTCGGCGCGTCCGCGGTATCCTCGAGCCCGCAGAGGTGAAGGCGCTCTTCTCGGCGACATGGACCGACGAACGCTCTCGCGTGGCCTGCCTCGTCGCCATGACGACCGGCGCCCGCCTGGGCGAGGTTCTCGCCCTCCGCCGCGAGGATATAGGCGAGGATCGGCTCTTCATCCGCCACAGCTATAGCATCCGCGACGGACTGAAGACCACGAAGACCGGCGAGGCTCGAGAAGTTCCCCTACTCCCACCCGTCCGCTCTGCCCTCCTTGCTCTCGAGGCGACAAGCAAGCATCCTGCCAGCTCTGAGCGCTTCGTATTCGCTGGCAATGCTCCGGACAGTCCACTCGATGCGAATAGAATTCTCCTCGGCATGAGGAAGGCCCTCGTCTCGATGAACGGGAAGGAATGGGACGACGAAGAGGCACGCAAGAAGGTACTGGCCGAGTACAGCGCCCGTGGTATCGACTTTCATTCATGGCGACATTGGTACGCCACGAACATGGCCGACCGCCTCGACGCGCGGACCGTGCAGAAAGCGACCGGGCACAAAACGGAAGCCATGCTCGAGCACTACGCTGATCACGAGCTCGAGGGCGACCTCGCCCGCCTCGGCGTCGCGGCCGGGGAGGCCTTCGGAAGGCTCATTGCATCATGAAAGGGCAACTAATCAACTTCGACACCCTCCGCACTCGCCTCGAGGCCGCAAGGGCAGACGCGCTCCGGGTCTATCAGGCCGACAAGTGCACGCCCTCCGGGGCCTTCGACTCGGGACGAGTAGATGGGCTAAAGCAAGCCCTCGAAATACTCGAGGAACTCGCCATGGGTGAAAGCACTAGGGACTCGCCGCTTCGCACTCTCGGCAGGAGAATATCACCGACTATCACGGATCATCATAGCTTATCAAAGTGATATGTGGTAAGGGAATACCATGGTTTTCTGTTGACTCCTGCGATTAAGGGTGATACATTGGAGTGGAATAAGAACTTTTGCGGCGTCGTGAGATATCGGACAATTTAGAACGTCGTGAGACGTCCAGGAGATGACCATGGATGCTATATCCGCCAGCCAAGTAAACCCCAATATCATGACAAAGGCGCTTGTCAGGCTCGGTCAGAAGCGCGTCGATCAGGTCCAGGCCTGGGCCGACTCGGTCGGCGCCGACGTGGCCCTCGCGCTGGCCGCCGACCTCGAGCAGCTCATTAGGGATGAGCAGGCCCGGCGAGCCTTCCCGCGCCTGGGCCCTGCGCATGGAGGAGAAGAACACATCCGTATGGAATATATCACCCACCTGCAAGGTCTGGCATGTCTCGACGGACGCCCGATATCCGATGAAGAAGGCGCGGGCCTTCTCGGCATCTCTCCTCGAAGTTTCCGGGCGATGACGAAGACTCCCGAGAGGATCGTCTCCTTCCCGGCCGAACGAGTCGCCGCATTTAGGGAGAGGGCGCGCTTCAGGTATTCTTTTTCTGTAGCGAGTTAGGCGCACTGCGCCATAGTTTTCTATAGGCCATCGTTTCGCGTCTGCGCTAATACGCGGCGGGCGATGACCGGGAGCAGATGCTCCCGCGGACGCCGTTTACGGCCGCCGACACATCCAAGATGTTCGGAGGCCGTATCATGTCTTCTTCCCATGGTCGAATCCCATCAAAGAACGAACTCGCCTTAGCCGCTCAGGCAAGCGAGGTAGTCGCTTCTGCTCAGTTCTTGGACGTGCTTGAAGTGGCGGGCGTTCTTCGCGTCAGTGCGCCCACAGTGCGCCGTATGCTGGCCCGTGGCGAGCTCAAGGCCCATCGTTTTGGCCGATGCGTTAGGATAGAAAACCCTATCCGAAAGGCAGAGTAAGCCATGACGCCTACCGAATCACCGGACGCCAAGGCCTCGCGCCTTTTGGCTATTCTTGAGCCTCACTTGCGCCGCCTGCTTCGAGACGCCCCAGAATTCGGAAGCGTTCGAATCGAAGCCTTCCTGAGAGATTCCGACATCGGTCGCGTTGAAGTTGGCGCCTCAGTATCGCGCACTATCGCGCCTCGCACAGATCGAGGGAGCCGAGCATGAGCGAGACTACATGCCGCCTATGCGGGCTTCCCGCAGAGCGTACCGCAGAGGGTACGATATGTTCGAATCCGCGTTGCCCGCGCTCGGCCCACGACGCGGGCGCCAAGGCCGCCAAAGCCCCGGAGGCGTCGGAACAGGCTTCAAGCTCGCGCCCTGCCACTCCTTTACTCGCCCCAGATACTCCGAAGCCCGCGGCGGCACAGGACAGCCCCCGCCCTCGGTCCCTGGGCGAAGACGTGAAGCCCATACAAGCGCATAACCGCCCAGAGATCAATGCAGCCGAGCAAGCACTCGAAATCATCTCGCGCGAATGCTGGGCCGCTCTTCAGTCGTACAACAGACCGCCGCGACTATTCACGCGAGGAGGCGCCGCAGTTCGCCTTATCAAAATTGACACTGCCGCCCATCTTCAAGAACTCGGCCCAGACAGAGTACGGCATGAGCTCGCACGCGCGGCCTTCTTCTTTGTGTATCAAAAGAAAAAAGGAAGTGATGGGTTCGAGAAAATCGAGACCAAGCCTCCTATGGCAGTTGTCCAGGATATGCTCGCCGCCCCGGCTTTTCCTCTCCCCGCTCTCGGCCGCATTCTAGGCGCCCCCGCCTTTGCCCGTAATGGAACGCTTCGAACCGACCCAGGGTATGATCCTGCCTCAACTAATTATCTGACCTCAAGCCTTCATCCCAAGCTAGTCCCGTCTGATCCATCAGTCGAAGAAGTCGCCGCGGCCGTGTCCCTAATACGGGACGACCTTCTCGGCGATTTTCAATTCCAGAGCAAAGCCGATCAGGCGAATGCTATTGCGCTCTTCATCCTTCCGTACGCCCGAGACCTTATCGAAGGCCCGACACCGCTCCACCTTGCAGATGCACCGACACCCGGCTCAGGGAAAGGCCTCCTCCTCCTCGTGTTGCTCTTCCCTGCTTTCGGCGATGACATAGCGTCAATAACCGAAGGGCGCGACGAGGACGAATGGCGCAAGCGCATCACGTCCGCCCTTCGCGACGGCAGGGGCGCGATCATCATAGACAATATTGTATCGAGCCTTGACTCGGGCGCGCTTGCCTCAGCTTTAACGGCTACAACATGGACCGATCGTGTCCTTGGGAAAAGCGAAAACCTTTCCCTACTTGTCACCGTGATATGGGCCGCGACTGGTAATAATTCGAGTCTATCGGCCGAGATCGCCCGCAGAACGGCCCGAATACGACTAAACCCGACGATAGAGCGCCCATGGGAGCGCGAAGGCTTCAAACACCCGGACCTCCGGGGCTGGGCTGCCGAGCATCGTACTGACCTTGTACATGCTGGTCTTGTCCTTGTACAAAATTGGATTTCTAGGGGTCGCCCCGCATGGAGTGGTCGTCCCCTCGGCAGCTTCGAGTCTTGGTCCCGTGTCATGGGCGGAATCCTCGAGGCCGCAAACGTCCAGGGCTTCCTCGATAACTCCCGAGAGGTGTACGAGATTGCATCCTCGGAATCAGAGGTATGGGGCGCCTTTGTTCAAGAATGGACACTCCGCTATGGCGAGCAAGAAGTCGCTGCCGCAAACCTTTTCGAAATTGCGCAGGGTATCGACGGTTTCCCATTAGGACGTTCAACGACGGACCGAGGACAGAAAACAGCCTTCGGGGCGGCTCTGGCTTCCAAGCGTGACCGAATCTTCTCCGGCTATCGAATCGAATCACTTGGTGTAAGGCATCGGGCCGCCTGTTATCGACTCCAAAAAACCGGGGAACCTAACGAACCTAGACGAACCTCTGGCCTAGTTTCCCAATCTGAAAAAGAGGATTCTATAAATACTATTATAGCAGAGGGTGCGGAAAGGTTCCCCGAGGTTCCCAGGTTCCCCGAAGGCGATTTATTCCAAACCGAGCCCGAAAAACCAGACCCACAGTCACCTTCTTCCACCTCGTCGGATTCTTCTCCGTCCTCGACTCCCGAATCAGAAGACCCCGAGGAAAACGCCCTTCGAGGCGAGCTCCGAGCCATGCTTGAGTCCGGCCGGCTTGACGAGCTTCCCGCCGATACGCGCGAAGTCTTGACCCACTATGCAGATGGTACCGAGCCCGGTATACGCGACGTGGCGCCCTTCCTTGCGACACTGAGGAGGCCGTCAAATTGATGAAACACCTAACCGCGATCGCCACGGCGCTACCCGGCATCGTAGCCACGTACTCCGCCGGCCAGTCCGAGGGCTTCTTCATCATCCCCGTCGAGGCCTGGGCAATCGATGATGCCGGCCAGGCCGTGGCTCTAGTGCTCCGTAATGGCGCCGCTACGCTAACCGAGGCCAGCGACGACCCCGACTTCCTAGGGCTCTTCAAAGACAACCCCAAGCTGCATGACGCGGTACACGAGCGCATGGCCGAGGTTAGAGCCCAAAGGGAAGGCATGGGCGAGGGGGAAAAAATAGATAAAAATCGGCGGGTCCTGGTCTCGGCCGCCCGCCCTTGCGCGGGACGAGTCGCGCCCGGCCCGCTTTCGCAGCTCGCCCAATTTTTCCGAGGTAACCCCCTCGGCAGTCAGGCCACGAGGTTACCCCTATGAGTAACCCCGAGCGCCTTTCCCTCCATGCTCTCGCTCAGTTGGCCGGATGCACAAAAGCGGCAGTCTTGAAGGCCACGCGGACCGGGCGACTTCATCGTGGCGATGATGGAAAAGTCGCGCTCGACGACGGAGACACCCGCCTTTTCATCGAGCAAATACGCCTACGCCATGAACACGAGATAGGCCGCGTCGCCTTAGATGCCCAGATCGAGACCCGTCGTCTGAGCGCGGGCGCTGAGGAAGCCCCAGAGCAGGCAAAACAGACCTCCTCAGTCGTTGCACCGTCGTCCTCGGCCCCCTTTCCGGCCCTGACAGACCAAGAAATCGATGTTCGCGCTCCGGCGATTCTTGATTGCCTCGATGGTTTACAAGGCGGCTATCGCGTCGGCCTCGTGCCTCGCGATGCCGTCGTCAACCTCGTCCAAGGTGCCTATTCCCTTCTCATGGGAGCTTTGACGAACAAGGATGACATCGTAGCCGACCCCTATGCTCTTGCCGGCACACTGTCGCAGCTCTTCAAAGACTGGACCTATGCCTTCTTGGACACGGACCTTGACGCCGCCCTTTACGAAGCCGATATCGCCACTCGCGAAATTATTACCCGGTTCAAACGGGAAAGGAAACTAACATGAACTCGATCAGCTTTGCCATCCTGCGCCAAACCTCGACAACCCAATGGACCGGAACCTTCCGGGGGCGCCCACTCGAGGCCGCGCTAGCCACAACCCGCGAGCGCACGATTTTTAATGGTGAGACAACCGCCCCGGATGAAGTTCTAGCGCCGGACCTCCAGCGCTCGAACCTGACGGTAAAGATACCGTCCGAACGGCTTTCCTTTACCCTCCAGCATTGCCCCGCCTTCGAGGGCCCGGCCTGGGAACCGGCTACGATTGGTCGTTCGCGCGCGATGGTTGGCCGCCCGACGGACCTTCACCGCGGAGCGCTCCTCTTCGTTGCTACTAAAATCGATTGGATGAAAAGCCTAGGCATCGAAGGCGATAACCTAGATTCGTGGCTCGCTACATGGAGCGAGGCCACACTTAGCGAGCTCGCCGACGACGGCAATTTTTATGACGAGGACGGCAGCGCCTTCCCGCTCGAACCCGCCATGACTGCATTGCAGGGCCGCCGCGAAGCCCTCGGCGCCTATTACGAAGACGTGATCGTCCGAATCCGCGAGGGAATGGCCGAACGAGCCAAGGCTATACCCGCATGAAATTGTGATTCAATCGAGGCCTAGACCCCGATATGTAGTTTGCTCAACGCCGTGAGACTTCGAGCTTTATTGAACGTCGTGAGACTCCAGAGGAGAAAGAGAATGCAGGCTTATGAGGACTTCGCTATCAATTATTCCGGGAGCTTCCCGGCCGCCCTCGCAGACGCTCAGGCGCAGTACAAGGCCGCGCTCTCTGCCATCAATTCAAAATACAACACGAGCTTGACAGCTTGAACATGGGAACCGACCGCCCCAGCACTAGGGGCGGTTTCCCCCATCATTACCTACGAGTGTAAATTGTCTGTATCTATGATCTCAGGGCGGAAAACCATGCACTGCCCCATTTGGCCGCCGGAGAAATCGCGTTGGTTTGCAATTGTGCGGTCGTAGCTCGGGTGTCGAGCGAGCATCTTGTGATAGTCCTTTCCCGAACCTAGAATTTTCATAATAGACTTGTAGCCGCACTTGATAACGACTTCGCCCTCCTTGTTTATGTGGAGCCCCGCGAGGTTCGCGGTCTTCTTATAGCGATTTAGGATGGCTTGGTCGATTATGTCCTCGCCGTTACGGGTCCGCGTCTTGATCGCGACGAGGATATTGCGTAGGCTTTCCCGGCTCTTGTAGTCGCCATCGACCTGGACGACCTCGTCGAGGATGCGGCCAAGCATGATCTCGTCTTCTTCCTGGATATGCTCAGACATGTTTCCGCAATTCACGCCTAAATTGTCCTGCCTATTAGCAGATACAGCAATAAAACCAGGATATAAAGTATTTACTAATTCCATTAATGGTTCGATGTGTCTATGTTTTATTATATCTTCTTTCCATTTTTCAATTATTCCTCGCAACACTTCAATACTCACTAAGCCGTCTTCGATATTGCTAGAATATTTTTTCTTAATGGTAAAAAGATAGTTATAACACAATTGATAGTGTTCTTCGTCAAGGAATTCATAAGGCATCCTATCGCGTTTTTTTCTATTACAGGAAATACAAATCGGTAATATATTCCAAGGGAAATCTTGGCCACCTTTCGAAATTGGAAAGAAATGATCATATTCGATAGAATTCCGAATATGGCCCTCATAAAGATTATTCCCACAATAGGGACAAGCCTTATTGAAATGATTTATTGCGTCGAAAATCGCCTCTTCTTTCCGTTTCTCCAAATTCGGAATACCATAAATAATTTTGTCACTCAAAATTGGCTGAGACAAAAGTGAGTCATTACCGTTTTTTAATTTATCGTTAATGTCTTCAAGTTGTTCTATTTGCTTTTGTTGGTCAACATTTTTGCTAGAAATCACATCTATACTCTTTTGCAGTTCTATATTTTTAGCTGATAATTCCGAAATCAATCCTTCGCTTTTAACTAACTCCTCTTTTTTTGCCGTAATATCTAGCTCTACTGATTTTTTAATCTCGTTTTCTTTGGATAAAGCATTGGCTATATCCATTGATCGATTCAAGGAGCGAATCAATTCTCCAGATAAATCCTCAGAATTCATTTCACACCCTGATTTTGCCCTGCCTCTTCCCATAGCCTTTGCCACTCATCCGCGTATGTCTTCGCCAGCTCGGGGACTTCCCGCAAAACGAGCGCATTCTCCGCGTTCGATTTCGTGGCGGCCGTCGTATAGTTGAAGCTTCCCGTCTCGACCGTTGTGCCGTCGATGACCATGAACTTATTGTGCATGATCGCGTAGCGCGTCGCGAGGCGTACCGGGATTCCCGCCGCGGCAAGTATCCGCACTTGCGAATATTTCGCATTAGATGCTTTCTCGTCGGCGACTATCTGAACCTTGACACCTCGATGAGCGGCAGTTTCGAGAGCCTCGGCGATATCGCGGTCCGTAAATTCGTAGCAGGCTATAAAGATAGAGCTCTTCGCCTCGCCGATGACATCGAGGACGAGCTTGACGGCAGTCCCACCGGGAGAAAAGCCGACCACTATTGAAGCGGCCGCGAGAGACTCAGCAAAGGTAGACAAAACCAGAAGAAGACCGAGAAGGACAAGAGTGTTTTTTTTTAACATAGGATGCCCTGGGGAAGGGAAGAAAATGACAGACCGGGAAGAAAACCGGTCTGTCATTTTCTTAGTCCGCATGCCAGTTTTTTACAAGCATGCCTTCTTTATCACTAAAGCTGCCCGCTAGGATCATAATCCAATCAACTAACGCCCATACACCAATTCCGCCTAATGTAAGGATCATGAAAATTCCGGAAGTGATCTTCCCAGTATAGAACCTATGAACTCCAATAACACCAAGAAAGGTACAAAGGAGAAAAGCAATCAGCCGACTTTTAGGAGAAGCATTACTATCGAATCCAGGCTGGAATTGACGTACGCCGCATTTGGGGCATATTTCAGCTTCCTTTTTAATAATCGCACCACAGGACTTGCAAAACGCCTCATCATCTGCCTTTTGAATAGTATCACTCATTTTTCACTCCTGATATTTTTATGCTCTCACCCATACGGGTAAGCTCCTGTTAATAAGAGTAATTTTAATACGCTTACAGTGAGCCGTCCAGAGCTCTCGCGTGAACATCAAAACAGCCCTAGGCTAACTCTATATCGTTTCCTTATTATACGGAAAGCCTGTCGGAAATAACCCGATATTTCGTGATTACTAGATCTCAACGGATGCGAAAGATGCTTGACTAATTATAGACTCGTGATACAATAAGATATTGTGAGATAACAAATTAAGCCCTCTCGTAATGCGCAGGTGCTGGATTCGATTTCCAGTCTCGGCTCTAGTAAAGCTTTACGAGGTGGATACTTAGCAAAGCCACCGGAAAACCGGTGCCTTGCTCCAGGAGACCTATGAGAATCCGTCTGAGAAACGGGTTCGAAAGGGGGGAGCGATGCGTCGGTTTTATTTTCATGCGCGAGATGGCATTTTCTACGCGGAGCTTATCGACCCAAAAACTGGTCGGAAGCTTACAGCGCGCTCGACGGGAGCGACGGATCGCGACCTCATCGTCGGGAACTTCGCCAAGACGGGTCCTTCATCAGAGCTTTTCTTGGACTTCCTAGATCGGATATGGGTTATCGACCACTCGCCGTTTCTTTCGGAAAAACTACGCTATGGACATTCGGTCACCCGGCGACACGCGCTCGAACAGGCGGGCGTAGTTCGCCGCTACTGGGACCGAAAAGAATGGGCAAGTATCCAACTGGTCGACGTATCGCAGGCTGAACTCAAGGTCCATCTACTCAGGCTTCGATCAGAAGGGCTCGCCCCTGCAACTCTCAACAAGGGTTTAGCAGCCGTCGGTGCTCCGCTCGTCATGAGATAATTTCGACGAATCCGGCAGAGGGCATCCCTCACTTCTCAGGACAGAGCAGAAAGCGCGACATTCTCACGGGGGAAGAGATTCACGCCCTCGGTACCTTAGGCTGGCCGGACGAGCGGGCCTCGTCGCCTTAACTACCGGCGCACGGCTCGGCGAAGTCAACGCCTTGCAGCTCCGCGATGTCGGAGATGATCGCCTCTTCATCCGGCATAGCTGGGGCTCAGCCGACGGGCTCAAGTCGACGAGGAATCGAGAAGAAAGAGAAGTATGGCTCCTCCCTGCCGTCCGCGATGCGCTCCGCACACTAGGCGAAAAGAACCCGCATGGGACTGGAGACGAGCGTTTCATTTTCTACGGCGTGCTCGCTGACAAGCCGCTCGACGCGAAGGTTCTCTCCACTGGATTCGTCGATGGGTTGCACTCGATCCTCTCGCCATCGACAAGGACTGAATACGCTGCGCGCGGGTTGTCCGGATCGTGTGTCCGCGTACCCGAGATGATGAGCATCATCGCGGCGCGCTCCCGCGATCTTCGCCGACCTTCTATTGCATGTCCCTCCCTCCTCTTAGAATATTTTGGCTGCAGGTTTCACGGGGGTTTGCAAGTCGCAGAATAAATTTCGATGAATTCCCCTTGACTCCGCTTCCGCCCTTGCGACGCGCCCGAAGAGTCCCTCGCAGTTGACTCCAACCTGCAGGGGCATAGACTTGACTCTACAATGCATCTATCCATGCGCTTGATCGTACTTTTACCCTTCATGCTCTCGGTAGCAGGGCTTCCGTGCGCGGGAGAACCCGCGAGCTCGAAGTGCCGTGCGCCTCGGGCAACGGCTGGGACCCTGGATCTCAGGGGATGGGATTTCGCGGACGGCGGGCTGCCCCTCGATGGAACCTGGCTCTGGAGTAGGGGGGTATTCCTCCCGCCGGACAGAAAGGGCGAATTGCCGATGGAAATCCCTCTGAGCGCCCGTTTTCCAGTCGCAGGGACGACTGGCAAGACGACACCCTACGGAGCCGGCACGCTCAGCCTCGAGATCTTGCTGCCCCAGAGCGCGCCCCAGCTCGCACTCAGGGTGCCCCTGATCTGGACGGCGTACGAACTCTATGCCAATGGCGAGAAGATAGGAGGCATGGGCAGACCTTCGCTCGATCCCGCCTCCGCCCTCCCCACTTATCGACCTGCCCTCCTCCTCCTCCCCCCGGCGTCGGACGGACGGATCCTGCTCTCCCTCAGATTCTCCAATTACCATGATCTCTTCGCGGGAGTTGGGTATTCGATCCGCATGGGCTATCTCGCCGCGATGATGGCCGAGCGCGAGCACGCTGCCCTCTTCGAATCGCTCACGTTCGGAGCCATCGCCCTGATCGGCCTGTATCATTTCGGCTTCTTCGCCTTCAGGCCGAAGAATCGGCCGGTGCTCTGGTTCAGCATCTTCTGCGTCCTGATCGCCCTACGCGGGACCCTCTACAGCGAACTCATCTTCCTCGACTGGGTCCCAGACGCGAGCTGGTTCTTCATAATCAGGTCGGTCTATCTCTGCACCTTCCTGCCTCCCCTGCTCTTCATCCTGTTCATCGCCGATCTCTATCCCGCGCGCGCGGTACGCGGCGTCGCCCTTGCGATGTCGGCTGCCTTCGGCGCCTATGGCCTCGTCATCGTCCTCGCGCCGGTCGCCTTCTTCACTTCCCTCCTCCTTCCGTTCCAGGCCCTCATCGTCGCCGTCGGGATCTATGCGACTTTCGTCATCGTCCGAGCCCTCGCCGCCCGCGAGGACGGAGCCGCGATTTTCGTCGTCGGGACCGGGATTTTCCTCCTCACCATCGTGCTCGACATAATCAAGACTTCGCTTTTTTGGAGAATACCCAGCGTGGTGCCGGTGGGCATGATCACCTTCATCATCGCCCAAGCCTTCGTGCTGGCCATGCAATTCTCGAAGTCGTTCGCGACTTCCGAGCGCTACGCCGAAACGCTCGCGAGGATAAACGTCTCGCTGGAACGCTTCATCCCCCGCGAG
>Ga0181520_10005837_pt1 | contig 19276 bp, 15 predicted proteins | sample PEATcosm2014_Bin_29_FD_132451 | JGI IMG/M metagenome (GOLD analysis project Ga0181520, IMG submission 132451) | Peatland microbial communities from MTU Mesocosm Facility, Houghton, MI, USA - PEATcosm2014_Bin02_30_metaG | ecosystem: Environmental > Terrestrial > Soil > Wetlands > Peat | place...
CCCAGGAGGCTCTGGAGCGCCAGATCATCGCCCGCCAGGTCCAACTGGTCCTGCTCGGGACCGAAGTCGCCAACGCCGCCAACGTCACCACCTCTGACCGCTCCGCACTGGTCACCATCGTCACCAACGAACAGAGCGCCCTCGCCACCGACGCCACCAATGCCGCCGCCGCCACCACCGACGCCGAGCTGGCCACGGTACGCAGCGCCGTCATCGGCGACGAGAGGGTGTACGCCGTGGTCACCGGCCAGGTCAACCTGGTAGTGGCGGCCGACAACGAGACCGTCACCGAAGGTGGTTACACCGCCCTCGTCACCGAGCTCACCCCGTTCGTCACCGAGCTCGGTTCGGCGCGCGCGACCACGCTGCTCTCCGACGTCACTTCTCAGGTAACGGCCGCCACCGCTCTCACCGGCCCCGTCTCCGCTGACGCCCTCGCCCTTACCCCGGCGGGCTACCCCGGCAACGCGAGCCAGATCAAGACCTGGACCTTCCAAACAGGCCAAGCGGCCCATGACCTGGTGGTAGCCAAGAACGAGATCAAAGCCATCGAAGACGTCGCCCTGGGCCTGCACAAGCTCCCCATCCTCCACAGGATCTGACCATCTACGACCGCATTGTCCCTGACGCCCTAAGCACGATAACGATGCCCCTCACCGGTCCCGGTGGGGGGCATCTTGGCGTGGACTTTCAAGTAGCGCCTGCCTTATGTGCCCGCGATCGCGGCTACCGGTAGGCTAGAGGCGAGGGCCGCCGGCGCCGCCCAGACTTGGGCATCCCCGAAACCGTAGACGTGGCCGTCGGTACTGGCCATGTAATACCCGCCGTTGTCGGGGGTGAGGGCAATGCCCACGATGTTGGAGACCCTGACCCCTTCTCCCGGCAGGGAGCCGTGGAACCGGGCCCCGGTGCCGAAATTGAACACGCCGCCGTCCGAGCCGACGAGTATGTAACCCCGTCCGGTTGAAGAAGGCAGGATGGCCCGTATGTCGCGGACGTGCTTGCCGATCCCGGGCAGTGAGCCGTAAAAGCCGGTGTGGCCGAAGGCGAACACGCCGCCGTCCGAACCAACCAGTAGGTAGCCCTTACCGTTCGGCGAGGCCACCATGCCGACCACGTCTTTCACGTGGATGTGGATACCCGGCAGGGAGCCGTGGAACTTGGCGTCGCCGAAGGTGAAAAAGCCCCCGTCGGCGCCCACGAGGTAGTAGCCCCGCCCGTTGGCGGTGGGGGCGATGGCCACAATGTCCGAAACGTGTTTGCCGAGAGCGAGCAGGTCGCCGTAGTACTCGGCGTCACCAAAGGCGCCGACCATGCCGTTGGCCGTGACTACCCAGTAACCCTTGGCGTCGGGGGCGGCGGCGATGCCCACTACTCGGCCCGTTGTGGCTGATATGGCTACGCCGCCGAACGATGGCGCAGCGCCTAGACCGTAGACCGCCCCGTTGGCGGTGGCGAGCCAGTAACCGGCTGCGGGGTGGTTGACGACCTCGGTGTAGACGGCGGAGGTGGAGGGCCCGAAAGCAGCGTCACCCGAATAGGACGCTTCCACCCGGCGGCTCCCGATGGACGTGTAGTTAGTCGAGCAGGTGGCGGTGCCTGTCGTCGTGCTGACCGCGATATCCGTGCAGCCGGTGATGGCCGCCCCGTTGGCGAAGAAATTGACGATGCCCCCGTTCGGCACGGGCGTTAGTTTGGCCTCATAGGTGATTGCCTGGCCCACCGGCGCCGGGTTGGCGCTGGCCGAAAGGGAAGTGGTGGTGCGGGTACCGCCCAGGGCAACGACGAGGTATTGGACGGCCGGGCTGCCGACCCCGTTGGTGGCGGTGATGGTCACCTCGTAGGTGCCTCGGGCGTAAGCGGGCACGGTGCCGGAGATGGTAGATGTGCCGTTGTTGTTGTACCTGAAGCCCAAGCCGGGCGGCAGGGTGCCGGACACGCTGAGGACCGGGACGGGAGAGCCCGTGGTGGTGACCGTGAAGGCGTTGTACTGCCCGGGCAGGACGCGCCAGGTCGAGGCACTGGTGATGACCGGGGCGCCGCCCAGGCTGAGCACGAGGTACTGCACGGCCGGGCTGCCGACCCCGTTGGTGGCGGTGATGGTCACCTCGTAGGTGCCCCGGGCGGCGGACGGTGGCGTGCCCGAGATGGTGGCCGTGCCGTTGGTGTCGGCTGTAAAGGCCAGGCCGGGCGGCAGGGTGCCGGACTCGCTCAGGACGGGGACCGGCGAGCCCGTGGTGGTGATGGTAAGGGTGTTGGCTCGTCCGGACACCACACGCAGGCTGGCCGCGCTGGTGATGACAGGGCCGCCGTACAGGTTGAGCTCGTCGATCGACCACCAGTCGCTGGAGGTCCCCACATCCAGGACGACCTTGACGTAGCGCACCGTTTGGACGGAGAAGCCGACGATCTCGGGCGTCGCGGTCCCGGTGCAGGTGGCGACGGTGGTCCACGAGGTGCCGGCAACAGAGACTTGGACGTCGTAGCCCCTGGCGTAGTCGGTGGGCGAATCGGGCACGCTCATCTCCAGAGCGTCGAAGGTCCGCGCCGAGCCCAGGTCCACCTCGAAGTACAAGCCCGGGGCTTGGTCCTCGTTGGTGCTGAAGCGAGTCGCCAAGTCGCCGTCCAACGCCTTGGCGGGCGCGTTGGCGCTGCTCGATGGAGCGTTGGTGCTGGCCACCCAGCCGGTTTGGTCGAAGGCAGTCCCGCTCACCGAAGCCGAACAGACCGAACCAGGGACAGCTGTCGTGGTCGTAGTTGAGGTCGTGCTGGGCGCCGCAGCGGATGAAATCGCGGGGGCCAGGAAGCCGGCCACCATTGCCAGCGTCGCCATCAAGCCGGCAGCGATGGCAGGCCAGCAACGCAAGCCTTGTTGTCTATGGGTCATCTCTATCTCCTATGTCAGTGTCCGGTTCTGTTGCTTGATCTCGTCCCATCAGGCCGTGCGGTCACGCACTCCCCATTGCGGGACAGAAAAGCGCGCACCGCACCGCCTGTTCGCGTCTGTTCCCGACGTGCACGTATGGCCCGCGCTCGAAGTATTAGGTGGTGCTTTGGTACGTTCCGGCTCGGGAGCTCCGCCGCCGGGGCCGAGAGGACGTTTGGGCGCGACAAACCGTAGGTAGGTCACAGACGGCGGTCACAAAAACCCGACCTGGGCCATGGCACGCTCCTGTCTCAGGCACTGCGAAACGTCGCGTACCGGGGTCTGGAGTACCGCCCCGAGCCCGTGCACGCTGAGCCCAACACGTCGGGGACCTTGTCGTGTCGCCACTATTTTATCCCTTTTGGGTGGCGCTTGGCCTGTCAACCGGGATCTATCAAGCGGTTCGCCCAGATGAACCGATCCAGATGCACCATTATGACCTTCGCCAGACCACAGGCCCCGTCTTAGCCGCACCGCGACACTCCGACCCCGACGTGGTCTTTCCCGAGGGCTCAAGGGGCCGTTGTCACTTCTCGGCACCACAACCTTCGCAGCACAATCTGTGCGATATTCTTTAGCTGACGGGCCAAGGTCCTAGCTATAAACGGACTAACAAGCGCGGCACGAAAGTTGTCGATCTGCACAGATTGCCCTTATCACGCCTGCCGTCCTCCGAACGCAGAAGAAATAACCGTTCCGCGCCACCTGCCTCCTCCATGTAGGTGGAAAGCCCCCGCCCCGTAATGGGTGTTGCTGTCGGTCGCTGCGCGCGCTCCGATGACTTGGCCGACTTGCAACCTGGACCGGGCCTGTCGGCAGGTACTAACCGGCCTCAGGACGAGACTGTCCCGGAGCCCGGGCCCGTCGCCGGGCAAATAGGCTCGCGGGCTGTCTTACGGCGCCCACGTCTCGGGGGCATTTCGCTTACCCACCACGTGGAGCTTCTCCCTTTGCGTCTGCTTCGGCGAGTAGCCCGGCCAGCATCCCGGGGAACACGAACCGGTGGAAGGGAGCGACGCCGAACCAGTAGAGGCGACCGAGCAGCCCACGGGGCCGGAACAGAGCGGTCTGAGTCACCTCTGTCCCCGAACCGGCCGGTTCGAGGTCCCATGCGAGCCACGCCTCGCCCGGCAAGCGCATCTCCGCATGTAGCCGAAGGCGGTTCGGGGGCACGAATTCCTCGACCCGCCAGAAGTCCAACGCGTCGCCCACGGCGAGCTTCGAGCGCCGTCCGCGCCTGAGGCCGGGCCCACCGAGGAGCTGGTCCAGGATGCCTCTGAGGCGCCACAGCCACTCGCCTGCGTACCAGCCCTTTTGACCGCCGATCTGCTCCAGGACCGCAAAGACCGTCTCGGGAGCGGCAGAGGCGGTGCCGCGCCGGACGTCTTTGAGCACGGTGCCCCCGGACCATTCTGGGTCTGTCGGGGTAGCCCTGAACGCGACCAAGTCGGCGTCGACGAACGATGTGGGGACGTTGCCCTCCTGGGTTGCCGCCAAGGCACGGCCGATCGCCTCCCGAAGGCCCATGGGTGTGACCGAGAACACTTCGGTGGCAGAGCGTTGCCCGACGGTCACCTCATTGACAAGCGACTCGACGAGCTCTCGGGCCAAGGGGACCGGTACCGGGGTCACGAGGCCCACCCAGTGCGACGACAGCCCTGGTGTCAGCATCGGCACCCGGACCAGGCGGCGGCGGGCAAGGCCGGCGACCTCGGCGTAAAGGCCCATCATCTCGGCGTAGGTGACGACGTCAGGGCCACCGACCTCGTAGATGCCGCCAATGGTCCCGGCCCGAGCAACCGCCGCGACCAGCAGGTCAACGATGTCAGCGATGGCGATCGGCTGGCACCTGGTCTCGACCCATCTAGGCGTGACCATGACCGGTAGCACCTCGACCAGGTAACGGAGCATCTCGAAGCTGGCCGAGCCGGAGCCGATGATGACCCCGGCCCTCAGCTCGACGACCCCGACCCCCGTCGATGCCAACAGCCGGCCGACGTCGTGCCTGCTCTGCAGGTGCTTGCTGAGCACGTCGTCGTCCCTCCCCAACCCTCCGAGGTAGACGATGCGGCGCACTCCCGCTTCGGCCGCGGACCGGGCGAAGTTCTCAGCGTCGCGCTGCTCTCGGAGGGCCCACCCATCGCCCTGGCCGATCGAGTGGACGAGGTAGACAGCGACGTCCACGCCGCTCATGGCCTCGGCCAGGTCTCCGCCGACGTCACCACGGGCCACCTCGACCGCGGCCCGCCATGGCGCGGCGTCCAGCTTCGCCGGGGTCCGGGCCAGGCAGCGCACCTCCGCGTCGCGCTCGACAAGCGCGGGCACCAGACGGCCACCCACGTACCCGGAGGCGCCGGTGACAAGTACTCGGAGGCTGCTCAAAAGACCACGTTCGGCGCGGGGACCATCTCCCATGATCCTACGGAAGACGATGCGGGATAACGGCATGAAGCCTGGCAGAACAACAGCCGCGGCGCGGTCAGGCGGCTTCGCCGGGCTTGGGACCGTTCACCCGCGACCGCCAGCAGTGGCCGTGCCGGACAAGGGCCCGGCTCCCTACCTGTTCGGGTCCCCTGGGCGGCTATCGCCATCTACCTCATCGGGCCGGGCGCCCGCGGGCACGCCCCCGGGTTCGTCTACGGGATCTTCTTCTCCCTCTTCGTGCTCTTCAATTGCTTTGCCGTCAACCAGTGGCTCGTGACAGGAAGGACCGGGCACGACCACGTCGCAGGGGTGGGGCCCGCCTCAACCCGGGGCGCACCCCGGGTTGGCCCTACTGCGACCCCGACGCTCAGGTGCCACCTCGTACCGACAGCACCGAGCACGACTATGGCCACCTCAGCTCCGTGCCCGACGTCCAGATGGTCCCCGGTGGGCGCACAAATCCTCAGGCTTATTGAACAAGGTCGTCATTGAGGTTCCTATCGCTCTGTATGGCTTCAGCCTGGCCACGGGCCCGAGAAGCCGGCGGCGGACCTATCTTTGCCAGTTCGTAACGAACTTTCGCCTCGTCTAGCCCTCGCAGTGAAGAGGCGGTGGCACCTTCGTCCACGACTATGAGGTCAAACAGTGACAGCGGGCACACCTGGTGTAATGCCTTGCGGCCCAACTTGCTGTGGTCGACCAGCAACACCTTTCGTTCCGCGCAAGCCAGCATCGCCAGCTTGCCGGCAACGATCTCTTGGTCCGGGTGGTAGGCATGGTTGCCCGACACGCCGTAGGTCGATACGAAAGCGATGTCCACCCGGAGGGACTCGACCGCCGCCACGCAGGACATCCCGACGAACGAGTCATACTTCGCGTAGTAGTCGCCGCCGAGGGCGATCAGCCGGATGTCCGCAAACTGTCTGAGCGTCGTAAGGGACCCAAGATGGTTCGTGACCACGATGAGGGGGCTTAGGCCCTCCATGCAGCGGGCAAGCGCCAGGCTGGTCGTCGAGTCGTCCAAGAGCACCGCCATGCCCGGCTCAATGAGCCCACGGGCGTGTTCCGCGATGGCCGCTTTCTCCGCCTGCATCGCCTTGACCCGGTACGCGACGTTGCTCTCGAAGACAGCTGACGGCTGTGCGGTCACACCCCCGCGGAACCGGCGGACAACGCCCTGCTGCTCGAGCTGGGCGAGGTCGCGGTGAACCGTCATAACGCTCACTCCGAACTGTTGTGCCAGTTCAGTTGGGGAAACGGAGTAGTGCGCCAGAACGTACTCGCGGACCAGATCGATGCGCTGCCGCCCATCCAACCCTAGCCGGCGGGTCTCCCGCGGCACCTGATCGTCCAGTGCTGGCTCCGAAGGCAAGTCGTTGTCACGGGCCCGGCCGGTGCTCCTAGACAAGGCTTAGACCTCCTACCAGATCGTGTAGCCGCCATCGACCACGATGTCGGCGCCGTTGATCGTGTCAGACATCCCAAAGGCCTGGGACAGAGCCGAGGCGGCAACTTCGTCCGGTTCCGCGAAGCGGCCCGCCGGCCGCGCCAACAGTCACCAGTGCAACCGCCCCATCCAGGGCAAGAGACGGGCCCAGGTCCGTTGTCCTGATCATCAAGGTCATCAATCCTATGGCGGCACTGGCGCGTCTGGTTCCCCAACCCGCTCAGTTTGGGCCAGCCGCCTTCCGGGGGGCAAGCCCGCCCCTCGGAGCCAGGCGGCCCGGGTGACACGAGGGGGTACTTGACAGCGAAGGAACAGGGTCATAACATTCGCCATGATGATAGCACATCGTACATGTGTGCTGGTACGCTGGCAGCGCCCCTACCGGGGCAGGAGCAGTTGGCCCATGGACCTTGTCTGGGATCCCAGGCAGTGGTCCTCCCGGTCCGATAAGTCCGTGTTCAGGAGCCTGATCAGGCCATCGGCCGCCCTCGTGGCACCGCGCCCGCGCTCCCACGACCGGACGCGTGACGCTAACACCGCTATCATCTGTGAGAACTTCCCACCCCCAGATGTGATGACCCGCCCGGACCCCACCACCGTGCGTGAGATCGGATTGCGGCGCGAAACCTCTCGGCGCACTAAGAGCCAACCAGCCCTGCTTCAGCCAGGATCGGGCGCTTCCCCTCCCCCAGCCGGACCACGGCCCTCTTGCACGGCCCCGCCCTCGGGCGGCGCCTTCCCATCCCCCGTGCCGGCTTTCCAGGTCCGCTCGAGGCGCACGCGCACATGAACGACCCTTCTGAGCACCCGGTGCTCACTGACGGCGAGGCTCAGTCGCATGTGGCTAACTCGCCCCCCAGCGAAACCAATGCGAGTATCCCGTTCGCCCTCGAGGCCCGCGACGTCAGTAAGCACTTTGGCGGGGTCGCCGCCCTCAGCTCCGCGAATTTCGCCCTAGCAAACGGCGAAGTGCACGCAATCGTCGGTGACAACGGCGCGGGCAAGTCCACGCTCCTTAAGATCATCGCCGGTGCCCACAGGCCAGACTCAGGTGACATCCTCATCAACGGTGAGAAGGTCCTCATCCCGAACCCTCGGGCTGCGCAAAATCTGGGTGTCACGACGGTCTTCCAGGATCTCGGCCTCGTCGACGACCTCGACGCCGCGGCGAACCTCTTCCTCGGCCGGGAGCTCTACCATCGCCCTCCGCTCAGCTGGCTTGGTGTTCTCAACAATAAGGCTATGCGTGCCATCGCTAAACAGCACATCAGCCGCCTCAATGTCAGCATTTCTTCAATTGACCAACTGCTAGGGACGATGTCCGGAGGCCAGCGCCAAGCGATCGCTGTGTGCCGGGCGATCGCCTTCGGTACGAGGGTGATAATTATGGACGAGCCCACTGCTGCTCTAGGTGTCCGCGAGACTGCCGCCGTCCTCGACGTCATCCGCCGGCTTCACGACAACGGTCTGGCAGTCGCCATGGTCAGCCACAGTCTTTCCGACGTCTTTGCTGTAGCGCAGCGGCTCACCATACTCCGCAACGGCCGAACGATCCGCACGACAAACGTCTGCGACGTAACTCTCGAAGAAATCGTAAGGCTTATGACGGCAGGGGTGGCAAATGCGCCGTCGTAATGCCAGGACGGGATCGTCGTCTCAGTACAGGGGCCGTCCCCCTCTCGCAAACTGGAGGCAAGGGCAATGAGCACTGCGACGGCCACCGCCCGACAGACTACTCCCATCTTGAAGTACACGCACCTTGACAACCGCGACATACAGCGCATCGTTGTCAACATCATCGTACTGTTGATTATCGGGGCATATGTTCAGCTGCAGAACGGATATTTCTTCACTAGTGCCAACCTCTGGAGCCTTTTCACGCAGATTGCGGTAGTGGCTATGATCGCGTGCCCCCAGTCACTTGTGATGACGTCCGGTTCGATAGATATCTCTATTGGCGGAGTCGTCGCCCTCACCGGAGTGGTGGCAGGGCTCTTGTTTGTTCACGGTTGGCCACTGTGGCTTTGTTTCGTAGTGGCTGTCCTGGTGGGTGCTCTGATGGGGCTGCTCAACAGCGCGTTGATATTGCTCCTTGGCATACCAAGCTTTATTACAACCATTGGCACGCTTTACGCCTCCCAGGGGATCGCCAACATCCTGACTAACGGCCTTCCCGTATCAGCCGTTCCCCCTAGCTTCTCTACTATTGGGACAGCCCAATTCTTCAGCGCCAAGATCCCGGTCCAGGTCTTTTACACTATCGGTGTCCTACTTATCTTCATGGGCGTTCAACGGTACACGAACCTCGGGCGCTATGCCGTGGCCACCGGCAGCAATCGTCGAGGGGCATTCGCGAACGGCGTACCCGTTCGCCGTACGATCATCCTCTGCTTCATTCTTTGCGGAGCAACGGCCGGTTGGGGCGGTGTCGCTTACGGGGCCAGGATCGGCACACCTGTACCCGTCGTTGACCCCGACATTCTATTCCAGGTCATTGTCGCCTGTGTCGTGGGCGGCACCGCACTTACCGGCGGCCGGGGGAGCGTCTTCGGTGCGTTCACGGGCGCCATGCTCATTGCCACAGTGAACGACTGTCTCGACCTGCTCGGCGTCTCGACTTACTGGCAGTACGTGGCCCTGGGTGCCCTCCTAGTAGTAGCCGTGGGAGCTGATACGGCGGTGCGAGGAGTCCACAAGACGGCCGGAGGCCACCGCTTCAGGTTCCCAGATATCTCCCAAACGTCATGACTGGAGGTTGACGCAACCCCTGTCCTTCGGCTCCTCCACAAAGCACCTGAACAGTTCCCACTACCCCTCTCGGGGTGAGGCCAGAGCGCCTGGCACCAAAAAATGTCGCACGGCCCCAGTGTCTCGCCGGCGTTGCTTCGCCGCGCGGTCACCTTCACTAACCAAACACCAAACGAAGGAGAACACGAAATATGTCGAGCCTCGTTCCATTAGATAAATCGCCCGCCAACGCCCGCCGCCGAGGTCTGAGGGGCCGCAAGCTGGTAGGCGCCCTAGGCGTGCTCTTAGCTGTCTTCGGCTCCTCGGGGGTCCCGGCGGTCGCGAGCGCGAAACAGGAGGTTGCCAGTTCGCAGTTGGCTGGCAAGAAAGTGCTCATCATCCCTTACTGGCTTGACAACTTCGGGATCGGCTTCACCCACTGGATGACCGCCCTCCTGAAGGCCGAAGGCGTGACGGCCACGACCATCAACCCGAACGCGGTTGCTTCGGCCGAGCTGAACGCAATCACGACCGAGCTGGCGAGCCACAAGTACGACGCCGTCGTGTGGGAGCCCATTGACGAGAACGCCGCCGCAACAACAGTCAAGGAACTGCAGGCAGCGAAGATCCCACAAGTCGTCTTCCAAGGCGTCGAGAACGGCCAGTGGTCCGCCCCCGATATCAACCTTGACGAGACTCATTCGCTCACCAATGCCGGTGTCATCGCGGCAACGTACATAAAGACGCACCCATCGCTCGGAAAGGCCCCGCTCGCTGCGTTCATGGGCGTGTACCCGCAGAACACAGCCTGCATTGAACGGATGAACAGCCTTCTGAACGGCATGCGGAGCGTTATGCCCAACGCTAAAGTGGTGTATTTCGGTGCCGCCGACGGCGAGGCAGATGCTACGACCAAGATGACTGACTTCATCAATACGCACAAAGCCTTCAACATCACGGACGGTTGCGGCAGCGCTAGTACGCTTGGTGCTCTCAACGCCTTGAACGCGGCCGGGCTGGCAAAGGCCGTGAACAAGGTCCCACAGAGCATCTTCGTTATGACGCAGGACGGCACGCCGCCCGAGCTGCAGTACCTCTGGAACAAGAACTCGGCTCTAATGGTATCGAGCCTCTTGGCCCCAAAGACGATAGCGCAGGCAACCATCCCCGTGGTAAACGGCCTCCTGACCGGCAAGATCGCTCTCAACGCGTCCACCACGGTCAACGTCGGCTGGTCACCGCTGACCCCGGACTGCGCAAAATACCGTCCAAATGTGCTCCAGCAGTTCGCAGGGGTAGCGGGCTTCACGGTCCCACAATGCTCCTTCACCTATACCGGGCCCGTGACCTGGCCCGTCCAATAGGCCCGACCTAGTGGTACCCCGGCCGCAGGTGGGCCCCGGGTTCGCCCGGCCCACCTGCGACCCGCTCGTTGCTTTGAAGGGAACAGCGCAAAAAGATGTGCACAACCGATAGCCCTCAACTCGAAGTGGTGTGCAGCCGGTGATATCACGTGCTGTCGTAGTTGCCGCGGCAGAGCTGTTCAAGGAGTGGAACGTGTGCTGCGAGATGGCCCAAACGGGTATCGACGATTCTGGCCGGGGCCGGCCGTGGGCGCCCAGTAATGGAGGCGGACTTGTCGGTTAGCGGCGAGGAGATGCTCTTTGTGATCGGCATCGGCAGCGATGACGTGGGGTTCGAGTTGAAGGAACACGTACGAGCCGCCCTGGGGAGCGACCCCAGGGTCCGGGAGCTGCGCGACTTCGGTGTCTACTCTGTCGAGGACCCGGCGCCCTATCCAGCTGTTGGCCTCTCCGTCGCGGACCGGGTGCGGGCAGGAGAGATCGACCGGGCGATCCTCATTTGCGGGACTGGTATTGGGATGGCGATCAGCGCGAACAAGGTCGCTGGCGTGCGCGCTACCGTCGCGTACGACCACTACTCCGTCGAGCGGTCTGTGCTATCGAACGATTGCCAAGTGCTCTGTCTTGGCTCAAAAGTGGCCACCCCTGAGCTGGCCGTACGCATCGTGACAGCGTGGCTCGGCTACCGCTTCGACCCCGCATCAGCCTCGGCGGCAAAGATCGACGTGATCTCCGACTACGAGAAGGACCACCTGAATGTAGGAGGTCCCGTCGATGGTTGACGTGCCCATGCTGCGGATGAACGACGGGAACGAGATCCCTCAGCTCGGCCTCGGGCTGAGGTTGATCGACGCGCATGACGTCCCGTCGGTCCTAGCGCGGGCAGTAGCCCTGGGTTACCGCCTTGTCGATACCGCTCAGACCTACGACAACGAGGAAGGCATCGGCGCGGCCATTAGCGGGGGTACCGTGAACCGAGACGACCTGTTCATCACGACTAAGATCGCGAACCGCAACCAGGGCCGCAGCCGCACTTTGTCGTCATTCGACGATAGCTTGCGCCGTCTCGGAGCTAGCGTCGTCGACCTCTGTCTTGTGCATTGGCCTCAGCCCATGTACGGCCAGTACCTAGAGACTTGGCGGTCACTGGTCGATCTCCAGAAGGAAGGGCGCACGCGGGCCATTGGCGTTTCCAATTTCACGCGTTCGTGCCTAGAGCAGCTCATTGACGAGACGGGTGTAGTCCCGGCAGTGAACCAGGTTGAGCTTCACCCCCAGTTCCCACAAGATGACCTGCTGAGCTTCCACAAAGAGCATGGGATCCTGACCCAGGCCTGGGCCCCTCTCGGGCAGGGGCAGGCGCTGGCGGACCCCATAGTGCGGCAAATAGCAGCCGAAAAGGGCAGGGCCCCGGCACAGGTCGTGCTCCGATGGCACCTTCAGCGTGGGACCATCGCATTACCGAAAAGTGCGTCCCCGAGCCGCTTGAAGGAGAACCTTGAGCTCTGGGACTTTGAGCTCACAGCGCATGACATGACCCGATTCGCCCGCATACCGCTCCAGCGCTTCGGCCCTGACCCCGAATCAATGGCTGACCGATGAGCCGCGCCCGACTGCGCGGCGCGAAGCCCGCGTATCTGCCCGTATGTCAACAACCTCTTGGAGGAGAACATGATCCGAATGGGAATTATCGGGGCCGCCGGGATCGCCGGCCGAGCATTCGTAGATCCGTCTCGGTCCGTGAACGAAGTCGAAATTGTCGGCGTGGCCGCACGAGATGCCACCCGTGCCGCTGCGTTCGCTAAGCAGCAGGGCCTTGAGAAAGTCTACCCAACGTACGAGGCGCTCCTCGAGGACAGTTCGCTTGACGCCGTGTACGTCCCGTTGGCAAATTCGTAGCATGCACAGTGGTCCATCAACGCGCTGGAGGCTGGCCGGCACGTCCTCTGTGAAAAACCGGTCGCTTCCAACGCAAAGCAGGCTCAGGACATGGTGAGCACAGCGGAGCAAGAGAAGCGGATCTTGGTTGAGGCGTTCCACTGGCGGTACCACCCAGTAGCGGCCAGGATGATCGAGCTCAGTAAGCAGATCGGTCCTCTGGAGCGGGTGGAGGCCCATTTCAATGTGCACATCCCCACCGACAACGTCAGGTTTCAGCTTGAACTGGCCGGTGGTTCGTTGATGGACCTCGGCTGCTACTGCGTGCACATGGTGAGGACGGTGGTGGGCACGGAGCCTGAGGTGCTCAGCGCCAAGGCCGTCGAGGGCCCGCGCGGCATAGATCTGTCCATGCAGGCCGAGCTTTCCTTCCCTGGTGGGTTGGCCGCCGCCGTCAGCTGCAGCATGGTGGCCGAAAAGACGATCTGGCCCGACTCGATGGTCTTTCGTGCGTGGGGAAAGGCTGGCAACCTAGAGGTGCTAAACCCCATGGCGCCCCAGTTCGGCCACCGCATCTCCGGTCGGTTAGCCGACGGGACAATTGTGGACGAGATGCTCGACACAGCGACCAGCTACGAGTACCAGCTGCGGGCGTTCTGCAACATCGTGGCCGGCGCGGGGCCGGCACTAACAGGAGGAGCGGACGCCATCGCCAATATGCAAGTGATCGACAGCATTTACGAGGCTTCTGGCCTTGGCGTTAGGCAATGACCACCAGACCTGAAGTACAAAGGAGCTGAACCCGTTGTCGCTAACGCTCGTTACGGGTGCCGGGGGCTACATCGGCGCAGCGTTGCTGGGAGAACTGACCAAGGCCGGAGTGCCCGTTGTCGGCCTCAGCCGGCAGGAGGGGTGCGGCTTGGACGTGCTAAAAGGCGATTTCGCAAGCCCGGAGGACCTCCGCGTCCTCGACGGCCTCGAGATAGGTCGCGTGTGCCACCTGGCGGCCGTAACCGGTGGGTGCAGTGAAGAAGACGGCCTGCGGGTAAATGTTCTCGGTACTCGCTCGCTGATGCGGTACTTGGTCGACCGAGGTTGCCGGAAGTTCGTGCTCGCCAGTTCGATCGCGGCGGTGGGCGTAGCGGACTCGGACTTTTCTCCCCAGGCTGTTCCCATACCGGATGAGCACCCCTGCTTGGCCCGGGACGCCTACGGGTTGTCCAAGTACTTGATGGAGGAAATGTCTCGCTACTTCGAGCGAGCTCACAACGATCTCGAGATCACTGCGTTGCGCCTGTGCAGCATCTTCCCCAGCCCCGAGCTACCCCCGAAGGTCTCGTCGGTCGAGCGGCCTGCAAGTTACGCCCTTGCCAGTATCACCAAGATGGCTCTGGCCGATGCTGTGGCGGCGTTCCGCCTTGCCCTCGATACGGACCTGGGCGCCGGGTTCAGGATCTTCAATGCCGGTCCACAAAAAGCCTGGACGGATGTCCCGGTGGCCGATCTCCTGCGCCCCTGGCTCGACGGCAGGGCCAGCACACTGTATTACCAAGACGGGCCCCATGCCTTCGACTCGGTGTTCGACGTGAGCGCCATCGCCGGCAAACTCGGTTTCGTAGCGAGCGTCTAGGCGTGGAGGCTTGCGTCATTGAGGATAACGGCCAGCTCGCCCTGGTGGAACGTCCCGAGCCCAAAGCAGCCGGGGACATCGTCAAGGTCAGGATCGAGATAGTCCCCATGTGCACTGAGTTCAAGGAACTCCGTGCGGGGAGAGCAAGCGAGGTGCTCGGCCACGAGGCGGTGGGCGTCGTCGCCGAAGCCGGGCCTCTTGCCCGTTCAGAGCCCGGCCAGCGAGTCGTGGCCATGCCCGGCAACGCCTGCGGCAAGTGCACAACGTGCTTGGCCGGCGAGCACATCTACTGCCGCCACCAGCGAGACCTGCTGACTGAGACCGGTTCCAGTTATGGCCTGGCGTCGTACGCCCAGTACATCATCAAACCCGACCACCTGCTTCTTCCTATCCCCGATGACGTCTCGTTCCGGCATGCCGCTCTCACCTGTTGTGGGCTCGGGCCAAGCCTCAACGCGCTGGGCCGGATGAAGGCCAAAGAGGGCCAAACCCTGCTCGTCTCCGGGTGCGGGCCGGTCGGGCTGGGTGCCGTCGTCAATGCGACAGCGCGGGGGATCCGGGTGATCGTCTCCGAGCCGAACCTCTTCCGTGCCAAGCTGGCGCTCAGCCTGGGCGCGGTCACGGTTGTCGACGACGTGACTTCTGATATGGCCGATGTTGTCTCCGCCGCCACCGAGGGTGAAGGAGCGGACTGTGCCATTGAAACCAGTGGTGTGCCGGGAGCGGCCGAACGAGCCATGGCCGTGCTCCGGCCGCTCGGCCGGATGGCTCTCCTGGCATGGGACGTGCCTGTGCGGCTGCCCCCGCTGATCCCCCAGGGCCTCGAGGTTGACGGCTGCTGGCACTGGAACCACCGGCGCGACTGCGACCTCATGTGGTCAACGGTCCGCAAGTCCAGGGCGTCGTTGGACAAGATGCTGACCCATACGTTCCGGCTTGACCAAGCAAGTGACGCCATGCGGCTGCAGGAGACGGGCAACTGCGGAAAAGTCATTTTGTACCCGTTCGGGGCGACGTCCCGTCCCAGCTAGCGATGGAGTATCCATATGGAGTACCGGAACCTCGGCAAGTCAGGGCTGATCGTGTCAGTCCTGGGCCTCGGCTGTAACAACTTCGGCGGGCGGATGGACCTCGACCGCTCACGTGCGGTAGTAGACGCCGCCATCGATTACGGTATTACCTTCTTTGATACAGCGGACATCTACGGCAACCTCTATGGCAACATAGGCGGCTCGGAAACAGCCCTTGGGGAGCTGCTGGCGGGGAAGCGGGACCGGGTTGTGCTCGCGACCAAGTTTGGTTACCCGCGACGGGACATGGGTTACGGAGTGGCGGCTGGTTCCAAGGGTGGCAGAGCGTACATACGGCGCGCCGTCGAAGAGTCCCTTCGCCGGCTCCGCACCGATTACATCGACCTGTACCAGCTCCACGGCCCGGACCCGACCACCCCTATGGCCGAGACTCTCGCCGCGTTGCACGAGCTCGTAGTTGATGGGAAAGTGCGGTACCTCGGGCACTCCAACTTGAACGCGTGGCAGCTGTCGGAAGGCCATCACGTCGCTCGTCAGAACGGCTTTACCGCGTTCATTTCGGCCCAGAACCGATGGTCGTTGCTCGATCGCGAATGGGAAGGCGTCATGAGGTCGGCGGCCGAGCACTACGGCCTGGGCATCATCCCGTACATGCCTCTTGCCCAGGGGCTGCTCACCGGCAAGGTTCGCCGAGGCGAGCCCCTTCCGCCGGGAACAAAGATCGCCGGGTCGCCAGACATGGTGACCGACGAAAGAATGGACCGCCTTGACCGGCTCATCGAATGGGGAGCGGAGCACGGTCGAAGTCTCTTGGAGATCGCTATCGGCGGCCTTGCCGGCCGGCCGTCGGTCGGCTCGGTGATCGCCGGCGCTACAAGTGCGGAGCAGGTCGCAGTCAATGTCGCAGCCTGCGCCTGGCAACCTACGCTGGACGACCTGGCCGCCATTGACGCAATTGCCCCTCCCCCATCCCCACCCAACTTCTAAGCAAAGATAGGAAGTGCTCGCAAGTGGAATATCCCAATTTCGACCTTAACCGCTTTACCAACCGCTCCGTCGAGGTGTCCAAGACAGACATCCCCGGGATGCTCGTAGTACGCCTCGTGATCAACCCGGACGGTAGGGGGTGGCTCAAGGAGAGCTTCCAGCTCAGCAAGCTTGTCCCGCTTGGTTTCCCGTCGAGCTTCCAGCCCGTCGGCTACCAGGTCGCCGCCGTCCAACGGCGTGGCTTTACCCGCGGGATCCATGCCGACACGGTCAATAAGTACATCAGTCTCACCCGGGGCGAAGCCTTTGCCGCCATCGTCGACCTCCGACGAGGAAGCTCCTTCGGCCGGGTCGAGACTGTTGTGCTCACACCCGAGAACGCAATCTTCGTGCCGAGGGGCTGCGGCAACTCCTACCAAACTCTTACCGACGACGTGGGTTACTCCTATTTGGAGGACGGCCGCACCTCGTCTGATCCTTCCACCTGCGTCAGCGTCGCGGACAAAGAGCTGGCCATCGAGTGGCCCGTCCCGCTCCAGGAGGCGCACATGTTGCCCGATGACGAAGACCGGCCGGCCCTGGGCGAGATCGCCCCGGTCGAAGCGTAAGCGAGCTCGAATGACACGCGATAACACGCCTAACCAAAGCCTCGGTACAGTCGATTGGTCTGAGCTCAACCGCCCGCTGCCAGAATGGTACCGGGATGCCAAGTTCGGCATCATGGTCCACTGGGGGGCCTACTCCGTCCCCGCCTGGGCGGAGCCGATCGGTGAGCTGGGGACGGTCGCCAGCGAGACCTGGTTCCATCACAGCCCGTACGCGGAGTGGTACTGGAACACCATCCGGTTCGAAGACAGCCCAGCACGACAGTTCCACCGGGAAACCTACGGTGACGCCCCATACGACGACTTCCTTGATGCGTGGGTGGTAGACGCTTTCGAGCCCGACCGCTGGCTGGAACTGTTCTCCGAGGCCGGCGCCAAGTATATCGTGCCGACTTCGAAGCACCACGACGGCATCACTCTTTGGGACGCACCGGGCACCGCCACCCGCAACACCGTGCACCGTGGGCCAAAGCGGGACCTCTTACAGGCGATCGAGCGAGCGACCCGGAAAGCGGGACTTCGCTTCGGCGTTTACTACTCGGGCGGCTTGGACTGGTCCATAAGCAACCTCCCACCCATAGACGCCATCCCGGGGCTTGACATCTTCGGGCCGGCCCGTACGATCCGTCCTCGGGACGCCGCCTATGCGGCATACGCCTACCTTCACGTCCGGGATCTAATCGATCGCTACAAACCGGCCCTCATCTGGAACGACATCGAGTGGCCCGATGCCGGTAAGCACGGGGGCTCGCTCGGCCTCCTCGAGCTGTTCCGCCACTACTACGCGACCGTGCCGGACGGCGTCGTGAACGACAGGTGGGGAGACACCCACTCCGACTACCTCACCAGCGAGTACAAGGCGCGTCTGGAACTTGAGAAGGCGGGGGCCTGGGAGAACACACGCGGCATCGGCCTCTCTTTCGGTTACAACCGAGTAGAGGACGCTCGTTGTACCTTGTCGGGGCTTGAGCTCCTCCGGCACCTTGTGGACATTGTATCCCGGGGTGGCAACTTGCTCCTCAACGTCGGCCCCACTGCCGGCGGCGCGATCCCTGACCTCCAGCGCGAGGCCCTCAACTACCTGGGGCGTTGGATGCGTGACGGGACTGCAGCCATTCATGGGTCAAGACCTCTTGAAACCGCGGTTGCCAGAACCTCCGACGAGCCATGGGTGAGATGGACAAAGAACGTTGACTTCGCCTGGGCAATCCTCGATAGACCCGGCCCCGTGATCCTCGATCTCAACCCAGAGGCCATAGAAATTGGGTCCGCGGTTACCGCCTCGGGTCAGCCGGTCGAAGCGAAATGGGACGGCGACCGCTGCCTACTGCAACTTGACCCGGCGGCAGACGACCTCCCGCCTCTTGTCCGCTTCCCGCTCCGTTGACACCCTCCGTCGGCGATCGTCTCCAGGGGCAGAGGCCCTTTCCGGACACGCATCGTCAACATCGGCCTGCCCGCCGTAGGCCTCTGGACGTCATGCCAGGTGGGATCTTGTGATCGCCGGAGCTGGAAGACCCCCTCGGCCAAGCCCTCGAACTCGATGGCAGCTTGGGCCCGCCGCCCTACCAATTGCGAGGTTAGCCTACGATGCAATATAGCTTTCTCGGGCGATCTGGGCTCCGCGTATCCAAGATTTCGCTCGGCTCCGTTACCTTTGGAGACAATCCGGAGGGCATTGGCGGTGTGACCGTCGATACCGTTCGGAACATCGTGGACCGCCTGATCGATTCGGGCGTCAACCTGATGGATACGGCGGACGCCTACTCTGGCGGTCTGGCGGAGGAGATTCTTGGCCAGGCCATAAAGGGCCGTCGGGACCGGCTCCTTTTGGCGACCAAGGTTCGCTTCCCGACCGGTGCCGGGCCGAACGATGCTGGTCTGTCGCGGCTTCACATCATCAACAGTTGCGAGACAAGCTTGCGCCGCCTTGGGACAGACCACATTGACCTATACCAGTTACACGGGTGGGATGGCCAGGCCCCCTTAGAGGAGACCCTGTCCACGCTGGACTCGCTGGTCAAGGAGGGCAAGGTACGCTACATTGGTTGCTCCAACTATTCGGCGTGGCACCTCATGAAGGCCCTGGCCGTCTCGGACAAACTTGGCCTGTGCCGGTTCGTCAGCCATCAGATCTACTACTCCCTGATCGGCCGAGATGCTGAGTACGAGCTCATACCCGCCGGTCTCGACCAAGGCGTAGGGACCCTTGCTTGGAGCCCGCTAGCGGGGGGTATCCTATCGGGTAAGTACCGCC
>Ga0181520_10005838_pt1 | contig 19271 bp, 12 predicted proteins | sample PEATcosm2014_Bin_29_FD_132451 | JGI IMG/M metagenome (GOLD analysis project Ga0181520, IMG submission 132451) | Peatland microbial communities from MTU Mesocosm Facility, Houghton, MI, USA - PEATcosm2014_Bin02_30_metaG | ecosystem: Environmental > Terrestrial > Soil > Wetlands > Peat | place...
ACGACGATTTCGACCAGGCAGACGTCATCGTCTTCGTCGGCTCGAACGCCGCGTGGTGCCATCCGGTTCTGTTTCAGCGGGCCGAGCAGGCGAAGGCGCGGCGCGGCGCGCGCATCGTCACGATCGATCCGCGCCGCACCGCGACGGCGGAGCTTTCCGACCTCCATCTGCCCATCGCGCCTGGCGCCGATACGATCCTGTTCTGTCGCCTGCTGGTCGAGATCGCCGACAGCGACGCCTTCGACCGCGCTTATGTCGAAGCCCACACGTCAGGCCTCGAACGGGCGCTCGAGCAAGCGCGCGCGATCGCGCCAGATCGCGCGACGACGGCCGCGCGCTGCGGCGTCGCCGAGCCGGACCTCGCCGCGTTCCTCGATCTTTGGATCGGCGCGCCGCGGGTCGTCACCGCCTTCAGCCAAGGCGTCAACCAATCGGCGCGCGGAACCGACAAGGTCAATGCGATCCTCAATGTTCATTTGGCGACCGGGCGCATCGGCAAGCCGGGTTGCGGCCCGTTTTCGCTGACCGGCCAGCCCAACGCGATGGGCGGCCGCGAGGTCGGCGGCCTCGCCAACCAGCTCGCCGCCCACATGGACTTCCAACCCGCCGACGTCGATCGCGTGCGGCGGTTCTGGAACGCGCCGGCGATGGCGGAGGCGCCGGGGCTCAAAGCGGTCGAGCTGTTCGAGGCGATCGAGCGCGGCGCGATCAAGGCGCTGTGGATCATGAGCACCAATCCGGCCGTCAGCCTGCCCCGCGCCGACGCGATGCGCGCCGCGCTCGACAAGCTTGACTTTCTCGCCGTTTCCGAAGTCAGCGCCCATGTCGACGGGTTGCTCGACGCCGCGACGGTGGTCCTGCCGGCGGCGGCGTGGGGCGAGAAAGACGGCACGGTGACGAACTCGGAGCGGGTCATTTCACGCCAGCGGCCGTTTCACGCTCCCCCGGGCGAAGCGTGGCCGGATTGGCGCCAGGTCAGCGAGGTCGCTCGGCGGCTCGGCCACGGCGCCGCCTTCGCCTATCGCGGCCCGGCCGACATCTTTCGCGAGCATGCGGCGCTGTCGGGGTTCGAGAACGACGGCGCGCGCGCCTTCGACATCGGCGCGCTGGCGACGCTTGCCGACGCTGAATATGACGCGCTCGCGCCCGTGCAATGGCCGCGCCGACGCGGCCAGGCGGGGCGGAAGCGGTTCTTCTCCGAAGGCGGCTTCTTTCATTCCGACGGCCGCGCGCGTTTTGTCGCCGTCGCGGATCCGCCGCCGCCGCGATTGACCGAAGCGTACGGCCTCGTCCTCAACACCGGCCGGGTGCGCGACCAGTGGCACACGATGACGCGCACCGGCCTGTCGCCGCGGCTGGCGCGCCATCGCGACGCGCCGTTCGTCGAGGTTCATCCCGACGACGCCGCGCGACTGGGCCTCAGCGACGCCGGTTTTGCGCGCGTGACGTCGGCGCAGGGCGCGGCGGAACTGAGGGTCGTCGCGACGGCGAGCCAGCGTCGCGGCTCCCTGTTCGCGCCGATCCACTGGACCGCCGCCACCGCCGGCCGCGCGCGCGTCGGCGCGTTGACTCACGCATCGGTCGATCCGGTCTCCGGTCAACCCGACTCGAAGGCGACGCCGGCGACGATTGCGCCGAGCCCGATCGCCGCCGAAGGTTTCCTGGTCGCGCGTCGCCGCGTCGCGCTGCCGGACTGGCTCGCCCACGCGCGAATTGCAGTTCTCGGCGGCGAAGCCGTCACCTTCGCATCGGCCGAGGGCCCCGCGGCGCTGCAGGCGTTCCTGTCGAATTGGCTCGGTCGCGCCGCTTCGGCCAGCCGGCGCGCCGACGAGGGCGGGCAGCGCTTCCAGTCGGCGACCTTCGCCGACGGACGGCTCGAGTCCTTTCTGCATGTCGCGCCGAAACTCGACCGCGCCGCGTTCGACGCCGCGATCGCGCTGCTGGCGCGACCGACGATCGACGCGCAAGAGCGGCGCTTCGCGCTCGCCGGCCGAGCGCTGGCGGCCGGCGATTCAGCGAGTCCGCTGGTCTGCGCCTGCTTCGCCGTGCGGCGCGACGCGATCGAGGCCGCGATCGCCGCCGGCGCGGCAAGCGTCGACGCGGTCGGCCGGGAGACGCGCGCAGGAACCAATTGCGGCTCGTGCCGGGCCGAGATTCGTCAACTCGTGACCAGCCGCGACGCCGTCGCGGCGATTGTCGCCGGACAGGGAGACTGAGATGTTCGCCAAGACGCTCGACGATTTCACCGCAATCGCCGCCGCTAAGGCGGCCTTCAGTCGCGACAAGCCGCTCGCCTTTTTCATTTCGGCGATGATGGCGGGCGCCTATGTCGGCGTCGGCATCATCCTCATCTTTACGCTCGGTCAGCAGATCGAGCCGGCCTTGCGCAGCCTGGCGATGGGGGCGTGCTTCGGCGTCGCGCTGACGCTGGTCGTCTTCGCCGGCTCCGACCTCTTCACCGGCCACACGATGTTCATGACCATCGGGTTGGCGCGCGGAACCGTCGACGGCGCAGCGGTAGTCCGGACTTGGGCGCTCACTTGGGGCGGCAATCTCGCCGGCGCGGTCCTGCTGGCGCTTGTCTTCTGGTTCGGCGGCGGCGGGCAGATCCTCAAGGATGGCGCCGATCTCATCTTCGCCGCCTCGGCCGCCAAGATGGGCGCGTCGGCGACCGCGCTCATCGCGCGCGGCGCGCTGTGCAACTGGCTTGTCTGTCTCGCGCTGTGGACCAGCCAACGCGCGACTAGCGACGCGGCCAAGTGCATCTTGATCTGGTGGTGCCTGTTCGCCTTCATCGCCGCCGGCTTCGAGCACTCGATCGCCAACATGACGGTATTTTCGCTCGCGCTGCTCGGCAATCATCCTTCGTCTGTTTCGCTCGCCGGGGCGGCCTATAACCTGCTGTGGGTGACGATCGGCAACGTGATCGGCGGCGCCGGTTTCGTCGCCGGCGGCTACCTCGCCGCCAGCCCGTCGGCGGAGCGCAAAGTCCTCGCCGAAGCGCCGGCGGAGTGAGCGTTCGCACTGCGCGGCGTTGTCGCCAGAGACGGCGGCGGCGGGAGGCGGCGCCATTTGGATTGCGCGGCCAATCAACCGTGCGGGTCTGGCGCGCCGCCCCAACGTCCGCTTCAGCGGCGCCGTAGCGGCGAGCCGTCCGATCTCAGCGCTTCGCGCGCCATAATCTATTTCATGATTTCAATGGCATAGGCATTTCAGAGCCTGCCAGGAGCGATGCGCCGCCTCGCCCCGACCGCCGAGAAGCCCAATCTTGTTCTTGGCGCGATCTCCGCCATGACTGCGTCTCCGGCGGCCCACGTGGCGCGCGCCACCCCCCTCGCGCGACGTCGGCCGGGACGTTTTCTCGAACTCGACCGGAAGCGGGCTTAGGTCTATCGATAGTCGCAAGCCGCCGATACGCGAAGCGGGAGTGTTTCGTCTAGACGGGACGTGACGGAGGAAACGGGCGTTGCGCGCGCTTCGGCAAGAGCCGCGCGTGAGCTCGCAAATGGCCGCTAGGCTGTATGGAGGGGGTGATCATGCATAAGGCGTTGATCCTGTCGCTGACAGGGCTCGCGTTGACGTTGGCTGCGGGACCGGTCAAGGCCGACGACATCAAGATCGCGGTCGTCGGCCCGATGACCGGGCCGGTCGCGACGATCGGCGAACAGCAGAAGCGCGGCGGGGAAGCCGCCGCCGCGGCGATCAACGCCGCCGGCGGCGTCATGGGGCGCAACATCAAGATCATCGTTGAGGACGACGCCTGCGATCCCAAACAGGCGGTCGCCGTGGCCAATCTCATCGTCGGTCAGGAGATCAAGTTCGTCGCCGGCCATGCCTGCTCGGGGTCCTCGATCCCCGCCTCGGATGTCTATGCCGACAACAACGTGCTGATGATGAGCCCGGCGTCGTCGAACCCGGCCCTGACGGAGAAAGGACATCCCACCATCATGCGGCTCTATGGCCGCGACGATGCGCAAGGTGCTTTCATCGCCCCTTGGATCGCCGAGAAATACAAGGGCAAGAAGATCGCCGTGCTGCACGATAAGTCCGCCTACGGCAAAGGCCTCGCCACGGTCGTCAAGGACAAGTTGAACGAATTGGGCGTTAAGGAAGTGGACTTCGAAGGCATCAATCCCGGCGAGAAGGATTATAGCGCCATCGTCACCAAGCTGAAGAATCTCGGCGCCGAAGTGGTCTACTACGGCGGCTATCACACGGAAGCCGGCCTCATGCTGCGGCAGGCGGCCGACCAGGGCTACAAGCTCAATCTGATCATGGGCGACAGCTTGGCGACGGCTGAATTCTGGGCCATCGCCGGTCCGGCCGGCGAAGGAACGTTGTTCACCTTCCCGACCGACCCGCGCCGTTCGCCGAATGCGGCCAAGGCGCTCGAGCAGTTTAAGGCGCAGAATTACGAACCCGAGGGCTTCACCCTGTTCAGCTACGGCGTTGTCCAGGCGATCGCCGAGGGGATCAAGCGCGCCGGTTCGGACGACCCGCTCAAGGTCGCCAAGGCGCTGGAGAACGGTCAGGCGGTGGAGACCGTCCTCGGCCCGATCAAGTTCGACGGCAAAGGCGACATCCAAGACCCGCGCTACGACATCAACCTATGGAGCGCCGGCAAATACGCGCCGATCGTTCAGTAGGGGCGTAGCCTCTAGCAGCGCCGCGGCCGTCAGGGCCGCGGCGCAGCGGCCGTCTCCCTCAGCCGTCATTGCGAGCAAAGCGAAGCAATCCAGACTTGGCGATTGCGGCGGACCCTGAGTCTGGATTGCTTCGCTGTCGCTCGCAATGACGATGAATGCGAGGCGACTTTAACGCATCATCCTTTACGCGAGCCGCATCCTTTCGGCCAAGGTGCATGCCAGCGGCCATTCGCTCCAGCATCCGTAGAGGCGGTTCTCGACCGAATCGCGGTCTTCAATCGAGCAAATTCGGGTCCCGATACCTGTCGTTCAATGGGACGACGGCATGACTTCCGCTTCGATCTCGATCGGAAAATTGGGGACTGTCAGGAATCTAGTGCGCGGAGCCCGTGCTGAATGCTTTCCTCCCAGGTGATACGAAGTCTGGCCAACTCGAGAAGGATATTATCGAGGCTGACGAGCCCCATGCATGGCATCGCTCCGCGCCGCGTGACCGCGCCCGTTACCAAACCGAGGCAAAGGACGATCGCAGGCGTACAAGGGATCAATAGTCCATCCCCTGCGCGGGCCGTGAGTTCGAATGTGGCCCGCTTCATTTCACCATCGGTGCCCCGGCCTGTCGTCTCCATGAAGAATCCGCTGTCGTCGGTGCCGAAGCCGTCGAACAGATCCGAGAGGCGCAGCAGAATCGAAGCCGCGCCGCGCAGATTACGCACGATGCCTATCCGCACCAGCCATGCCAAGGTCCAAAGCCCGAGATGCAAGATTGGCAATTCGAGGCCGGCGCGAAATCGGACGGACTTCAAGGTCGGATATCTCTCCGGGAACAGTTCGAGATCAGGGACATCGCAATTGCCGAACGGGCGCCATCCCAGCCCGGGCATTTTTCGCCAGGACAAATCCTGCCAACCATACACCTGACGCATCCGCCCTTTGCGCATCGTAGTGAAGGGTTTCCCGGCATAACTGAGGACCGCCTCCACAGTCGCAAGACCACGACTGGTTTTCTGGGCAGTCGCGATCCCGAAGTCGATCGAATCGAGTCGTTGGAATGCGCCAACATGTTTCGCCAGCACGGCAGAGGTCAGGCCAGGTACAGTGCTTGCGCCACTGACGACGAGGACATCGGCCGCCCTGGCGGCATCGTTGAGACGGCCGATCTGGACGACGAACCTCCTCGCGTCTGCCAGATCCAAATAGTGCACGCGATTCCGGATGCACGCTTCCGCCACCTCGTATCCTTGGGTCTGGAACGGCCCAGAGGTATGGATGAGAATATCAGCCCGCGTGTCCGTGATGGATCGATCGAGATCGTGCGCTATGTCGACACGCGCCCACTCGGTGCCAAGCCGCTGGGCAAGGTCGCGGGCTTTGTCGCCGGAGCGTCCGGCAATTATCAGCGTCAACCCGGTCTCCGGCGCCAGCCGCTCGGCGATGTGCGTGCCGAAATTGCCATATCCGCCCACAAGAAGAACGCGCTTCGTCATCGTCATTGTGGCTCACGCAGGTTCGGCGACCATTAGATAGAAAATGACCAGGAGCCCGAGGAAAGCCGGCCAACCGAGAAAGAACCACACGCGAAGCAAAGGAGTATATGCCGGCGACAGTGGTTCGCCGGTCGTCAGGCTTTCCGAGAGCATTTGCTTGAGTCTGATCTGGATCCAGACGACAGCCAGCCAACAGATTGCAGCAAGAGCGTAAAGACCATAGGCGACTAGAAGCCAGGGTTCGTCCCAGCGAAATCCGCCGTTCCAAATCAACCACGCCCCAGTCATCGGCTGGAGCACAGCGGCCGGAGCGGTGAAAACGGTGTCGGCGAGGACAGTCGTCCGCACGGCGTAAAAGCGCGCCGGAGGAGACTCGTCGAATCGTCCCCAGAACATGAAAAACGCGATGCCGAGTCCCGTGCCGAACAATATCGTCGCGGTCACGATATGGATGGTCTTGACCAGCAGGTAAATGTTCATGAAGAGGGCCGAGTTCACTCCGCGCTACGCCACAATTAACACAGGTTCGCGCCGAGAGATCAGTATGTATGGCCGCTTTCGGCGCTGCGATCTCGCTCGCGAACGGCCGTCATGGGCGCAAGACGGGCGCAACTCTAGCGCCGACCGGAGCCCCTCCAAGCGCCAACAGCCGCTCGCGCGGCGGGGGACCAAGCGTCGGACGTTCACCGCTGCGCGAGCCGCATCCACTCTGCGAGCGCTGAGGCCAGCGGCCGCTCGACATGCAGACGCAACACGTCAGGGCGCGCGAAGCGGTAGGCAAGGCAGGGCAGACCGGCGAAGGTCAGCGCCGCCGAGGGCGAGGCGTCGGCGAGATCGAGGGTGGTCGCCTTGGACAGCAGTTCCGCCAGTCCTGGCCCCTCGACATCGAGCACGACGAACGCGTCGTCCATGCGCGTGACGGCGGTTGCGCTTTCGCCGTCCCAACCCTCGGCCAACCCAATCGCGCCCTCAGACACAATCAGCGAACGGTCGCGGGCGATCGCCACGGCATAGCGCGGTCCGGCGGCGACGCCCGAGAACCCGACCGGCGCGGCGATCCCGGCGAGGCGGCCGGCGCCGAAGCGCTGCGGGCCGCTCAGCAGCGCCTGCGAGAGTCCCGCGACGACCGTGACCGCGACGTCGCGCGCGGCGAATTGCGCCTGCCCCAAGGCGGGCGCCGGGGTCCAGAAGCGGCCGCGGTCAAGCATGGAGCCGCTCCCCCTTGGGATCGAAGGCGCAGGGCGGCGCGATGCGCGCCGTCAGACGCCGTCCGAGATGTTGCAACGTGACCGCTTCGCCGATCCGCGCCGCGCCGCGTTCGACCAGGCCGAGCGCGATCGGCCGGCCCAGCGTCGGGCTGGCGTAGCTCGACGTGACAAAGCCGGTCGAGCGCGGACGCGATCCCGCAAGGTCGACGACATGCGCGCCGCAAGGCAATGGCTCGCCGCCTTGGATCGGCTCGAAACCGACCCATTGGCGCCGGTCGGGCGCGCTGGCGACTTCGGTGAACAACGAGCGCTTGCCGACGAAGTCGCCGGCGCGCTTGTCGCGCGGGCCGGCGAAGCCGAGGTCGTGCGGCATCGTCGTGCCGTCGGTGTCCTTGCCGACGACGAAGTAGCCCTTTTCGGCGCGCAGGACCATCAGCGCCTCGGCGCCGATGAGGCCGACGCCGAGATCGCGTCCGACATCGAGCAGGCGGTCGAGCAGCGCCTCGGCCTGCGTCGCGCGCACGGAGATTTCGTAGGAGCGTTCGCCGGTGAAGCTGACGCGCGCTACGCGCGCTGCGCCGCCGGCGAAACGGCCTTCGGCGAGCGCCATGTGCGGCAGCGCCGCGTCGGCGAGATCGATTCCGAGCTCGAGTCGGTCGACCAACTGGCGCGAGCGCGGGCCGGAGACGGTCAGCGTCGTCCAATGCGCGGTGGCGTTGTGAACGTAGACGCGCGAAGGGTCGAACTGATCCTGCCGCCAGTCCTCCAGGCGGGCGTGGACCGCCGCCACATGCGAAGTCGAGCAGGAGACGACGAAGCGCTCCGCCTCCAGGCGGGCGACGACGCCGTCGTCGAAGACGACGCCATTTTCCTGCAACAGCAGGAAGTAGCGGAGCCGCCCCGGCTGCAGGGTCGACATCGTCATGTAGCTGTTGAAGTCGAGGAAGGCGGCCGCGTCGGGGCCGATCACCTCGATCTTGCCGAGCGGCGAGCCGTCGAAGATCGCGGCGGCGTTGCGCGCCAGGCGCGCTTCGCGTTCGATCGCCTCGGCCGTCGCGCCGGCTTCGCCATAGAAGGCGGGGCGCAGCCAGCCGCCGTAGTCGTCGAAGACGGCGCCGTGCGCGCGGTGACGCGCCTCCAGCGGCAGCCGCCGAACCGAATTGAGCAATTCGCCGCGGCGCATGCCGGCCAGCGCCGGCATCGGCACGGGCGTGAACGGCGGCCGGTAGGTCGTCGTTCCGACCGCCGCGATTTCGCGGTCGGCGGCGAGGGCGAGCGTGGCGGCGCCGTTGATCGAGGACGTCTTGCCCTGGTCGGTCGCCATGCTGAGCGTGGTGTAGCGCTTGACGTGCTCGATCGAGCGATAGGATTCGCGCGCGGCGAGGGCGACGTCCTTCACCGTCATGTCGCTCTGCAAATCGATCCACGCCCGCCTGCTCGCCTTCACGTCCGGCCAGGCGGGCGCGGCGGCGAGCGCGTCTTCGCGTTCGCCGAGCGCGCGCCTGGCGGCGGCGTCGCCGCGCAGCGCGGCGATCGCGGCGCGTCCTTGAGCGAGCGCGCCAGCGAGCGAGAAGACGCCGTTGGCCGCCCCGATGACGGCGAGCCCCTCCACCGCGGCGCCGGGAACGAAGGCCAGCAGCCGCTCGTTCCAGACTGTGCGGCCTTTGGCTTGGCAATAGAGTTGGACGGTTGGGTCGAAGCCGCCGGAGATCAGCAGGGCGTCCGCTTCGATCGTCGCGCCGCTGGCGAGGCGCGCAGCGCGGACAACGCCGCGGCCCTCGGCGCGCACGACGCGTTCGCCGCGACGCAGCTCAATTCCCGCCGCGACGGCGGCTTTCATGCCCGCCGCGGCCTCGCGGCAATCGACGATCGTCGCCGCCGCGCCGGCCTCGCGCAACGCGGCGGCGACCGGATAGGCGCTGTCGTTGTTGGCGGCGACGACGACGCGTTCGCCGACAAGCACGCCGTACTGCCTGAGATAGGCGAGCCCGGCCTCAGCCGAGAGAATCCCCGGTCGATCGTTGTGGTCGAACAGCAGCGGACGTTCGATGGCGCCGGCGGCGACGACGATGTGGCGCGGTCGGATGCGCCAGAGCGTGTCGGCAGCGCCCGCGCCGCCGCGTTGAAACGCGCAGACGAGGTTGTGGTCGTAGACGCCGTAGGCGGTGGCGTTGGCGAGGAAAGCGCCGCCGGCGGCTTCGATCGCTGCGACCGTCTCGGCGATCCAGGCGCTCGCGGCGAGGCCGTCCGGCGCGCCGCCGCGAAACAGCAGGCTGCCGCCCGGCGCCGGCCGGTCGTCGACGACGAGCACGCCCATGCCGGCTTCCGCCGCCGCGCGCGCCGCCGCTAGGCCGCTGGCGCCCGCGCCGACGACCAGCACCTCGCAGCGCCGGTTGCGCGGCGCCGCTGGGGCTGCAGGCCGCCATTGCGGATCGATGCGGCCGAGGCCGGCCATGGCGCGGATCGCCGGCTCGAAGACCTTCCAGCTCGGCCACATGAAGGTCTTGTAGTAGAAGCCGGATGGCAGGAAGCGCGCGAACGCGTCGAAGACAGCGAAGCGATCGCGCTCGGCGTCAGGCGCCGCGTTGATCGACCGCGCCGCCAGCTCGACGCCCGGTTCGAGGAACGTCGTGGTTGCGCGCGCGTTCGGCTCGCGACGACCGTCGCGCGTGAGGTCGAAGAAGGCGTTGGGCTCCTCGACCCAGTGTCCGCGAACGCCGCGCGGCCGATGGGTCTTGAAGCTGCGGCCGACGACGGCGACGCCAGCGCCAAGCAGCGCCGAGGCGAGCGTGTCGCCGGCGTAGCCCTGGTAGGCGCGGCCGTCGAAGGTGAACGAGATCGGGCGGGCGCGGTCGATCGCGCCGCCGCTCGCCAGGCGGCGGCTCATTGCGCGCGCTCCTTGCGTAGCGACGCGCTGGCGTAGACGACGTGGGTGACGTTGTTGCGCTCCATGCGGAACGTTTCGCCGCACGGCGCATGGCTCCAGATTTCGGCGACGCGGCCTTTGCGATTGCGGTGGAAATAGAGATAGCGCGTCCACGCGGCGATCGCAGCGGCGGCGCCGCCGGCGGGGCGAGGCGTGTCAGCCTCGCCGAGGAAGCGAAATTCCGTTTCGTCGCGCGTTCCGCAGTAGGGGCAGGGGAAGAGTTGCATCGATTGATCGCCCTTTAGTGCGCGATGCCGGAGCCGGCCGCTTCGTCGATCAACGCGCCGCGCGCGAAGCGGTCGAGATCAAAGGGCCGGCTGATCGGATGGTGCTCGCCCTTGGCGAGCAAGTGGGCGAGCAGCCAGCCGCCGGCGGGAATCGCCTTGAAGCCGCCGGTGCCCCAGCCGCAATTGAGAAACAGGCCGGGCACGGGCGAAGGCCCGATGAGCGGGGAACTGTCCGGCACGACGTCGACGATTCCCGCCCACTGCCGCATCAACTTGAGCTGGCCGAAGCCGGGAAAGGCGTCGAGAAGTCCGGCGACGATGAATTCGTGGACCGGCGGATTGCCACGTTGGGCGAATGAAGTGATGCGGTCGAGGCCGCCGCCGAAGACGAACTCGCCCTTGTCCGACTGGCTGACATAGGTTCCCGTGCCGAGCGTCAGGACGACGGTGTCGAGCACCGGCTTGACCGGTTCGCTGACCATCGCCTGCAGCGTGTAGACGCGGGTCGGCAGCTCGAACCCGACTTTGGCGGCGAGCGTCGCCGAATGCGACGCGGCGGCGAGCCCGACCCGCTCGGCGCGGATCGTCCCTTCGGCGGTGACGACGCCCTTGCAGACGCCGCCCTCGATCAGGAAGTCCTCGACGGCGCAGTTCTGGATGACGTCGACGCCGAGCGCGTCGGCGGCGCGCGCGTAGCCCCAGGCGACGCCGTCATGCCGCGCCGTGCCGCCGCGTGCGTGCCAGACGCCGCCGAACACGGGATAGCGCGCCTGCGGGTCGAAGTTCAGCGCCGGGGCGACGCGCCGAACCTGTTCGGGGCCGAACAGCTCGGCGTCGACGCCGTTGATCTGCATGGCGTTGGCGAGGCGGGCGCAGATCTCCATCTCAGCGTCGGAATGCGCGACGTTGATGATGCCGCGCTGCGACAGCATGATGTTGTAGTTGAGGTCGCGGCTCAAGCCCTCGTAGAGGCGGAGCGCGAGGTCGTAGAGCGCGACGCTCTCGGGATAGAAATAGTTCGAGCGCACCACTGTGGTGTTGCGTCCGGTGTTGCCGCCGCCGAGCCAGCCCCTTTCCAGCACCGCGACCCGGCGGATTCCGTGCAGCTTGGCGAGGTAATAGGCGGCGGCGAGTCCGTGCCCGCCGCCGCCGATGATCACGGCGTCATAGGCGGGCTGCGGCCTGGGGCGCCGCCAGGCCGGCGCCCAACCGGTGTGGCCACGCAGGCCTTCGACGGCCAGGGAGAGGGCGGAATAGCGCTTCGGCATCGTCCCTCGCGGGTTCGCCAGCCTGCACGTCGGGTCGCCGCGCGACGGCCGCGCCGCCGATCGGCTGGCTCGAGAGATCCCGTCCTCACAGGCGAAGACCTGAATAACGCCGTAGCCTGATATGGCAAGGACTCAAGCGCCGCACCCGCGGCGCGGGCGCGCTTGCGCGCGCCGTCTTGTCGCAAGAGGTCGCCACAAAGCGCTCGACCGATTGTGGTAATGACCTGTGGGTTCTAGGATTACGTCGTCTCGCGAGCGGACCTGCGCGCGCGAAAAGAGGCAGCCGGACGCCGGCGTCGGAGAGGAGACCATGGTCTATCGGATCGTCGCCGAGCAATGCACGAGCTGCGGCGCCTGCGAACTGGATTGCCCGAATTCGGCGATCAGCATGGACCGGTTCACCTATGTCATCGACCCGACGAAGTGCACCGAATGCAAGGGGTTCCACGATTCGCCGCATTGCGCCTCGGTCTGTCCGGTCCCCAACACCTGCGTGCCGGCGACGACCGGTCCGGCTGCGGCTGGTCCCGCCGGCGTCTAGTCGTCAAGATCTGACGCTTGGTTCCCGCGCCGAGGCGCTGAAGTCGCGCTTAGCGCGATCTTTCGCCCGCTGCGCCCAATCGACCGAATCTGGCTGCGGGCGGACTGGCGGCCTGGGATGATGAGGCGATCAAGCGGGCGTTCGACGACACGGATCGAACGGTGTGGTTCGACCCTTCGGCGATGGTTCCGCGCCATCAACACTCGGCGGCAATGCGCTCTCAACTTTGGTTTGGCGGCGCCAAAATTCAGCTCTGACTCGCCCGCCGCGGCAATTTGCCTCACGAATGGCGCGATGGCGGCCAATTAAGATCGCCGCGAGTTCTATGCGATGACCTTTTCGGGCGAGCCAGCAAGCGCGCTCGCTGATTGCGCGCTCACTGTGATGGCGTCGACGGCGCCCGTGTCGGCGAGTGAAAGGAGCAAGCTATGAACGCCAAGACTCTCAAACCGATCGAGCCCGAACGCCGGAGCGGCGGCAAGAGCGCTATCGAACGCCGCACGAGCGAAGAAAAGATCGTTATAGAGGACATCTCCGACGAGGCGCTGGAGGCCGCTTCGGGTCACGGGGATCCGACCAATTTGCCCTGCACCTCTCCGCCCTGCATCGCGTCCACCTTCTGCGAAAACAAGTGTTAAGAAGGGTTAGTCGCTGGGCAAGATTGCGCCCGGGCTGACCTGACCTGCCTTCGGATTTCTGGGTCGCGCGAAGTTGGAGGATTCTCATTTGGCCGCCCCGACGGGGCGGAAGAGTTTCCGCCAAGCGGTCACGGTTCAGCGAGCGACAGACAAGGCCCGAATCTTCCGACCCGCGCATTCCAGCGTCGGGCGAGGCTTGAGCGATTCTCGACTACTCCCAAACCAGAATGTTCGGAAGAGAGCCGTCGACGCGCCTCAAGAGCGTGTAGCCGACGCCGGCAAGACCGCGAAAAAGCCCGAGATTGAACTTGCTCTTGCCCGCGCTCAACTTGTATTCGCCGGTAAGAGTCGCGTTTTCGAAAACTTCCGTCAAGCGCCGCGCCGCAAGCTCGCGAAGATCGTCGCGCCCTAGGACGCCGCCCGCCTCATGGATGAATTCGACGCTGCCGAGGGTTCCACAACACAGTGTATCGACGGAGCCGGGCCAGCGTCGCTCGACGCATTTGAGAGCATTGCGTATGTCGGCGATCAAGATATCGGCGTCCAGCTTGACGTTTGGCCTGATCCCTGAGGCTCGCTGTTTGATCATCGCGATGCGTGCAAGGCCGATACCGGGAGCGCCGTGACACCATTGGCATGGCCAGGCCGGCTCCGCCTCGGCGTACAGGCGGGGCCAGTTATTCTGTTCCGCGTCGTAGTGCGAATCCTCAAGCGCTATGCACTCCTCTGACGCATTGGCGAAGTCCTCGCGTCCCGTCGTCGCCGCCAATGAAGCGAACGCATAGGCGAAGCCGGCGGCCCCGTGCGACATGCCGTTGAGCGCTCGCCCGCCAAAGCCCTGTCCGACCCAACTGCGACGGCCTTCCGGTCCCAGTCGAGGTTGACGAAGCAGATGTTCGCCGCACGCTGTCGCGCGCCTGAGCGCTTCGCCGGATTGGGCGTCGCGATAGAGCCGAAGCAATGTGAGAATCGCGCCGGCGCCGCCAGCCATAACGTCGAGTTGTCTATCGGCCGCGATGAGGTCGCTCGTGAATAAGCTCGCCGCCATAAGCGCGTCGGCGAGCAAATCGTCGTCGTCCAGGCATTTCCACATCAGCGTCAGAGCGTAGACGATAGAACCCAGACCCGTCGCGCCGCCGAGCCCGAGAGACCGTGCGACACGCGCTGCGTTTCGGCTGCGGATGGTCTTGCGCAAGCGCGACACGGCGGCGACGGCAAGCTCGGCCGAAGACTCGCATCGCGTGCAGGCGGCGTGGGCGGCGAGAAACACCGCAATTCCGGCCACGCCATTATAGAGATCCAGACCCAGCGGAACGAGCTGGGACACCTCGGAATCGCCAAGCCAATCGAGGCCAATCCAGGCGGCGCTCGAGCCGCGGCGGATGGCATGGCTCGATATTTGCTCGGCAATCCTGTCGGCCTCCGCGACGAAAATGTCGTTGGCCGGCGCGACGGATTTTTTCGCGCACAGGAGTTGTCTCGGCGTGGAGTCGACCGCTTGCGCCCCGTCGGAGCTAAGCGCCGACATCGTGTTCTGCCGGATGACCTCGATCTGCCAGGCGAGGCCTTGTTCATCGAAGGCCTCCATGCGAGCCCGGCTGCGATCCAGCCCCGAGGTCGCCGGCGCCCGAATCGAAACTCCGGCGGCGTCGCGTATCTCGCTCCCGTCGCTGGGCGAAACGAAATATGGCACGTTCAAAGCGAGAAGCGCTGATCGTTCGCAGCGTTGCAAGGGCCAAAGAGGATCGAGATCCTCGTCCCAATCCGCCAGTCTGGCAAGGAAATCGGCCTGCGCAGACCAGATCACGCCGTCATCCATCTTGCGATGATCTCTCAAGCGTTGCACGACCAGGGCGTAGAAGCGCGTGGGGCGAATAACCTTGCGGACGGGAAAGCCGGCAAAGGCGTCGATCAGAGATCCCGGCTTGTTATCTTTGATATACCGCAGCAGGAATCTCGCGTAGTCCTCAAAACCCGTGACGAAGTCATCAACATGGTCGCCAAATTTGGCGTAGCGATTATTGATGTGCGGAAGGTTCGGAGTGGCTCCGCCGTGTTCATTCAATCGCACCGGCCGCATGGCGTCGGTGTTGACATCGTTCCACGTCAATCGCGCTTTCCCGGATCGCCACGCTGAGTTCATTCCGCCGATTGAAAAGATTTCGTTGTTTTGAGATCGTCCATAAGCGGGAAGCAGCCCGACCATCATGATCGAATTGGCGATCATTTCCGTCGCGGCCTCGAAGGCCTGCGTTTCCGAATCGTCAGATTTCTGCTGCCGGGGGAGGGCCTGCAGAATCATTTCCAGGTCGATCGGCGTCGGATGATCGCCGCAAGCGATGATGTTCTCCTGGTGCATATCCGTGGCGGCGAAGCCATGAAAGAGCGCCAGCCATGCGCCGGCCCGCCGGAAGAACCGCTTGGGCCCCTCTTGGTCGGCGCACCCCGTATGGTCGATGAATTCGGTCCAGCCGTAACCGTCGCGGACGATCGCACGCACCGCTTTGAGCTCGACGGGAGCGCCTGCGTGATTCAATCGCCCGACGAGTTCATGGCAAGCGGCGTCGAGGCGCAGGTCTTTCGGCTTGTACACGACGCGCGAGCCGTCTTCGAACGTGACGACTTGCACCGAGCGACCGCCGTTATGACGGTCGGAAATGTCGCCTTCGATCTTGGCGACTCTTCGAAAGGCGCTTCCGGGAAGAATGTCGCGCTCCATCGCCGCCAAGTCGGCGTCGAAACGCGTGACAAGTTCGCGTGAACTATTGATCCATTGGCGCGTAACGATAGCCATCAATCGCAAAAGCACCGGCTTGTCTTCAAACAGACGCCGGAAGCCGCCGGCGATCATTTCAGAGACGAATTGATTGTAGAGCGAGACCCCGGCGTCTCGCCGCAGTTCAGCGTCATCGTCTGGATTGGCCGGAGAGACTGCGGCTTTCCGCGCCTCGGCAAAGCGCTCGTAGAGCGCCGGAGCGCAAGCGCCCGTGAGCGCCTTAAGCAATGACTGGCGCAGGCCGGCGTGAGCAGAACGGTTCAGCGTGTCGTGCATCCTCCGGTCGGCGCCCGCCCAAAGTAGCGCCTCGGCTTTCTTCACGGCCGGCCAAAACAGGTGTTCGAACGGACAAGGTTCGAATCGGTCGCGCGTCTCCTCCGGCGCGACGTCTCTGCTGGCGCCGTTCAGCTCCGCCTCGATCCAGATCGCGTCGTCGATCCACGCCGGAGGAGCCAAAGAGGCCCGGCGGCGAACCGTGGCGAATCGCGCCAAGACATGCGCGAACGACCAACCGTCCCGCCGCAGGCGTCGGTCGAACAACGACCAGTCGCCGCTGGCGCACGACTGGCACCACGCAGAAAGGCGCCGCGCAGCCAAATCACAATCGCTTTTTTGGCCAGGCGACGTTTCGAACTCGTCAGAAAGGAGCTCGTCAATTGTCGCAGCGCGAACCATCAAGCGTTCGAAAAAAGCGTCCATGCGCGTTTTCTCTTGTCGGATGGAGTAAGCTCCCCCTCTCCTGCCTGCGAAGCAAGGGCAAGTCGCCGCGCGTCGCAACCATTCGCCTCCCGCGCTTTGGCCAGGTCGCTCCACGGCGCTTGTTCACAAGCCCAGTCAGGGCTGCCGATTCAAAATCGACTTTCGAGAAACAGCCGACTGCGGCCGAGCGGCTAAGTTGGGCGCAAGCCGATCGCAACTCCGGGGCGGACGCAAAGCGTTGCAAAGCCATCGCTGCGGCCCGACGGAGCGGGAGCCAAGCGTCAGATTTTCACCACGAGGTCGTTCCCCGCCGCGCTCGTCTCAGATCGTCGCCATGCGCGCCCATAGACGCGTCGCCTGGGCGCGCGCCTCGGTTGTAATGGCTTCCGTGTTAGCCGTCGCCAGAACGCCGTTTTCGACCACGACGCGGCCGCCGACCACAACGTGGCGGACCGCGCCGTTTCGCCGCACGACCAGATCGCCGAGCGCGCCGGGCGCCAACGGTTCGGCTTCGGCGCCGAAACGCTCCGCGACCAGCGCGCGCCCCATTGCGAGCCGTCCGCTGACGTCCGTGTCGCCGTTCTGCGCGGCGAGGCGACGCAGCGCTGCGTCTTCCGCGGCCATGTCGGGGTCCCAGCCGTCCGTTCCCAGGGCGACCCGTTGCGCGGCGGACAGCGCGCCCGCGTAGCCGACGCGATTGCCTTCGTTGGAGCGCGGGTTGTGAACGAACCAGCAGCCGGCGTCGGCGGCGCGTCGCACTTCGTCGCGGCTCAGCCGCACGCCATGGGCGAGGATCGAACCCTCCGGCAGCGCGTCGAGCGCCAGCAACCGCTCGAGCGGCCCGGGATAGCCGCGTCGGCGCGCGTCGTCGACGTCGGCCTGATCCTCGGCGAGATGGACATGGACGATTGTGCCGAGCTCTCGCGCCAGCGCGCCGGCCTCTTGCGCCGTTTCGTCGGAAATCGTGAAGCTGGCGTGCAACCCGACGAGACCGCGGACCAGCGGCGAAGCGGCAACGCGCCGGCATTCCGCCAGGCCGCGCCGCGCCTCCTGGCGATTGAAGTTGCGCTCGGTCGCGCCGTAGCACAGCAGCGCGCGCACGCCCAGCGTTTCGCAGGCGTCGGCGAGGATCGCCAGCGAACCGTCGATCAGGTTCGGCGACTCGTGGTGGTCGATGAGCGTCGTCGTGCCGGCGAGCAGCGCGCGCGCGACATAGTCTCGCGCCGCAGCGCTGAGCGTGTCGGAGTCCAGCGCGCAGTCGAGCCGCCACCACACCCGTTCCAGAATCTCGAGAAAATTGGCGGGCGGCGGTTCGGGCGCCGGCATGCCGTAGGGCGCAAGGCCGCTGTAGAGATGCGTATGGGCGCAGACCGCGCCGGGCTCGATCTCGCCGTCGGCGCACATGAGGCGCGCCGCGTCTTGCGGCGCTGCGGCGACGACCAGCCCGTCGACGATCGCCACGCTGCGGCCGAAAGCGTCCGGCCCGACGACGATCGCGCCGGTCAATGCCATTGATCGCGCTCGCCGTCGGGGAAGCGGCCGACGTTGATGGCGCGCGCGGCCGGCGAATCCTTCATCGGCAGGCGCATGCGCCGCACGCCGTCGTAGGCGGCGAGCGCGCCCGCCACCGCGCCGGCGGTCGGCACCAGGCCGATCTCGCCGACTCCCTTGGCGCCGAACGGGCCTTCCGGTTCGTGTTCTTCGACCAGGATGACTTCGACTTCCGGCATGTGTTGGGCGCGCAGGACGCCGATCTCGCGCGTCTTGAAGATCACCGGCATGCCGTCCTTGCAGGGAAGCTCCTCGGTCAGCGCGTAGCCCAGCCCCATCTGCACTGCGCCCTGGATCTGCGCCTCGCACAGCTGCGGGTTGATGGCGCGGCCGACGTCGTGGGCGGCGATCACTTTGGCGACGGCGCCGTTCTCGTCGAGCACGGCGACCTGCGTGGCGAAGCCGTAGGCGGTGTGGGTCTTGATCTTGCCGTTCTTCAGCTCGCCGGCCGCCGTGGTGTCGTCGATCCGCGTTTCGCCGACGTAGACGGCGCCGACGAGATCGGCGAGCGTTCGCCCGGCGTCAAGGTCGGCCTTGAGCTTTTGCGAGGCGTCGATCGTCGCGCGGCCGGCGAGCAGCGTGGCGCGCGAACCGGTCGTCTGGCCGGCGCCGACTTCGAAGCGGCTGTTGACCTGGGGACGGAAGACGGCGGCGGGGAGACCCGTGACCTCGACCGCGCATTGCGTGATGATGGTCAGCAGCCCTTGGCCCATCTCGGTGAAGCCGGTGTGGAGATCGATCCCGCCATCCGCTTGCACGACCAAACGGCACTTACCGAACTCGATCGCGCCATTGCCGAGTCCGGAGTTCTTCAGGCCGCAGGCGACGCCGACCGCGCGCCCCGCCGCGCGCGCCGCATCGTAGGCCGGCTTCACCGCCAGCAAGGTCTTCGCGGCGCCGACCGACTTTTCCAGGATCTGTCCGGTCGTCGTCATGTCGCCGACGCGCACGATGTTGCGCCAGCGCATCTCCCAGCCGTCGATGCCGACCTTGGCGGCGAGCAGGTCGAGACAGCCCTCGATGGCGAAGCTCGTCTGGTTGACGCCGAAGCCGCGCATCGCGCCGCAGGGCGGATTGTTGGTGTAGGCGGCGACTGACTCGATGGCGACCGCCGGCGTCCGGTAGGGCCCGCAGGCGTGGCCGGCGGCGCGCTCCAGCACCTTGCCGCCGACCGAAGCGTAAGCGCCGGAATCGCCGAGAATGTCGGCCTTCACCGCAGTCAGCCGGCCTTCGGCGTCGCAGCCGACCGTGTAGGTCATGGTGAGCGGGTGGCGCTTGGGGTGGATGCGGATCGATTCCTCGCG
>Ga0181520_10005839_pt1 | contig 19269 bp, 12 predicted proteins | sample PEATcosm2014_Bin_29_FD_132451 | JGI IMG/M metagenome (GOLD analysis project Ga0181520, IMG submission 132451) | Peatland microbial communities from MTU Mesocosm Facility, Houghton, MI, USA - PEATcosm2014_Bin02_30_metaG | ecosystem: Environmental > Terrestrial > Soil > Wetlands > Peat | place...
CGCGGCTGCTGGCACAGAGTTAGCCGTGCCTTCCTCTGGGGTTGATCAGAACTTTCTAACCCCTGACAGTGGTTTACATCCCGAAGGACTTCGTCCCACACGCGGCGTCGCTCCGTCACACTTTCGTGCATTGCGGAAGATTCGTTACTGCAGCCCCCCGTAGGAGTCTGGGCAGTGTCTCAGTCCCAATGTGGCCGGCCAACCTCTCAGTCCGGCTACGCGTCGTCGCCTTGGTGAGCCGTTACCTCACCAACTAGCTGATACGAAATCGCCTGCTCCCAGACCGGCGGACCTTTGAGAACCCTGTCATGCGACAAGGTTATATCATCTGGTATTACCTGCCCTTTCGGGCAGCTATCCCAGAGTCCGGGGCACATTAGCGATTCATTACTCACCCGTTCGCCACTGATGTATTGCTACATCCGTGCGACTTGCATGTCTTAGCCACGCCGCCAGCGTTCAGGCTGAGCCAGGATCAAACTCTTCAATTAAATTTCTTGGACCGGTCCGCTCCTGATGCCGGGCGTCACCTCGCGGCCTGTCTTTCAACAAGCCCCGCGGCTGTCCCAGTCTGACACTTTCACGAACCGGTTTAATCCTCGAAATGAGTCTGATCACCTGACGATTCAAAGACATGAATCGCCAGGTATTCATTTTTGCCGCTGCATCGGCTAGAACGCAGCAGCGCTCGTCCAACAGCACTTGAAGGGTTGCCCCAACTTGCACTGCTCGACTGTTTTGCAAGGCTCAAACATTCTTCGTTGGCTTCTCAAATTGATCAAGGAAGATCACTTTGCATGCACCACAAGGATATGTTTGAGACTCAGCATCCCGAACCGGCCCCTAAAGGCCGGCCGAGCTTTTGGATCTGCCCGGACCGCCACGTACAAAATGGCTTCCGAGCTCACATCCTCGCGGTTTTCCGACTATTCACTTGCCAAAGAGCATCAGACATCGTCCGGATGATTCACCGATCAACTCGCTCGATCGGCATCCTCCGCGCCTTCCCAACAAAATTCTCTCCGTCGGGGGAGGCGAAATCCTAACGTCACTCTCACACTTGTCAACCAGTGGCGCAAAATTTCTTTGCCATTGGCGACAATCGGCCCAAAAAACCCGGCCAGACACTTTCGCATCCAGCCAAGCCGCCTCCGTGCCTCTGGCTTCTTATCGATTCCCAAGCGTAGGAATGATCAGAATTTGCAGCCAAGCGGTCCAAGCGTCTTCGTGTCGCAGTTCATTCACCACGACTGCTTGCACCGTCGATCAGTGACGAATGGACAATGTTACCCGATATCCACCCGCCGTGTCAATCCCTTTCACCAGAAAATTTTTCCCAGCTTGGCGGGCCTCCATTCCATCCGCCTCTCAATCCTCCGCACCCTCGCCCCCATCCTCTTCCCGCTCAACATCCTCGCCCTCCCCAGCCGTGTTGATCGCCTCCTCCGACATCTCGTCCAGCGACGCCCGGCTCGCACCCGGCACATGGCCCTTGCCCCCGGCCGGACGCGCCTGCCTCCCTCGCACCATCAGCTTGATCGGAACCTCCGGATACGGCAGCAAATCCCGGAACCGATTCACTATATATCGTCTGTACGTCTCGCTCAGATACTTTACGTTGTTGACAAACAGCACAATCGTCGGCGGGCAGATCGCCGCCTGCGTCACGTAATAGACCCGCGCCTTGCGCCCCACCGGGTTGCTCGGCGAACGCTCCTGGATCACCTGCCGAACCGTCCGATTCAACATCCCCGTCGATAACCGCTGGCTCGCCTGCTTGAACAGGTGCTTGGCCATATCCAGTGCCGCCTGCACGTTCCGGCCGTCCTTGGCTGTCACAAACGCAATCGGCGCAAAGTCGATCGGCCGCATTTCCTCACCCAGATACGTCCCAAATTCCTCCATCAGCGCTGCATCGTCCACTTCTTGGGTCCCCGCCAGACCCTTCTTTTGCGCCAAAATCTTTCGCGTCAGATCCCATTTGTTCACGATGATCACCACCGGCTTGAACTGGTCGGCCACATACCGGGCCAGTTTCTTATCCGGCTCGCTCAGGATTTCGGTCCCGTCCACCAGCAACATGACAACGTCCGCCCGCCGGATCGATCGCTGTGCCCGGTGAAAACTGTAATATTCCACATCGCTGGCCACGATCCGCCGCTTTTTGCGCACGCCGGCCGTGTCGATCACCACCAGCACCTCGCCGTCTTTCTCGAACCGCACATCGATGCTATCGCGCGTGGTTCCGGGCACCTCCGACACGATGACGCGATCGGCATCCGCGTCGTACAATCGCGCTATCGCGTTCACCAGCGTGCTCTTGCCCGCGTTGCGCTTGCCGACGATCGCCACCATCATCGCCGGCGGCGGCATCTCAGTCGGCGCATCCGACAAATCCACCACTTCTGCCAGACTCTCGACCAATGCCTCGATATTCCGGCCGCTCTTGGCCGATACCCCGATCGGCGTCCCCAGCCCCAGCCGGGCAAAATCCCCCAGCGCCGCGTCCTCCTTCTTGCCATCGACCTTATTGGCCACCAGAATCGTCTTGAGTCCGCGCTTGCGCAGCAATCCGGCGATCTCCTGGTCGGTGGTCGTCAGCCCCTCATTGGCATCGACGACGAACATCACCACATCCGACCGCGCCAGGGCCATCTCGATCTGGTGCTGAATGTGATCCGTCAACTGATCCGGATCGACAAACCCATAGCCGCCGGTGTCCACCAGTTCGATGTACCGATCCCGCAGTTTCATCGGCATCGATACCCGGTCGCGCGTCACACCCGGCATGTCCTGCACAATGCTCACCAGCATCCCCACCAGCGCATTCAGCAGGCTGCTCTTCCCGACATTCGGCCGACCCACAATCGCCACGACCGGCATCTTCGTTGCTTTCGCCATTTCGTTATCATCCGTCATTTGACCCCTCAACGGCAACTGCGATAGATATTATTTTCACAATGTTGCCTGTGGCGCAGACGGTGGCAAGAATGAACTGTCGCATCGCAGTCCCGAAAAACCCGGAGGTTTCGCCATGCCCACCGTCCTGGATATTCTCATCCGCAAGGGGAACGAGATTCATTGCATTCACCCCACCGCCACGGTGATGGACGCGGTGCAGCGCATGAATCTTCATAGCGTCGGCGCACTGGTGGTCATGCATGAGGACTCTGTGGTGGGCATGTTCACCGAACGCGATGTCCTACGCCGCGTGCTGGCCGAAAACCGCTCGCCCGATCACGTGGCCGTCGCCGATGTCATGACCGCCGAAGTGATCTGCTGCTCCCCCGACACCGACGTCGCCGACGCCAGCCAGATCATGACCTCCCGCCGCATCCGCCATCTCCCCGTCTGCGGCCACGACGGCCGGATCATCGGCCTGATCTCCATCGGCGACCTCAACGCCTTCTACGCCAGCCACAACGAACAAACTATTCACTATCTTCAGGATTACATCTACGGTCGGGCGTAAAGCCCGACCGCTTGGCCGGATCGTTAATGTTAGTCAGGATTTGTGCGCTTAGAGGCGCAGGTTACCCTTCAACAATGCTGGATTGGGCGCTCACTACCGTGGGCCGGAGTGTTTTCATATTACGATTGTGGCCTTCGGGAAAGCCACACGCAATTCCGCGATCGCTTCATCTGAGAGCGCGGTTTCCTCGAGGCTTATCCAGCATGCGTTTGCGAGTCGAACGAGATGGGTGACGGCCGCATCAGTAATCTGGGTTCCCGATAGATTGAGCGATCGAAGATTTGGGAGTCGTTCGATCCCTGCCAACGCGGCGTCGGTTATTGAGGCTTTGGATAGGTCGAGCCGCTCCAGACCCCGGATATCTGCCAGGGCGTCAAACACGGCTGCCGACGGATGTGTTGCGGTCAAGTTCAACCTTTTGATTGACGGATTGCGTGCCAGGTTTGCCAACCCGGACGCGGTGACCGATGTACTGCCGAGACGAAGCTCAGATAGCGCTGCCAGCCTTGGCAATTGCGCGAGGCTTTGGTCGTCAATTCCGGTCCCATCAAGATTCAGCCGCTCAAGCGACTGCATCCCTACAAGGCAATCCAACCGCTGGCCCCGCAGCTTGGCCGATTTCGTGCAATGAAGTTTTTTCAGCCGCTCGAACGATCGGATATGTGGCAGGAAAGCGTCTGTGAGCTGCGGACAATTGTCTAGGTATAACTCCTCGACCTCGTGCCATTGGCTGATGTGGGCGAAGCCATCGCCGGTGATCGGGGTTTCAATGAGTGAGAGAACCCGCATCAGAGCGAAGCTCGCAAGGTGCGCGAAATGGGCGTCACGAAAATTTGTTCCGCTGAGGTTAAGCCGATGGAGTGAGGTTGCCCCGCGCAGATGACAAAAGCCGCTGCCATCAATTGGGCAGTAGCTGAGGTTCAACTCCTGCAACCGATGCAAATCCTTTAGATGTTCCAGGCAAGCATCCGTGATCAGGCAGTCGCCGAGCGAAAGGTTCGTAAGCTGCGAAAGCCGGCCGAGGTAAGCGGTACCGGCATCGGTGACTTCACCCGAATCAAGTGTCAGTGTGGTGAGATTCATGCAGGCTGGCAGAAGAGCGACGAGAGCATCATCAGCCTCACCGGTTAGGTGCATCTTGGTAACCAGCGACGGCTCGTTCGACGGATCGCGGGATTCAATCGCGTCTTTTACCGCCGCGGCAATGGACTGAGTCGCGTTGTTCGTGGGCTGCGGCGGCGGTGGCGCGCCCTTTCGGCGGGGCATTCGCAATTGGACATGTCGTTGGAATATCGCCGCAGCGCGAGGTGAATCAGGGTGGGGCGAGACATCGCGACCGGGCCGCGCGATCAGTCGCCGAAGGGCCTGCCGATGCTTAGGCAAACCGTAGCAAAGTAGTGGCAGGCGGGCGTTTCCGAAGTTTCCCCAGTATTCATTGTTGTCGATAATGGCACGGATTATCTCTGCCTGTGCATCGGTGATCACGTCAGGCGTTCTTTGCCAGTCGGTTGGTTTTTCCGCCTGAGGACCGAAAAACAGCGGCAGGAGTGGCTTTACGTTTGCCTCGATAGTGATTCCGGTACAGTTGCGGAAAATCTCAGCAAAGACACTGAGATGTCGTGCGACGAAAGCAGGATTGACCCTCGCGATCCGCGGCCCAAGACTGACGCGCCAAGCCAGAAATCTGTTTGAAAGTCCTGTGTCGGACAGCGCCTTGAGCAGTACAAAGCAATCATCCTCTAGAAGTTCTCCGGCGTCGAACAACGCGAGCGCGATGGCGCTGCGCACGCCGCGGTCTTCTTCCGCGTGAAATCGTTTCCGCAAAATGTTCAGGGCGTCGGCACGGCCCTTCGATGCGCGGGCGAGCGCCAGCGAGGTGTCTTGGCGACCACTGGAGCTGGCGAGGTTCTCACCCCAGCGGCGAATGATTCGGGCAGCGGCCGGTTCAAGTTCAATCGGCAATTCATGGAAATGTTCGAGCAGGATGGCCAGCGCGGATATGCCGGTGGAGCGTTCCTTGGACGACTCACTCAATTGCTCAAAGAAGTCCCATCTTTCCGCAAGACGCATTCGCGTGGCGCGCTTGCACTCCGCGTCAGCCGCTTGCGCTTCACGCACCTCCAGTGAATTGCGGCGCCGCATCGATCCGTAGGTCATGAAAAAACTCCCGTAGGTCGTGCTCCAGGCGATTTCTCCCAGGAAGTCGACGAGTCTCTCCCGCCAGGGCGGGAGAGAACCCTCGGCAATCTCTATTAGAAAAGGCACTGCTGCCGCCGTCGCATCGTACACGGATCCCTGGTGCCAAATGGTGCTATAGAGCTGATCCAGCGCCGCTTCGCGCTCATCTTCGTTCGGTGTGGCCAGAGCACGCAACAATGCCGGGACATCCATTGCCGGCCCGTAGGCGTGACTCAAACGCGACCAGTCGATATCTTGAATTTCTTCCAGCAACTGCGCTCCCCAGGGTCTGGTGAAGCGAGGATGACTCCCACTCCTAATCTTGATCCAGCATCCCCCTCCGCCACCAACTCGCGTTCACCTCACCGCCACACTCGTCCCCCCGCCACGCACCGATTCATACATCGCCTGCACGATCGCCACCGCCTTGCGCGCCTCCGGCCCCCATGTCTCCGCCTCTTTCCCCTCATTCCACGCGCGGTAGATCGACCCGATATTCAAACTGTGCAGATCCACCCCCGCATCCCCGGCCGATTTCCCGCCGCCGCTGTTGGTCGCCTTCGCCGGGTTCAGCCGCTCCAGCAAATCCGCATCCGCCGGCTGCTTTTCGGCAAACTCAAACCGCTTCAGCCCGTTCTCCGATACCGCCGTCCCTTTCTCGCCCCCCACTTCCAGCCGGGTCGGACTGCCCGGCCACATCGCCGTGGTGCTGACGAACGTCCCAAACGCCCCGTTGGCGAATTCCAGAGCGCAGCTCATCGTGTCCTCAACCTCGATCGTGTCGTGAATCCGGCTGGCCGCGTACGCGCTGACCCGCTTCACCGGCCCCATGATCCATTGCAGCAGGTCGATCTGGTGGATGCCCTGGTTCATCACCGCCCCGCCGCCGTCCATCTTCCATGTCCCGCGCCATCCGCCCGGCGCGTAATACTTATCCGGCCGATACCACGGCGTGAACGATCCCGCCCAGGTCAGCCGCCCGAACCGGCCGGATTCGGTTGCCGAGCGGATCGTCCGGTTGGCCTCGTTCCAGCGGTTTTGAAATATCCCCGCGATGCGCACACTCCGCCGTTTGGCCTCTTCGATCATCTGATCGACGCGCTCGGTGCTGATCTCCAGCGGCTTCTCGCACACGATGCTCTTGCCCAGCGCCATCGCCTCGCCCGCGATTTCCAGATGGCTGCCGCTTGGCGTGCAGATATGAACCGAGTCCAGCTCCTCCTTGCGATACATCTCGGCCGTCGTCTGATACACCGGCACGCCGCTGACCTGGTGTTTGGCCAGCGAGGCATTGGCCCGGCTCACATCCGCATCGCACACCGCCACGAGTTTGGTCTCCGCCAGCTTGGGCAGCACGCGCACGTGCCAGTCGCCGACCAGCCCCGCTCCAATCACCGCCGCTCGCCATTGCTTGGCCATTGTTCAAGTCCTCAGTCAATTCCCGCCCCGCAAGCCAAATTACGCCACCGCCGCCAATCCCACAAGCGGTCCTGCCCGTGTAGGGTCCGCACCGCGGACCACGACAGGTGACGGCGCCGCAAACGCTCCGCGATGCACACCCTACACGAATCGCCTGACGACGCTTAGAATACCGCACGATGCAAAACGCCACCGATTACGTCGAATCCCTCGGCCAAGCCGCCCAGGCGGCCGCGCGTAAACTCGCCGGCACCAGCGGCGCTGTGCGTATCGCCGCCCTGGCGAAAATGGCCCGGGCCATCCGCTCCGGCAAGGACCGGCTGCTGGAAGCCAATGCCATCGACGTGCAGAACGCCGTCGCCGCCGACATGGCCCCGGCTCTGGTCCAGCGCCTCAGGCTCAACGACAAACGCATCTCCGACATGGCCGATGCCATCGACCAGATCGCCGGCCAGACCGATCCGGTCGGCCAGATCATCGACGGCTATGTGCGGCCCAACGGCCTGCGCATCCAGAAGCTCCGCGTCCCGCTGGGCGTCGTCCTCTTCTTCTACGAAAGCCGCCCCAACGTTACCAGCGACGCCGCCGCACTCTGCCTCAAATCCGGCAACGCCGTCATCCTTCGCGGCGGCAAGGAGGCCTTCGCCAGCAACAAGGCCATCGTCTCCATTCTCTCGGCCAGCCTTGATGGCAGCGGCATCGACCCGGCCGCCGTGCAGTTCGTCGAATCCACCGACCGCGCGCTCGTTCCCATGCTCCTGAGGCTCGACCGCTACATCGACCTGGTCATCCCCCGCGGCGGCGAGAGCCTCATCCGCGCCGTCGTGAAAGATTCGACCATCCCCGTTCTCAAACACTACACAGGCAACTGCCACATCTACGTCGATGCCGCCACGCAACACATGGCCGAGCAGGTCCGCAAGATCTGCGTCAATGCCAAGACCAGTTACCCCGGCGGCGCCGTCTGCAATGCGGTGGAGAAAATCCTGTTTCACAAAGATGCCGCGCCGCATTTATTGGTCGATGTGTGCAACGATCTGGCCGCGCAAAAGGTCGAAATCCGCGGCGATGCGCGCTCGCGGCAACTCTATCCCGCCGCCAAACCCGCGGATGACACAGACTGGCCGCGCGAATACCTCGACCTCGTCCTGGCCGTCAAAATCGTTGATTCCATCGACGAGGCCATCGAGCACATCAACTTCTGGGGCAGCCACCACACGGATGCGATCCTGAGCGAATCGGCCGCCGCGATCGACAAATTCATCACCGGCGTCGATTCCGCCAGCGTGATGGTCAACGCCAGCACCCGCTGGGCCGACGGCGGCGAATACGGCCTGGGCGCCGAGATCGGCATCTCCACCGACAAGCTCCACGCCCGCGGCCCCATGGGCGCGGCCGATCTGACCACATATAAATGGATCGTCACCGGCGACGGCCACTGCCGGCCGGGGAAATAGAGGGCACCAATGACCGATTGGGATCCGGAATTGTATCTGCGGTTTGAAGACCAGAGGACCCGGCCGTGCCGGGAACTGGTGGCGCGGCTGACGCTGCCCGCCGGCGATGTGCGGCACGCACTGGACCTGGGCTGCGGGCCGGGCAATTCGACAGCCGTGCTGATGGCGCGCTATCCGGCGGCGCGGGTTACGGGAGTGGACAATTCGCCCCAGATGCTGGCCAAGGCGAAGGCGGATTTCCACAACGGGCACTTTGAGCGCGGTGATCTTGCGACATGGGAGCCGGCGGGGGAAATCCGCGGCAAGGTGGATGTGATCCTGGCGAACGCGTCGCTGCAGTGGGTTGCGAATCATGCCGCCATACTGCCTCGCCTGATGGGATGGCTGCGCGAGGGCGGCGAACTGGCGGTGCAAATACCGCAGGCGGATGACCTGCCGGTGCTCAAGTTGATCACCGAGGTGGCGCGGAGTCCGGCGTTTGCGGCGATTTTCGAGGGATTCACGCCGCCGCACATGGTGCATGAGCCGCAGGCGTATTACGATTTCCTGGCGCCGCACTGCCGGTATATCGATCTCACCGAGGTCATTTACTATCACATCATGGATGGGCCGGAGGATGTGGTCGAGTGGATCAAGGGCACCGGCCTGCGCCCCAGCCTGGATCGCGCCGGCGCGCGGAGCGGGGAATTTTTGGCGGAATACGCGCGGCGCATCACCGGCGCCTACCCGCGGCGCGTGGACGGAAAGGTCTTGATGGCTTTCCGGCGGCTGAACATCCTGGCTCGACGGTAGAATTCCCCGGCGGTGCGGCTGTTCCTGCCCTGGCCGAGCCATTGCACCCTATCCCGATCCGCTGATAGAGTATGGTTCGTATCAGCGGTTGGGACTCGCATGTCCGATCACGTTCGCGTCTGAACATCATTTTCGCGCCACCGAGGGAGGCACAGGTCGGCACCGTTCCCTCCGGCTGGCCGCCTTGGAAGGAAAGGAATCGCAGATGAAAGCCATTCACACTCGCAGCGGCATGGGAATCGTCGCTCTGCTGGCCGTCGTCGTCGCTTTTGTGGGCATCGGCCGGGTTTGCGTCGCCGACGCACCCGCTCCGGTTACGCTCCATTGGCTTGACGGCGCGCCGCCGGCCAATTCGCAGGGTGTGAGCTGGGGCATCCCCTGGCCCAAGGGAACGGTGCAGAAGACCGATTCGTTCGCGCTGACCGCCGCCGATGGCGCCAGCGTTCCGGTGCAGACCTGGCCGCTGGCGTACTGGCCGGACGGGTCGATCATGTGGAGCGGGCAATCGATCAGCGCCAAACCGGGGCTGGCCGGGCCGTTCCAGATCGCGGTTGGCGCCCCGGCCGCACCGGCGGCGAAGATCGTCTGCACGCAGGATGCCGCCGGCATCAGCATCGACACCGGCGTCATGACCAGCCGAATCCCCAAGCAGGGATCATCCCTGTTCGAGTCGATTTCCATCGGCGACCGCAAGATCGCCGAGAACGGCAAGCTGGTGCTCACGCTGGAAGACCGCTCGCAGTTTGACTCGCAGAAGATCCTCCGCCAGGAAGACTTCGTCAGCCAGATCAAGACCGTCACGCTCGAACAGCAGGGCCCGGTCCGCGCCGTCGTCAAGATCGAGGGCAACCACAAATCCACCACCGGCGACCGCGCCTTCCTGCCGTTCACGGTCCGGCTCTACTTCAATGCCGGCCTGGATTCGATTCGCATGGTCCATTCGTTCGTCTTCGATGGCGACGATCAGAAGGATTTCATCAAGGGCCTGGGACTTTCCTTCAGCGTCCCGATGCGCGAGGAAGTCATCAACCGGCACGTGCGCTTCGGCGGCGACACCGGCATGTGGGCCGAACCCGTCAAGCCGGTGGTCGGCCGGCGCGATATCACATATGGCAACCAGGGGATGGTCTTCCCCGATCAGGTGGCCGGTAAGCGGATACCAAATATCGACCAGTACGCGGCGGCCCAGCAGCAGTACATCCGCGATGCCGCACAATGGGATGATTACAAGCTCACGCAGGTCAATCCCGACGGGTTCACCATCGAGAAACGCACGCAAAACAAGAGCTCCTGGCTGCACGTCATGGACGGACATCGCGCTTTGGGCTCGGCGTTTCTCGGCGATGTCACCGGCGGCATGGCCGTGGACGTCAAGAAATTCTGGCAGAAATATCCCGCATCCTTCGAGATTCACGGCGCCACGACGGCCGCAGGGCAACTGACCGTCTGGCTCTGGTCGCCCGATGCACCGGCGATGGATCTTCGTCACTATGACGTGATTGGTCACGGCCTGGACATGGCGTACGAGGACTGGAAGCAGGGCTGGGACAGCGCCCTGGGCGTGGCCAATACCAGTGAACTCACGCTGCGGGCGGTATCCGGCGTTCCATCCGACCAGGAACTGGTGGACATGTCCAAGGGAACCAGCGCGCCGGCGATGCTGGTCTGTTCGCCGCAATACTACCACAGCCAGCGCGCCTGCGGTTTCTGGAGCCTGCCCGACCAGTCCAGCGCCGTGCGCCGCGGACTGGAAACCCAGTTGACCAACGCTCTGGATTTCTACGGCAAGGAAGTCGATTTCCGCTCGTGGTACGGATTCTGGGATTACGGCGACATGATGCGCATGTACGATGAAACCCGGCACGAGTGGCGCTACGACATCGGCGGCTGGGCCTGGAACAACACGGAACTGCTGCCCGATTACTGGCTCTGGTACAGCTTTCTGCGCACCGGCAAGGCGGACATTTTCCGACTCGCCGAAGCCATGACCCGCGACACCAGCGAGGTGTCGGTTCACCACATCGGCCGGTTCGCGCCGCTGGGTTCGCGGCACAACGTCAACCACTGGGGCGACGGCGCCAAACAGCCGCGCATCAGCGAATGCGGCCTGAAACGGCCGTATTATTTCCTGTCGACCGATGAACGCGTCGGCGACCTGATGCGCGAGCAGCTCACGGCCGATTTCACGTATGCGGATGTCAAGCGGACCGACCCGCGCATGCCGGACAACAGCGGCCCCTACACCAGCGCCAGTTTCGGCACCGACTGGGCGGCCTATTGCATCAACTGGCTGACGGAGTACCAGCGCACCGGCGATACCAAGTGGCTGGACAAGATCAAGGCGGGCATGGATTCGCAGGTGGCGCTGGCGAGGGCTCCGGCCCGCCTGCTGGGCGCCGGGCCGTACGATCCGACCACCGGCAAGTTCATGACGCAACCCGGCGGCCGGGGCGGCGCCAGCGGCCCCACAGGTTTCGATCTGCTCTTCGGAACGGTTGAGATTATGGCGGAGATGGAACTGACCGTGGATGATCCCAAGTATTGGGACGCCTTCCACGCCTACGCCGCCACCCAAACCGGCCAGCCGCTGGCGTACGCATCCTATGTGCTAAAGGATCCGCAGCTTGGCGCCCGCGTTTGGCAGGAACTGGCCGGCGGCGGCCGGGGCGGTGGCATGGGCGCCAATTTCTCCGTCCCCGCGCACCCGCTGACGGGCCCGGAAATCCCCAATGCCCTGCAGGAAGTTCCCGGCCGCCCCGAAGCCGCCGGTGACGCGCACCGGTTGCTCATCCTGATCGAGTCCATGGAATGGGCCAACGACTACGCGCCCAAGCAGTAGGGCCGGGTCACGCCAAGAGAAGCGCGCATCGCAGGGGCTGCAGTCAAGGCGACTTGAGCAAAGGACGTATTATCCCGCCAAGCGCATTACGGCTCCCGCCCACGATCGCGCTGCCCACCGGGTCGTTCCCTTACGCTTCGCTCGTAATTCGCGATGATTTGCGCAATCAGCGAATCCGTGTGCCGAAACTGCGTGGTCGTGGTCAGCGACCGCACTGCCGCGTGAAAGTCGATGTAGCCTTCATATCCCGCCTCCTGCAGAACGGCCAAGGTGCCCATTGACCGCAGGCCGATAGAACGCGCCACCTCGGTGGCGGCCCGTTCATCAATGAGCACAAGATCGGCGGCGCGCTCCCGCGCCAGAGACAGGGCCGACGCTTCGCCGTCGTCCAGGCGGTCAAGAAATTCGATTATCGCCGGCTGTTCGATCTTGAGCCACGCTGGCGGATGTCCCGCCCACCGCCGCACCTTTTCCGGAAAGTGCCCCAGCCGAAGTTCATCGAGGACTTGCGCGGTCGTCAGCACATCGCCGTAAAGTCGCGGAAGTGCGTGGACGGCATCCACTTCAACCAGATATCGCAGCGGCCCGGTGTCTGAGACGATGATCATGGAGCCCGCCGCCGCAGGCTTCGGGAGACGTTCACTTGCTCGGCGATTTCCCCCGCCGTGAACTCGTCAACCACGCCGTAACGTCCGAGCAACGCATCCGCGTCGCCGCGGCCGATGCCGAGGAATTTGGCAAATTTTCCGTGGGACAACTTGCCCTGGCGATACAATTGCACGGCGACAAACTCGCGCACATCGCGGTCGAGCTGACGGACCGATGCGTCGTCGAGATTCTCGGGAATGCGTATGTGCAGGGTCATGCCATCACCATCCAAATGATAGCTCCATTTGTCAAGCATTTTCGGCAATTCCAGCCGCTGCGCAGCTATGAGCGGTGACCGATCAGATATGTATAGCGCCTTTATCCGCCGCCAGCGCAGCTTCCTTGATTGCTTCCGGCAGGGTTGGATGTGCATGAAAGGCCCGGGCCAGATCCTCAACACTGGCGGCGAATTCTATCGCGATCGTGGCTTCGGCGATCATGTCGCTGGCGTGCGCGGACAGGATGTGAACGCCCAGCAGGCGGTCGGTTTTGGCTTCGCCGATGATTTTCACCAAGCCGTCGGGTTCGTCCATGCCTCTGGCCCGGCCGTTGGCGGCCAGGGGGAATTTGCCGATCTTGATCGGCCCGCGCGCGGCGGCTTGTTGTTCAGTAAGGCCGACCGCCGCCAGTTCCGGATGCGTGTAGACCACCGACGGGCAAGCGCCGTAATTGACGTGGCCGGCATGCCCCGCCATCCGCTCGACGGCGGCGATGCCTTCCTCCTCGGCCTTGTGCGCCAGCATCAATCCGCCGATCACATCGCCAATCGCATAGATGCCCGGCACGCTGGTCTGGAAATCCCCGTTGACAATCACATATCCGCGCGCATCGGTCGCGACACCGGCCTCAGACAGGCCCAACCCGTCTGTTACCGGCCGGCGCCCCACCGCGACCAAAACCGCATCGGCCTCCTCGACGCCGGTTTGATCGCCGCTCTTCCATTTCAATTTCACGGTTCCCGATGATGTATCCACCGATTCGGCCGTGGTGTTGAACTGGAATTTCAAGCCCTGCTTTTGCAGGAGTTTTTGCAGTGCCAGGGCCATCTCGGTATCGCTGGGCGGGAGTATGCGATCGAGGAATTCGATCACATGAACATCGCTGCCGAGCCGCGCCCAGACGCTGCCGAGTTCGACGCCGATGTATCCGCCGCCAACCACAATCAGCTTTTTCGGAATCGCCGGGATGCTGAGGGCTTCGGTGCTGGAGAGAACGTATTTGCCGTCGAAGGGCAGGCCCTTGATCGAAATCGGGGCGCTGCCGGTGGCGATGAGAATCTTGCCGGCCGAATACGTCGTCTTCTGATTGTCATTAGCGGTCACTTCCACATTCCCGGCCGAGGCGATCCGCGCGGCGCCGGCGAGGTGGGTGATATTGTTCTTGCGAAACAGGAAGCCGACGCCATCGGACATCTTCTTGACGACGTCGGTTTTGAATTTCATCATCGCCGGCAGATCGACCGAGATGCCCTGGACGCTAATGCCTCGCCGCGAAAGGTGATGTTGCGCATCGGCCAGGTGATGGGTGGAATCGAGCATCGCCTTGGAGGGGATGCAGCCGACGTTCAGGCACGTGCCGCCGAGATATTCCCGCTCGATGCAGGCGACGCGCATGCCCAGTTGGGCGGCGCGAATGGCGGCGACATAGCCGCCGGGTCCGGCGCCGATCACGATCAGATCGAATGCGTTGTTGGCCATCCCCGGGCTCCGTCGCAAAACCTAAATTTCCAGCATGAGCCGCGCCGGGTCTTCCAGCATGTCCTTGATGCGGACCAGGAAGCTGACGGACTCCCGGCCGTCGATGAGGCGGTGGTCGTAGCTGAGGGCGACATACATCATCTGGCGGGCCTCGATCCTGTCGCCGACGCAGACGGGGCGTTTCTGGATGGTGTGCATGCCGAGAATCGCGCTTTGCGGCGGATTGAGAATGGGGGTGGAGAAGAGCGATCCGTAGACGCCGCCGTTGGTGATGGTGAACGTACCGCCGGTCAGCTCCTCCATTCCCAGCTTGCCGTCGCGCGTCGATTGGGCCAGGCGTTTGATCTCCGCTTCCACGCGGGCGAAGTTGAGGCTCTGCGCGTTACGCAAGACCGGCACGGCCAGGCCGCGATCGGTGCTGACGGCGATGCCGAGGTGAACGAACTGGTGATACACGATTTCATCGCCGTCGATGCGGGCATTGAGTCGCGGGAACTCGGCCAGAGCCAGAACGGCGGCGCGGCAGAAGAAACTCATCAGGCCGAGGTTGACGCCATGCACGTCGGTGAATCGCTGCTTGTATTTGGCGCGGAGGTCCAGAACGGCGGTGAGGTCGATCTCGTTGTAGGTGGTGAGAATAGCGGCGGTCTGCTGCACTTCGATCAGCCGGCGGGCGATGGCCTTGCGCATCTTGCTCATGGGCACGCGACGGATGCCGGTGGAGTCGAAGATCAATTTCTCGCCGCCGGCCTTTGGCGAAGTGGCGGGCACGGCGGGAGCTTGCGGCGACGCGATGGCGGGAAGAGAACGCGCGGCCGGGGGCAACGGTTCGGGTTCAGATTCGCTTTCAGATTCCCTGGGCGTCGGAGGCCTTACCGCCGTGTCGATCGCTTTTTGCATGTCCTGCTTCGTGACCCGGCCGCCCCGGCCGGTGCCCTGCACGGTTGCGGGATCGACGCGGCTTTCAGAAGCCAATCGGCGCACGGAAGGACTTTGATCCGATGGAACGGGGCCGGCGGAGGCTGGTAACGGCGCAGCGGGTGACAACGGCGCAGCGGGCGGGGGCGGCTTTGTCGCAACCGGTGCATCGGCCACGGCACCGGCGGAATCGTCGATGCGTGCGATGGTCTGGCCGACCTGAACGGTGTGACCTTCCTCGGCGATATGGTGGACCACGCCGGCGGCGGGCGAGGGGAGATCGACGTTGGCCTTGTCGGTTTCCAGTTCGCACACCGGTTCGTTGGCGCCGACGCGCTGGCCGTCGGCGATGATCCAGCGGATCAGGACAGCCTCGGTGATCGATTCGCCCAGAGATGGAATCTCAACATTAGTGGGCATGGGTTACCTTGGAGCGTTTCCGTTGGAGCCTTTATCCGCCGCGACGGCGGCCTGGGCAAGTTCGCGTTCGGCGTCCTCGGCCCTGGCGGCCTGGGCGGCACGGCGGGCGGGAATATCCAGCGCGGCGGTCAAAAGTTCCTGTTCCTCGATCTCGTGCATCTTCTGCCAGCCGGTCGCGGGAGAGGCCGATTCGTCCCGGCCGAAATAGTGCAGCGTCATGTCGCCGCCCAGCAGGTGGCGCGAGCGGCGTTCGATAAAGTGGAACGCCCCGCGGTTTCGCGGCTCTTCCTGCACCCAGGCGATGGTGTCGGCCTGGCGATACTTGGACAGCACGGCGCGAATTTCCTGTTCCGGGAACGGATACAACTGCTCGACGCGCACGATCGCCGTATCCTCGATACGCTCCGCCGTGCGCATTGCCAGCAGGCTGTAATAGACCTTGCCCGAACACAAGAGCAATCGCCGCACACCCGAGCGATCCAGATCGGCCGGATCGTCGATCACCAGTTGGGCCTGCATGTCGGAAAACTCCTCGATGCGGCTGGAGGCCGGCTCGTAGCGGAGGAGCTTCTTGGGCATCATCATCACCAGCGGCTTGCGGAACGACCGCTTGAGCTGGCGGCGCAGGAAATGGAAATATTGCGCCGGCGTACTGGGCTGGCAGACCTGCATGTTGTCTTCAGCACACAATTGCAGAAATCGCTCGACATAACCGTTGGAATGCTCCGGTCCCATGCCTTCGTAGCCGTGCGGCAGAAGGATGACCAGGCCGTTCATGTAGCCCCATTTGCTTTCCGACGCGGCCAGAATCTGATCGACGATCGGCTGGGCGCCGTTGACGAAATCGCCGAACTGGGCCTCCCAGACGACGAGGTTGCGCGGGTCGGCCGAGGCGTAGCCCCATTCAAACCCGAGCACGGCGAACTCCGAGAGCATGGTGTTGAGGATGTGGAACCGACCCTCCGGCGCCAGCCGCGCCAGGGGGATGTCGGTGGCGCCGGTGTTGTAATCGTGCAGCACCGCGTGGCGATGGCTGAACGTGCCGCGCTCGGCGTCCTGGCCGACAAAACGCACGCTCTGCCCTTCCTGCAACAGCGAGCCCAGGGCCAGCATCTCACCGCAGCCGAAGTCGATCCCCTTGCCGGTGTTGACGGCCTCAAGCCGCCCGGCAAGAAGCTTCTTGAGCTTGGGATGGACGGTGAACCCTTCGGGAGCGGCGGTGGCGACCTCGGCGATCTTGCGCAGGTTTTCACGGGAGACGGCGGTTCTGGCGGACCAGTCCTTGCCGGCGCGGCCCAGGCCCTTCCAGACACCGCCGAACCGCGGAATCTTCTCCCGCGGGCGAGCCTCTTTCGCCAGCGTGTTCGCCGCTTCCAGGCGATCCTGAACCGTCTTGCGCATCGCTTCCAGGTCGGCGGCGGTCATGTGCCCTTCGGCAATCAGCCGGTTGGCGTAAATCTGCCAGACCGGAGCGTGGCCCTCGATCTGGCGGTACATGACCGGCTGGGTGAACGACGGCTCGTCCTGCTCGTTGTGGCCGTGACGGCGATAGCACCACAGATCGATCATCACGTCGCTCTTGAATTGCTGGCGGAAGGCGATGGCCAGTCGCGCGGCATGCACGGCCGCTTCCGGATCGTCGCCGTTCACGTGGAAGATCGGGGCCTGAATCATCTTGGCCACGTCGGTGGGATAGGGGGTGAAGCGGCCCTGGCTGGGATCGGTGGTGAAGCCGATCTGGTTGTTGACGATGATGTGGATCGTCCCGCCAGTGCGATAGCCGTGAAGTTCGGACAGATTGAGTGTCTCGCTGACCACGCCCTGGCCGGTGAAGGCGGCGTCGCCATGCATGAGGACGGGGACGACGCGATTACGGCCGGCATCGCCGAAAATATCCTGCTGGGCGCGGACGATGCCCTGCATGATGGGGCCGATGAGTTCGAGATGGCTGGGGTTGGGGCACAGCGAGACCTTCACGCGCGTGCTGCCGGCGATGGGGCGCTCGTTGGCGTAGCCCAGGTGGTATTTCACATCGCCGTCGCCGGTGCTCTGCGGATCGTGCAGGCTGGTGCCCATGAATTCGCTGAGAATGACCTCATAGGGCTTATTGAGCACATGGGCCAGAACATTGAGCCGGCCGCGATGGGCCATGCCCATGATGACCTTCTCAGCGCCCAGAGCAGCGGCGTCCTCGACGATGAAATTGAGCAGCGGAACCAGCGACAGGGCGCCTTCAAGGCTGAATCGTTTCTGGTTCATGTAGCCCGGTCGGGTTCCGAGGAATTTTTCGAATTCCTCGCCGGCGATGAGTTGGAAGAGGACCGCCTTGCGGTGAGCGGGCATGAGAGTCGGGCGGTTGTAGGTGGGCTCCATTTGTTGTTGAAGCCAATGGCGCTGGGCCTTGTCGGTGATATTGGTGAATTCGACGCCGACGGTGCCGCAATAGGTGATGCGCAACTTGTCGAGCAGATCGCCCAGGGTTTCGTCGGTCGGCCCCTGGAACCCGCCGGTGCCGACGATCTGATCCATATCCGGCAGGTCGATGCCGAAGTTGGACAGATCCAGCAGCGGATGGGTGGGCCGGTTATGACCCAGCGGATCGAGATTGGCGATGAAGTGGCCCAGTTCGCGATAGGAATGGACCAGGTCGTAGATGCCCATCTGCGACGGCCGGGCGACGGCACTGCCGGGCGCACGCGTGGATTCGGTCAGCGAATCGATGGATTCACGCCGGCCGAGTCCCAGATCAAACCCGGCGAAGAAGATTCGCCATTTTTCATCGAGCGTGCGAGGGTCTCGGCGGTATTGCTCGTAGAGGCGTTCGATGAATTCCGCGTTTTCCCGAGAGACGAATTCCAACGGTTGCATGAATGTCGCTTTCGCTTGCCCGAGCGAGGACAATGCGTCGTCCCGCCTCGGGCTGCATTGTAGGCGCTGTCGGCCGCGGATGCCAGAATTTAATGAAAGACGAGATTCCATCAATAGTTATGTATCGGCCGGTGCGGCTGGGGGCTTTGCGGGATTCACGAGGCGTGGCATGTACCCGCACCACTGCAACTGCCAACATGGAGGCGGACAAATCTCTGGACTGTACCTACGCTGCCCGGCCGTTATTTCTGGAACGAGTAGACGTTGTCGTCGCCGGTCGAGAAATTGCCATCCGGGCCAGCCGAGGCCCAGAAGGGTTGGCCGTCGGGGGAGACGATGGTGCGATAAGTGCCCGACGAGTCGCTGGAAAGCTGAACGCCGGCCAGGCCGCCGGCTGGAACGAAGATCATCGGATTCCCCCAGGCGTCAAGGGGCATGCGCGTGGAACCCGCTAGCGCCGGGGGCCACGATGCCGACGCCCAGTCCGCTGTCGGCGGCACCGTTGCAGGGAAGGTGAGCGGAGCGTTTACGCAATGATAGAGGCTTGGCGCCGGAGGCGAA
>Ga0181520_10005840_pt1 | contig 19265 bp, 29 predicted proteins | sample PEATcosm2014_Bin_29_FD_132451 | JGI IMG/M metagenome (GOLD analysis project Ga0181520, IMG submission 132451) | Peatland microbial communities from MTU Mesocosm Facility, Houghton, MI, USA - PEATcosm2014_Bin02_30_metaG | ecosystem: Environmental > Terrestrial > Soil > Wetlands > Peat | place...
AATATCCATTGATTCTGGATTTAGCGATAATGAATCGTACACTTCTAAAACGCGATTGATATCGTAAACCCTTGTATCCCAGCGCTTTAACATTCGAAATATACATTATTGTTTTATTATTTTTAAATTAATGCTAAATTAACCTTAGTGTGTTAGACGCACTCACCTTCCTTATGCCCTTTATCAACCGGAAATTATTGCAGTGGATCTCAATCCAAGGCGTATCTATCTACACCTTACGTTTTTGTAGTTTGTGAAGGATATAGTTAGCTGTAGAACTTGTGCATAAGGGTCATCAGCTTTGATATAACTACAAGCTTACCTTGATAGCCCCAGGCGTCCTGAGGCAATCGATCTTTTAAGATTTGCAGGCTCTGGTATGCGAGGACCGGGGCTGCGGCGATCTAACGAGGTGCTCTTGGTGGCTGGATGTTCTAAGGTGCTTAGGAAGGAGGATCTATGGTCATAGACAGGCTGTTAGCGCTTAGGCTGATAACTTGGCTCTCATTTGCAGTCGTAATAGCTTCCGCTGTTTATGGGTTTATGAATCCACCGGTCAAGGTGACAACGACCGAAGTGGAGATTAACGCTTCAGAAGATAGCGTCTGGAAAGTGCTTACAGACTTCAATTCATATTCTGACTGGAATCCCTTCATAACGAGCGTCTCAGGGCCGCTTAAACTTGGATCGGAGCTTCTGGTCTCCATAGCGCTTCCAAGCGGCAGCAGTACGACCTTCGACACTAAGGTGACCTCAGTTCAGGAAAACAGGGAGTTCAAGTGGTTGGGAAGGCTCTGGATGGGCAATATATACGACGCCGAGAGCATTTTCCAGTTATCACCTGTCGGAAGACGGCAAGACCAAATTCGTTCACTCTGAGGTCTTTAAGGGGGCCATGGTGCCTGTTTACGCTGACCGTCCGGAGACGGAATATACCAAGGCCTTCGAAGAGATGAACGCTGCTTTGAAAGTCAGGACAGAGGCCCTTTACGGTGATACATCCTGACGTGGCGCCCTGGCCTAGATCTAAAAAGGACCGGCCGTGAGGAAATTTTCTTCCGAACACTTTAAATCTTTTAAGCACATAAAAGGACCTACTTAGCAAGAGCGATCAGATTTAAATCAAAATAAATTCGGATTTCTACTTTGACTACCATGTACAAACGCTTCTCCATCCTTCCCGGTGAGGACCCGCGGTCCCTTGCTAAAAAGAAGGGCGATCAAAGGAAGCTCCCCGTGGGTGCTGAGGTTCTGCCATCCGGTGGTGTGAGCTTCAGGGTCTGGGCTCCCAACCACAGGCGTCTTCAGGTGGCCGTAGAAGGCGGCTCCGAGGTTGATTTAAAGCCCGAGGGCCAGGGTTACTTCTCTGGAACGGTGACCTCGGCTGCAGCAGGGGATCTTTACCGCTGTAGAATCGATGATAAAGAAGAGCTATATCCGGACCCTGCCTCTCGCTTCCAGCCTGAAGGCCCCCACGGTCCGTCTCAGATTGTAGACCCTGGCGGGTTCAAATAGGGCCGATAAGGACTGGAAAGGCCGTAGAATAGAGGGCACGGTGCTCTATGAGATGCACATAGGTAACTTCACCCAGGAGGGCACCTGGGAGGCAACTCAAAGAGAGCTTCAAGAGCTCGCTTCAATTGGGGTTAATGCCCTTGAGATCATGCCTATAGCCGAGTTTCCGGGCGCCTTTGGGTGGGGTTACGACGGTGTGGACCTTTTTGCTCCTTATCACTACTACGGCAGCCCCCGTGACCTGCGCAGCTTCGTGGATGAAGCCCATGCTAGTGGTATTGCCATTATCCTGGATGTAGTTTACAATCATCTCGGACCAGATGGCAACTATCTTATCAAGTACTCCGAAGACTATTTCACAGACAGGTACTGGACCGAATGGGGCAGTCCCTTCAACCCGGACGGAGAGAACTCAGGGCCTGTGCGCGAGTTCATCCTGGTCAATGCCTCCTACTGGATAGATGAGTACTACATGGACGGCCTGAGGCTCCATGCAACTCAAAACATCTACGACTCCTCCCCCGATCACATCTTCTCAGGAATAGGAGGAGCCGTAAGGACTGCTGCTGGTGGAAGAACAACGGTGGTCATAGGCGAGAATGAGCCTCAGGATACAAGATTGATCAGGCTAGAGAGTCAGGGTGGATGCGGTCTAAATGTCCTCTGGAACGATGATTTTCACCACAGCGCCATGGTCTCGGCCCTGACAGGGCACAACGAGGCCTATTACACCGATTACCTAGGGAATCCCCAGGAGTTCATCTCGGCAGTGAAATGGGGATATCTTTACCAGGGGGAAAATGTACAAATGGCAGAAGAAACGCCGTGGAAGTCCCTCCCTGGATTTGAGGCCCCGGACCTTTGTGATCTTTCTACAGAACCACGATCAGCTCGCCAACTCGGTCCAAGGATCAAGGGTGCACCAGCTTACAAGTCCCGGAAAATACAAGGCTGTGACTGCTCTTATGTTCCTTGCCCCCAACACACCCATGCTCTTTCAGGATCACATGAAGTTTTTGAGACAGTTCAGGAGCCTGGCCCACCCCCGAGGCCCAGGAGGCTATTCTTGATCCCATGGATAGAAAGCTTTTTGAGCTCTCCAAGCTCGATTTCTCGGAGAGAGGGACGTACCAAGCCATCTACGATCTTCACAAGGACCTGCTTAGGCTCAGGTGCGAGGACCCGGTCTTCAGATCTCAGGGAAAGGTTGAGGGGACGGTCTTAAGTTCAGAGGCCTTCCTCCTCAGGTTCTTTGGTCAGGGCACGGATAGGCTTCTTCTGGTAAACCTGGGGCTGGGCCTTCACCTGGACCCCGCGCCTGAGCCACTTCTGGTACCTCCGCTGTACAAGGTCTGGAATATTCTCTTATCGAGCGAGGATAGAAAGTACGGCGACATGGGAACTCCTCCGTTAGACACCGAGGAGAACTTGAGGATATCAGGACATGCCGCTGTGGCCATGGCCTCTGGAGCCTCCAAGGAGGTGGCGCATTGGGTGATCTAATCAGGACTATATCTTGGCCCGGAGCCTGCGCCCTGGAGGCCAGGCAGCTTTTGCGGCGTGAGTGGCTGGTAACCAATGGCTTTGGAGGCTATGCTTCCGGTACAGTGGTAGGGGTGGCCACCCGAAGGTACCACAGCCTTCTGATATCGGCCCTTCCCCACCCCCTGGGCAGGTGGATGATGCTTAACCACCTCTTCGAGACCTTAAGGTTGCCTGATGGCATCACCGTCCACATCGGCTACCGCCTTCTTTCTGGCGATGGCCCGGTTATCCTGGAGATCAGGCCGTCTGTTAACTTCCGGTCTCACAATGTCATGGTAAGCAAGCCTCCTGAAGCACCTTATGCCCTCTCCATAAGGGGAGATCGATACGAGATAAGCGAGCCTAAGATGCCTAATCTTCCTCCTCTTCGAATGTTCCTTTATGGAGAAAAGGCGACCTTCACCTCGGACGGCGGATCGACCCAGGAGCTATTCTACAGGCGCGAGGCTGACCGCGGTTACGACTCCCGGGGGACTCTCTGGTCGCCTGGATATTTCACCACCGATCTTCTGCCTGAAAAGGATGCAACCCTGGTGGCATCTGACTGAGCCTTGGGAGGTCATCTTCGCCTTGAAGCCCGGAGGACGCCCTGGCATTGGAGAAGGAGCGCAGAGGAAGGCTTCTGGCCAGAGCTAGGCCTGAGATTCAGGAGGGTCCGGCTGCAGAGCTGATATTGGCAGCTGATCAGTTCATCGTAACCCCGGCGGGAAGGTTGAGGGGCGCCGCCAGGTCCCACGCGGCGGGTGATGAGGTCATGACGGTCATAGCCAGCTACCACTGGTTCACCGATTGGGGTCGCGATACCATGATACGCCTGGAAGGCCTCACTCTGACGACGCGCCGTTTCAACCAGGCCAGATGGATTCTCAGAACCTTCACCCATTATATAAAAGACGGGCTCATACCCAACCTCTTCCCCGAAGGAGCCACCCAGGGAAGATACAATACCGCTGATGCTACCCTCTGGTTCTTCCACGCCATAGACAGATACGTCGAGGCTACCGGCGATAAAACGACCCTCAGAATAATCCTCCCAAGACTCCTGGATATCGTGGATCACTACCTTAAAGGAACTTTATTCAATATCGGCGTAAGACCCCAGGGACGGCCTGCTTAGACAGGGCCAGTAAGGTTATGCCCTCACCTGGATGGATGCCAAGGTAGGGGACTGGGTTGTAACCTCCAGAAGAGACAAGGCGGTTTAGATCAACGCCCTGTGGTACAACGCCCTCAAGCTCCTGGAAGGGTGGGTAAGGGATGAGAGAGGCGACGAGACAGCCCCCAGCCCATAGCCGAGAACGCTTATAAAGCCCGTAAATCCTTTAATGAGCGCTTCTGGTGCGCCAAGGAGAACTACCTCTACGACGTCGTAGATGGCCCCGATGGCGATGATTCCTCTTGCAGACCCAACCAGGTCCTGGCTATATCCCTCAAGTACCCCATATTGGACATAGAGCGCTGGGAGCCTGTGATGAACGTAGTCAAGGATAGGCTCCTAACTCCCGTAGGCCTGCGCACTCTCGCCCCCAGCAGCCCCGATTACAAGTCTAAGTACTTCGGGGACTTGAGGGCTCGAGATGCTGCCTATCACCAGGGCACGGTCTGAGGGCACGGTCTGGGCCTGGCTCATAGGACCCTTCGTGGATGCCTGGATAAAGATCTACCCTGAGGACAGGGTCGGAGCCAGGCGCTTTCTTGAGGGAATGTCTCCACATCTGAATCAGGCGGGCATAGGAACTCTAAGCGAGGTTTTCGATGCCGAGCCGCCTTACACCCCCTCATGGCTGCATAGACCAGGCCTGGTCCGTGGCCGAGGTGCTGAGGTGCTGGGCCAAGACCGCCCCAAATCAGCATCCTTAGGGGCAGAGCGAGTGAATTGCCCTCGATCTTCGGCTGTATAAGGCCAGCTCCTCCTTTTGACCTGGCCAGGTCTTAAGTGCCTGGAAAATTACATTCCTTTGAAGGGAGAGAAGACGATTTCAGAAGGCAAACTGATCAAGGCAGTAACTTAACCGCCCTTTGCCTTCAGTCTGACATCAAAAGGGGATATCGACGATCCAAAGCTCGAATATGCCATCTTTTGCGAGGATGAGATCGACGAGGAAAAAGCCCTGGATCATATCTCTTTCTTTCCAAGCCTTGAAGACAACCACAAGCTCTTTTATGCCATCAGAGACGAGGATGAGTTCTTCAGGCCTGTGATAAGAAAGCTTTATAGCTACCACCAGGTCAAATTTCCCATGCCTTCGGAGGGCATGGCCTGGACTATTATGACCGAGAGAAATGCCGTGCCTATAGCCAAGAGGGAGAAGAAGGACCTTGAAGATAGGTACGACGAGCCTTCCAGATTGAATGGATTGAATATCGGACATTTCCCGATCCTTCGTAAACTTAGAGGTAGTGGGTGAGGCCTTCCTTAGAACCGGCGATTGCGATAGGGTCCTGGCCTGGCTCGACGGGATAAAAAGCATAGGGCTTTAGTATGCGGTTTCCATAATGCTTAGAAGCCTCGGCAGGATGGAAAGGACGCCTTTGAATGAGAAGGCTTTGGTCAGGGCCGCCTCCGTGGTTTACGGCAGAAGCCTGGATAGATCCCAGATCGAAGTGATAGCTGAAAGCTATGGAAGATGGCAGGGATACTAGTGCCACTACCTGGAAGTTGCTCTGACTTCGGGTTAGTCTTAAGTAATATCAGCAGAAGATAGATCAAAATAAAATTGTCAATAGTGGTAGCACGGGGCCTTGGATTAAAGACAGGGCCAAAAGGGTGATCTTCTCCATGTTCGATGGAAGCGCAGTGATCAGGGGCGGAACCATGCCCGATGAGTACCAGGTGCAGATGGATAAGCTCCTGAGCGAGTTTGTGGAAGCCGTGGCCCGCATCTCCGATCAGCGCCATCTGCAAAGGGGGATCGCCAGAAGCCTCCTTCCATCCAACCTTATTGTAGTCCTGGATAAAAAGAACATCTTTGTGGCAGGGCAGTTCAACCCCAAGAACAGGACTGCCATGTACATCTACACCCCTGAATCGGAGTGGACGGCGATGAAGGTCGCCAGCAGCGCTGAATGGGAGTTCGGCCTCAGGGATTTCTACCTGGTAGAAATTCCAAAACTCCTCCTGGAGGAGAGTCCTGAGCAAAGGAAAGGCGCCATTAAGGAGATCGCTGAAAGACACGTCGACTCCGAGTTCAAGCGGTTCATGGAGCTCCTGTCCTTCCTCAGGACTAGGCCCATCTTCGGCCCACCTCCGACCGCCGTCGATGACAGGTTGGCATGCCTCCTCCTGCCCCAGCCCGGGAGCGCCTCTCAGGCAATCTCGGAGGCCGTGGATGAAAGCGGCATGACCTCCCAGGGGGACGGCAATATCACGGATAAAGCAATGGTCAGGGAGATGTGGATGCTTATCAATGAGTCAAGGGCTGTAATTGCTGACCTGACCGGCGCTGATCCTGGGGTCATGTACGGCTTGGGGATAGCTCACACCCTGGGTAAGGATACTATTCTTGTATCTCCGGAGGGTTCAGTATATCTCCCTGATCTTCCCAGGACCACCAGGATCGAATATGTCCAAGGTGATGAAGCTAAATTAAAAGAGGATCTGACCAAGATCCTCATATCCATGATCCAGCTCATAGCTGCTGCCTGAGGGTGTCTTCTATGGTTGCAGCTGGCCCAAGAGTTATATACGTCTTGAAGTCATACGGGCCCCCGATCTCTAGGTTCGGCTTAGGAAAAGCCCCACTATAGCCCAGGAGGGGAAAAGAGGTTGAAAAAGATAAAACTGGCAGTTGCAGGTCTGGGAAACTGTGCGAGCTCTCTCATTCAGGGAATTGAATATTATAAAACTATTGAAGGTAAGGATTGCATTGGCCTCATGCACTGGGAGATTGGAGGCTACAGGCCCGGTGATATCGACATAGTCGCCGCCTTTGATGTGGATGCTCGTAAAGTCGGCAGAGATGTAAGCCATTCCATGTTTGCTCAGCCCAACTGCACCAAAGTGTTCTACCCCGACGTTCCCTTTAAGGGAGTGGAGGTCAAGATGGGACCGGTCCTGGATGGAATGGCTCCTCACATGGCGAACTATCCTGAGGAGAGAAGGTTCAAGATGGCCGAGGTCGAACCCTGCGATGTCGTAAAAGAGCTCGAGGACTCAGGGGCTGAAGTTATGGTCAACTACATGCCCGTTGGGTCTGAGCAGGCCACTAGGTTCTACGCCGATGCTGCTCTCAAGGCCAACGTAGCTTTCGTTAACTGCATGCCGGTCTTCATAGCTTCCAATCCCGAGTGGGCTAATAGGTTCAGGGAAGGTGGAATGCCCATCGTCGGGGATGATATAAAGTCCCAGATCGGAGCCACCATCGTCCACAGGACTTTAACCCAGCTCTTCAAGGACAGGGGATGCACCCTAGACAGGACCTATCAGCTCAACACCGGTGGCAATACCGATTTCCTGAACATGCTTTCAAGGGACCGCCTCAAGTCAAAGAGGATTTCAAAGACCGAGGCTGTCCAGTCCATTCTGGACACGCCCTTAAACGATGAGGACATTCACATAGGCCCCTCCGATTACGTGGCCTGGCAGAAGGATAACAAGATCTGCTTCTTGCGCATGGAAGGCAGGATCTTCGGCGACGTACCCATAAATCTCGAGTTGAGACTCTCTGTGGAGGATTCACCCAATAGCGCCGGTAGCTCCATAGATGCCATAAGGATCTGCAAGATTGCCCTGGATAGGAAGATCTCTGGGCCGCTGCTCGAGATCTCGGCCTACACCATGAAGCATCCGCCCATACAGCTTCCAGACGAGGTTGCCAAAGAGCTTGTGGAGAGGTTCATAAGGGGAGAGGCCTGCGAGTCCTTCCCCGCTGGGGCCCAGGCGGCCATCAGATCCACCATAAGGTAAGTAAAACAAATCGGTCAAATAAACTAAAGACTGCTCCGGCTGCGCTTCCTGCGCAGCCTGAAAACTCCGGGTCTCACAGCCATAGAAACATTAGGTAGAACCCCCACATCAGGGGAACCTTTAAGGCACTTAGGCCCTCTACCACTGCTCTGGTGGAGGTTCAAGTGAATGAGGATGAAGGCAATTTTATTCCTGATTATAATAGCCATGATAGGCCTGACCTATCCCTCCCTGGGAGGCCAGGGCTGTGGATCCAACTGGCTGGGCAATGACGCGGTAGGCTACGATCCCGACTTCAACTATGCCAACGTTGTGAATGGACAGACGGGGTCCAGCATGAGCGGAGCATCATCAGCGTCATCGACTGGTGCTGCTTCGTCGATACCATCTCCCAATAGGCACCCCGAGATCAACAACCTTACCGCAGACCCGGTAAGCCCCCAGGAGCAGGGTGCTGAGGTGACATGGACCGCCGATGCCTCAGACCAGGATAAAGATCCCTTGATGTACAAGTTCCTGCTAAATGGGGAAGCCGTGACAGATTGGGACTCCAGCAACACATGGGCCTGGGACACCACGGATGCGGCCCGGGAAATCAACGACGTAGAGGTGTGGGTGAGGGATGGAAAGCATTCCAGTTCCGACAACTACGACAGCAGACTGCTTCAGAGGTACACCTTAAAAGGAGTTGATAGCGTGCGCCCCATAAGCCTGGATGATAAAGACTCCAAGCCCAGGGTTCCTCCTGATGAGAGGCTCCCTTTGAACCCAACTAATGCAAATCCCGTGAACATGTCAATGCCAGACCCAACGCCCATAAAGAATACCCAGATCAAGCAGGTCCAGGGCAGTGGCGACTCTGCTTCGGATGATCAGGTCTCGAGGCAAGCCGATGATTCTCTCGATGATCAGCCCGTCCGCCAGGCAGAGCAGAAGAAGGTTACCAAGGCCAAGCCCAAGGCCGTGGACTTCAGCGGCAAGTGGTCGGTAAAGATGAACAAAGAGAAGAGCGTTCTGAATCTGATATTGATACAGACTGGCAGCACCATCATGGGCTCAGGAAGCCTTGTCAGCGACGGATCTTCCATACCCGTCACCGCCAGCGGATCTACGGACGGTAGCGACATCAGCCTCAAGGTAAAGACGGTGATTGGGGATTACGTCAACAAGGTCGATAAGCAGTTCATGCTGGACATGACCATGCAGGGAAAGAAGCTCTCAGGCAACTACGAAGCCTATGACGGAGAGGACCTGGCCTCGGAGGGCATTGCTACCTGCATGACCTCATCAACCAGCTCTAACTCCTTTAGCGCAGGAAACGGCAGTGAGGAGGATTAAAATTGAAGGCTTGGACCCCAATCCCAACACTGGTTATAATGATCCTGATCCTGGCAGCCCTGACGATAGGGGCCCACGCTGCCTGTCCCACGCCCGGCCAATGTGGCAAATGGATGGTAACGTACCATCCCCCGGAGAGCACCACCGATTACCTGGAGGATTCCAGCTTCGACGAGCTTATGAAGGATACATCCTCCACGGACTCGGCCTATTTAGAGGGAGGAAACATCGAGAGCAGCCCAGGATCGGCCCAGACCAAAAAGGGCGATCATGAGGCAAGCCAGACGCGGGTTCAGAAGGATCCGAGCCCCGGAGTTGATCTCTCGGGTAAGTGGTTATTCAAGCTTCTGGAAAGCACCAAGAGCATAAGCCTCATCCTCATCCCCACCGGAGACAGGATCCAGGGCTATGGCACCCTTCTGGAAAAGAAAAAGGATGATACCCCTGTCGCAGCCACTGGCTTCGTTTCTGACGACAGTTTGAGCCTCGATGTTAAGCCCACTACCGGAGATAGGACAATGCAGTGCAAGATATCCCTGAGCCCTGACTCCGATAGCAAAATCACTCTTGTGGGTGGCTATAAGATCTATCAGGATGGTCAGCTTATAGATAGCGGAAACGTTTCAGCACGCAAGACAGGGGCATAATTCAGCTATAAAATTCGGCTATATAGCAAGCCCAAAAGCTTGGGCCCGGACAATTCCCTGGACCTCCAAGATATATCCTAAGATGCTCAAGATCGAGAAGAAGGGGCTTATCCATTCTCCTTAAGCGTTGCTGATAAATTATCGATTTTCCCCTAACATTAGGTTCCTCAATAAAAAAAATGGCTTGTATAAAAGTTAATATCCTGTCCTGGCGTCGGATGATGTGCCTGATGTAGTACCAGACATAGAGCTTTAAGGAGTTCCAACTGTAGCACCACCAGATGCGATGCCGGTATTACCAGTCGTTAGAGCCCATGGTTGTGCCGGTTGTGCCAGATATGGCGCTAGTGTAGCCAGGTATGGCGCTCTCATCCTGCTTGAAGCGGCATGCCCAGGTAGTTGAGTTGGGTTTCTCTCTCATGGTAACCTTGGCAACGAAGACTGCGGTCTCCTCCTCGTTCATGTGGCACTTGGTCAGATCTTTAAGGACCTCGAAGGTGGCCATCCAGGTTGCATTAGTTGGCTGTATCACCTGCAACTCGGCAGAGGGGACCCTTCTACCTGGCGTAGATTATGCACCTGGACTTACCCAGGAGTCAGCTCGGGATATACCTATACCCTGGCCAAGGCCGGATAGAAGACCTGCTCCTCTGCCATCATGTGGGCCGATGCCAGGGCTACCATCTGGTTGGCAACCTGGTCTGCGGAGGCGTTGTTCTTGGCCGAGTTGAGGTTCTCCGCCTGATAGGCCAGGGCCATTATGCGGGCGTAATCTGTCCTTATGGCGGACATGATATCTGAATCGTTGGTCATAGCTCCGACCTGGGCGCCGGCCTGCGACTGCTGAGCACCGGCCATTGACATTGACAATACCAGCAGAAAGAGCACTGAACGTGCCAAGAATCTAGTATTTTTTCTTAAAATCAATTCATCAGCTCCTGCAGATTTTTTATCTAAATACCAGGAGCTGATTGCTTAATCAGTTTATCCTGTTGAGAGGTACTTATCTGACCAACCACCTATCTCGGAGATCTCTGGGCATTTATTCGCTATTGTTACCGTTAATTTCTTCAATAACATATGCCATCCAGCTTCGAACATCGCTGTTTTCCTCATCATTCAGAGCCGCAATCAATGGTCCAACAGTCTAGTTATTTCCGATAATGCCCAGGGCTAACGCAGCTTTATCCCTCACGATCTCATCCTCATCCTTCAAGGCCAGTATCATGGGATCTTCAGCATAGATGTCCCCAAGATTTCCAAGGTCAAAGGCTACTTTGGATCTGACGACGCTATCGTTGCCCTTCAGGGACCCTATCAGGGGCTCTACAGCACTCTTGTCATCCACTTTTCCAAGGGCCTCGACTAGCATCAAAACGGACCCATTAATCGGAGTCCTTCAAGGCTGATGCCAGTGGTTCTATGGCTCTTCTGTCTCCGATGATGCCTCGGGATTTGGCCGCTATGTAAGGGACGTTGTTGTCTCCATCGCTTAGAGATTGTATCAGTTGTTTTACTGCTTTGGTTTTGTTGTTCTGAGCATCGTTATCATCGGCGTTTATATCTGAATCATTTATGTTTTGATATACATTTCCAAGAGCTTCAGCGGCGCTAAAACGGACCCAGCTATTGTCGTCCTTTAAAGCGAGTATCAAAGGTTCCACTGCTCTAATATCGCCAAGCTTTCCCAGATCTTGAGCAGCGATCATTCGAACGGTGCTGTTGTTATCTTTGAGAGCCATGGCTAGAGCATTCACATCTTCTGATTGGGGTCAGCAGACTGCGGGCATAAATAGAACTGGAAATAAAGTTACAGCTAGCCTCCAATCGGATCTCATCATCCTTCCACTGGGGCCCCTTAAAACTTTCGTAATAAAAAAGTTTGCATATAGTCTTCTATATTCTGGCCCACGAGATCTCAAGAGGTAAATCATAATCTTACAACAAAGAGGCCAGAAATTAGAAGTGAGAGAAAAAAGCTTGAATGCATCCTCACTTATTCACCGATGATAAGGCTCTCCTTTCATTATCCTAAAAGATCTGTAGATCTGCTCCATAAGCATCAATCGTGCCATCTGATGCGGAAAGGTCATCCTGGAAAAGGAAAGAACTAAGTCAGCCCTCCACAGCACCAAGGGCGATAACCCCAAAGGCCCGCCTATGATCCAATTGATCTCGCTTTTACCATCGAGGATCTCCTTTTGGAGCCAGCGTGAGAGATCCAGGGAGCCCATCTCTTTTCCCTGCCTGTCCAGAGCGATGGTAAGGCCGCTTTTCTTGTCGAGCTTCTTCAGAATAGCCCTTGCCTCCTCTGCCATGGCCTCAGTCTCCTCCGAGGCCGGGGCCCCCTCAGGAATCCTTGCCTCAGGAATTTCCAGAAGCTCCATGCGGGCATAGGGCTTGAGACGCCTGGCATAATCTGCCACACCCTCCTGCCAGTGTCTCTCCTTCAGCTTTCCTATGGCAATTACCCTCAAGATCATCGAAGGTAATATGTCGTATCTTACATATACCCAGCTGGCATTAACTATCTAGCTATTGTGGGCACAGCTCAAGAGGAGATATTTCTATCATCCTACGTGAATTCCAGGTCCCTGCAACTCCATCCTTTTGTTTATCAGCGCCACCGGGGCCAGGCCATCGGTGCCGGACTTGGCCTCCCAACGCGAAAGAATCATGAGAGCTGCGCCGTTGGGCTCCTTTATCTTGAAGAAGTTCACCTTATACTGCGCTACGATCTCCTTTATGAGATTTTGGTTCAATATCGAACCAATAATTATACTATTTACGGTTAGCCCCGCGGTTTTTACGAGCTTCCAGCCCTGATCGGAATCAGCGTCCATGGTCTTCCATCTGTAGTCTACCTTCTCAGGACCCCATAGGGATATCTTGCAATATCCTCTCGGGGGAGATCATCGGCTGGACCGCTGTATTCACATAGACCACCAAGTCACGATTCATCGTTTCCCGCCACGGTTTCACCTCAATCTAAATTAATTAGAATATATACCATTTCATGGAAAATTCCCATAATATCCCCATAGTTTCTAAAAGTTGACTCGTTTTTGATATATCTAAAGGATAGAGACGGTAATAAAAAAATAAAATTATGATCTTTGAATTCCCAGTATCTTCACTCCTTGAGCACGCATGCCGCCTGAGGCACCTTTATCCAGGGCGCCAGGCTCTCAGTTATGGAGAACTCCAGGCGGTCTCCCCTAATGGGACCTACGAAGCCCACGGACATGTCCTGGCCCAGGATCACCGATGCATACTGGCTTCCCGAGGCTATGAGAACTCCGCCATTGTCGAGGATCGGAGCCTTGTAAACGCCGTCGGTGACTACAGTCCTCACATGCTCCAGCTCAGTAATGCCGCTATTGGGGTAGAGGCGCAGGAGGAGATTGTACCTCCATGGGGCCAGGGCCAAGCTGTAGGGGCCGTGGAATCCTATCTTATCCAGGAAGGTTACGGAGTTTATGATATCAGCTGCGGCAGCACCGAGGTTATCCCAATTGTCCAGGGCTATCTCCCGAACCCCGGGAGCTATGGTAAGGCCTGGTGCTCCAGGGGTGCCGTAGAAGATCATGGTGTCCTCCATGCGTGCCATCTCCAGGGCAGCTATAGCCACGGCATTGGTGTTGATGGGCAGGCCCTCATGCTCATAGGCTGCCAGATCCCTCTTGCTTATCTCAAAGGTCTTTTGTAGATATGCCAGAGGTATACAGCCGCTGGTTATAATGCCATCGCCAATTATGTTATCTTGCATGGGCACAGATTTAAGCCCTAGGCCGTAAGGTCCCTCTATGTGAAGGAGACGCCTTCCTGTAAGAACGCTTCTGGCTGCCTGTATCATGGTATCATCCAGAGCCTTCCAGGCCTCAGGCCCTATGGGCGCATCCTCTCTAGTAAGATATCCATTGCTCATATCTCCCACCACTCACTCCTTCATAGAACCGATCGTGGTCCCAGTTCCATCGGTGATCTGAATCTCGGACGATGCCGATGATGTTGATGATGCCCCTGACGATGCAGACGAAGAACTTACTTTCTCGACAGACCCCAGCTCTGATGACATGTCATTGACCTCCTGGGCTCCGTCCGATAGCAGCTTGTCCTCCTCACCAGCGGTCAGTATGCTTATGAGCCTCAGGAACTCGCCGGCATGGACCCTCTCCTCATCTGCGATATCTATCAGCACTTTTTTGGCCAGAGGATCGTCCGTAGCCTCTGCCTGGGCCATGTAAATGTGAATCGCCTCATACTCGGCGGCGTAGTCGAGGCGGATCGCCCTCAGAAGCTCACCCGGTGTGAGCTTGCGATCTGGTACATTGCCAATGAAGGGATTGGTAAACTCAGGCATCTTTGATCTCCTCGCAGGCTTACCTTTGGACAGATCGCTCGAAAAGATACTCCTCTGGCCAAGATCCCTCCAGCGATCCTGTCCCCTTTCAGCCTAATAGAATAAATTATGATGTGATCGTACTTAAGGCTTGTTTTTTTAGGAAAATTGGAAAGACTGATGGATCTCCATCCTCCAGGAAAATTAACTAATAAAAACTGAAATCTCCTTGGCACTCTTGGCATAGAAGGCTTCTTCGCCGGGCTGCAGCTCCATTAGCAGCTCCAGGAACTGGCCTGCTTGGACCTTTTCCTCGTTTATGATGCCCTGAATAACGGCCTTAGCATAGGCATTATCTGTAGCACCCAGTATCTGCTCATACATATGCACTGCCTCGTACTCCGCGGCCACCAGCAACCTTATGCCCTTGACCAGCTCCTCGTGAGTCTGCTTTTTATCCAGGCGTTTGATCGATAATACCGTTCCAAACTCCATCATAGCTCGCCTCCTCTTTTTGATCTTTATTATAGATTTAGGATGTATACATAGCCTCTGTGGTAATATCGGTCTATTCACGAGACAACCATAAGATAGGACACCATAAGTTAAGACAATGAAAATTAGTATCATTACTAGATAATGGCTGTCCCACATGATCAAAGAACTCCTTCTGCTAGCAGTTCCCCTCTCCGTAGCCCTATTTTATCTCTTTCGCGCCCCGCCCCTCTGGATCTTCGGCGTATCCATCCTGGCAGTAGATCCCCCTGGCCGAGGGAATAAGGAGAGCCCACATAGCAGCCTGGCAAAGCTGGCAGGTCCGGCTGTAGGAGGGCTTCTCAATGTCACCTTTGGCAACGCGCCGAGTTCATACTGGCCTTCTTCATCCTGGCTGCCGGAAGCTCCCTGGTAGTGAAGGCCTAGATAACAGGCTTCATCATAGGCAATGGCCTCCTAGGCCTGGGAGTCGCCATTATCGTCGGCACCTTTGGGCGGGGCCATAAGACCTTTCAAAGGGAGTCGGATGGAATGCTCTCCAGCCTTCTTATCCTCTCAGTGATAGGACTTATGGTGCTTGCCCTCTTCGATTACACCGAAAGAGGACTTATTGGGAGGACTAATCCCGCAGGCCTCGACGAGAGCTTGAGCCTGGGCGTCTCCCTAGTTCTCTATAGCCGTCTACCTTCTGAACCTTTTCTATTCACTTTACACCAACCACGATGAGTTCGATGTTGCGGTGGCGGGCCCAGGTATGGGTGAAGCAGTTTGATCTAAGAGAAAATCCCTGGCCGCGCTTACTGTCTGCACTTCCATCGTTGCTATGGAGGCTGAGCTCATATCCAGCTCCCTGGAGGTCACGGCAGTACAGCTTGGCCTCACACCCTTCTTCCTGGGCGTGGTGGTCCTGGCGATAGTTGGCAACGCTGCAGAGTACGCTTCTGTCGTCCACTTTGCCAATGAGGGCTCCATGGATCTAGTGATGAACATCATCGTCGGCTCAACCATACAGATGGCCCTCTTCGTAGCGCCCCCCTCCTGGTGGTCCTGTCTTATTTCACAGGCAACCCTATGAACCTGGTCTTTACCAACCTTCTGGAGATGATAGCTGTGGCGGGTATGGCTTTCATGGTCAATGCCATAGCTAAAGACGGTATAGTCACCTGGTTCGAGGGGGTTCTACTGGTAGCCGTATATGCTATATTAGCCCTGGCCTTTCTCTTTGTAACGCCGTAAAGGGAAGATGATATGATGATATCTAAGATCTTGATATCTACGGCCTGAAACCTTTATCTCCGATAGAGACCTTACGGCAGGGAGATGAACTTCAAGGATCTGTTTAACCTCAGCGGATCTGGCCAGCAGGGAAACCCCAATGACCCTGCGATCTGGTACAACAAGGGCGTGAGCCACCTGACCCAGGGAGAGTTCGAGGAAGCTGCCAAATGCTTTGAAAAGGCTTTAGAACTTGATCCCAAAAATACGAAGGCCTGGAACAACAGAGGGACCAGCTTACTTTACATGAGCAAGTTCGACGACGCCATAAAGTGCATCGACAAGGCCATCAACTTGGATCCCACGCACGCTGCTTTCTGGTATAACAAGGGCATATGCCAGGATCGGATGGGTCACCTGGATAAGGCCATAAAATCCTTCGAGAAGGCCATAGAGCTTAGGCCAAGGTATCCGGAAGCCTGGTTCAACAAGGCTGTAGCCCTGGAAACCAAGGGAGATAAGAGCGCAGCCATAGAGGCCTGGAAAAGCTACTTGAGCATCGCTACCAAAAACCGGAGCCAGAGCCCGTGGAAGATTATGGCCATTGATAGGCTCTCAAAGCTGGAAGGCGAAGGCAAGTAGACCGACGGATCGATAGGTAAAAGGAGCTATCTGCTATAGACTTCTACCCTTGCCTTCGCCCTTGACCTCACCTTTTCCGGGGCCTGTGATATCAGCCGGCAGGGGCGTGCAGATTAGCCAGCCATCTCTTTCTGCGTTTTCATCCACGTCTATCTCCAGCGCCCTATTGCAATGGGGGCAGATAGGCCCTAAGCTTCTTATTCGGCATTCTTACATCCCTTAGAAACTTGGGATCCTAAAGCTAAATAGATTTTGATAGTCCTGAAGGCTTGCCTTTTCACGATGGCTCATGTCGATCTATCGATGTGAACTGTATCTAGGAAGGTCTCCGTCGTATCCCTGTCGAACGTGGAGGTGAAGGTGATCAGGATATCGGAGGTCGTTACCTTCTTCGACTTATCGAGTCCCAGGTTTAAGGGATAGACCGCTGAATAGTATTTTCCATCGTCCTTGCAGCCCTCCCCAATGACAAAAACTCCACGGTTTCCATCGATCTCCCTGGCAGAGCAGGTGACATTGCTGCACCCTCCCGAGCTGGAGGCGGCCTTGAGGGCCTTATTAGATAGACTGGCGAAGTCCTGAAGCAAAGGGTCCTCGGAAGGAAACTGGGTCATCACCACCTTGATGATCTTGCTAAAATCGGAAGAGGAGACTAAGGTTAAAGTATCCGTGGATGTTTTTTGCCCTCCGATTCCTCCTGCCTCGGAGGTGCTGTGGGAGACGCTCCTGCTATAGCCTTCAGGGCCATTCCACTCGAAGGATATGCTCCATTGGTTGCACTGCTCATAAACACGAGGAAGGCCCAGGTCCACCTGAGTGCCTAGGGAGATGGGTACCATCACCCAGGGTAAAGTTGCTAATACAGCTAAAGCTATAATCGCCCTAATAGTTATCCCTCCGTAACGATGAAAAGGCGATTAACCCGCGTATAAATAGATTCTGGCAGCCTTAAAAAAGTTTTAAATTATAACTTAAGGTAGATTTATGTAGCTCTTTGACTTCAGCCATCGGCCATCTAGCCTATATCGATTAATCATGTCTTGGAAGATCGGCTCCGCCATTCCAAGCTTCTCATGAGCCGCCGTCAGGTCTCCAGAGGAGATATCAGTATTGGATCCTTCTACTGCTGCCGAGATCTTCTGAACATCCGAGGTGAAGTTGTTATCGAACTTAACTACAAGAGGCCAATAGGTCGAGTATTTGGAAGTAAAATTTTCTAGCGATGAGTGGAGCGCTCCATAATCGCTTACAGATTGCTCTTTTAAGCCCTTGCCAGTGTCCTGAAGCGTTGTATCGTAGGGCTTCTTTAACCCGTAGAAATCCCCAGTAAAGGCCTGCTTGGTCAGGATGATGCTGACATAGCCTCCAACCAGGGCTGTTATCACAACTGTAGCCAAAACAGCGTTGATTAGTCCCTTCTTCTTGTGCTTAACCCTCTCGCAGGTGTCTATCCCCATGAGCTTATACAGGCCGCAGATGCCAGTGACTGCCTGGACTGTGAGAACCACGGCTAACAGGTACGCTAGGATCTGCCACTCCATGCCGACCCAGAAGAAGCCTATAAGAAGACAGATCTCCGCCACGATGATTCTTAGAACCCTATCGACGGTTCCGAGGTTCTTCATGGCTAAGCTGGATGAGCTTGGGGTCTTATCTATCTATTGCACAATACGTGTCTAAATTATTTAAGAAGAATGGGACATTGTATCCTTTGGATCTATCTGAACATAAAGGTCTAAACATGAAAACATATCCCAAGCATCCCAAGATCCTATCCGAAGGCACTCTAAGAGTCGAGAAGATAGCAAGCCTGAAGGGAAATACCCTGGGAAAAGTAGAGAACTTCATCCTGGACGTTACCGCGGGCAGGGTAGCCCTAGCCCTTCTGTCTTTAAAGGGAGAAGATAGGCAAAAATTTCTTTCCGGCCCCCTGGGAGGCCATGGAACTGGACACCTTCACATGCCTTCGTTCTCAATGTCGATAGCATTCAAGCTTAAGGGCGCTCCAAGCTTCAACAAAGGTGATCTCTCAGGCTGGTGGGACCGATTTCTTTTGCCTGTGATAATTTTCTATGGTATGGCGGCCATATCCAACGGCATCGCCAATATCCTTGTAGGTAATATCGGGATACCTTTTTAACATTTCATCAACTATAGCTAGCGCTTCTAGGTTCTTGTACAGAGGCTGTCTGGTTTTCTTCTTTTTCCTCGAGGAAAAAGATCCCGATATCCTAGGAAGCTCTGCCCCACTCGTCACTAATAGTTCCCTGACCTCTGGGGGCATATGTTCCAGAACCAATGATGATAGAAAGGCTGAAGGTTCCTAGCCTACCATGGCCCCCCAGATCCTTAGCGCCCTATAGGCCTCAGGTTCCAGAGCTATTCGTGGGCTTCGAGTCATGATTATTTTTTATACTCGGAGATTTAAGGACCTTTCGCCCCAGAGGACCCTTTTTTCCACACTCTCCTAGAACCTGGATATCTATCTTCCGGAATTATAAATAGCTTTCAGGCCTATTATGTATTATGAAAAGCCCAAAAGAGGGCCAAGAAGAAAGAGAGAATATCGCGAGAAAAAAGAGAGATATTGGAGGAAAAGAAGATGGAAAAATTGGATCCA
>Ga0181520_10005842_pt1 | contig 19262 bp, 13 predicted proteins | sample PEATcosm2014_Bin_29_FD_132451 | JGI IMG/M metagenome (GOLD analysis project Ga0181520, IMG submission 132451) | Peatland microbial communities from MTU Mesocosm Facility, Houghton, MI, USA - PEATcosm2014_Bin02_30_metaG | ecosystem: Environmental > Terrestrial > Soil > Wetlands > Peat | place...
CATCGTCCAGCACTACGCGCGACGTACCGGGATACGCGAACGATACGTGGTCAAGCAGGATGCCGCGGTGCAGCGCGGTTGGAACCGGCCGGTCACCCGCGGCGGCGACGCCGGCCGCGTAGTCCTCGAGCCATGCCAGGCGCCGCGAGCCGTCCATCCAGAACCCGCGCAAGAATCCGATTTCGCCGACCGTGGCGCCGATGTACGCCGACAGCCGAGCACCGGCAGCCAGCAACAGCAGCACCTGACTGGCCGGCGCGCGGAGTCCGGACGACACTAACACTACCGCGCCGACATACGCCAAGCCGAAGATCGCCCACGCCAACGCGTGCCAAAACGCCGAGCCCCATCTGGCAGCCGACACCGGTCCGTACCAGCGCTCCCACGCCGCCCGGCGCTCTTCGATCAGGCGCGCGCCAATGCCGGTGACCCGCACTTCTTTCCCGGGTGGCGCGGTTGTAGCGATAGTGAACAGGTGGCGCGCCAGCCGGCCGGCCTGTGCGCCGCGCTCCTGCGCCGATCGCTCGACCTCGGGCCGCCAGGTCGACGTCAACACGGTCGGGACCGCGAACACCGCAAGCAGGATGAGCGCCGGGTGGATCGACATCAGCAGGGCCATGGTCACACCCAGCCGCAGGATCCAACCGAGCGTGGAAAACACCGCCACGTACATGTGGTCGAGGACGAACACCTGATTGCGGAGCATGGACAGCCGGTCGAGATACTCCGGTCGTTCCTGATGCGCGATCGTCGCGACCGATGCCTGCAGTTGCGCGACGTGGGATTCGAGCGCGATCGTCACCTTATCGCGGAAGCGGCGCTGCACGCGGGTGCTGAGGGTGCGCAGAAACCAGGTCGCGGCAGTCGAAACGGCGAGACCGATCGCCGCGCCTTCCACCATGCCGGGTCTGTGTGCGAGCACACCCTTCCCGAGCAGCATCAGCCACAACGCGAGGAGCGCATCGGGCAGCGCGGCGAGCTGCGACAGTCCGAACGATGCGACCATCAAGCGCGGCTCATGACGGAACCCCAGCTTGCACAACCGCCACATTGACGACAGCGCTGGCGGCAACGGCTCGATTGCGTGATCGCGCTCAGGAGAGGACGTCATACGTTGTACCCTCCTCGTCATCCGGGACGTTGAAACGCTGCGCCTGCAGATCGAACATCGTTCGATACCGGCCGCCGAGCGCCATCAATTCGTCGTGCGTGCCGTGCTCGATTACGCGGCCATGTTGAAGCACGCAGATGCGGTCGGCGTGACGGACGGTGGAGAAGCGATGCGAAATCAGAATGGTGGTGCAATGGCGCGTCGCCGCGAGCAGTCGATCGAAGATCTCCGCTTCCCCACGCACGTCGAGCTGCGCGGTGGGCTCGTCGAGCAGTACCACACCGGCGCCTAGCCTGACGGCTGCCAGCGCCCGGGCAAGCGCGATGCGCTGCCATTGGCCGCCCGATAGATCGGTGCCATCGGTGTAACCGCGCGCGAGCACCGTATCCAATGAGGCCAGGTTCGCCGCTCCCGCCGATTCGAGCGCGGCCAGAATGACGCTGTCCGGCGCGCCCGCCGGCGCCACATTGTCGCGCAGCGGCAGCTCCAGGCGGATGAAGTCCTGAAACACGGCCGCGACGCGGGACCGCCACGACGCGAGATCGAACTCGCGAATGTCTGCACCGTCGATCTCGATCGTGCCCTCCTGCGGATCGTACAATCGGCACAGCAGCTTGGCGATGGTCGTCTTGCCGGCACCGTTCTGCCCAACGATGGCGAGCGACGAGCCGGCCGGGATCGTGAGGTCCAAGTGGTCGAGGACGAGGGCCGCGTCGTCGCCAGGGGCCGGCGCGCCGGCGGGGTACGCGAACGTGACGTCGCGCAGGCGAATCTCGCGCGCGGGTGCGGCGTCCGCGCGGCGATCGCCGGAGTGCAACGCGCCGGCCGGGCGCATCGCGGGTTCCAGGCGCAGCACTGCGGCGACGGGGGCAGCCGCTCCATCAAGGGCCCAACTGAAGCCGCCGAAGGCGAGCAGCGACACGCCGATGGCACACTGCACATAGACCACGGCTTGCCCCAGACTGATGCGGCCAGCAGCGGCCGCAAACGCCAGCAGCCAGAACACCGCGACGTTCGCGGAGACGACCAGCAGCATGCTCCAGATCACTGGGCGCTCGCGTAGACGTGTGGCGGCGTACTGAAGCTCGTGCAAGCGAGTCCGCCGGGCGATGAATCGGTCGATGGTCCAGCCGGCCAAGCCGAACAGGCGCAGTTCCTTACTCGCGGGCGGGTCCACCGCCAGCCGGTAAGCATAGTCGGAATCGCGCTGCGCGCCGCGCACCTCCTCGGTGTTGCGGTCCCACCAGATCGCGCTTTCGCGCAGCAACCAGTGCGTCGCCAGCCATGCCCCCACGAGCAAAACCGGTGCCCACCAGGCGTACCGTGCGAGGATGAGGGCGGACGCAACGCCGCCGATCATTTCGACCATGCCGCTTGCGATGAAATCCATCGAGATCGCCAGCGGCGGCCCGGTCATGCCGAGGTCGAAGTCGCGCGCGACGGTGAGGTCGTTGGTCAGCGCGGGGTCCTCCAGGTGGCCCATTCCAGGCGGCCGCACGCAGGCCTCGGTGAGCCGGTCGTACAGCCAGGCGGCAGTGCGGTCGCCCAGGTTGGCGCTGACGGCCTGATGAATCGGGCTGAGCACCTGAAGCAGGACGAAGATGGCGCCCGTAACCGCAAGCGGACCGGCCAGGGAACCGCCGCGCTGCACGGCGCCGACCAGCACGCCCATGGCGATCGCGAACGCCGCCGGTAGAATCCCACGGAGCAGAAGGGCCGTCCACCAGGCAGCGGCCAGACCTAGGTCCGCCTTCGGCAAAACGCCGAAGAACTTCCACTCCTTGCGCTCGGTTAGCCGTGCGAGCATCACAGTATTCTGTCACAAGTGACCGCCCCCAGAAGCATAGAGCGATCCACTTGCGATTATGACGTCCGGCCGGGTCGACCCAGCGACTTGTTGTCACACTCCGAGCATCGCGTACGGTGCCAGTGGGAAACCGCGCCTCGGATTGCTCGACACCCAGGACCTATCCCCTATTGCGCGCAATCCAGCCCGCGCAAGCCAAGAAAAGCGCCGCCTCCGTAGTTGATCCAAACAACAGGAACGGGGGTCAGTACCAAGTTGACAGCTCCGTTTTCCGCCGAGCTCAGGCCAGGTCGTACCGATCCAGGTTCATCACCTTGTTCCACGCAGCCACGAAGTCCTTCACAAAGGTCCCCTTCGAGTCGTCACATGCATAGACCTCCGCGATTGCCCGGAGCTGGGAGTTCGAACCGAAAACAAGATCGACGCGGGTGCCGGTCCACTTCATTTTGCCCGTCGCGCGATCGCGCCCCTCAAATACACCTTCGGTAGAGGAGGCCTCCCACGTCGTACCCATGTCGAGCAGGTTGACGAAGAAATCATTCGTCAGCGTCTCGGGCCGGTTGGTAAAAACGCCGTGTTTGGACTGCCCGAAGTTAGCATTCAGGGCGCGCATGCCGCCGACGAAAACCGTCATCTCGGGGGCCGTCAGCGTGAGCAACTGCGACCGATCCACCAGCAGTTCCTCCGCCGGTGTCTGGTCTCCCTTCCTTTGGTAGTTGCGGAACCCGTCCGCGGCCGGCTCCAGCACGGCGAAGGAGTGCACATCGGTCTGCTTCTGCGACGCGTCCATGCGCCCCGGCGAGAAAGGAACCTTCACGTCGTGCCCAGCCTTTTTCGCGGCTGCCTCGACGGCCGCGCAGCCGCCCAGAACGATCAGGTCCGCCAGCGAGACCTTCTTCCCGCCGGACTGCGCGCCGTTGAACTCCTTCTGAATCGCTGCCAGCTTCTTAAGGATTTTCGCCAACTCGGCTGGTTGATTCACTTCCCAATCCTTTTGTGGCGCGAGGCGAATGCGTGCCCCGTTCGCCCCGCCGCGCTTGTCGGAGCCGCGGAACGTTGCCGCCGACGCCCAGGCAGTGGTGACCAGTTGGGAGATCGACAGCCCGGATGCGAGGATCGTGGCTTTCAGGGCAGCCATGTCCTGCTTCCCGATCAATTTGTGATCCACCGCGGGAATCGGGTCTTGCCATAGCTGGGGCTCGGCAGGAACCAGCGGGCCGAGGTAGCGCGAGAGAGGTCCCATGTCGCGGTGCGTCAGCTTGAACCAGGCCTTGGCGAACGCGTTTGCGAACTCCTGCGGATTCTCGAGGAAGCGCCTCGCGATCGGCTCATAGATCGGGTCCATCCTCAGCGAGAGGTCCGTGGTGAGCATGAATGGGGCGTGCCGCTTCGACGGATCGTGGGCATCGGGAACGGTGCCCGCTCCAGCCCCGCCCTTGGGAGCCCACTGGTTCGCGCCCGCGGGGCTCTTCGTGAGCTCCCACTCAAAACCGAACAGGTTCTCCAGGTAGTTGTTGCTCCACTTCGTCGGGGTGGTGGTCCAGGCGCCCTCCAACCCGCTGCTGATCGTATCAACGCCTTTGCCGCTGCCAAACGTGTTTTTCCAGCCGAGGCCTTGCTCTTCGATGCCGGCGCCCTCGGGTTCGGGACCGACATACTTGCTCGGGTCCGCGGCACCGTGGGTTTTCCCGAATGTGTGCCCGCCGGCAATGAGCGCAACGGTCTCCTCGTCATTCATCGCCATGCGGGCGAACGTCTCCCGGATATCGCGTGCCGCGGCGACTGGATCCGGCTTTCCATTGGGCCCTTCCGGATTCACGTAAATCAGGCCCATCTGAACGGCGCCGAGAGGATTGTCAAGCTGACGGTCTCCCGTGTAGCGCTCGTCCCCTAGCCACTTGCCCTCACGCCCCCAGTAAGTGTCGTCCGGCTCCCAGATGTCCTCGCGCCCGCCGCCAAAACCGAAGGTCTTGAATCCCATCGACTCCAAGGCGACGTTGCCGGCCAGAATCAGGAGGTCGGCCCAGGAGAGTTTCCGGCCGTACTTCTGCTTGATCGGCCAGAGCAACCGGCGCGCCTTATCGAGGCTTACATTGTCCGGCCAGCTATTGAGGGGCGCAAATCGCTGTGCTCCCGAACCCGCGCCGCCGCGACCATCGGCGATACGGTACGTGCCGGCGCTATGCCACGCCATGCGAATAAAGAGCCCCCCGTAGTGGCCATAATCGGCGGGCCACCAGTCCTGCGATGTCGTCATCAAGGCATGGAGGTCCTTGGTCACGGCATGCAGGTCGAGGCTCTTGAACTCTCGCGCGTAATTGAACTCCTTGTCCATCGGGTCCGACAGAGGGGAGTGCTGGTGCAGGATCTTCAGGTTTAGCTGTTTTGGCCACCAGGTCGCATTCGTCGGGGCCCCAGCTTGAGTGGGTCTGAACGGACACTTCGCTTCGGTTGACATGTGTAGATCCTCCTTCGAATTAAAAACAGCAACTGCGGCGAACTACGAACCTATCCTAGCGCGTTCCCTTCGCGCAATCGCCATCGGGTCCATGAAGTGTTTAGATGATCTGCCAGTAGAAAACTGGCGGATGCCGTATTGAGTATCCTCATCTAGTGGCCGCCCTGTTCCTGTTCCCAGATCCTCAGGCCCAGACGTTGCGCTCGCCAGGTCTTGACACGACCAGGGCCGTGGGCGACAGATTGGTGCGGAAACATGAGGCGCGATGTCCCAATTGTGGGCCCGGGAGTCGAATCCTGCGGCTCTGCATCGGCACCTCCTAGCGAAGAATGCCGATCTTCTTAGCACAACGCCGTGTAGCAACGTCTTCAACCGCTGTAAAGCCATGCCGTCGACCACCGGGTTTTCAGCCAATCGCAGGGTCGAACAGGACGCCTCCAGCATCCAGAGTGGTATTTCTAATGATTTTGCACGCTGAACCCGATCCAGTGCGCACCGTGCGACGGACCGGGTTCCTCGGACGATTATGCGATGCCCATACCGCCCCCCCAAACCACGGATGCCAGGGATACTGAACATCGCGCGGTTCAGCATTATGGGTTTTGTATTGACGAGTAGCATCACGAATTTCGGACGCAGCTCACTGGACAAGGACACGCCGAAACCACAGGCTGAGTATCGATGAGTCAATGACAGAGCAGATACAGCACGTTTACACGGGCTGGACAGAGACGCTATCGCGGGCGAAAGTACAACTCTGAGCATACGTTCCGCAATTGACCGAACCGGAACGGTCTGAAGCAACGTAATAGAAGCAGGGGGCCTTGGGATGGTCAGACTGCCTGCCAGTCCTACTCATGCTCCACGGACATATTGAATCTTGTGCTGACTGAAGATGATCTGCTGATTTGGTACCGGAGGTTGAGGCTTCCCGAATGCGCGCGTACGCTTATAGATTCGATCCGCTCATCTGAGCCGGTGCGGCGGGTTGGTGGTGGGTCCTCGAACGTTGTTGGACGCTATCCGAGTCGGAAAATGGGCCGAGTGATCCAGTTCGAAAGCCACCGAGTGGAACTGCCCTTTGTCCTCGAATTTGAGCATGATGCCAGCGTTATCGAATACTACGATCAACCTTGTCGTGCCGACGCCGCAATTCGCTGGATCGTCTCCCGGAACATTCTCTCAATATCTGCCGCGGCAAACACCGGAAATCCCAGTTGCTCAGCGAGAGCCTCCAATTCGGGACGCCACGTCGGCGGGACTGCGAACTGCTGAGGAAAATCATGGGTAGCGCGCTCCTGAAAAACCCGCCGGGCTGATGCAAGAGCTGCTGCGTAGTCAAGCTGGCCGAGGGTTTCTATCAGGAGGATGTCCAGCACATCTCGGGCGCGGGTTGAGGACGTATTCGGCGCCGTGCATGCGTGAAGCTTCTGACCGACCTGTTCGCTCAGGCTGATGCACCTTACGGGCGAAGTGACCTTGACGCCCATTTCATGTAGCCCGGCAATTGCGGGCTCCACGAGATCAACAGTTGTTTTGGTAGTCGGTCCCAGATCCACTTCGACGGTCTGCCACGCACGAGTCCGGTGTTGAATCGCGACCTCAACTCTCACCGTGTCAGCGAGGTCCATCTCATGGACCTGCCCCTTGAGCCTGAAGGAAAACTGGTCGAAACCCAACCTCAAGGCCTGCTCAAAAGATCGGATCCGAGTTCTGCGGTCGCCATCCAACACAAGGTCGAGATCCTTGGTCGCGCGGGCGCGCTGAGCAAAACGCAGTTCCATCGCCACGCCGCCCTTAAGATAGTACCCCGCGAGTAGGCCTTCAGTCGTCGCCCGTTCGAGCACGCCGCAGATAGCCAGGAATGACACCCACCTCCGTAATCGCTCTTGATCCAGGCCCTGATCGCGCGCGACGCGGGCAAGGGTTTTCTCCAGCCGCTCGGAAGGTTGCTGTCGCTGTGTCATCGATTTCCGCTGTCCTGCTGTTGGACATCCGTCTCAAGGCTGCGGACATAGCCGTTGACGCGGCGGGTCAACCGTTGCGCTTCGCTGCTGTTGATGTAACCTTCACGGCGGGCGTCCGATATCGCTTGACGTACGACGCCGACTTGACCTGTGGAGGTCAACACATCCTGTACGGTTCGACCGACCGTCGTAAGGGGCAGCCCCTCGTGGAGCGTCACTTCGTCGGCCTGGAGATCTGCATGATGTACCTCAACCCATTTCGGGCGCACCCTACGGAGCCGGGCATTCCGGGGAACCGTGATGTGTACGGAAGCAGGGCTTGCGTCGGAAATCCCATATGCCGCCAGGGCAGTGGCGTGCGAAAGCGCAGCATTTTGTGGACCGTCATCAGCCTTGGCCCAGAGCACGGCCTCCCGATATTGAGAGAATCGACTCGAAGGAAAGTGCGGGATTCGGTAGACTCCGCGAGCGGCCCGCTCCAGTCGCCCGCGCTGCGTGAGGCGCGCGAGGACTGAATCCGCAATCCCTGCGTCTCTCGCCTGCTTTGCAGTCAGGAGGCCGTCATGTTCTTCGGCCAGCGCAACCAATTCATCGAATCGAGTCCTCGGCACAATCTCGATTGTCCCACTCGACGCGAGCGCATGTCAATATCATTCCATAATGGAACTATATTGACAAGACGGCCAAACCGAGCTATTTCGACGATAACCGCTGCGGAGCTTTTTTACCTTGATTACCTCATTAAGGCGGCTCTTGGAGAGCCACCATTGAAAACAGAAGACTTCCTTGACCAGAAAACAGCGCCTTGAACGCCTAAGTCCTCTATTTACAATCGAAATCCGTTTTCCCAAGCTGGTCACGTGGGTTAGAGTCCCGTCTCCGGCTCCATGTTTTCAACAAGATACGTTCATTTTTGGCCCTCGAAATCAAGGTAGCTGACGGAAAGCACCGTAGCATCTGGCAAAAGTGCCAGCTATGCAAGAGCCGTCACCAAGCTTCGTTTGTCATTCTGTCTGGCTCAGGCCAGTCGCATGCTTCCGGGGACCTATCTGGCCAACGCGCTCATCCCTTTGTACGAGTCGCCGACTATGCGGGACCAACGGCAAAGGACCACTGCTAACAGTCCTCCGCGCTAGTCTTCCAGGGTGATGACTACCTTTCCGCGAGCGTACCCTTCTTCCATGTACCGAAATGCGTCGCGCACCTCACTTAGCCGGTAACACCTGTCGATGACGGGTGTCACCTTGCCGGTCGCCATCAAGTCGCCCATGGTGCTCAGATCCTGATCATTTACTCTCGCCATGAAAACCGGCAGCTTCTGGCTCACGAACACGGATTGCACTAGCGCGCCGATCAAACCGGCCAAAAGTCGCGACAACGGAACGTCGGGCGGCGCTCCGACGCCGACGAAGATCCCTTTGAAATTCAAAACGCGCCTCCATTCCGAAAAGGAGTGGTTCCCAACGCAATCGAGAACGATGTCGTAACGCTGACCGGCCTTGGCGCAATCCTGTTGGGTGTAATCGATGACCTGGTCCGCGCCGATGGATCGGACCAGCTCCACATTCCGCGTGCTGCACACGCCGGTGACATTCGCGCCGAATGACTTGGTAATTTGCACCGCGAACGTGCCTACGCCTCCCGCGGCGCCGTTCACGAGAACCTTCTGCCCGGCCTCGATTCGCGCCTTGTCGCGAAGACCCTGCAATGCGGTCAGCGCGGCCACGGGCGCGGAGGCGGCTTGATCGAATGTCACATTGTCCGGTTTGGCGACGAGTGCGGACTTCATGCCGGTGGATTTGGCGCAAGCCTGGAAACCAAGCCATGAAAGCCATTGTCTATCAGCGCTTCGGTTCACCCGATATTCTCGAATGTCAAGAAGTCGAGAAGCCCGTTCCTGGGCACGATGAAGTCCTGATCAAGGTCCGCGCGGCTTCCATCAATCCGCTGGACTGGAAACTGATGAAGGGCGGACCATTCATCATGCGACTGCTGGTCGGGCTGGGCAAGCCGAAGCTCAAACGGCCCGGCGTGGATGTGGCCGGCGAGGTGGAAGCGGTGGGCAAGAATGTAACGCAGTTCAAACCGGGCGTCGCGCGCCTCTGCGTGCATTGCCCGAATCACGCTGCCGGCCCGAGGCGGTCTTTCTACGAGATGGAAGTCGCCGACAATCCGCCCAGTGAGTCGGATAACGCGTACACCTGCCTGATCGAGAGCGGAAATCCGTTGACGGGGTGATCACCAGACGTGAGGTACCAACCGGTAACGCACCTTCTGGAGATATTCCTTGTAGCCCTCCAGATCGCGTGCCAACAGCTTCTCCTCGCCAAAGATGCGCACAACGATCAGCCCGACGATGGCGAGGCCTAAGACAAGGCCGGAAATGGAGCCGAGCAGCACCGCGCCACCAATGAATACTAGACTTGCCCCAAGATACATGGGGTGGCGAACAAAGCCGTAGACGCCCGTGTCAATGACATGCTGGCCACGCTCGGTCTGAATACGCACCAACTGCGACGCAAAGGTGTTATCGGTGAACGCGCGGAAGAAGGGAAGACTACCCCCGAGGAGCAGGATGCCTCCGCATACTTCGCACCACAGCGGCAGGCGGGCTGTCCAACCGAAACGCGCATCCAACCGCGGCACAACGAGGTAGGCGAAAAAGCACGCTTTTAACCCGATGAGGATAGCCAAATCGGAGCGCGATTCACCGCCGCTGCCGGGCATGCGGAACCGCTCGGTGTACAGCGCAGCGTCCCTGGAGCGAAGCCACAAGAGAATGACCGCAGCGAAGGATACCCACCAGACACCGAAGATCCAACCCTCCACCCAGCGCCAATCGCCCGACAGCCATGGCAGCAACCCTAGAAAGACAACGAGGGCGCCCACCAACTGGAGCCCGATGATGATCGGCGTGGGGCGCATCGGGAGCTGAAAACATCATACTGCCGAGACGTGCTTGCCTTCCACTGTCGGAGCGGATTGCCGCGCGGGTTTGACAGGACGGCAAGACTCCTTCGGGCGGATCACGCCATCCGGAAACTCTCCACCGGGCGTAACGGTCACGAAAAGCGTACATGCGAGTGTGCGCTGGCCGACGTGGGCTAGAGAATCGCATCTGGGAGATTAGGACCGGGCCCGCTCTAGCGGCAGCGCCGGACGCTCACCGACTTCTCGGTACCGATCCGGCCGAGGGCGTGTCCGCGATAAGGCGAGTATGCGGCCGTGTGGATTGCCCCAAGGGCTCCCGAGTGACCATCCTTCCCGACGCACGGCCGGACGGGCTGGCACGGATGAGTAGATCAGATAGGCGCGCACGATCGCAGCCCTATTCTACGCAACGATCATTCATTATGATCAAGGAGATATAGGACCGTTGACCGAACGAAGGAGGCCCGACGCCATGGGGAACTTGAGGGTGAGCGGAATTCACTTTTTGCTGAGTTATTCGTGCACGAGGCGCAGGGCACTTTCACCTGCGAGCAACTGCGCCAAGTGTTCGCGGAGTTCCAGCGCATGGGGACGGTCGAGGCCGTGTACTTCGAGGGCGGAGAGGCCTTCCTGTACTATCCACTGTTGCTGGAAGGGCTCCGGTTGGCTGCCGCTAGGTTTGCGGGCCGGCATCGTGACAAATGCCTGCTGGGCCACATCAGTCGAAGACGCCGAGATCTGGCTCCAGCCCATCAGGGATATCGGGATAGCGGACCTCAGCGTGAGCGATGACGCGTTTCATCAGAGCACAGGGGAAGGCAGTCCCGCTAGGCTGGCCCTCGCCGCTGCAGTGAATCTGGGAATCCCCTGCGACACGATCTGTATTCTGTCGCCAGCCACTGTGCCCTGCCAAACAGAATCGCCGGGCAAGGGCCAACCCGTCATTGGAGGCGGCGTTCTGTTCAAAGGACGGGCGGCGGAGAAACTCACCGTCGGACTCCCGCGGCGGCGCCGCGAGGAACTGACCACCTGCCTTTCAGAGGCGAAAACCTGATGTGTAATGTACTTGTAATAATGCTGCACTTGCCGTGCGCGATTCTGGCATAGGAGTTCCCGCCAGCGGACAGTAACGCGCTCTCGGCTGGCGCCAGTGCAGGCCGGCTCGGATCATCATTCGGACCTGCGCCTGGCTAGCTCCATCAAGGTCTCGTGGGTGCCGAGCGTTTCGGGGCCGTTATCAGGGCCGTCGGGACGCAACTGAGAGTATTTGCCGTCCTCGCTGAGCGCCCACGCCTGACGGCCGTCCCGCAAACAAATATCCAGGATCTCCCAGAGCCTTTCCTTCGCCTCCTTGGCAAGGATTGGCGTAACGACCTCAACCCGTTTGGAAAGGTTGCGATACATCCAATCGGCCGATCCGATGAAGAACTCGCCCTGAACCGGATCTTCGAGCGCGGCCGCGAAATGGAAAATGCGGGAATGCTCCAAGAAGCGCCCAATGATCGAGCGGACCCGTATGCCATCCGTGCGTCCGGGGACTCCGGGCCGCAGGCAGCAGAACCCGCGGACGATCAGATCCACCGGCACGCCGGCGGCCGAGGCCTCGCACAGGACCTCGATCAGTTCGGGATCTTCCAGTTGGTTCATCTTGGCGACGATGCGCGCCGGAAGTCCGGCTCGCTGGTTGGCGATCTCCCGCTGGATCAGATCGAGCAGACGGCGCCGCATGGTTACCGGCGCGACCAACAGTGTTGAACAGACGGGAGCCTGGGAATGTCCCGTCAAATGGTGAAACAGGTTGACGACATCCCGCGTGATCGCGGGGTCGCACGTGAAGAGTCCGACGTCGGCGTAGAGGCGGGCTGTGCGCACGTGATAGTTCCCGGTCCCGATGTGCACGTAGGTCCGCAGCCCAAACGCTTCCTTGCGAACCACCAGCGCCAGTTTCGCGTGGGTCTTCAAACCCGGCAGACCGAAGGTCACGTGCGCGCCCGCGCGTTCCAGCTCCGCGGCCCAGTGCAGGTTCCTTTCCTCGTCGAAGCGCGCCTTGATCTCAATCACGCAGGCCACCTGCTTACCTGACTCGGCGGCCTTGACCAGCGATTTCACAAAAGGAGTGTCGTCGCCGATGCGGTATGCGGTCATCTTGACAGCGACCGTTTCCGGATCGCCCGCCGCGGTGGCGATGAAATGCTCGACGCTCGCCTCGAAGCTCTCGTAGGGATGGTGCACCAGAACATCGGCGGCCCGTATGGCAGCGAAAACGTCGGGACTGCTTTCGATGGCCGCGGGCGTCAACGGCGTCCAGGCCGGGTCGCGCAGTGCCGCGATGGGCAGCCCCGCTATCTGGAACAGCGACGTGTAGTCGAGCTCGTCGGGCAGGTCGTACACGTCCGAAGGGGAAAGCTCGAACCTGCGACACAGCATCTCGCGGATGGAAGGATCGGCGCCTCGAGCAAACTCGAGCCTAACCACCGGTTCATAACGTCGCTGCCGGATTTGCTCGCGGACCGCGCCGGCTTCATCCGCGTCGTCGTCCTCGATTTCCACCTCGGCGTCACGCGTCAAACGGAACAGCGTAGTGCCGCACAGCCTCATTCCGCCGTACAGCTTGGCGGCGTTGCCGCGAATCACTTCGTAGAGCGGGACGAAGAGCTTTTGCCCGGCCCGCACATCCGTCTCCAGCGAAATCCATTGCTTGAGGGCGGACGGCACCTTGACGCGGGCATAGGATCCGATTTCCTTCTGCGGATCCTGCAGGAGAAAAGCCAGCGAAGTCGACAGATTCGCAAGGAAAGGAAACGCATGCGCCGGATCGAAAACCAGAGGAGTTAGCGCCGGCGAGATCTCGAAATCGAAGTAACGGCCGGCCTCATCCTGCTGAGCGGGCGTCAGGTCGTCCCATTTTCGGAGGTGGATTCCGCACTTCGCCATTTCCGGTACAAGATAATCGCGGAAACACTCGGCCTGGCGGTGGAGACTCTGCACCAGCCGGTCGCGGACCTCCGCCAGCAGCTTGACTCGCTGCGGGGTCGACGCGCTGCGCAGGACGGAGACCCGCTTCATGAAGAATTCGTCGAGGTTGGAGGTGAAGATGGCCAGAAACTTCGCCCGTTCGAGCAATGAAGTCCGTTCGTCCAGAGCCTCTGCGAGCACGCGGTCGTTGAAGTCCAACCATCCCAAATCGCGATCCAGCCAAACGTCGGAGAGCGGCTGGGGAAGCTCGCGGTTCAGAACTCCGTGGTCACCGACGGACACCAAAGCGGGCGCAGCGCTCATCGTCAATCCCCTGGCGCGATCAGACGGCGCCGGCAAACGCTCGGGAACTCTCCAGCGTCGGGCACGGGGCCACGTTCCAGATTTCCCTGGCGTATTGCGCGATGGTTCGATCGCTCGAGAACTTTCCGGAGCTTCCCACATTGAGGATGGCGGCTCGGGACCATGCCTCCGGGTTGCGGTAGAACTGGCCCAACCGCGCGTGGGCTTCACTGTAGGAGCGCAGGTCGGCCAGGTGAAGGTAGAAGTCGCCCTTAGTGAGAAGCACATCCAGGATCGGGGCGAAGACGCCGGGCTCGCCGGGACTGAAGTGGCCGGAGGCAATCAGGTCGAGCGCCGCCCGCGTCTCCGGTTCGTTTTCGTAGTGCCAGTAAGGACTGTACCAACCGCGCGTTTCGTCCACCTGGTCGGCGGTCAGCCCGAAGAGGAACATGTTCTCCTCGCCGGCTTCCTCGGCTATTTCGACGGTGGCCCCATCGCGCGTACCGATGGTAAGCGCGCCGTTCATCATGAACTTCATGTTGCTGGTTCCGCTGGCTTCGTAGCCGGCGGTCGAGATCTGCTCGGAAACGTCGCTGGCAGGTATCAGGCGCTCGGCCACCGACACGCTGTAGTCGGGCAGGAAAACCACCTTGAGTCTGCCCGCGGTGACGGGATCGCTATCCACCGCCGCGGCGATATTGTTGATGAACTTGATGATGAGCTTGGCCAGTTGATATGCCGGCGCGGCTTTGCCCGCGAAGAAGAACGTGCGCGGAGGCGGTTCGAGACGGGGATTCTCGCGCAGGCGATTGTAGAGGATTATGATGTGCAGCGTGTTCAGTAACTGGCGCTTGTACTCGTGGATGCGTTTGATCTGGCTGTCGAAAATGCTCTCCGGGTCGACGGTCTGGCCGGTAGCCGTTTTCAGCCAGTCGATAAAGCGCACCTTCGCGCGGCGCTTGCCTTCGCGGAAGGCATGCCGGAATTCGGGGTCGTCCGCCAGCGGCTTCAGCTTGGCGATCTGGCTCAGGTCGGCGATCCAGCCATCGCCAATCGCTTCAGTGATCACGCCGGCGAGCGAGGGGTTCGCCACCAGCAGCCAGCGCCGCGGCGTCACGCCGTTGGTCTTGTTGTTGAAGCGCTCGGGGAACATCTCGGCGAAGTCGGGCACCACATGCGATTTCAGCAGCTCGGTATGAATCGCCGCGACGCCATTGGTGCTGTGCGAGCCGACAATCGCGAGATTCGCCATGCGCACGTGCTTGGTGGCTCCCTCCTCGATGATGCTCATGCGCGCGACGCGGCCCTGGTCGCCCGCATATAGCCCGCGCACCCGATCCAGGAACCGGCGGTTGATCTCATAAATGATTTCGAGATGGCGGGGAAGAATGTCTTCAAACCACGACACGGGCCAGCGTTCGAGAGCTTCGGGAAGCAGCGTGTGGTTGGTATAGGCAAACGTGCGCTCGGTGATCCACCAGGCCTGGTCCCAGCCCAGCCTCGCATCGTCCAGCAAGATTCGCATCAATTCCGCAATCGACACCGCCGGATGCGTGTCGTTCAATTGAACGGCGACCTTTTCGGGAAGCAGATTCCAATCGGTGTTGATGGCGCGGAAACGGCGGACCAGGTCGTGCATGGAGCAAGCGCACAGAAAGTACTCTTGCAGGAATCTCAATTCCTGACCCAGCGAGGTCGAGTCGTCCGGATAAAGCACCCTGGTGATCGACTCAGCCGCCAGCGTCTCGGTGACGGCGCCGACGAAATCGCCGTGGCTAAACTGGTGGAAGTGGAAGGAATCGGGCGCGCCGGCGGCCCACAGCCGAAGCGTGTTGATGGTGCGGCCACCGTAGCCGACCACGGGCCGGTCAAAGGGAAGCCCCAGCAGCGTGGAGGGCTTGCCCGGGACCGGAACCAGCAGCCCTCCGCGAATCTGGAAGGAACAGCTCAGGTGCACTTCGACGATATGATCGAGGCGAACCACTTCCCACGGGTCCGGGCGGCGGAGCCAGTTGTCCGGCCGTTCATTTTGCCATCCGTCGCGAATGGCCTGCCGGAAGATTCCGTACTCGTAGCGCAAGCCATAGCCCATGGCCGGCAAATCCAAGGTAGCCATAGATTCGACGAAGCACGCGGCCAGACGCCCCAGTCCGCCATTCCCAAGGCCGGCGTCCGGCTCCTGGTCGAGGAGTTCATACCAGTCGACGTTCTTCTCGCGGCACGCTTCGCGCATCGCCGGGTCGAGCAACAGGTTGGACACGTTGCTGGCCAGGGAACGGCCGATCAGGAACTCCATCGAGAGATAATAGGCGCGCTTGGGATTCTGCTTGTAGTGCGTCTTTTTCGTCCGCAGCCACCGCAGCGCGAGCACATCCCGCAGCGACCGCGCTACGGCCTCATACCTCTCGCGATGCGTTGCCAGGTCGGGATCAATCGCATAGTCAAAGACAAGGTGCCGGTCATACAACGCATTGGGGTCGCCGTGAAAGCGTACGGGACCGTACTCGACAAGATCTGGATGCATGCAGATGGAACTCCTTCGCTATCCTTCTGATGGTCTGCTGCCGCAACATTATGAGGCAAAAAAATGACAACCTGATGTCGGACCCGCTGGATCGGGGCTGCTGGAGCGGGCGTTCCGCGGTCATTCTCTTGTCATCATCGCCGTATAGAATCACCAAGACGCGCTTTCCACAAGCGCGATTCACGCTCTCAACAGGAGGATCTGCCATGTCGCACAAAGGCGCCGAACACCACGAAAAAGCAGCCGAGCACCACGAGAACGCGGCCGAGCACCATCGCGAAGCCGCCAAACAGCACGAAGCCGGCGAACACGAAAAGGCCGCCCATCATGCCCACTTAGCCCACGGCCATGCCGTGCATGCAGAGGAGCATGCCGACGAAGCGGCCAAGCATCACGTCGAGCAGCACGCATAAGTAACTCGACGGGTTTCGCAGCGCGGCCTGGCATGCTAGACGTTGTGGAAGCCCCGCATGCCGGGCCGGTCGGCCCCGCAAGCGGGACGCCCTTCAATAGCTCACTTTCACCCCGAGCTGCACCTGCCTCGGCGGAAGCTGGTTCTGCACGATGCCGAAACGGATCGTTGACGATCCGTCCGATGAAGTTATAGTTCGGGTGGTTGGCCAGGTAGGTCCGTAGTTCAATACGACTCGACATTGATATCGGCGGAGATGAAAATAGGCTTGAGCAGGTACTCGGATAACTGCTGGACCGATAGCTTCGCGCTTTCTGGGACAGGTTCGCCGAGAACCCAGAAAACGTGTCGGCCTCCTTATCCAGGTCGATTGTAATCGCCAATTGCTGCTCAGGGAAATCAGGGTGAACCGTGACGTATAAGTCGTTGTTGTCTAAGGTCAAGACCAGTTTCTCGCCATGCATTCCAGGAACGCAAATCTCTGCATTCGAAGGGTCTTTGCGACATGCGCACCGCCGTTTGTCCGGCGCGCTCCTTATGATTGTTGAAGTTATTTCAGAAGCCTGGTTCCCGCACATTATGAGTCCCAGATCAAATTACTTTACAGTTATTAAGCCGGAACACTTAGTTCCATTCCTGCCTGAGTTCCGATTGGCGTTGAGACACTACGATCCCGACTCAAACAATTCCTTCGGGGGAACCCGAGCTTTGTGCGGGATGGAAGTCGCCGACCATCCGCCCGGAATGCGGAGCCTTCATCGGCTGCTTCAATCTTGCGGGTAATCGCGCGCGCCAGCCCACGCTCCACTGAACTGCGCCGACCTGCTTTTAGGGCTCCCCAATAGCACCCCCCACCGCAACCACCATGCCTGCCACCAGGAAAGTAATCCCCAGCACCATATGGCGACTTCTATGTGCTATTTGCCTCTCCAGGACCGAGTCCGCAGGATTCGCCGGATCAAAGTATACAGGCACGCGAGCGTGCAGCGGATAACGCTGCAGGTGCCGCGACGACTTCTTTCTGGTCAAGAAGTGACGGTCGCCAAACTCGACCCGCTTGCCGGTATAGCGGCGGCCGCCCACCACGTACTCGTACACCACGTGGCACCAGCTCGCGTCCGGACCTTCGCCGGAGGTCTCAACCTTGACCGCGGACTCGGTGATTGTTCCGGCGGCCTCCTGCCAACCCTCACTTTGCCGCAGTCTGGCACGGAGGTACAGGGCGTATCCGATGGCGCCGGCGCCGGACGCGAAACACAGGATGGCGGTACCAAAGTACTCGACTGACACTTGATTCTCCCGATATAGAGTGTAGTTTCAAGCTTAACTGTGACAGTTGGCCATGGCACGCCTGCCTCGGCGAAGCTTCCTCGCCGGATCGCCGCCTCAGTGGCGGAGTGTCACGGGCTACTCGTAGAATGCCGCGGACGCTGCCGGCCCGAGGCGGCCTTTGTACGAGTCCCCGACGATCCGCTCGGAGAGCCGGATTCCCGATGCTGTGGGCTGCTTTCACCGGGAACCGTTTTGGGCGATTCGGCGGGACTTCGCCGTAGCCATTTGATCGCCGCCGCCATCTTCAACGCGCCCTCTGGCACACGGCGGGATCGACGAACTGGCCTCGCGTCACTCGTCGCGTAGGGAGGTAAGTGGATCCACGCGCGCGGCGTGGCGTGCGCTTGAACACTATCGGCATCGGCCGCCTTCAGCGCGGGCACGAGGTTGGGACGAGTGGCGCGCAGCGCGGGCACCAGACCGAACAGCAGCGTGCTCAGTACGGAGACGATCATGGTAACCAACAGCACCCGGTGGTCTACTTTGACTTCAAAAACGACCGGCAGATCGGCGGGAACGGGCACGTGCCGCCAGAATTCGTTGAACGTATCTGCGACCGCCAGGGCTGCCACTCCGCCAGCCACCGCCACCAGGAGACTTTCCAGCAGCAACTGGCGGACGAGAGCGGCGCGGCTGGCGCCGATGGCCAACCGCACGGCGATCTCCCGCGCGCGAGCCCGGGCCCGGCTCAACAGCAGACCCGCGACATTGGCGCAGGCCACCAGCAGTACCGAGATCCCCAGCAGCACGAGCATGCCGACCATGGCCATCTGCATGGGCCCTTGCGCCATGCGAAATTGGTACTCAGTTTCCACCTGGAGGCGCTGATTCGGGCCGGTCGAGGAATGCAATTGGTCGAGTGCGGCAGGGAGCACCGCGATATCCGCCTGCGCCTGCGCCAGTCCCACACCCGGCTTCAGCCGGCCCTTGATGAAGAGCCAGCCGAACTCGCGGTCATGCAAGTAGTTCTTCTGGCTCATGCGCGGCAACATGGCGAGCGGAACGAATAGCTGCGGACGGAAAACGTTGTCGATACCGGTGAAATGCTCCGGCGCCACGCCGATCACCCGAAACTCGATGCCATTGAGACGGATGCGCGAGCCGACCACCGAGCGCTTCGCCGCGAACTGGCCGACCCAGAAATCGTGCCCCAACACGACCACCGGATCGCGGCCCTCGACCTGGTCCTCGTCCGGGCGGAAACCGCGGCCCACTGTAGGTTCCACGCCTAACACGCGGAAGAAATTGCCCGAGACATACAGACCCCATTTCATGCGCGGTTGCGTTTGGGCGTCCGGGGTGAAGCCCAGAAACGCGTAAGAAGCGGCGACCAGACCAGCAAATCTGTAATCCCGCATTGAGCCACCCGACTTTGTCGGAGTGGTTCAATCCTGCCTGCTTCGCCCAGCCGGCTCCTGGTCAGCTCGGGAACGCCAACCGGACGCCCCTTTCGGGTCCGAAC
>Ga0181520_10005844_pt1 | contig 19258 bp, 13 predicted proteins | sample PEATcosm2014_Bin_29_FD_132451 | JGI IMG/M metagenome (GOLD analysis project Ga0181520, IMG submission 132451) | Peatland microbial communities from MTU Mesocosm Facility, Houghton, MI, USA - PEATcosm2014_Bin02_30_metaG | ecosystem: Environmental > Terrestrial > Soil > Wetlands > Peat | place...
GCCATAGGCATAGTCTGGCCCTCATGGTCGAGAAGTTCAAGTTGAACTGGGAAGCGCCTTAGCAGCGCTTGCTGCACCGTTCCCTGATCACAGCGTGCAATCGCTCACTTACTTCAGTCGGTAACTCATAGACTTCGTGGCAGCGATAGATCTCGATGGTCTTGCGCGTGGTGTTCAGGACGACTTCGCAGTGCCCGCAGGAGTGCAGGTGCGCTTGAATCTCGACGCGTGTATTGGCGGCAATCGCCTCATCGTCAATTACGTCGTCGATCATGGCAAGAAACTCGGTGCAGGTCACTTGGTCAACTCCGTTGTTTCTCGGCAAGTGCCGGCGCGGTTTTCATTTTGAAATAGCGGCTCAGGCGCTCGCGCAATTGCAAGCGCGCGCGCAGCAGGCGCGACTTGACCGCGGGAACGCTTAAGCCCAGCGCCTCTGCCGTCTCTTCTGTTGAGAGCCCGTCCACGTCGCGTAAAACAAAAACCACGCGGAAGCCGTGGGGCAACCCCTGAATCGTTTTGCGGAGAATTTCGGCTAGCTCTGCCTGATTGAAGTTCTGTTCCGGATCGGGCGCCCAGTCGGCCAAATCGCGGGGAACGCTGCCTTCTTCGGTCTCCAGGTCCTCGTCGATCGAGACCATTTTGCCGGTGCGCCGCTTGCGGAGCCGCATCAAGCTTTCGTTCACTGCGATTCGTACTAGCCATGTGTAGAACTTCGAATTCCCCTGAAACTGATCGAGCTTCTCGTATGCTTTCAGGAATGCATCCTGCATCACATCTTCAGCGTCTTCGCGATTCTGCGTGATATGCTGCGCGATCCTGAAGATTTGCCGCTCGTACTTGCGGACCAGCTCGTCATACGCGCCCACGTCACCAGCCCTTGTTCTTTCAACAAGGGCTACGTCGGGATGCTGCTCGTCTTGTCCCGCAATCGATTGGATGGTAGACATGGGCTCTGGATGCAAAATCGCCGCGAAAAAGCCATTCCGAAGTAACATTCGGACCGGCCCGCGGCAACCGAGAAAAGGCCGGCAAGACTAGAGTGTAACGGACGCATGGGCGAGGCACCAAACTTGAATAGCACAACAGTGTGGTTACGTAACTGGTTCCCCTTGGGCTCCAGGTGCGTCCAATGGGGAATAAAGTGGAATTATGCTCGGTTTTTCCTCCCTCCCGCCTTTCCGCTCCTTCGTGACTCGCGTTGCGGTGGTGTTCCTTGTCCTGCTTGCGGCGGCGTGGCCGCTGGTACCGCAATCTTCTGGCTCGTCCGCTGCGCCGGCTTCCATACCTCCAGCAACTGCGCACTCGACTCCGAGGACAACGGATCCGGCGGCAACCACAAAGCAATCGGCCCCGAAGCGGAAGCCTTCGGTGCATTCGTCGAACCACTCATCAAGCCGCACGTCGAGCCACACGTCGAGCCGCGCAGCAAGACTGGCGCGGACCGCGCGGATCAAGCAGGCGTTTGTCGCATCTGCTGAATTGCGGCCCATGGCCCAGCAACTTGCGCTGCTGCGCACTCCGGAGGCATACGCCGGAGTGACCGCCTACGCGCACAGTCACAGCGGCGAACTTGCAGCCACGGCTTATCTTGCCCTGGGGCACGCGTATCTGCTTGACAAGCGTTATTCCGAAGCGGAGGCGGCACTGGCCCAGACCAGGCGTGCCGATGGCGAGTTAGGGGACTACGCAGATTTTCTCGATGCAGAAGCCAGCCACAATGCTGGCGACGATGCCGCAGCCGAGACGATCCTCCACGGCTTTACCGGCCGCTATCCCGAAAGCATCTTCGATGCCGAGGCGCCCGAGCTTGAGGCAAACGTGTTGCTCGCCGCCGGCAACGTGAGTGGCGCGCGCCAGGTGCTTGCCGCCGCCGAGGATAGCGAATCCGCATCCCGCCCTGGCTTTCAATTGGTGGAGGGCGAAGTGGAACTCGCACTGAGCCAGAATCCAAACGCTGAAGCCACCTTTAAGCATCTTTTGTTGAGCCACCCCCTCAGCCCCGAAGCGCTGACTGCGCGTGCCAAGTTGACGCAGATGGGCGCGGAAACCACTCTGACAGTGACTGAATTGCACAGCCTGGGCGATGCCTACTACAACGCGGGGCGTTATGCCGAGGCGGCGGAACAATTTCGCGTACTAGAGCGGGAGCCGGGCCTCGATGCCCAGGTGCGCAATGGATTTGCCGTGGCAGAGGCCGCCTGCAATTTGAAATTGAAGAGACTCACTCCAGCTCAGGTTCAGGGTCTGCTCGATAGCAATGACGAAGACGGCGCGCATCGGCTCGATATGCTGATGGAATTGGCCAGGAACCGCGACGATACTGCCGACCAGCAACGCATTCTTTCCGAGATGGAAACCAGGTTTCCCAGCAGTGCATGGCTCGCCGATGCTCTTTTTTCGAGCGGCAACATGTATATGCTCAAGCGCGACTACCCCAAGGCGATCGAATATTACAGTTATTTGGCCGCGCATTTTCCCAGCGACAAGAATGCCGCCGCCGCGCACTGCCGCTCGGGCTGGCTGAGCTACCGGCTTGGACTTTACGACACTGCGGAAAAGATCTTCGATGAGCAGATCCGCCTGTACCCTGGCGCTACTGAAACCGTGTCGGCGCTCTACTGGCGGGGACGCCTCTATGAATCGCAGGACCATAATCCTGCACTTGCTGCGGCCAACTATCGCACAATTATCCGCGCTTACCAGCATTACTTTTACGCGCAAATGTCGCGCCAGCGCCTAAGTGAATTAGGTGGCACGCTGCCAGCATCGGACCCGCAATTGGATCGCTTTCAGCCATTGCCCGCCCCGCACCTTGTAGACACCACTCCCGAGGACAGCCCTCATTTGGCCAAGGCGCGCCTGCTGGCGAATGCCGGGCTGAATGAGTACATTTCGCAGGAGATCAAGGCCGATCCGGATTCATCGTCCTGGAGCGCGCTGGCCGAGGCGCAAATTTACTCCTCATATGGCGAGACATTTCGCGCCGTGCGCGCGATCAAACGGGCCTTGCCGGGTGCGGCGTCCGCGTCGATTCAATCGATCCCGCTGATTTATTGGCGAATCCTGTTCCCCGAAGCGTGGTGGGATACGATCCAGGCTGAATCGAAGAAGAACAACCTCGATCCCTACATGGTTGCGTCGCTGATTCGGCAGGAGTCGGAGTTCGACCCCTCAGTGATCTCGTACGCCAATGCCTATGGCCTGATGCAGTTATTGCCGTCAGTGGGAAGAACGATGGCACGCGAGGAAGGCATCACGCACTTCCAGACATTTCAATTGCTTGATCCCGATACGAATATCCGTTTGGGAACTCGTTACCTTCGCCAGATGCTCGATAAATTCGGCGGTGTGCAGGAATACGCGCTGGCCGCCTACAACGCAGGCGACGGCCGCGTTGCGGATTGGGAGGCAGCTGGTCCCTATCACGGCATCGACGAGTTTGTTGAATCCATTCCGTTCACGCAGACGCGCGAGTATGTGGAGGCCATCCTGCGCAACGAGGAGACATACAGAGCGATTGACAGCTTCGAAGAGGCACACGGCGGGACGACGACCGCGGCGAGGTAGTTTGCAGTTTTTTCATTCCCGTTTTAGGGTGATAGGAACAAAGGTACCTCGATTGCAACTGCTCACCTTCGATTCGGATTGACACGGTTGCCTGTGCCCGGCAACACTCAGCTTGACCGGGAGCATCCTAATCCGGTATGACTTGCGAAGCCTGCTGTTAAGAAGCGTGGGAGCCCGGGCGGAAACCTAGCTCATGGCTCGGTTACATCAACCAGAGGATTTGCCATCGAAATCTGCACTCTCGGAATTTGATGACAGACCCTTGGGAGGGAACGATGTCAGCCGACTTGCAGTTTCTGGAAGAGTGGATCCCGGAAAGAATGGACCCCGGAACGGTTTTTGTGCTGGAGAACCAGGCCAAACTTGGCCAGGCGCAAAATCCGTATGTGGCCGTTATGTCGTGCCCGCGCTGCGGCACGTTGGGGTTGATTACCCGCCGGCAACTGTACAGCGGCGAAACCATGATCTGTGGCGGAGATGTCTGTTCGGCGGAGTACCGCCTCGACGGCGACAACATCTGCTACCGAATGGCGCAATAAGAATTACTGCTGCAAAGTGTAATCCGCGTTAGTCGTCTTAGCGCCCGCTTGATCAGGCGTAGGAAGCTGGCTGCGGTCCCATCCGCCGCCAAGCGCCTGGACAAGCTGAACCGTCGATGTCATCTCCTCGACCTCAAGCGCATTCAAGGTTTCCTGGTCGCTCAGCAAGGTGTTTTGCGCAATCACAACGTCAACATAGGGATCGACCCCGATGTTGTAGCGATCGAGTTCGAGTGAGAGATAATCCTGCGACGCCTTAACCGCCTCCTGCTGCCTGAGTATCTGCTGCGAGTAGACGCGCGTGGCCACCAGCGAATCTTCCACCTGCTGGAAGGCCGTGAGGGTAACCTGCCGGTAATTGGAAAGATCGGCGTTGTATTGGGCTTCATACTGATGGAGCTCAGCACGATAGAGCCAGCCGTTAAAGAGGACCTGCGAAGCCGATGGGCCAAGCGACCAGGTGCGGCTTGAAATATCAAAGAGGTGCGTGAGGGTTGCGCTTTCAAGTCCACCGCTGGCTGAGAGAGTAACCTGCGGGAAAAATGCACCGTAGCCAATGCCGATGGTCGCGTTCGCTTCAGCGAGCGTGCGCTCTGCGGCGGCAATGTCGGGCCGGCGCTCAACAAGCTGCGAAGGAACACCCGTGGGAATTGCAGGCGCGGCGTAGATCAGCGGCTTCACTGGAATGGAAAAATCGGTGGGAATTTTTCCGAGCAACATCGCGATGGCGTGTTCATACTGTGCCCTCAACAAGCCCACATTTGTAGCGGTTGCCTTAGCAGATGCCAGCGTAGCCTTGGCCTCGGCGACTGAGATGTAATCCCCGACGCCGGTGTCGTATTGTGCTTGCGTATAGTCAAGGGATTTCTGATCGGCCGCAACCGTCTCGTTCAAAATCTGCTGCAGCATATCCTGCCCGCGAATCTCAAAGAAATATTCGGCCAGGCTGGCTTGTTCGGTGAGTTTCTCGATCTGGAGATCGGCCGCGCTCACCTGGGCCGCGTATTGTGCCGCACGCACCTCATTGCGAATCTTGCCCCAGAAATCGGGCGTCCACGAGACATCGAGCGGGAAATTCCAGAGGTTGGTCGTCGTTCCGGTTGTAGCCGTTGTAGAGATCCGCTGATTGGCTGAAGTTCTCGACCGGCTCCAGGCCCCATTCAAAGTAATTGTCGGCCAGTATTGCGAGCGGGCTTCAGCGATCTGAGCGCGCGCTGCCATATAGTTCTCGAAGTACGTTTTGAGATTCTGGTTATTGATGTTGAGCTGGTCTTCGAGGGTGTTCAATTCGGGCTCGTTAAATACCTCCCACCAATTGCCGCGGATCATGGCGTCCTGCGGGCTGGCCACCTTCCAGCCTTCAGCATCTTTAAAGTTGACGGTCGACTCTTTATAGTTGGGCGCATTAATGGCAGGCGGCGCGGGCGGATGATAGGGCGGTCCGACGCGACACCCGCCGAGCAGGACGAGCGAGCCGAGCGCGCCGACTGCGAATAAAAACGGAACTCGGGATTTGGGATTGAGCATGTTCATCATCTTTCTCGTTTTACGACGCCGTTCCTTCTGCCTGCGCAGGCATGCGGCCGGGGACCCTCTTGAGCTCGCGGAAGCGGAGGCGGTCCATCAACATGTAGACAACCGGCGTGGTGTACAGCGTGAGCAACTGGCTCAGCAGCAAGCCACCGACAATCGTAATGCCCAGCGGCCTGCGCAGTTCAGAACCGGTGCCGCTGCCAAATGCGAGCGGCAGCGCGCCGCAGATGGCCGACGTCGTAGTCATCATGATGGGGCGGAAGCGCAGCAAGCAGGCCTCGAAGATGGCGTCGCGGGTGTTCTTGCCATCCTGGCGCTCGGCCTGCAGTGCAAAGTCAATCATCATGATGGCGTTCTTTTTCACAATGCCGATGAGCAGAATGATTCCGATGATCGAAATCACATTCAAATCGATATGGAAAAGCATGAGTGCCAGCATGGCTCCGACGCTCGCCGAGGGCAACGTGGAGATGATGGTGAGCGGATGAATCAGGCTCTCGTAAAGGATGCCGAGAACAATGAAGACGGCAAGCAGCGCGGTGATCACGAGGTACTTTTCGCTGGCCAGAGAGTCCTGATACGCTTGTGCAGTTCCCGCAAAGAACCCACGAACTGTGGGAGGCATCCCCAGTTGCTGTTCGATTTCACTCACTTCGCGCGTAGCGTCGCTGAGTGAGACGCCGTTCTTCAGGTTGAAGGAAACGGTCACCGACGGGAACAGTCCTGTATGGGCTACCTGCAACGGAGTCGTGTTCGTATGTGGCTTCATCACAGTGAACAGCGGCGAAACCATATTGATTCCTGCTGCATTGGAAGACTTGCCCGGTATGAAATAGATATTGTTAAGACCCGAGGGATCCTGCCAATACTGGGGCGCCACTTCCATAATTACGTAGTACTGGTTCAGCTGCGTATAGATCACCGAAACTTCTGATTGCCCAAACGCGCTGTATAGCGAAGTGTCGAGCGACTGAGATGTTTGTCCCAGTCGAGCAGCGGTTACGCGGTCGTAGGTGAGCATCTCCTGCAGGCCGCCGTTTTGCTGATCGGTGTTCACATCTTGCAGGTCGGGCAGCTTCTGCATGCGCTGCAAAAGCAATGGTCCCCAATGCGCAAGATCGTCAATATTGTCTGACTGAATGGTGAACTGGTACATCGCATTTGAGCCGCGCCCGCCGATGCGCAAATCCTGGGCCGCCTGCAGAAATGCCGAGGCGGTTGGCAAGCGGTTCAACCTGGGCCGCAGGCGATTGATTACGTCCGCCGCCGAAGTCTGACGCACGCCGCACCCTTTGCTGGCCTCATTGCAATTGCTGCCCAGCGGCTTAAGCGCAATAAAAAAGAAACCGCCGTTGGAAGAACCCATGCCGCCGGTGTAGGCATTCACGTGGGCCACTGCGGGGTCTGCATCGATGATCTTTGCCAGCGACACGACGGAGAAATTCATGAAGGGGAAGGATCCGTCCTGTGGTCCCTGCGCGCCGCCCATCAGGAGCCCGGTGTCCTGCTGAGGAAAGAATCCTTTGGGAATTTTGTAGATGACGAGGACGTTTAGCCCGATGGTGAGAAGAAGTACGATCAGTATCAGGACTGAATTGTCGAGTGCCCAGACCAGTGAATGTTTGTAGATCTCGAGCATGCCGTTAAAGATCTTTTCGTTGGTCCGATAAATCCAATTATGTTTCTGGCCTTCTTTATGCGATTTAAGCAAATGCGCGCACATGCATGGGGTAGTGGTGAGCGAAATAACCATTGAAATGAGGATGGCCGCCGAAAGCGTCACCGCGAACTCACGAAAGAGGCGACCGACAATGCCGCCCATCATCAGGATGGGAATAAAGACGGCAATGAGCGACATGCTAATGGAGAACACTGTAAAGCCGATCTCCCGAGCACCTTGCAGTGCCGCCTCGACAGGTTCCATACCGGCTTCGAGATGGCGGGTGATGTTCTCCATAACGACAATGGCATCATCGACGACGAATCCCGTGGCGATGGTCAGCGCCATCAGCGACAGGTTGTCCAGGGTGTAGTCGAGGAGGTACATGATTGCGAAAGTTCCGATGAGCGAAACAGGGACGGCTACGCTGGGAACAAGAGTGGCGCGCGGACTGCGCAGGAAAAGAAACACCACCAACACCACCAGACAAATGGATCCGACGAGCGTCTTCTCCACCGTGTTGACGGAAGCGCGAATCGTTGTAGTGCGGTCAAGCACGATGGTGGTAATGATTCCGTGCGGGATCACTGCCTCGAGAAACGGCAATTGCGCTTTGATCCGGTCGACGGTTTGAATAATGTTGGCGCCGGGTTGACGGAAGATAGTAACGAAGACAGCGCGCTTCCCGTCCGCGTAGCCGGCTGTGCGGAGATTCTGCGTCGAGTCCTCGACATCGGCCACATCGGAAAGGCGCACTGCCTCACCATTGTGATAACCGACAATCAGCGGCCGGTAATCGACGGCATCTGAAATCTGGTCGTTGGTGATGATGTCGAGGCTGACGCCGTTGTCAGACAATTGGCCTCTCGGCTCATGCGAATTCTGCAGGCTCAGCAGCGACCGCACATTCCCTAGTGTCAGGCCAAAACTTTCAAGCTTGGTGGGGTTGACCTCTACGCGCACGGATGGAGTGGCGCCACCTTGGACGCCCACCTGCCCGACACCCTGGATCTGCGAAAGCTTTTGTTCCAGGACGGTAGAAGCAAGGTCATAAAGCTTCGTCACCGGGTACTTATCGGAAGTGAGACTGAGGAGCATGATCGGCGAATCGGCGGGATTCACCTTGCGATAGTTCGGGTTGGACGGCAGATTTGCCGGCAAGTAGGTTCGCGCTGCGTTGATAGCGGCCTGCACGTCCCGCGCCGCACCGTCGATATTGCGGCTCAGGTCGAATTGCATGGTCACAGAGCTTGTACCCAACGCACTCGACGAAGTCATCTCTGTGATTCCGGCTATGTGACTGAACTGGCGCTCGAGTGGCGTCGCCACTGAGGAAGCCATGGTCTCCGCGCTCGCGCCCGGCAGGCTGGCATTCACGCTGATCGTGGGAAAATCCACCTGCGGCAGCGGAGCTACCGGCAGCACGGCGAACGCAATAGCCCCGACAATAGCAACAGCGATCGTGAGCAGAGTGGTGCCCACGGGCCGGTGTATGAATGGGGCCGAAAGGTTCATGCGCTCTCCGTGCCATGCTTCGGCTCACCGGCGCTCGCCTCTGCTGAGAGGCGACGGCCGGTGATGCGGGTGCCGAGCCGGTCAAAGAAGATGTAAATCACCGGCGTGGTGTAGAGCGTAAGCACCTGGCTCAGCAGCAGTCCGCCGACCATGGCGATACCCAACGGGCGGCGCAATTCCGAGCCAAGGCCACTGCCTGCCGCGAGCGGAATGCCGGCGAGCAGTGCGGCCAGCGTCGTCATCATGATGGGCCTGAAGCGCAGCGTGCTTGCCTGGTAGATCGCTTCAGTCGAGTCCAATCCGCGCTGTCGCTCGGCCTCCAGCGCAAAGTCCACAATCAAAATGCCGTTCTTGTTCACGATGCCGATCAGCAGGATGATGCCGATGATGCCCACGGCGTTCAAATCCTGACGACCGATGATGAGCGCCAGCAACGCTCCAACACCCGCCGACGGCAGCGTCGAAAGAATCGTGATCGGATGAATAAAGCTTTCATAGAGAACGCCCAGAACGATGTAGACCGTAACCAGCGCAGCCAGAATGAGCAAGGCCTCGTTCGAAAGCGAATTGTGGAACGACGCCGCGGTTCCCTGAAAATCGGACTGCAGGCTGGGCGGGAAGTTCATGTTCTTAACTACTTTTTCAATGTCGGTGATCGCCGTTCCCAGTGAAGCGTTTGGAGCAAGGTTAAATGAGACCGTGACTGACGGAAACTGGCCCTGATGGTTAATTGAGAGCGCCTCGGTGGTGTCGACCATCTGGGTGAAGGCGCTGAGCGGAATGGCGTTTGCGCCAACCGAGGAGGTAGTAATGGCGGGCCCTGATCCTGCGCCGTTCGCCAGCACGCTGGCAGGCGTGCTGACGGTCTGCGAGGACGGAGTGTAGCGCACCGATGTGGTTAGAGCGTTCGATCCCGCCGATGCCGAAGCCGAGGAAGAGAACGACGTGGACGCGCCCGCTCCGGTCGCGCCTGAAGACGCATTCGACTGGATGTACAGGTCACTAAGATTCTTGGGATTCTGCTGCCATTCCGGCGCAGTCTCAAGAACTACGTGGTATTGGTTCAACTGCGTGTACAGGGTGCTGATCTCCCGCTGCCCGTACGCATCGTAAAGTGTGTTGTCGATCGTAGTGGGCGCAATACCAAGCCGCGAGGCGGTGACGCGGTCAATCGTGAGTTGAATCGCGCGTGCGCCCGTTTGCTGGTCGGTCGCCACGTCTTCCAGTTCGGGTACCTTTTTCAACTGGGCCGTGAATTTATTCGTCCACTCATTGAGCTCGTCGGTGTCGGGATCTTCAAGCGTGTACTGATACTGCGTTCGGCTCACACGGTCGTCTACCGTGATGTCCTGCACGGGCTGCATGTATAGGTGCATTCCAGGCACTTGCTGCAGGTTGTTCTGCAGCCGCCGGATCACATCGGACGCGCTGATATGGCGCTCATCGACTGGCTTCAAGTTGATCGAGATGCGCCCGCTGTTCATCGTGGTGTTCACGCCGTCGGCGCCGATAAACGAGGACAGGCTTTCGACTGCAGGATCCTGGAGAATAATCTGCGCGACCTGGCGCTGTTTCTGAGCCATTGCGTCATACGAAATCGACTGCTGTGCTTGCGAGATGCCCTGAATCACCCCTGTGTCCTGCACCGGGAAGAATCCTTTGGGTATCACGATATAAAGAAAGATGGTGAGCGCGAGGGTGGCCAGCGCAACCAGCAAGGTGATGGGTTGGAAGCGCAGCACCACTTTCAGCGTCCGTCCGTAGAACGCAATCAGCCCGTCAACGAGCTCTTCTGACTTGCGATAGAACCAGCCCTCTCTGTCCTTCGGCTCGTGGCGAAGGATGCGGGAACACATCATGGGCGTCAGCGTCAGCGACACAACTGCCGAAATAACGATCGTGACGGCCAGCGTGACGGCGAACTCGCGGAACAGCCTTCCCACTACGTCGCCCATAAAGAGCAGCGGGATAAGCACGGCAATCAGCGAAACGGTGAGCGACATGATGGTGAAGCCGATTTGTCCGGCGCCCGTCAATGCTGCCTCAAGCGGCGTCATGCCCTCTTCAAGGAAGCGGGTGATGTTTTCAATCATGACGATGGCGTCGTCCACCACGAATCCTGTGGAAATGGTGAGCGCCATGAGCGACAGATTGTCGAGCGAGTAGCCGAGGAGGTACATCACGGCAAATGTTCCGATGAGCGAGAGCGGAACGGCCACGCTGGGAATAATGGTGGCGCGCAGGCTGCGCAGAAAGAAGAAGATCACCATGACCACAAGGCCGATTGTCAGCATCAATTCAAACTCGACATCATGAACCGACGATTCGATGCTGGTGGTCATGTCAGTCATTGTGGTGACATGGATGGATGCGGGAAGATTCGCCTCCAGCTGCGGCAGCACCTTTTGGATCGAGTTGACGACGGTGATGGTATTAGCGCCGGGCTGGCGCTGGATATTCAGAATGACCGCGGGTGTAAGCGTCGGCTTTGACTGCCCGCTCGTCATCCCCATCCAGGCGCCCTGCTTGGTGTTCTCAACGCCGTTTACAACGTTGGCCACATCCTTAACGAACACGGGCGCGCCGTTGCTGTAAGAGATTACGACGTTCTGGTACTGCGAGGCGTCAGTGATCTGGTCGTTGGCGTCGATCTGGTAGTCCTGGCGCGGCCCATCGAAGTTGCCCTTGGCGGAGTTGACGCTGGATTGAACCAGAGCCGTCCGCACGTCTTCCATGTTTAAGCCGTAGGACGAAAGCTCTACCGGATTGACTTGAATGCGGACTGCTGGTTTTTGGCCGCCGCTGATGCTCACCAGTCCCACGCCGTTCAACTGGGAAAGGCGTGGCGCCAGGCGCGTGTCGACCATGTCCTCCACCTGCGACAGCGGAAGGCTGTCGGAGCTGATGGCCAGCGTGAGGACGGGCGCGTCGGCAGGATTGGTTTTGTTGTAGACCGGGGGAACCGGCAGATCGGACGGCAGAAATGTCTGCCCACCGTTGATCGAGGACTGCACTTCTTCCTCGGCCACATCGAGGCCGAGTGACAGACTGAACTGAAGAACGATGACCGACACGCCATCGGCGCTGGTCGAAGTCATCTGGCTCAACCCCTGCATCTCGCCAAACTGGCGTTCCAGGGGAGCCGTTACAGTCGTCGCCATTACATCGGGGCTGGCGCCAGGATAGAAGGTCAGCACCTGGATCGTGGGGTAATCAACTTCGGGCAGCGCTGAAACCGGCAACTGCAGGAAAGCGACGAGTCCCGCCAGCAGAATTGCGGCCATGAGCAGTGATGTAGCGACCGGCCGCAGAATAAATGGGCCAGACGGACTCATGGAGCGCCCTCGGTTGTGTCGTAGGTTGTGTTCGGGATGGTAACTTTTGAAAGCGTGACTTCCGATCCGTTGATCAATTTTTGGAAGCTGCTGTTTGCTACCACATCCCCAGGATTGAGTCCCTGTACCACTGTATTGCCCTGGTCGGTGCCGCCTGACTTTACCGTTTTCATCACGGCTTTGTTGTTTTGAATAAGGTAAACAAAATCAGCAGAGCCGTTGTGCTGAACCGCCGACGATGGAACCAGGACCTGGTTATCGAGCGTCTTCACCAGCAGCCGCGTATTCACAAACTGGTTGGGAAAGAGCATCCCGCTCGCGTTGTCGAATTGCGCGCGCAGTTTCACGGTGCCAGTCACCGTGTCGATCTGGTTGTCGATGGTGATCAGCTTTCCCTTCGCCAGCAGCTTTTGTTGCGTACGGTCGTAGGCTTCAACGCTAAGCGTCTTTCCGCTGTGCATCTGTTCCACAACTTGCGGCAGGTTGTCTTCAGCCAGCGTGAAGATCACCGTTATGGGCTGAATCTGCGTGACAACCACAAGTGGCGTCGTTGAATTGGCAGTCACAAGGTTGCCGGGATCGACAAGGCGAAGCCCCACGCGCCCGTCTATGGGCGAGGTAATGTGGCAAAAGCCCACCAGAACCTGATCGTACTGGACCGTTCCCTGGTCGTTCTTCACGGTTCCCTGGTCCTGCAGCACAACTTTTTCCTCGTCCTCGAGAGTTTGACGCGGAATTGCATTGCGTGACCACGCATCCTGATAGCGCTTCTCGTCCATCTGCGCCTCGGCGAGCAGGCTTTGGTCGCGATCCAGCGCTCCCTGTGCCTGATCGAGTTGGGCAGCATAAGTCCGGGAGTCGATGTCGATTAGCGGATCGCCTTTATGAACGGTCTGCCCTTCGCGATAATGAACCGCCGTGATCACTCCGGTGACCTGCGCAGTGATGGAGTCCATATAAACCGGCGTGACCGTGCCAATGGCATCCAGGTAGACACCGATGCTGCCCTTTTTCGCGGTGGCGACAGTTACAGGTATAGTGCCGCCGCCTGCCGCGCCACGGCCTCCCCGCCCTCCACCTGCCGGCGTTGAGGCGCTCACGCTGTGTTGGCGCCACACCCATACAAACAGAAGTAGGAACAGGACGAGAATGATCGCCCAGATCCAGAGGTGGCGGCGCTTTTTGGCGGGGTCGGGAGTTGGTTGACCAGAAGCAGAATGTGAAACAGACAAAGGTTGATCCATCGTGTTCTCTTATCGTTCGGTTACGAACATTCGATTTGATTGGTTACATTTTCTCATAGTCGAAATGAAGGGCAGATTTCGTGAGCCGCTAAGCCAGCACGATACGTCCGGCTTGCTGTTGATAAGGCCTCAATGATTGGCTTTCAGAATCAGAAGGGGCTGCGCCGATCGAAGCGAGAATTGTCGCAACTCAACCCCACGTGCATATGCACTTTCTGAGGGACGGACGCGGGCAGTAAATAGTTGCAAGAATGGAGTATGAAGGCGAATAGCCAAGGATTTATACATCGAATATGGACATCCGACCGAATGTGGGCTGCAGTATACGGAATGATGGCTTAGATGCAAATCCCTGCACTCGGGTAGTCAATTTTGCCCAATGAAAAGTGCGGTCGCGTCCCGGCAATCACATATTGTGGGACGGTTCGCTGCCTTCTCGCCTGTAGGCCGGTTTGCACCTGGGTTCTCGTGGCCATGGCCTCGTCGCGACATAATGGATGAGGTGAGCCACTTTCTCCAGCGGCAAGGATCCTGAGGTTTCCCGATGAGCGCTACGAACTTTCACGTGCTTGCCAAGCCGATCGGGCCGATCTGCAATCTGGATTGCAAGTACTGCTTCTATCTAGAGAAGGAGGCGCTCTATCCTCAGGTCGAGAAATGGGCAATGCGCGATGAAGTTCTTGAGAGCTATATTCGCCAATACATCGAAGCCCACGACACTCCGGTTGTAAATTTTGCTTGGCAGGGCGGGGAACCGACGCTGCTTGGTGTCGACTACTTCCGCCGTGTAGTGGAGCTCGAGAGGCGACACGCAAACGGAAAACGGATCGCAAACGCCTTCCAGACCAATGGTGTGCTGTTGAACGATGCGTGGGCGGAGCTATTCCTCGAGCACCAGTTTCTGATTGGCCTCTCCATCGATGGCCCGCGCGAATTGCACGATGCCTACCGGGTGGACAAAGGCGGGCAGCCGACATTCGATCGGGTAATGCGAGGAATGGAAGTCCTGAAGCGGAACAAAGTCGACTTCAACACTCTCACCACGGTGCACCGCGCCAATGCCGATTCGCCGCTGGAGGTCTATCGCTTCCTTAAGGAAAACGGCAGTGGCTGCATGCAGTTCATCCCCATTGTGGAGCGAATGGCCCAACAAGTCACCGGCGACGGACTGCGCCTCATCTCTCCTGATTTTGCCGGCGCGGCAAGTGTTGCGCCATGGTCCGTCGGACCGCGCCAGTTCGGTAGCTTCCTCTGCGCCATCTTCGACGAGTGGGTCCGCAAGGATGTCGGCCGCAACTTTGTGCAGCTCTTCGATGTCAGTCTTGAGCTGTGGTCGGGAATGGAAGCAAGCCTTTGCATCTTTCGCAAGAAATGCGGCGCCGCATTGGCAATCGAGCACGGTGGAGATTTGTACTCCTGCGATCACTTTGTGTACCCCGAACACCGGCTCGGCAACATCATGGAATCGGCTCTGGCGTCACTGGCCGATTCTGAACAGCAGCATCAGTTCGGTGATGCGAAGGAGTCCACGCTGCCAAAATATTGCCGTGAATGTGACGTGCGCTTCGCATGCAATGGCGAGTGCCCGAAGCATCGTTTTGCTAACACACCGGATGGCGAGTCCGGACTGAATTACCTTTGCGCCGGCTATAAGATGTTTTTCCACCATATCGATCCATACATGCGCTTCATGGTTTCGGAACTGGCCGCTCATCGTCCTCCGGCCAACGTCATGCGCTGGGTGGCAGCAGAAGATGCACGCGCAAGGCCGGGAAAGCCCGGGCGCAACGATCCCTGTTCCTGCGGGAGCGGCAAGAAATTCAAGAATTGCTGTCTAGCTGGCCGACCCTGAAGTGACTGCTCAGGTCAGGAGCGCCTCCGCGATATGCGTCATTGTTTTGGCGACGCTCTCGTCCACTGTTTCTTTGTCGGTAAAGCAATGCAGATCGGGTCGAAGGGGCGATTCATAGGGATCGTCAATTCCCGTGAACTGCGCCAGTTGTCCTGCTCGGGCTTTCCGGTACAGGCCCTTCGGATCGCGGCGCTCGCAAACTTCGAGCGGAGCATCAATAAAGATCTCAATAAATCTCGGGATCTGGCTGCGCAGTTCTTCGCGCATTGACCGGTAGGGCGTAATCGCTGCGACAAGGACAATCACTCCATGCCGCGACAAAAGCTCCGCAACGAATCCAATCCGGCGTATATTCTCCTCGCGCTCGCTCCTGCTGAAACCCAAATCGCGCGTCAAGCTTTTTCGAACCGCGTCGGCATCCAGCAGCTCGGTTCGGTAACCATGCTTCTTGAGTTCCTGGTAAACGATTTTGGCGACGGTGCTTTTGCCGGCTCCGCTCAGGCCGGTAAACCACACAACGGCGCCCGAAACGAGCTTCGCGTGTTCAACGGCAGGCGGTGTCAGCGGTTCCGTACCGGTATCACCCATGAATCAATGATCAAGCAAGTTCGATCCAAGAGGGGATATTTTTCGGAAGGGATGTTTTTCGCGCCGCCCGATCGCGGTGGCCGATAGCGCCCATTGAATTTTTCGAAGCACGGCACGGGCTTATTCAGGTCGAAGAAGTTTGTAGGCAAGAAAGGTGGCCGCCGCTTGCTGCTGAGGCACAGCGGGCCGAATGACCCAACTCTTTCGAAGAAGAATGACAAACAGGCGGCGCGCGCCACCATTCCACTAAAGTTCGCCGCTCCGACTCAGTAACCGCGCATCGAGCCGAACCTTCTGCAGTTTGTCCATGCTGTCAAGAGGGCGAGAAACAACTCTCGTTGCGCCCAGATCGAGTGTGGCGAAGCGCAACACCCGGGCACTAGACCGTCTCGATCAGAACAGCACTGAGTGCAGGGACATAGCAATTGAGTTGTGAACCATTCGCGGAAAGGCTGTAAGGCGCTGAAGGCGCAAAGGCTCCGTTCACTGCGATCGGCGAGTCCTGAATGGTGACGCCGGACGTGGCCGAAAGACTGGGCGCAGTGGCGTTCGGCGAGAGTTGCGTCATCGTGGTCAGGGTCGCTTTGCCGGCTGTCTGCGGCAAGGATATTGTCAGATCAAGGTTCTGGGTCGTGTCCTTATTTACAATGACGAGGTTCAAACCACCGCTGGGCGTCTTGACTGCGTAAGCAGTAGCGTTGATCTGACCGACTGAAAGATTTGTTTGGTACAGTTCGCCCTGACCGGCCAGGCTAAACATCGTCATGCCATAGAATTCCGGACGCGCTTCCACGACTTTGCCGGAGTTGTCGGCGATGGGTGTATAGCCGTTTGCATCACCGCCGCCATGAAGGTTGACTCCCGCGGCCCCGCCCTGTGCGCAGTTGAACAGAAAGTCGATGACCCATAGCGCAGATGCGTACGAATTGCTGACGCCGACCGCACCACCATTAAAATATGAGTTGCATTCAGCCAACCGGAACGGTATCCCAATTTCCTTCGCAGCCCCATTCAACAGGCTGAGACAATTCACAAGTTTTGAGTCAGAGGCGATGAGGTTCACGGCCGTCGAGGTGGAGGAATGCCCGTCTCCGCGATAGTAGTGCTGGGTGAGCATCGATAGGTTGTTCTTCGTGAGCGATTGACCGAAGGGAATGGTCCACGTCGACACGTTGCTGCCGGAGGCGGGCCCAGTGATCGAAACTCCGGGCGTTACGGCCAGGATGGCGCTACGAAACTGTTCCCAAAGCGTTTCAAACTGGGCAAGGGACCAATTGTTTGCAAAGTAACTTCCCACTGCCCCGTAACCATCGCACTCATTCCCAATTTCGACGCCAAGCAGTGACGAACCCAGTTGTTTAGCAGCATACGCAACCTCGGCAGCGGCAAGCTCCGGTGTCGTCGCTCCGGTGGCTGCGCCGCCGAGATTAATGCCGTAGATCACCTGCCAGCCTGTGGCCTTTACAAAAGCGGCTAAGGCTGCGACGTCTGACGGGGCGATTTGCCCGGCAGTCTGTCCGGGACCATCCGGAGTCCACACACATTGATCGACAGAGTTTCCGCCGATGCGAAGGACATTCGGACCAAGAAGCGTAAAAAGACCGATGAGGTCTGAATTGGCGGCAGTGAAAAGTGGCTCGCATAAGGCCGACTTCTCGTAGGATAGGCCCACGAAGCCGGAGCCAATCGAGCCAGCGCTGTTGGCTGACACACTCAGTGACGCTTGAGTAGAGGAGCCCGACGGGGTTGGCTGCGGATCGACAGCTATCTGTTGGCCAGTTGGACTGGCAGTCATCGTCAAAGCCTTGTTACAGCCTGAAAACAAGACAGACGTCGAGAGTGCCGCGATTCCCTTGAGCAGGTTTCGCCGCGTGGGGTCTTGGGGGGGAGTTGATGTGAGCATTTCGCCGATCGGAGCGATGGTTTCGCTCACTTCATTTCATCGGCACCAGGGCTCTGGCACAACCCCAATTGGTACCTCCTAAACCCATTAAATTGTAATCACTTAGAGTAATATTACCGGTGCGCAGATTAGCGAAAACTTATGTGGGACTTGTAATTCGTCAGAGGAGTGATAGGCACTGCCAGTCTTCCGCATTTCCTGGCGTCGTGTATCGGCATCGCTCCGCTTTGGCGACGGGATCGCCATGGACAAGCATCCCCTGATTGCACGTTGGCCCACAGGCGAGAGTAATTTCTTTGGAACGAGCGTGCGGGGCACTGCAATGGGGCCGCTTGGAGACTTGCGCACAGGTGCCAGGCAGCCTTCTATGCGTGACCACCAGCCCGGATCCTTTGAGTGCAGGCTTCGTGGGGCAGGAGCGCAACTTGGATCGGCAGTGCCCCCTTTGTGGTACGAAACAGCACCATCTGTGGTACTGACTCGTACCCGACGGTGATCTAAGCTGCGGGTACTGGTCGGTACCAAAGCGCGCTTATCAAGTTACCAAAAAGAAAATCATAGACTGCGCTTCGGATTGAGCGTGGAACGTAAAGTTGTCAACGCTGCATCCGGATGCCAGTTGCATTGAGGCAATTGTTGCTATGGAGTCCCCCAATTTATACGCCCTTGGTGAACAAAAGTCCGGCTCGACGGGATTTAAGGACAAATCGTTCCTCCGCTCGTCGCGGAATGGGAACTGCCTACCGCCGCAAGACGAGTGGCTGCGCGAAACATCACTTTCGCCCCGTCCATTTCTCCTTTCATCCAGTGTCACGTGGGTAGCGCTTGATTTTGCACTTGCGTTGACTCCCGCGGTTCTTACGCAAGCCAGACACACTAAGACCCCGATATCTCTTCACGTCACCAGTTCCTTGCTCCTTGCGGCATTGCCATTCGCCTTTTTCGTAATTCTGGCATCGCATTTGTCGGGGCTTTATCGAATGAACGCAAAGCCCTCGACATTCCTCGATCTGTTGAGCATCCTGCGAGCGGTTACGATGGCGGGGCTCGGACTATACAGCCTTCAGAAATTGTGGGGCGCCGCTGCGCCGTCGAGCGGCCTTATCGCCGGGGAGGCCATCCTGACGGGTACGGCCATGTTCGCTGGCCGAGTGTTGTGGCGGAGGCGCAGACGCCAGCTCTGCCAACGCGAGATCACAGTTCGAAACTTTTTCGTTGTGGGGGCCGATGAGATTGGGCGGGACGTGCGTCTCTATCTCACATCGCTGCCCTACTCCGGCTATCGTTTCCAGGGCTTTATAGCAATGTGTGAGCCCACGGACGACGAACTCGCCATAAACGATGAGGAGATTGTCGGCGACATCCATGACGTAATTGAAATCGCCCGCTCGAAGTTCGTCGATGAAATCATCTTTTCCCGGCGTCCCGCTACCCCGGGAATCCTGAGCCTCGTGCTGCGCCAGGCACAATCACTGGGAATCGCGGTCCGGCTCATTCCCAGCATCACCGAAACTCTGATCGA
>Ga0181520_10005845_pt1 | contig 19254 bp, 15 predicted proteins | sample PEATcosm2014_Bin_29_FD_132451 | JGI IMG/M metagenome (GOLD analysis project Ga0181520, IMG submission 132451) | Peatland microbial communities from MTU Mesocosm Facility, Houghton, MI, USA - PEATcosm2014_Bin02_30_metaG | ecosystem: Environmental > Terrestrial > Soil > Wetlands > Peat | place...
GTGTAAGTGCGCATTTTGAGGTTCGTGCTATCCCAGGTCCCAAAAGAGGGACCTGGGGCACCCATTTTCGTGCTTGATCAAAAGGTCATTGACCTTTGACGGACGGCGGCTTTCGCCGGCTGGATCTGAACCCCTACAATGAGAACTGACTTCAATCCTCGAGGAAAACGATGCCGCTGTCCGGAGAAGCGATCCGCTTAATGAATTACATTGACGATGTTTCTGTGACGTTGCGCCGTATTCTGGCGTTTGCGCCGACGCTCTCGGAAGACGAACGTACGCGTGTGGCCACACACCTGATGAGCTCGAAGCCGAGCGCAGACGAAGTGCTCCAGGCCCTGAAAGCCAAGTAAGGCTTTCTTGTCGACAGTGGCGATTGTTGGGGCTGGCCCGCTCGGCAGGTGGCTTGCGCTGGCAGCTGCGCGCGTTGGCTATAACGTTTTTCTCGAAGACGTGATGCCCGCCAATCTGCATCATGCACGCGAGGCCTTGCGCCGCGAGTTGAGCGCAGAGGCGCTGCCCGCGGTGCAATTCGTTTCCACAATTGAGGACGCGGTTCGCGATGCGGATCTGGCGATTGACTGCGTGCCGGACGAACTGGAATCGAAGCTGGAGATTTTTTGGCTGCTCGACCGGATGGCTCCGCCACGGACGGTGCTGGCCACGCCGACGACGCGGTTGTCGATTGCCGATTTGGCCGCGTGCACTTATCGCGCGGAAAAGTGCGTGGCAATCGTCGTGGAGGCAAGTGAGCTGGCGGAGCGGGAGGAAAGACCGGCCAGTGAGTTGTTGCTGCGGACAACGCGACAGACCGCGCCGGAGACGATCGCGGTGGTGCGGGATTTTTGGGAACGGGTCGGATTCGTTCCGCGATTCGAGGTGGAATCGAATGCGAGCGGGCGTGTTTAAGTCAGCGGCGTTCAGCGAGCGGCCGCGAGGATCCGTTCGTAGTATTTGACGTAAAGCGGCAGCACAAGAGTAGAGCAGAAGCGGGAACGCGCGGTTTTTCGCGCCGCATCGCGCATGACATCGAGGCGTTCGCGATCTTTGAGGAGACGGATCGCGCCTTCGGCCATATTGTCTACGTCGCCGACGGGATAAAGAAGTCCGCTGACTCCATCGTCAATCAACTCGGGCACGCCACCAACGTTGGTCGCGATGGTGGGAACGCGGCAAGCCATGGCTTCGAGTGCGGCCAGGCCGAAGGACTCAAGCTGACTGGGCATGAGCATCAGATCGGCGAGCGGAAGCAGCTCGTTGACGCGCTCCTGCTTGCCGAGGAAGTGAATCTTATCGTTGATTTCGAGCTCGTGCGCGAGCCACTCGGCAGCCGAGCGGTCGGGGCCATCGCCGACCAAGACCAGGCGGGCAGGAACTTCCTTCAGCACGCAGGCGAAGACCTTGACGGCGTCGGTGACGCGTTTGACGGGCCTGAAATTCGACAAGTGCATCAGGATGGATTCGCCGGGATTTGCCAGGCGACGGCGCGCTTCGTTGCGAACTGCTTCGTCCTTGTATGGCGTGTAGACATCGCAGTTGACGAAGTTGGGGATGACCTCAATAGGGCTCGTGATGCCAAAGTCGGCGAGGGTTTTTTCCTTGAGGTAGTTTGAAATGCTCGTGACGCCATTGCTTTCCTGGATCGAGTAGCGCGTGATGGGAAGATAGCTGCGGTCCAGGCCGACCAGAGTGATGTCGGTCCCGTGAAGCGTGGTGACGAAGGGCAGGCAGCGGCCGCGTGCGGCGAGCATTTGCCGTGCGAGCAGCGCGCTGACGGAGTGGGGGATTGCGTAGTGCACGTGGAGTAGATCGAGCTCGTAGAACTCCGCGACTTCGGCCATCCGCGATGCGAGTGCCAGGTCGTAGGGCGGGAACTCGAAGAGCGGGTAATTCGAGACGGGCACTTCGTGGTAAAAAATGCCGTTGTCGCGCCCAGTGAGACGAAAGGGTTGCGAATAGGAGATGAAGTGGACTTCGTGGCCGCTTGCAGCGAGTTCGATGCCGAGTTCGGTGGCCACCACGCCCGAGCCGCCATACGTGGGATAACAGGTGATGCCGATGCGCATGGCTGAGTGTCGCTCCGTTTCGTTGTGTATGCCTTCGAGTTCGACGTACCGAAGGGCAGGGAAGATGCAGAACTGAGATTACACGACGGTGAACTGTTCGGGCGAAGGATCTAACGCAGCGAAGGAGATGAGATCGACAGCTGGGAATTCGCGGATGGTGCGCAGGGCATTGCGTTCGACGTCCCGTGACCCGCGGAGGCGAGTTTGGATTTTGTCCAGGTCGGCGTCGTTGTAACCGGGGTGAGTGACCAGCTCCCATGTGCCCGAAGGGAGTTGCTGCAGCAAGGAGCGAACGGTGTCGGTGTTGACGACGCCGGTGGCGGCGACGGCGATGGTTCCGTCCGTGGTGACGAGACTCTCTTTGGAGAGGATGCTGTGGAAGTAGGGTCCGAAGCGACGCAAAGCGAAGACTTCGGCGCTGCGGACGATCGACGCGCGTGGCGATGCACGGACTGCCCACTCCGGCTCGAAGGGGTTGCGCACCGCTTGGATGCCGGCCTTTGCGGCCGCTTGCAGGACCGGACGCAGGACAGCAGGAAACATGTGCGTGTGCTTATGAGTGTCGATGTGGGTCAGGCGCAGGCCTCTACGTTGGAGCAGCGCGATCTGCGCTGCGGCTTCAGCTTCGATTTCGGCGGAGTGGATGCGGCCGGTGAAGAGCCGCGATAGAAACGTGGTCAGCTTGGGAGGAAAGCATCCGGTCCGGGAGTCGATGAGGGTGGGGATTTCGCGCGGAGGAAGGACTGGTTTGCCATCAACGAGGACAACGTGGCACCCGACGCCCAAGGACGGATTCGCGAGCGCGAGTGCGATGGCTTCGTCGGTCGCAGGGGCTCTCGCCATGAGCGTGGTGCTGGTGAGCACGCCGGCTTGGTGCAACTCCACAATGGCGCGGTTTACTCCGGAGGTCAGGCCGAAGTCATCGGCGTTGACAATGAGACGGCTCACGGGGCAAGTGTACCAACGCGCGGCACGGCGGTACTGTGACTCGATACGATGAAGAAGGGCGCTGGTATCATGACTGTAGACCGCGTGGTCTCCCACTGTAAGTGGGCGGTTAGCTCAGTTGGTTAGAGCGCCTGCCTTACAAGCAGGATGTCGGGGGTTCGAGTCCCTCACTGCCCACCACTTCAAATTCCATAGCCGACCGAGATAGTCCACAAGAAGCACATTTTATTGTAGTTAGTCCCGGAATGTGGTTCGCTGAAGTCCGGTGCCACTCGGCGGAAATCAGCGTAGTCCGGGGCATTGAAGTGCTCGAATTACTGAAAAAAAGCTGACCGGAGAGATCCAGCTAAACCGATGCGGGGGCAGGGAAGTGTCCGAGCACTTGTTGACGGGCACGAATGGGAATTGAGAAGCCTGGATTCCCCTCCCGAGTGCAGACACTTAAAATGCCGCAAGGTCGAGAAGATCATTCTGAGTCGAATTGAGAGTTTCGGTAGTGTTCCTGCTGCTGTGCTTTTGCTTGCGACAACCGATCGCTTAATAAGGTCTGCTGTTGGGGTTGCTTTTGCTTTTCACCGGTTGCGACTAGGCCCCTTCGTGGGATCAGGAACCGAAAGCCTCCGGCTTCGCCGGAGGACCATACCTGGTCGGGGCGGAGGGATTCGAACCCCCGACCCTCTGCTCCCAAAGCAGATGCGCTACCAGACTGCGCTACGCCCCGAGGTAACAACGGACTTACTGGATTTCGCTCCGAAATTGACCGGACTGCTTGCTAGAACACGAAGTCCCACCTTAATCAGCTTATCAAACCACGGTGCACCTCACCTGTTGGCAAGAGCTGACACTGCAGCTAAAGGAGTTCGCCGAACCGCCAGCTGAGATTTTAATGACATCAGGCCTTGACGGCAAGTGCGACGACGAGGTTCCTCTTCACTTGCCGCTCGGCGGCAGCGGCAGCCCTGTCTTGCGCAGGAAAGCGTTGAATCGGGGATCGGAGCGCAAAGGCTCCAGGGACGCGTCCACTCCTATGAAGATCATCAGGTCCATGTTGTCTCGTTCTTTGTATGCCTTTTCCATGCTGGCGAACGCCTCGTCGAACCGGTGGAGCTTCGTGTAATCGAAGATTTCGAAAAAGGGATCATGCGGCACATTTTTCTGTCGCATCCACTTGTCGAATGCTCCACGCTTTCCCGGTGCGCCGTGAACTTCGTCAAATGCAGCTTGGCAAAGTTCCGTGTCACACCAGCCGAAGCCGACGTTCCTCATGATTTCATGCGCCTTGCCAAAATCACCCAGATCGCCATTGACTTCACCGGCGACAAAATGCGCCCAGCGATAGGTAGGATCCAACTTAAGCGCGGCGTTACAGTGGGCCAGTGCCTCCTGCAGGTGATTCGTGAGCCTCAAGAGGTTGCAATCGTTGGTTTCGACCAGCGGAGATCCTGGGTCGATATCCCGGGCGCGTGCCATTTCACGTAGCCCTTGGTCAATCGATCCCGTGATTACCAGAACGTCGGCATAGCCATTGCGCGCGTCGGAAGAATTCGGATCGAGTTCGAGCGCATGTTGAAAGTCCTTTTGAGCGCTCGGCATGTCCCAGTGGTCGTCCATCCCGATCCAGCCACGTTCGTCATAGGCCTCGGCCAGGTTTGGATCGAGCTGGAGCGCTTTGGCAACCGCTGCGTCGGCCTCCGCGATGACACTCGGCGGGACAGTCCCGTAGCCGGCCAGGAAGTCGTCGGCGCGCGCGATGCCGGCGTAGGCTCGTGCAAGGTTCGGGTCAAGCGCGACTGCCCGTTTAAAGAACTCGAGGGCCCGCGCTTCTGATTCCGGCGTATTGTTTTCGGCCACGATCCCTTTCAGCAACGCCTCGTAAGCTGGCGTGTTCATCTGTGGCGTGTCGGCGCGCTGCGCCCGATTGTTCAGTGTCCGCTTCAGTTGTTCGGCAACCGAATCCGCCACCTGGCTCTGCAGGCCGAACGTGTCGCGAAAATCGCCTTCGAAACTGTGCGACCACAACTGGTGGTCGGCTTGCGCGTCAATGAGCTGTGCATCGATGCGGACCCGGTCTCCGGAACGAATCACCGCACCTGTTACAACAACCTCGACATTGAGTTCGCGCGCGACCTCCGGCATGGATTTGTGCGCATCCTTGAACTGCATTGAAGTGAGAGGCGAGATCACCCGCAGCGAACCGATCTGCCCCAGTTCAGTAATGATTTCCTCAGTGATTCCGTCGGAGACGTATTCCTGCGACGGGTCCCCGGATAGGTTTTTAAGCGGGAGGACGAGCAGCGACCGCACCTGAACTCCACTATTCATTTTTGTCCGCGCATGCCAGGCCGCAGCGGCAAGAAACAGGATTAGTAGCAGTGAACAGGCAAGGGCTATCGGCCAGATCGGTCTGCGGGCGGCGGATCCGGTTGGAGGCACCGCCGCGGTCACGGCACGGGGAGCCTGCAGTTCTTGCACTTCCGCGATGAACCGATAGCCCATTGTCGGCGCTGTCTCGATGTAGCGCGGCTCCCTGGCGTCATCTGCAAGGGCTTTGCGCAGCTGTGCCACCGCCCGATTCAAAACGTGGTCCGATACGAAGGCGTCTCCCCAGACCGCTGAAATCAGCTCCCGCCGATCCACCAACCGGCCGGCGTTTTCAGCAAGATAAATCAATAGCTTCAGCGCCTTGGGCTCGACCTGCAAGCCGGTGCCGGCTTTGCTCAGCCGGAACGCCTCTGTATCGATCTCCACATCGTCAAAGCGCAGAGTCCTCGCCATCAGCTGACCTCAGGAATCCCTCAGCGAAACCTGACCACAACATCACCCCTGTATGAGTACCACGGAACACGGTCCCGGCTAGGGTCTCCACAGCCTCAAAGGGAGGACCCCATGAAAAGCATTCACACCGGCCCATTTGCAGCCAGCATTGCCTTCTGGTGTGTGCTGGTTGCCGGCTCTAGCCCTGTCCTCGGTCAATCCGAGGTCAAGTTCCGCCTGATCTCCGATTCTTCGATCATCTTAGTCCCGGTTCTGGTCAACGGCCAGGGTCCGTTTCCCTTCATCCTCGACACCGGCTCTGACGACGTCATCCTCGACTCCTCGCTCGCACGCAGACTTTCTCTCTCCATCTCCGCAGGCGATGCACATCAGGCGACAGTCGCCGGCGCCTGGGCGCCTGGTCGTTCCGTGGCAAAGTCGCTTCAACTCGGTCCCGTGCAGACTCAAAACGCGCCTGTCCTTCTGACCGATCTCTCCGGCATACGCTCGCGGGCCCCTCAGGCTCAAGGAGTCCTCGGCCAAAGCTTTTTGTCGCTTTTCAACTACCTGCTCGACTACCAGAACCGCTCCATCCGCTTCGAGCAGAGCGGTGAACTCCAGCATTCAATTCATGGAGAGCCGTTACCTTTGGAGATTGATGGGCACCGCATATTGCTTCTGGCGCAAGCGCAGACTGCGAGCAGCGCTCCGCTCCGACTCTTGCTCGACACCGGCACCAACGCTCTCGTCCTCAGCCGGGCCTCTGCCGATGCCATTCATCTCGTAGTTGATGGTCAGAAGTTCGAAACGACCGTCAATGCCAAGATCGCTCTTCCCTTCGGCCGGCTCGGTCAGCTGACCTTGGGCTCCAGGCTCTTGCATGATCTGCCTGTTACCGTGAGCGCCGCGCAACAAATGCAGCAGGTTTGCGACGGCCTTCTGCCTACGTCGCTCTTCAAGGCCCTCTACGTCAACAACACGGAGGGCTTCGTCGAAATCTTAGACAATTACCGGTAAATCCATTGAATCGCTGCATAATCGCCAACTCACTCGTTGAGCGGTGTGAGCAGGTGGATTTCACTCTTTGTTCGACACTCGCGATGTGATCTTGCCAAGCTTGAGTTTCGTCTTGGCCACAATTCGCTGGGATCGCACACCTTACGCCGCCGACTCCGCGTAAGTAATAGGTTTAGGGCACCAAGACTACGCCCGCAGGAACCTAGAGTGCGTCATTCGCTCAAAAAGAATACCTTGACTATCTACAATCACTTGTGTAGATAATCATAGTGTGGGTAAACCAAACGATCTCGTTCAGGGAACTCTCGATCTCCTTATTCTCAAGACTCTCTCCATTGAGGGCCGCCACGGTTGGGCTATCGCCAAGCGAATCCAGCAAATCTCCGGCGAGGTATTGCAGGTGCAGCAAGGCTCGCTCTATCCGGCGCTGCACCGGTTGGAGCAGCAGGGCTGGATCAAAGCGAAGTGGGCCGAGAGCGAGACGGGGCGACAGGCGAAGTTCTATTCGCTCACCGCTGCCGGTCGTAAGCAACTGGACTCTGAAACTACGCACTGGGCGCGCCTCTCTGAAGCCATCAACCTTGTTGTGCAGGAGTCCTGATTCATGCGCTGGTTGCACAAGCTTTTCATGCAGTGCCAAATGCTGATCCGTCGCGGCCGCGCCGGCGAGCAGTTGCAAGATGAGTTGCAATTCCACCTTGACCAGCAGATCGCGGAGAATGAGTCCGCCGGCATGGACCCCGATGAGGCGCGCAGTGCGGCTCTGCGCAGCTTCGGCAACCCCACGACGCTTCGCGACCAGGCCCGCGATACGTGGAGTTGGCACGGTCTCGAAGTGTTTCTCAGTGACGTTCGATTTGGCATACGTACTCTTGTCCGCACGCCCGGCTTTTCCGTCCTCACCATTCTGGTAATGGGCCTCGGAATCGGAGCGAACGTTGCCCTTTTCACTGTGGTGCATTCCGTGCTTCTGAAACCGTTGCCGTTCAAAGATCAGGACCGGCTCGTCAGGCTCTACGAGGCAAACTCGAAAGGCACCTTCCAGGACAATGTGCTGGCAGGCGGCACGTTTGCTTCCTGGCAAGCGCAGGCGCAGAGCTTTGAAGGAATTGCCGTCGAAAAGGGGATCGACTACAATCTCTCCGGTTCGGGCGGCCAATTGCCTGAACTGGCGCACGCACAACAGGCATCGTGGAATATTTTTCAGCTGCTTGGCGTGGATGCAGCCACGGGGAGAGTGTTTCTTCCGAATGACGATCGCCGCGATGCCAATCCCACGGTCGTCCTGAATTGGGGCATGTGGAAGCGGCGTTATGGTGGCGACCCCGCCGTCATCGGAAAGACAATCCTGCTGGATGCCCGGCCATTCACGGTGATCGGAGTGCTTCCCGCATGGTTCAACTACCCGGATCCCAAGGTCCAGTTGTGGACGCCCATTTATCACGAGCGCTCTCCGGAAGTGATGAGCATGCACACGGCTCACAACCTGGATGCGATAGCCCGGCTCAGGCCTGGAGTTACCATCGACCAAGCAACGGCAGAGCTGAATACAATCCAACGACAGATACGGCGGCAGTTTCCAGTTGGCCCGGTCAACGACGCAGCCAATATCCGACCGATTCTCGACGCGGAGGTCTTTCGGCTCAAGGCCGGTCTGTACGCAATGTTTGCGGCCACAGGATGTTTGCTGCTGATCGCTTGCCTCAATATCGCCAACCTTCTTGTGGCGCGTGCGGCAACCCGGCGCAAAGAGACCGCGGTCCGTACTGCCCTCGGCGGCAGCCGCACGCGCCTCATCCGCGGACAGGTGATCGAGAGCGTCGTCCTTTCCGTCGCGGGAGGGGTCATTGGTCTTGCGCTTGCGGAGATCGCGCTCCTCTGGCTCGTTCACGCGCGGCAGGACATTCCGCGTGCGGATTCCATTCATATCGACGGCGTTGTCGTCCTGTTCACGATGGGCGTGATGCTGGTGTGCGGAGTTGTTGCCGGGTTGATTCCCGCTTTGTCCTCGAACGACAAACAGATCCTCAGGACGCTGCACGAGTCGTCCCGGAGTTACAGCAGCGGCCAGGGTGGCGTGCGTTTGCGGCGCGTTCTGCTGGGTCTCCAAGTGGGCCTAACAGTAGTCCTGCTTACATCTGCCGGACTGTTGCTCAAGACGTATTCCCGACTTCGTTCCGTGGATGTTGGCTGCGCCACCCATGACGTGCTTACCTTGGAAATCAATCTCCCCAAGGGCAGCTACAAAATACCCGCGCAGGTCGTCACCTTCTACGAGCAGCTGGTAGCCAGGGTCCGACAGTTGCCTGGCGCGCAAGCTGTCGCTGTGGGCACCGTCCTGCCCGGCGAAGGCCACCAGCGCGACGATGTTTTCACCATCCAGGAGCATCCTGCATTACCCAAAGGCCAGGTACTCGACGCCTCTACCTATTTTGCCGATCCTGGCTATTTCAATGCGATGCAGATACCGTTGTTGCAGGGTCGCCTCTTTGATGCCGATGAGCGGCTTGACCGCGGCAGCGAGGTAATCGTCAATCAGGACTTCGTTCTGCAGTTCCTGAAAGGCGAAAACCCGCTGGGCAAGCACATCAAGGCGGATGTCGAGGTGCCGGGAGCAGATAAGGGCCTGGAGATTGTGGGCGTGGTGGCCGACACGTTGGAAAATGTCTCCGGCACTCCCACTCCGACCGTCTATTATCCCTTTTATTCAGGCACGCAACGTTCGGGTATCTTGGTGATTCGAACGAAACAGGCGCCATCGGCCTTGGCGCTTCCTGCACAGCGGGCGATCGCCGGCATTGACCCTGGCTTAGCCGTGGCCAACGTCTTCACCATGGATCAAATCCTTGGCAAGTCGACCGTCGCCGCCAGCTTCGATGCAACCTTGCTGCTTGCCTTCGCTTTCATTTCGCTTTTCCTTGCTGCGATTGGTTTGTTCGGAGTCCTTTCCTACATAGTTGCCCAACGCACTCCCGAGATTGGCATCCGTATCGCTCTCGGGGCACAGCGCCAGCAAGTGATGCGGCTCATGCTTCGCGACGGCCTACAACCCGCCTTTTCGGGACTGGTGCTCGGGCTGATCGCCAGCACCGGAGTGGCGCAGCTGATCCGATCGATGCTTTACGGAACTCGTGCTCTCGATCCGGCAGTTTACATCTTGGTCAGCGCGACGCTCCTAGTGACAGCTATTCTGGCATGCACCTTGCCGGCGTGGCGCGCCTCGCGCCTTGACCCAATGACCGCTCTTCGCATGGAGTAGGAACTCACGTGTAATTGCCGCAGTGAGGCGTCAAGGAAATGTTGTCAGTTTCATTCGGCCGTCGAGCAGCACTAAAGCCAATTCATCGAACAGCGACAAAAGACAATTGATAAGGCGGTCGAGATGATCTGGAAGTAGTAACCAGGGCACGTATCAGTTTGATCAGACCGACCTTTAATGGCGGAATAGAGTCATACATATCTCGCCCAAGATGCGAGATGATGCTAGGTAGTATTAATAATTATCCCGCCGGCAAGTTGGGTCCCGGCGGGATATTTTCTGTAGCGGATGTTCCCGCAGATTTGCTCCTCGACTTTTTCACAATTTCCACGGCGATTTTGCGGAACGACGCATTCGAAGCGGGCCGGATCGGACAAGGGGCACATCAGCGTAATTGTTCTCAAACGAATACGCTCGTTTCTTGCTTCAGTTGTGACGCAGTTTGAATTTCGAGACTTTGCATGTCAACGAGGGCCAGCAGGAACGACAGCGTCAACTCCGCAGACCGCGTCGACGAAAACCAGGGCTGGATCGAGAGTCTCGTCACTGCGAGCCTTCGCTAAAGGTACGAATTGATATTTTTCGGCCAGCAGGACATACAGCAACACGTCCTGTGATGAGGACTATGTGTAGGGCTATTGGATCCTGCGGTCCCGGTCTCATCGAAGTGTTTTCCGGTTGCCTCCTCTTGCAGGGTTTGTTCTCGTGCTTGCCCGTCATCGCTCGCGTGCTGGTCTCCGATGAGTACGGCATTTTGTTCACTCATGGTTTTCTCTCCTACGGTTTCTCTGGAACTACACCCTGAAAGATATTCTGCCAGTGCGACGGAAACCAAAGATGGTTGCTTTTGCTCAGGTAGCACGCAGGCCAAGGATTCCCGCTACTTCTCCCGAATTGAGGTCGCCTCGAGTACAGAAGAAGCAGGAGTGCCCGTGTCCCCCGGCGTGTTCAGCGAACATCTCTAGCGGGTTCCTGGGCCGGCTTTCGGGCAATCGAAGCCCTTGCATGATTTCGAGGTCTCTCACAGCATTGCGAAGGAGGCGTCTATCTTCTGGGACTGTTTCGTCGGAGATCACGATGAGGAGATCCACATCGGATGCCTCCGAAAAGGCGCCGCCCGCCACACTGCCAAACAGAATCACGTTCACAAGAGAAGTCGTCCCCCTCGAGTGCAACTGCGCAATTCCATCCAGGTACTGTTGAGCACGACTCGCCATCTTCCGCCTGCATACTGTGCCGAATGGACTAATGTCGGGCAGCGGACATATAGAAAATCCGCAAATTGCTTTTAGGCTAGAGAGCATTATTGCAAGCTCGAAGACGAGCGCTTCTTGTTCCTCATCCTCTGTGCGCTTTCACTCGGCGCACAGATCTTCGTGTTGGCGATACCTTCGAGTACAAAATATGGGAGCGGATTGGGAGGAGACTGCGGGCAGGAAGCAGCAGTTTGAAGCGGCGAGCGTGCGCGAGGACAAGCTTGGCAGCCGGTCGAGCAGTAGTTTCTCGTTGGACAACGCCGACGCATGCTTCAACGTGAGCAAGGATGACGCGCTGGCTTCAAAAATCGGTCACAAAAAACTGGTGAATCGCGCAACAAAGAAGGGGCCGGTTCGTCATTCCCATGTATCCTTTTCGAATGCCCGGAAGGAACGGTGTTTTGCGTTCTCTGCGATATCGCAGGGATAGGCGCAGAAGGCCTCTTTTTCCATGACGAGGGAGCAAGTGGGGTGTGAGATGGATGTGAGCCGTAAATCGATGGGTTGGCGGTTTTGGTGGTTAGGCACTGCGATTGCCGGACTGATGATGGCGGCCGGAGTGCGCTCTGGAGCGCAAGCTTCTTCGCCAGCGGCCGCGCCGCAGAGTGCACAGGCTGCATCGGCCGGGCAGAGTGCCGCGGCGCCGGCAGCTTCGCCGACGGACATTGTGGGGATATGGCAGGGAACGCTGCACATTGCGCAAGCGAATCGGGATCTGCGCATTGAGAACAAGATCAGCAGGGATGGAAAGGGCAATCTAGCGGTGATCGATTACAGCATCGATCAGGGTGGACGGCCTATTCCCGCGAACAAGGCCAGCTTTGAAGGCGGTGTGTTGAAGTATTCGATCGATGCAATCAGTGGATCGTATGAAGGCAAGATGTCGCCCGACGGAAAGAGCCTGACGGGGAACTGGACGCAGGGGCCTGGCACGCTGGCGCTAAACATGGAACGGGTCACAGAAGATGCGGCATGGCCAATTCCTGAGCCACCGAAGCCGATGGCGGAGAATGCCGATCCGTCGTTCGATGTCGCGACGATCAAGCCCAGCAAGCCAGGTACTCCGGGGAAGCTGTTTTCATTCCGCGGACGACATGTCATCACCATTAATACGAATGTAAATGACCTGATTTCGTTTGCGTACGGGCTGCATGCGAAGCAGATTCTTGGCGAACCGGATTGGTTTGGCAATGACCTGTTCGATATCGACGGTGTGCCGGATGTGGAGGGGCAACCGAACTCGGCACAGTTTCGAAGCATGGTCCAAAAGCTTCTTGTGGATCGATTTCAGCTGAAGTTTCATCATGAACAGCGGGAACTCTCGGTTTACATCGTCACGGTTGCGCCGGGCGGCCCAAAGTTGGAAAAGTCTGATACTCCGCTCAGCCAGGGACAAGGGTTCTTTTTCCGTGGCTTCGGAGATCTGAATGTCTCCAACAACTCGATAACCGATTTTGCACACGGGATGCAGGGATCGGTAATGGATAAGCCGGTGGTCGATCACACGGGCCTGACGGACCGCTACAACTTCCGGCTGAAGTGGACGCCGGACGATTCGCAATTTGCGCAGTTCCGCGGCACCAACCCGCCGCAGCCGCCGGCTGCAGGCGATAATCCGAACGCGCCGCCCAGCTTGTATACAGCGATGCCGGAGCAGTTGGGATTGAAGATTGAAGCGGGCAAGGCGATGGACGATGTGATTGTGATCGACCATGCGGAGAAACCGTCTTCGAACTAGTGTCTGATAACGCCGGCCAGGAAAAAATGTTCGCCACAGCAGCGAACGAAAACCACGGTCCAAGCGTCTGACCTGGGACGTCCTCGAACAGGCCAGAGGTACAAGTCGGCTTCCCCTGCCGGAATTCGCGGAAACTACTCAGCTCGGGCTGCGCACAGGATGGAAAAGGCAACCAGATCTCCGGGAACCTATGCAGTCGCGCTCCTCACCGCCGGTGTTCTTGTTGCGGCGCGCGGCTTGCAGGCGCAGGTGAGCGCCCCCGCTTCCGCTTCTCCGGTCCCGCCAGCTGGCACCAGCCAGAGCCAGGCGACGCAAACGCCAGCAGGCGCCGCAGCGCTTCCCGCGTTCGATGTAGTGTCGGTCAAGACCCACAAAGACGAAGGAGTAGGAATGATGCGGATCGGGATTTCTGTCACTCCCGACGGGTTCCAGGCTCATGGAATGCCTCTGCAGATGCTCGTCCGGCAGGCCTTTGGAGTTTCCGAAGACCGAATCTTGAACGAGCCGGATTGGGTGAAGTCAGCGCGGTTTGATATCGATGCGAAGGTTGCGCCCGAAGATGCGCCAGGGTTAGAGGCGTTCAGCATGCAAGAGCGCTTTGTGATGTTGTTGCCGGTTCTGGAGGATCGCTTCGGCCTCAAATTCCATCACGAGAAGAAGGAACTGGAGGTGTACACCCTGGTGGTGGCGAAAGGTGGGCAGAAGCTGAAAGAGGCAAAGCTCACGGACGCTGGAAAAAGGGATCAACCGTCGCCGGCAAGCACAGGTACGGGCGCACCACCCCCACCCATCCCACCTGGAGCGGGCGGGTCTGCAGGATCGCAAATGGCGGCGAGACCAGGCTCGGGCAGCCAAGCTCCGTCCAAAGGGCCGGGGATGATGATGAGCATGTCGTCGACGCAGGAGATGAAATTGAATGCAAATGGCACGCCGATCACATCGCTGGTGCAGATGATTTCGCAGCAGATTAGCGCCACAGTAGTGGACAAGACAGGGCTGACGGGGAACTATGATTTCACGCTTTGGTTTATGCCCGACATGGCGATTGGCACTGGAGCGATGATGAGGCCGCCACCGGACGGCGCCCAAACGCAGGACCCGGTCGCGCCATCGATCTTTACCGCGCTGCAAGAACAGCTGGGGTTGAAGCTCGTGGCACAAAAAGAGCTGATGGACGTGATTGTGATCGACCAGATTGAGCAGCCGACAGCTAATTGAAAAGACGAAGCCGTCATTTATCAGGCACTGAAGGAAGAGTGAGGCCTGAAGCCGGAATCGCAAAAAGGAACAGGTCGAGAGATCCTTGGGGAACTTATCGACCATCCTTCTCTGAACTAGCTCGATACAGGAACGACTGAATGCACTCGCGGAGCGTAGTCAAAATTTCTGTCTTGTGCCTGGCGTTGCTTTGCTGCACCGCAATGGCTGCGGCGTCGGAGTATCGCGGAGTGGTGACGTTTGGAGGATTGCCGCTTCCCGGAGCGACGATCACCGCGCAAGGTGCGGCGAAGCTCACAGCGGTTTCAGACCAGGATGGCGCGTACAAGTTTGACGATCTCAAAGACGGACAATGGAGGGTTGAGATCGAGATGCAGTGCTTCGCGACGATCCAAACCGACGTGACAATCGCGCCGAATATGCCTGCGGCGGCCTGGGAGCTGAAGCTCTTGCCGGTAGACCAACTGACTGCGAAGTCGCAAATTGCAAACCCGACTCTAGGGTTGCCGCAGGCGCCGACACCGGTCCTGAAGAGTCCGGAGGCGCAGAAGCCCGCTCAGGCAGGCGCGCCCACTGAAATTCCCAAGGCACCCGAAGAAAACGCGCAGAGCTCCGATGGCTTTCTTGTGCAGGGTAGCGTGAATAACGCGGCAACATCGCAATATGCGACGAATGCGGCCTTCGGCAATACGCGTTCGAGAGGCAACGGGTTTTATACGGGTGGAGTTGTGGTTGGCGAGGATAATTCGGCGCTCGATGCGCGTGCGTATTCGGTCAGCGGCATCGAACCGGCAAAGCCAGCTTATAACAACTTCACCGGCGTGGTTAGTCTGCAGGGGCCGCTCAACATTCCGCACCTAATGCCGCGCGGACCAACCTTTTTTGCTACCTATCAGTGGTCGCGCAACAGCAGCGCAGCGATCGTTTCCGGCCTTGTGCCGACTCTTGATCAAAGAAATGGCAACCTGGCCGGATTGCTGAATGCGCTGGGGCAGCCGGTAACGATCTACGATCCTTTAACTGGCATGGCGTACCCCGGCAATCAGGTCCCGGTCAGCAGCCAGGCGGCCGCGCTGCTGCAGCTGTATCCACTGCCCAACATCACCAATGTTTCAAATTACAACTACCAGGCGCCGGTGCTGAACAACACCCACCAGGATGCGCCGCAATTCCGGTTGGATAAGAATATTGGGCGCAAGGACGAGGTTTACGGAAACTTCAGTTTGCAAAGCGCACGATCCGATAGCGTGAACCTGTTTGGCTTTGTGGATCAGACAGGCACACTCGGCATTAACTCCGGCGTTCACTGGTCGCATCGGCTCAAGCCGCGGGTGTTTCTCTACGCCAACTACACGTTCAGCCGGATCAGGACCGCGGTGACACCGAACTTTGAGAATCGCATCAATGTCTCAGGCCTGGCAGGCATCGCCGGCAACGATCAGGACCCAGCCAATTGGGGCCCGACGGCGCTGAGCTTCGTGTCTGGCTTTGCCGGTTTGAGTGACGGCAACAGCGCATTCAACCGCAATCGCAGCGACTCATTGACCGCGTCGACGCTGATCTACCACGCCAAACATAACATCACGATTGGGGGTGAATTCCGGAAGCAGGAGTACAACGAGTTCGCTCAGCAGAATCCGCGCGGCGCGTTCACCTTCACCGGCGCGGCGACAGAAGGAGCGGCGAGTGCAGCCAGCGGCTCTGATCTTGCCGATTTTCTGATCGGCATACCGGACACAAGTTCCATCGCCTATGGCAATGCCGATAAATACTTTCGCGAAACGGTGTATTCGGCATACTTCAACGACGACTGGCGCGTGCTGCCGATTCTGACCATCAACGCCGGAGTGCGTTGGGATTTCACCGCGCCGATGACGGAGTTGTTTGGGCGCCTGGTGAACATCGATGCCGCCAGCGGATTTAGCGCCGTGGCGCCGGTGCTGGGCAGCGACCCTATGGGAGCTGTGACCGGCCAGCATTATCCAGCATCGCTGATACGGCCCGATCGGCGCATGATCGAGCCGCGCATTGGCATCACATGGCGGCCGATACCCGCGTCAACGGTGGTGATTCGCGCGGGCTATGGCATTTATACCGACACTTCGGTGTATCAGAGCATTGTGCTGCAGCTTTCGCAGCAGGCGCCACTCTCAAAGAGCGTGAATGCACAAAACAGCGCCGCATGTCCGCTGACGCTCGCCAGCGGATTCAATCCGTGCTCTACCCTCACCAGCGACGTATTTGGTATTGACCCAAATTTCCGCATTGGTTATGTGCAGAGCTGGAATCTCGCCGTGCAGCGCGACATGCCCTTTGCGCTGCAAATGACGGCCACCTACCTTGGAACAAAGGGAACGCACGGCCCGCAGGAGATGCTGCCCAACAGCTATCCGCTGGGTGAAGCCAACCCTTGTCCCAGTTGCCCGTCGGGATTTACATACGAAACCTCGGGCGGCAACTTGATTCGCAACGCAGGGCAATTGCAGTTGCGGCGGAGGCTGCGCAGCGGATTCGCGGCGTCGCTGGCCTATACCTACTCCAAGTCGATCGACGACGATGCGTATCAGGGCGGCATGGGTCATACGATCGGAAGCGGAGGCGGGACTCAGTCGGCGAACCTGACGTCTCCATCGGGGGCGGTCGCGCAGAATTGGCTCGATCCGCGGGCCGAACGCGCGCTATCGAGCTTCGATCAACGCCAACTGCTGAACGTGCAGGCGCAGTACACCAGCGGACAGGGCCTGGAAGGCGGGACCTTGCTGGGCGGCTGGAGGGGCAGGGCGCTGAAGGAGTGGACCGTGCAGAGCACGCTGTCCTACGGAACAGGAATGCCCGAGACGCCAATCTATCCGGCCACGGTTCCAGGCACGGGATATTCCAATATCATTCGGCCCGATCTGACCGGCGCTTCAATTTACCACTCGGGGACGAATGCGCACCTGAATGCCGCGGCGTTCACGGCGCCAGTCGCCGGACAGTGGGGGACAGTCGGAAGAGATTCGATTACCGGGCCTGACCAACTCACGTTGAATAGCCAGTTGGCGCGCACGTTTCGTCCGCATGGCAAACTTTATCTCGATGTTGCGGTGAGCTCGACCAATACCTTGAACCACGCAGCCTTTTCCAGTTGGTACAACTATGTGACCAGCACGCAGTTCGGGCTGCCCGTCTCTCCCGGACAAATGCGCGACCTTCAACTCAACATGCATTTGAGGTTCTGACGGATGCGAAACCTGAGCGCTCTCGTTCTTCTGTTGACGGCCGCAGGTGTCCCAGGTACGCCTGTCCTAGGTGCGCAGCAAGTGGGCCAGAACAAGGGCACCGGCGAAACGCAGGGCTTTACGCTTAGCGTCAAATCGCAGCTTGTGGTCGAAGCTGTCGAGGTAAAGGATAAGCAGGGCAACTTCATCAAGGGGCTCACGGCCAAGGACTTTACGCTCACTGAAGATGGCGCGCCGCAGACAGTTCGCTATTGTGAGCCGCAGAATCTGTCGGAGATCGCCAAGCCGCTGCCCGTCGAGACACCGGCGACGGAAGATGTGAAGATTTACAACCGCCTGGCATCCGCGCAGATTGCGTCGGAGACCATGGACAACGAGCGCTACAAGGATCACCGGCTGCTGGCGCTCTACTTCGATATGACGTCGCTGCCGCCGGCAGACGAGATGCGCGCTTTAGCGGCTGCAGAGAAGTTCGTGCGCACACAATTGACGACCGTCGATCTGGTCGCGATCATGCGCTACAACGGCGGTGCAGTGCAGATCCTGCAGGATTTCACTTCCGACCGCAACCGGCTGCTGAGCATCCTGGAGACGATGGTCGTGGGTGAAGGGCAGGGCTCCGCAGGCGCCACAGACGACGCCAGCAGTGCTGACACCGGAGCGGCATTCGGGCAGGACGATAGCTCGTTCAACGTCTTCAATACAGATCGACAACTTTCTGCGTTGCAGACGGCGGCTTCGATGCTGGGACATGTGAATGAGAAGAAATCGCTCATTTACTTTGCCAGCGGACTGCGCTTGAACGGCATTGACAACCAGGCGCAGATGCACGCTACAGCGGATGCGGCGATCAAGGCGGGCGTTGCCATCTGGACTGTGGACGCGCGTGGATTGGTGGCGCAGGCGCCCATGGGCGATGCGACCCAGGGCTCACCGGGTGGGCAGGCGATGTATACGGGAACGTCGGCGATGACGCGAACTTCGAACTTCCAGCAGTCGCAGGACACTCTCTATGCGCTGGCCGGCGATACGGGCGGTAAGGCATTTCTCGATAACAACGACCTTTCGCGTGGAATTGAACAGGCGCAGCTGGCCATTTCGAACTACTACATTCTTGGCTACTACACCACCAATACGGATCCCAACGGCAAGTTCCGCCGTATCCGGATATCGCTCAACGGCAACCAGGAGGCGAAGCTCGATTATCGCCAGGGCTACTACGCCGACAAGGCATTCAGCAAATTCAATGATATTGATCGCGAGCGCCAGCTCGAAGATGCGCTGATGCTCGAAGATCCCATCACCGATCTGACAATTGCCATGGAGGTCGATTACTTCCAACTGAATCGCGCCGAATACTTCGTTCCTATTGTGGTCAAGATTCCTGGTCGGGAGTTGGCGTTGGCCAAGCGTGGCGGGGCGGAACATACGCTCATTGACTTTGTGGGCGAGATCAAAGATTTGGTGGGAGGAACGACGGTTTCAAACGTCCGCGACAACGTGAATATCAAACTGTCTGACGCGACGGCGGCGGAGCTCGCCAAGCGGCCCATCGAATACGACACCGGATTTACCCTCTTGCCGGGTAAATACATGATCAAGTTTCTGGCGCGCGATGATGAGACGGGAAGAATCGGCACGTATCAGACCACGTTCGTGATTCCTAACTTGAATAAAGAAGAGAAGCGCGTTCCGCTCAGCGCGGTGGTGCTGAGCAGCCAGCGCGTGGATTTGAAGGACGCGATTTACGATGCCGCGAAGGCGAAAGACCGGGCAA
>Ga0181520_10005846_pt1 | contig 19252 bp, 18 predicted proteins | sample PEATcosm2014_Bin_29_FD_132451 | JGI IMG/M metagenome (GOLD analysis project Ga0181520, IMG submission 132451) | Peatland microbial communities from MTU Mesocosm Facility, Houghton, MI, USA - PEATcosm2014_Bin02_30_metaG | ecosystem: Environmental > Terrestrial > Soil > Wetlands > Peat | place...
CCCGTGTCGTTTGATTCATGTCTTGATCCATTCCGGCCACGGTAACCGTACTTCTGGCACAACGAATCATTTTCTACCACCCCGGCCCCCGGCCCGGGTAACAAAACTTTTGGCTCAATTCGCGAAACGTCGCCGACGCGGAAAAAAGCTTTTCTTTTCCCGCCGGCCAACCATATTGGGAACGGCCTCTGTTTTTCACTGACTGGAGGATGGGGAGACCAATTTAGCGCCAAATTGTAGAATCAAAACCTTGATCGCCGAGCCTTTACGAAGCCTCACAAAGATCAGATGCTAACCTGAAGAAACGAATTTGATGAAGATTCTCGTCACAGGCGGGGCTGGCTTCATTGGCAGCCACATCGTTGAGCATTTTCAAAACCTCGCCGAAGTGCGCGTCTTGGACAATCTGCGCTCCGGCTTCAAGGAAAACCTCGCCGGTTTGAAATGCCAGTTCCTTGAATGCTCCATACTTGACCGCCCGGCCGTGCGGGAGGCGATGCGCGGCGTGGATTTTGTTTTTCACCTGGCGGCGATGGTCAGCGTGCCGGAATCCATGCAAAAATTGGTGGAATGCAATGAAATTAACGCTTCCGGCACCTTGGTAATTCTCGAGGAAGCGGCGCGGGCGGGGGTTAAAAAATTGGTTTTCAGCAGTTCGGCGGCCATCTACGGCGCAAATCCGGTCGTGCCGAAAACCGAGACGATGTTGCCGGAGCCGCAAAGCGCCTACGCCATCACCAAACTCGACGGCGAGTTCTACTGCAAGCTGTTTGCTGCGGAAGGCCGCCTGCCAACCGTGTGTTTGCGCTACTTCAATGTGTTTGGCCCCCGGCAAAACCCCAAAAGCCAGTACGCCGCCGCCGTCCCCCTGTTTATTGACCGGGCGTTGCAACATGAGCCGATCACCATTTTTGGCGACGGCGAACAGACGCGTGATTTTATTTTTGTGAAGGCGGTCGTCGCTGCCAATGCCTTTCTGGCCACGAATCCCCATGCCACCGGCGTCTTCAATGTGGCGGGCGGGAAAAGAATCTCGATCAACCATCTGGCGGAGAAAATTTGCCGGCTGGTCGCTTCGCCGTCGGAAATTCGGCACGCGGCGGAACGCCCGGGCGACATCAAACATTCACTCGCCTCGGTGGACAAATTGAGCACCCTCGGTTTCCATGCGGCCGGTGAATTCGACCACGACCTTCGCGCCACCGTGGATTTCTTTGAGCACCGGCTGCCGTCCGCGAGTCCGGCGCGTCATTTGCCCGTCACCTCCCGATAGATCTCCAGGTGTTTCTGCGCGATAACCCGGGGATGAAACCGCCCCAGCGCCTCCGCCCGCGCGTTCTCCGCCAACTGCCGCGCCCAGGGTCGGTTGTCCAGCAGCTTTTCCACCCCTTCGCGAAAGTTTTCCGGCCGCGCCGGGTCGCAAAACAGCCCGGTTGTTTCCGGCTCAATCAAATCCGGCACCCCGCCGACCTTCGAAGCCATCACCGGCACCCCGGCAGCCATGGCTTCAAGCACCACCATGGGGCAGTTGTCTTCGCGTGTGGGCAAGGCCACAAATGAGGCCGTAGCCAACCGGGCCTTTAACTGTTCGCGGTTGATAAACCCGATGTGCTCACACCACGGACGCTCCCGGACCAGCCGTAAAAACTCCTCACCGTATGCCTCCCGGGCCGGCTCGCCGGCAAAAATGATCTTGAATCGTTTCTCCCCCGCGAGCGGGTCCAGTGCCCGGATGAAAGCATTCTGATTCTTCAACGGGCAAATAGTGCCAACACACAACCCCATCGGCGGCTGGAACGCATCCGGCCTTGCCTGCACGTCAAAAAAACTCTGATCCACCGCGTTCGGGAGCACCCAGGTGCGCTGGGCCAGGTCTTTCACGGCGTTGCGCGTGTGTTGGGTGATGCACACCACGCCTTGGGTGCGCGGCAGTACAAAACCCTCCAACCGAGCCGCCAGCCAGTTGTAGGAAAATGGCTTTTCATGGTTCAACGCCGCGATGATCCGCATGTTGCCATGCAACGTCAGGACATTCGGAAACCCGGAAAAAATCGCGCTGATGGCACAGTCCCGCTCGGTTCCCTGGCCATGCACAATGTCCGGGTGGATCTCTCGGATTTTTTTTCGCGCGGCGCGGACACACCCCTGGAACAAAGTCTTCATCCAGCCGATTTGGGGAACCACCAAGCTGTGAAAAAATGTGTTCGGCGCGATTTTTTCCGGCGACTGCACCGGCCGGCGGATGCAGGAAACGACATGCACCTCGGCTTCTGGAATCATCGCCAGCCCTTGCAGCAACGCTGTGGGCGCCGTGCCAAAATGCGGCGCTGGATTGCCATAATCCTTGTTCAGTTCGCGATTATCGGTGGTCAGAATGACGATGCGCATGAAAAATTATCGGCCGGCGAATTTGTCCGGCATCTCTCGCTCCTTCAATTCGCTGTATTGGTATTGTAATAAGCACACTTCATTCAATTCTGCAGCCGGACGTTCGTTGCTTCTGTAGCTTCTAAAGTCGGAAACTAAACTGCTTTCGCCCGGCTGGCAAGTTTCAACGGCTCCGCTGCGCCTTTGCGGCAAAAAATCCGCGGCCGCCACCGAGTCCGGGCGGTAATCATGCACGCGGAGAATTTTGGGGTATTGCTCCGGCTCCGAGGACGATTGGTAGAACATGACGGCGGTTGGTTCGTGAAGAGTCCCATCAACCTGAAAAACGCCGCCGCATCTCCAGGTTTTAATGTCCGTTCGCCCCGTTGCCGCCCGCGCCTGCGATCACTTCCCGGTAAATCTCCAGATGTCGCCGCGCCACCACCTGCGGATGAAACCGCCCCAGTGCCTCCGCCCGCGCGTTCTCCGCCAACTGCCGCGCCCATGGCCGATTATCCAGGAGCTTCGCCACCCCCTCCCGGAAACTTTCCGGGCGCTCCGGATCGCAGAACACCCCCGTCTTCCCCTCCGCAATCAAATCCGGCACCCCGCCCACCTTTGAGGCCACCACCGGCACCCCCGCCGCCATCGCCTCCAACACCACCATCGGACAATTGTCTTCCCGCGTCGGCAGCGCCAAAAACGTCGCCCCCGCCAGCCGCGCCCGCAACGCCTGCCGGTTGAGAAAACCCACATGCTCGCACCACGGACGTTCCCGGACGAGCCGCTGGAATTCCTCGCCATACGGCCCCTCAGGCGATTCGCTGGCAAAAATGACTTTGAATTTTTTCTTCTTCGCCAGCGGATCGAGCGCGCGGATAAAATCATTCTGGTTCTTCCGCACACAGATCGTTCCAACGCATAACACCACCGGTGGGGCCGACGGGTCCGGCGCCGCCGGCACGTCAAAAAAGCTCTGATCCACCGCGTTCGGCACCAGCCAAGTCCGCCGGGCCAGGTCCATAACCGCCGCCCGCGTGTATTCGCTGATGCACACGATCCCGTTCGTCCGCGGCAGTACAAAGCCTTCCAGCCTGGCCGCCGCCCACTGATACGAAAACAGCCGGGCGTGGTTCACCTTCGCAATCATTCGCATGTTGCCGTGCACCGTCACCACGTTCGGAAATCCGCAGAAAGCCGCGCTGAGGGCGCAGTAGCGTTCCGTACCTTCGCCGTGGACAATGTCCGGCTGGAGCTCCCGCAATTGCCTTCGCACGCCCCTGATGCACCCCTGATAAAGACTCCGTAGCCACCCGCGCTGCGGCACCGGCACCCCGTGATAAAAAATGTTTGGCGCCAGGTTCTCCACCGATCGCAACGGCTCTTTCAGACATGACACCACGTGCACTTCCACCTCCGGCAGCCCCGCAAATCCCTGCAAAAATGCCCCCGGCGCCTGCCCGATACGCGGCTGGATTTCGGTGCATCCTGGAATGTCCTCCCGGTGGTCGGTGGTGAGAATCGCAATACGCATGGTCAGGGGGATACCGGATATAGCAGATACCGCTTGTCCACGAGTTCGTTGAGCCGGCGCAGGCATTGCTTGGTCAGCCACTGGACCCGCCCCGTGGGGTACGCCGCGCCCACTGTCCCCGCAATCGCGCGAATGCGCGGCTGCGTCTCAAACAGCCGCACCTGCTCGGCCGGCAATGTCGCCAGCCGTCGAAACAAAATCCGCTCGATGAATGAATTTCCCCCGTTGCGATCATCACACTCCCGGTAAATCCCTCGCAGTTGCGCCCGGTAAAAAGCCGACTGCACGCAGAACAAATACGTGCGCGACCATTGTTTTCGGCGCAACTGGTCAATCAACAGCGGCTGGTTCGGCCGCCGCCGGCATTCCGCCAGGATCGCCCCCAAGTTCAATAATTGATATCGCCCCGTGATCTTCAGCCATCGTTCCGGCGGCTCCGGTTCGCCCTCCATCCATGTATCCAGCATTCCAAATTCCTGGTACCCTTTGCCCCGCGCCCCGTCCGGCGACGGCGCAAACCGGCGCACCCGCAACCGGTCGGACCCCGCAAATTCCGGATGGCGGTCCAACGGGTATGTCGAATTCTCCAAAAAATAGACCGGAGCGAATCGCTGGCAAAACTGCGCTACCTGCCGGTACTCCGCCAACCGCGTTTCCGGGTCCATCGCCGCCGCGCCCGTCACATTGGGTTTGACGGTCGCCGTCAGCACTACCGCAATTTCAGACTGAAAATCAGGCGCGGCGCTCATGGTTTCATGCCTTCAAAAAATATTTCCGCTGCTTCTCGCTGATGGCCATCCCCAATTTCTCCATCACCGCCAGCATGTCTTCCCACACCTTGCGCTTCTCCGTCATCGACTGGTTGCGCAACAGATACGCCGGATGATACGTCGGCATCAGCGGAATCCCCCGATAGATCCGCCAGTTCCCCCGCAGCTTCGTGATCCCCGCCGTCTTCCCCAGCAACCCCTCCACCGCCGTCGCGCCCAGCGCCACCAGTACCTTCGGGCGGATCAGGTCAATCTGCTCGTGCAAAAACGGAATGCACGTCGCCATCTCCTCCGGCGTCGGCTTCCGGTTGCCGCTCGAGTGCTCCGGCATGTTCGGCCGGCACTTCAAAATATTCGCAATGTACACCTCGCTCCGCTTCAGCCCCGTCGCTTGGATGATCTTCGTCAGCAATTCCCCCGCCCGCCCCACAAACGGCTCCCCCTGCTCGTCTTCGTCCGCCCCCGGCGCTTCCCCCACAAACATCAGTTCCGCCTCCGCATTGCCCACCCCAAACACCACCGACTTGCGCGACGACGCCAGGTGCGCGCACTTCACGCACGCCAGCGCCCGTTCCCGGAGCGCCGCAAACGCCGCCGCCCTGGCCGGCCCCGCCAACGCCGGTTGCCCCTCCTCCCGTGGCTGTGAACGTGAGTTCACGGCTGCCTCCCCCCCCGCCTGCTCAGCCTTCGCGGTCGGTGCCGGCAATCCGGCCGCCGCCGGTTCGCTGAACTTTTTCGCCAAGGGGAAAATGCTTTGTGGCGCGCGGGCCCGGGCGGCCGCCGGGCGGGACGCCGCAAAACTGGAACCGGAAAACTTCACCGGCTGCGCCAGCGCCCGCAACGTCTCCGCCGACACCGCCACCTGCCGCACGCCGCGCGATTTCAAACTTTCCAAGTGTTGAATCGTCGCCGCGAGCAGTTCATCGTACGCGCCAGACATGCGTTCATCGTAACCAGCCCGCCCCCGTCCGCGCCAACTTTTTCGCAGCCCCGCCCCGTCACCCCTCGCGTTCTTTCTCGCTTGCCGCCCGGGAGCGCCAAAGATATTTTGCCTTGGTTGGCTTTTCACCTGTGGCAATCATGAAAATTTTAATCAACTGCCACTTGCCGTTCAGCCTGGCGCATGGGGGACTGGCCATTCAAATCCAGCAGACCATGGCCGCTTTGCAGGGCCTGGGCCTGGTGGTTGAACCGATGAGATGGTGGGATGAAACGCAGACCGGCGACTTGATCCACTATTTCGGACGTATGTCGGCGGATCAAATCCGCTTCGCCCACCAAAAAAAATTGAAGGTGGTCATGGCCGAACTGCTCACCGCGCAGGGTTCACGTTCGGACCGCCAACTGCGCCTCCAAAAATATGTTTCCCGGGGCCTGGCCCGGCTGGCCCCGCGCAGTTTCGTCGCCGCCTTCAACTGGGATTCCTACCGCCTGGCGGATGCCTTGGTTGCGCTGACATCCTGGGAAAAACATCTGATGGAATTTATGTTCGGCGCGGACCCATCCCGGACCTTCGTGGTGCCAAACGGGGTGGAAACGGTGTTCTTTGCGGGCGCGCCGGTCACGCGCGGGCCCTGGCTGGTCTGCACCGCCACGATTGTCGGGCATAAACGCGTCCTCGAACTCGCCCAGGCCGCCGTCGCCGCAAAAACCCCGGTCTGGATTATTGGCCGCCCCTATGCCGACAACGATCCGTATGCGCAACAATTCCTCGAGTTCGCGAAACAAAACCCTGAATTCATCCGCTACGAAGGGGCCATCGGCGATCGTGCCCGGCTCGCCGCCATCTACCAGTCCGCCCGGGGCTTTGTTCTCTTGAGCACCATGGAGAGCCTCAGCCTCTCGGCACTGGAGGCCGGCGCTGCTAAATGTCCTTTGTTGTTAAGCGACCTGCCTTGGGCGCACGGCACCTTTGGCCGGGAAGCGCAATTCTGTCCGGTCACCGGCACGATTTCGGTCGTGGCCACGGCCTTGCGTCGTTTCTACGATGCCGCCCCGGACCTGCCGCGCCCACCCCAACCGGCAACCTGGCCGGAAGTGGGCCGCCAACTCGTGGCCGTGTACGAAAAGACCATGGCTGGCTGAATATCCCCGCCGCCGCGTGCCAACCATGAACCTCGCCGCCAACATCCTGCTCATCTTCGCCATCACCTACCTCGGCCTGGCCGCCGGCCGCGTGCCCGGCCTGAAATTGAATCGCACCGGCATCGCCCTGCTCGGCGCCATCGCCATGATGCTCTTCGGCCACTTCCCCACCGCCCAAGTCATCGGGTTCGTGAACTGGCCCACCGTTTGCCTGCTGTTCGGCTTCTTTGTCATCTCGGCCCAGCTCCGCCTGTCCGGCTTTTACCACCTCGTCGCCGACGCCGTCTCCGCCCGGCTCGGCCACCCCGCGCGTTTCCTCCTCATCCTCATGGCCGTCACCGCCGCCCTCTCCGCCATTCTCAATCACGACATCGTCTGCTTCGTCTTTACCCCCATCGTCGCCACCGCCCTCCTGCGCAAACAGCTCAACCCCGTCCCCTTCCTCATCGCCCTGGCCATCGCCAGCAACTTCGGCGCCGCCGCCACCCTCATCGGCAATCCCCAGGACATGCTCATCGGCCAGACCGCGCACCTCAACTTCGGCCGCTATCTCCTCTGGAGCGTCACCCCCGTCGCCTTCGCCCTGGCCTGCGCCTACGCTCTCATCTGGTTCCTCTCGAAAAATCATCTGTCGCTGCCGCCCCGCCCCGCCGCCGCCACCCCCGAAACCAACTATCCCTTCAACCGCTTCCACACCCTCAAGGGACTCATCGTGCTCACCGCCGTCATCGGCCTCTTCTTCTCCTCCATCCCGGCCGAAATCATCGCCCTCGCCGCCGCCGGCATTCACCTGGCCAGCCCCAAGTTCCGCACCGAGGACCTCCTCGCCCTGGTGGATTGGCCCATCCTGGTTCTCTTCATCGGCCTCTTTGTCGTCACCGGCGCCTTTGTTTCCACCGGCTTCGGCACCCAGGCCGTCGGCTGGCTGGCGCACGCCGGCTTCAACCTCAATCATCCCGCCACCCTCACCTTCACCACCGCCCTCCTCACCAGCTTGATCAACAATTCACCCACCGTCATGCTCCTCCTCAAGGTCGTCAATCCCTTGACCCCGACCACCGCTTACATCCTCGCCCTGGCCAACAGCTTCGGCGGCAGCCTCCTCATCATCGGCAGCGTGGCCAACCTCATCATGGTCCAGCAGGCCCGCGACCTCGGCATCAAAATCTCCTTCTGGGATTTCACCCGCCTCGGCCTCCCCGTCACCCTCGTCGCCCTCCTCGGCCTGCTCGCCTGGGTCAAATTGATGGCCTGACGGCCACTGTGCCATCCTGCCCCTCCCCGCTCCCCCTTGGCACACTCCTGTGTGCCAAAAGTTTCCACCCCCGGCCGCCCTCCCCTTGAAATTCCTTCATTTTTCAGGGTTTCTCGCCCTTTCCCGCGTTGGCATTGTCAAAGCTTGATAAGCACCTGTAGGAACCGAAATGATAAACATTAACCAAACTCGATCATAAAAAAGTGAACGAAAGGACAACTATGAAACTGATGCAATATACCCGCCCCGCTCTGGCTTGGCCCGCTTTTGGCCGTGTCGCAAACTTGCAGGATGAACTGGAGCGGATGTTCGAATCACCCTTGCAGGCCTGGGCGCCCGCGCTGGATGTCCATGAAAACAAGGACGCCTTCACCATCCGCGCCGAACTCCCCGGCCTGAAGCGCGAGGACATCGAGGTCTCCATCCAGGATGGCGCCCTCGTCATCTCCGGCGAACGCCAGGAGGAGAAACTCGCCGAAGGCACCGAAGTCCATCGCCAGGAGCGCTATTTCGGAAAATTCTCCCGCGTGCTCACCCTGCCCACCGCGGTTTCCAGCGACAAGGTGAAGGCCGCTTACAAGGACGGCATTCTCACCGTCACGCTGCCCAAGGCCGAGGAATCCAAGCCGAAACAAATCACCGTCAGCGAGTAATCGCCGCGGCGACAGGAAATAAAAAGCAAAACGCCCCGCAATCTCTCGCGGGGCGTTTCTTTTGCGTGGCCTGCCCTTACATGCCCACGCTCACCAGTTCGTCGCCCGTTTCCACATTCACAATCTTGAACTGCTCGGCATGCATCCCCGTGTCCGCGCGGAACGACAGCTTGCCGAAGTACCGTTTTTCCATCGCAATGAGGTGCTTCTCATCTTCATTGCGCAGCCGGTCCAGCACCGTCGGGTTCACCACGATCCGCAGCTGGAAGTCGTTTTCATCCCGCGTCCGCTTCTTCAGGATTTCCTGGAGCTTGCGCTGGATTTCCACGCTCATCGTGATGGCGCTCTTCACCTTCCCGCGGCCCTTGCAATACGGGCAGTCGTCATAGACCGCCGCCCGCGTGCTTTCGCTGTGCCGCTGGCGCGTCATCTCCATCAACCCCAGTTGCGAGATCGGCAGCATGTGCGTCTTGGCCTTGTCCCGCCGCAACCCGTCCCGCATCCGGTTGAGCACGTGCTGCCGGTCGCGCCCCGACTTCATGTCAATGAAGTCCAGCACGATCAGCCCGCCCATGTTCCGCAGGCGAAGCTGCCGGCAGATCTCCTCCGCCGCCTCCAGGTTCACCTTCAGGATCACCGCTTCCTGGTCCTTGCCGCCCTTGTGCCGGCCCGTGTTCACGTCAATCGCCACCAGCGCCTCGGTTTCATCAATCACGATGTAGCCGCCGCTCTTCAGGTGCACCTGCCGCGTGAACGTGTTCTCCAGTTGCTTGCTCACGTTGAACCGGTCAAACACCGGCTGCGCTTCCGAGTAGATCTTGATCTTCCCCGCCGAGCGCTTCGAGATCTTCGAAATCATCTCGCGCATCCGGTCGTAGGCCTTGGGGTTGTCCACCACGATCCGCTCCACGTCCTCCGTCAGGAAGTCCCGCACCGTCCGTTCAATCAGGTCCGGTTCCTGGAACACGCACGTGGCCATCGGTTGGCGCTTGATTTTTTCCTGCACCAGCGTCCATTCCTCCAGCAGCAGCGCCAGGTCCCGCACGAAATACCGCAACTGCTGCCCTTCCCCGGCCGTGCGCATGATCACGCCCATCCCGTCGGGAATGTGCAGTTCCCGCAGGATCTTCTTCAGCCGCTTGCGCTCCTCCTGGTTCTCAATCTTCCGCGAGATGCCGCTTTGATCCGAATTGGGCAGCAGCACCAGAAACCGCCCCGGCAACACCAGGTTCGTCGTCACCCGCGGACCCTTCGTGCTGATCGGCCCCTTGGTCACCTGCACAATGATGTCCGCGCCCGGTGGATACAGCCGCGGAATGTCCTTCTGCGTGATCTTCGGCTTCTGCGGCCGGCGGCCTTCCCGCTCCACGATCTCCACGCCCGAGTCGAACTGGTTGGGCACAATGTCCCAGTAATGCAGAAACGCGTTCTTCTCGAACCCGATGTCCACAAACGCCGCTTTCAGCCCGTCCTCCAGGTTGCGCACCTTCCCCTTGAAGATGCTCCCCACCAGACGTTCCTCCGTCGTGCGCTCAATGTTGAATTCCTCCAGCCGGCCGTCCTCCGTCACCGCCACCCGCGTCTCCAGCGTCTCGGCATTGATGATCACTTCCTTGTGCACCTTGTCTTCCGGCCGGATCAACTGCTGCACCCGCTTGACGATGTTCGCCGCCGCGCTCCGGATGGTGTCAATCAAACCCATCGCGGGCTGCGCGATCGCCACCGGCTCGAATTTCTTTTCCGCCGCCGGCGCTGCCGCCGCCGGAACTTCCGGCCCCCGCTCGCCCTCGGCCACTTCCACACCCACCCGGGGCGCCCCTTCCGGCACCAGTCCGGCGGCAATGTCCTCCGCCCGTTCAATCTCGTGCACGTGCCGCTTCTCAAATAACCGGTCGGCACCACCCTGTTCACTGACCAAGTCCGCCCGGGCCTCGATCGCCTCGCGATCGGTCTTCTGGTGAGCGGGGTTCAAGCCGCCTTTCGGCCTGAACCGCATTCCCCGGCGACTCCGCGAGAAGTTGTTATTGCTCATATTTAATATCCTCTACGGTTTTTATATACGTTTTGCATCAGGCCCAGCGCGATCAGCGAGCACAGCACTGAAGACCCGCCGTAACTTAACAGCGGCAGTGGTATGCCCGTCACCGGGACAATGCGAATGTTCATGCCGATATTGATGAAAACATGGCTGAACAAGAGCGTCACGACGCCCACGGCCATCAGTTTTCCCAGGCGATCGCGCGCCTGGCCGGCGATTCTCAATCCGGTAAAGAGAACCACCGCATATAGCGTCAGCACCACTACGGAGCCGACGAATCCTTCCTCCTCGGCAATGACGGAGAAAATGAAATCATTGTGTGCCGCCCCCGCCGGCAAAAAACTCAGGGCCGTCTGCTGCCCCTGCCGCCACCCCTTCCCCCAAAATCCCCCCGACCCCACCGAGATCAGCGCCTGCCGCACCTGGTACGACTTCTCCTGCTGCTCCCGCCGCGCCTCCACCCGCTCCTGCGCCGACGCGTCCGCCGACGCAAAATCCGCCCCGAAATAAACCAGCAGCCGCTGCCGCTGGTAATCCTGCATCGGAATCCGCCAGTGCGGCGGCGCAAACAGCACGTCCGCCACAAACAACACCGCCAGCACCCCCACCCCGCCCACCAACCGCACCAGGTACCTCCGCGGCGTGCCCGCCACCAGCATCATCACCAGCCCCGTCGGCAGCAGCACCAGCGCCGAGCCCAAGTCCGGTTCCTTCAAAATCAAAATGAACGGCAGCACCAGCAAACCCATCCCCTGCCAGAAAACCTCCGGCTGCCTCAATTCGTCCGGCGGCCGGCTCAGGAAATTCGCCGCCGCCAGGATGAACGCCAATTTCCCAAATTCGCTCGGCTGAAACTGGAAAAACGGCAGGTCAATCCACCGCCGCGCCCCCCAGCCGTGCGTCTGCCCGATGAACGGCACCAGCACCGCCACCAGGCACACGATCATCGCCCAGTACCCCACCAGCGACCACCGCGCCAGCGTGTGATAATCCACCAGGCACACCACGGCCGCCGCCCCGAGCCCCAGCACATACCAAATCACCTGCCGGAACCAAATCTGCGCGAACCACGCCTTCTCCGCCTCAAACGGGCTCGCCGTCGTCGCGCTGCACACAAACGCCGCCCCCACCAGCATCAGCCCCGCCAGCGCCACCAGTTGCAGCCGGTCCAGCTTGTCATACTTCTCAATGAGGTCTTCCGTGGTCATGCGTTCACTTCCCATTCACCGTCGCCAGCAACCGCGGCGCCCCCGGTGTTTCTTTCTGCATAATCGTTTCGTACACGTCGTGCGCGATCGGGGCGCAAATCCCGCCCCCCGAACCGCCCTCCACCGCCGATTGCACCATCACCACCACCGCGTAGCGCGGGCTCTCACACGGCGCAAACGAGGCAAACCAATAATTGTGCCCCGTCAGCCGGTTCGCGCTGTCCTGCACCTGCGCCGTCCCCGTCTTGCCGCAAATGTGCAGCCCCGGCACCACCGCCGCCTTCCCCGTGCCCTCCACATCCTCCGTCTCCCCCAGCATCGCGTTGTACAAAATCTTCAGACTCCGCCCGCTCACCCCGATCCGGTCCCGCACCCGCCCTGCCGTATAAATCGTCGCCGTCGCCCCCGCCGCGGTGTCCGCCGGCTCAATCCGCGAAACCAGCCGCGGCCAGAAAACCGTCCCCCCGTTCGCAATCGCCGAATACGCCACCGCAATTTGCAGCGGCGTCACCGCCACTTCCCCCTGCCCGATGCACATGTTCGCCGTGTCGCCCTCCCGCCACTCATGATGGATCCGCTCCATCGTCGGCATGTCCCCCCGGCTCTCCTGCCGCGTCGCCAATCCCGTCAGCTCCCCAAAATGAAATCGCTCCGCCAGCCCCACGATCCGGTCCGCCCCCGTCTGCAAACCCACTTGGATGAAATACGAGTTGCTCGACCGCTCGATCGCCCGCTTGAAATTGTATTCCCCCGGCGGCGCCGTATCCCGCTTCTTCAGCCGCCCCACATACACACACCCCTTCCCGGGGCTCTCCGGGTCCGCCTCCACCGTGTACAACCGCTCCGGATTCAATCCCCCCTCCAGCGCCGCCAGCGCCACCACCACCTTGAAAATCGAGCCCGGCGCGTAATTCTCCTGCGTTGCCCGGTTCTTCTCCGCCATCACCGCCTGCAACTGCGCGTACTTCTCCCGCGAGATCACCTGCGCAAAATCGTTCGGATCAAACGTCGGCGACGACGCCATCGCCAGCACGTCCCCGTTCCGCACGTCCATCACCACCACCGCCGCGTTCGCGTTGGCGCCCTGGTGGCTCACCAGCGATTCCTCCGCCGTCCGCTGCAAATCCAGGTCCAGCGTCAGCACCACGTTCTCCCCCGGCTCCGGCTTTGCCTCCACGTCCTGCGCCTGCCGGTAACCCATATTGTTCACCAGCACGGACATCTGCCCCGCCCGCCCGTGCAGCACCCCGTTGAACGCCCCCTCGATCCCCGTCACCCCCCGGTAATCCGGCAGCCGGTAATTGAAAAACGATTCCTCCCCGGCGATCGAACTGTCATCCATCCGCAGTTCCCCCAGCAAATGCGCCGCCGTCGTCCCCAGCGGATAGCTCCGGATGGATTGCAGCTCCAAGTCCGCCCCCAGCCCACCCGTGAAATTCTCCTCAAACCGCGCGATTTGCTCCGGCGTCAGGTTCTCCGCCACCGGAAACGGCATCGCCAGCTCCGTGGCGTAATGCCGGTTGAACTTCGCCGCATCAAAAACCAGCGGCTCGCCCATGTTCCGCCCGATCTGCGCCACCACCCCGCCCGCCACTTCGTCCCGCGCCCGCTCGTGCCAGCCCTCAATCTGGTCCGCCGTAAACGCAAACTGCCGCCGTTCCGCCTTCGTCAGCGACCGCCCCAGCCGCCGTTCCTGCGCCGCCACCGCCGCCTTTTGCAGCGCCAGCGCCTGCACCGTCTCCTCCCGGATCGCCACCGCAAACTGCTTCCGCAAATCGTCCAGGTACAGGCTCAGGTTGTACCGCGGCCGGTTCTCCGCCAGCACCCGCCCCTCCCGGTCCAGGATCTTCCCCCGCAACGCCGGCACCCGGATCGTCCGGTACGCCTGCGTGTCCAAGTGCGCCTGGTATTCCCGCGCCGACACCACCTGCACCCACCAGAGCCCCGCCAGCAAAGTGAACAGTCCGCCCGCCAGCAGCACCGCCACCAGGCGCAACTGCGGATCGTTCTTCTTCAGTTCATCAATAACCAGCATGTTCTTGCTTTAAGCTCATTCTCGCGCCCCGGGCCCCCGCCTTCATTTCAATATCTTCCCGTGCCGGATTTCCCGGTCCGGCCGAAACCCCATCCCCTGCTCCGGCTTGTAGCCCAGCGTCTGTCCAAACCAGTCAAACAGCGCAAATATCACCGGCGTCGCCGCCGCCCCCCCCGCCGTCATCACCACCCATTGCCACCCCGACCCCCACCCGATCAGCGGCTGCCTCCCCCCGTTCAGCAGCAGCAGCACCGTCAACACCGGCACCACCCCGCTCGCCGCCGTCCCCAGCACCAACTGCGCAAACGGCAAATCCCGCAATATCAGGTCCCGCCGCAAAAAAATTGGAAAGCCCACCAGAAACAGCGGCACAATGCTCACCCCCAGCGGATTCGCCGAAAACGAGTCAAACCCCAGCCCCCCCAGCACCGCCAGCAGCGACACCGTCACCACGTCCGCATTCAACGCCGTGTACACCATCAGCGCCGGCAGCACGTCAATCTGCGCCCCCAGCCAGTTCCGCGGCGCCCCCAGCGTCGCCTCGCAAAACACCGCCAGATAGGCGAATCCCAGGATTAATATGGGTTGAAAGAGGCTCATTTGAACAAAACCCACACTTGTTCCAACGCCCCGAGGTTGGCATTGAGTTTCACCGTCGCCTCGTTCGCCAGGCCGCCCTCCACGGCTTGCCCATACACGATTTTGCCGATGGGAATGCCCTTGGGAAAGACCCCGCCGAGCCCGCTGGTAAGCACCTCCTGCCCCGGTTTCAAATTCGCGCTGCTCGCCAGATAGCTCAACACCGGCAGCGACGCCCCCAGCGGGCCGCCCGAAAGCGGGCCGCCCGCCGTCAGCACGCCGATGTCGTGCGTGGAATTATCCACCAGCGCCGAAATCCGGCAGTTCGGATCCCCGATCAGCGCCACCTGCGAACTCACAAAGCTGACCGCCGACACCCGCCCCACCAGGCCCTCGGCCGTCAGCACCGGCTGGTTGGTTTGAATCCCGTCCCGGCTCCCCAGGTCAATCTGAATCGTCTGCCACCAGTTCGCCGGGTCCCGCATCACCACGTTCGCCAGCTTCAGCTTCCACGGCGCCTGCCGCTCCCACCCCAGCCGGTCCCGCAACTGGTCGTTCTCCCGCGCCATGGCGGCCGTCTGGATTTGTTGCTCCTTGAGCTGCTGGTTTTCCCGCCGGAGTTCGTCTATCTCCCTGAGCAATTCCCGCCGCGGCAACACGCTGTCCGCCAGGTCCGCCGGCAATTGCTGCCCGGCTCCGGCCAGGCCAAATAAGGGTAAGAACCAGCTCCCCACCGCCAATTTTAGGCGGACGGTCGCGCGCGTGGGCAGGCTTAAAAGCAAGACTGCCACGAACACCACCGCGCCAAGGGCAAGATAATTTTTTCGCTTAAACATCCGCGACGTCCCGGCCTGGGGCCGGCGTGCGGTGAACTCCCGGAAGAATCAATCAGTATTTGGCATTCGTGGCCACGCGTTTCAGGAACTCGATCTCCTGCAACACGCGCCCCGTACCCTCCGCCACGGCACTCATTGGGTCGTCGGCCAGATGCACGGGCAACCCCGTCTCCCCGGCCACCAAGCGGTCTATCCCCCGGATCAACGACCCGCCGCCAGCCATCACCAGGCCCCGATCCACAAGATCGGCGGCGAGTTCTGGGGGGCAGCGTTCCAACGTGATCCGGATGGACTCAAGTATGCTCGAAAGCGGTTCTTGCAAGGCTTCCCGGATTTCCTCCGATCGGATCGTCAATGTCTTGGGCAGACCCGAACCAAGGTCCCGTCCCTTGACGTCCATCGTTAATTCCTGTTCCAGCGGAAATGCCGAGCCTATGCGAATTTTGATTTCTTCTGCGGTGCGTTCACCAATCATCAGGTTATAGGCGCGCTTCATGTGCGCCACAATCGTGCCGTCCAGTTCGTCTCCGCCAACCCTCAGGCTGCGGCTGAACACGATGCCGGCCAGCGAGATGATGGCGATTTCGCACGTCCCGCCGCCTATGTCCACGATCATGTTGCCCGCCGGTTCTTGCACCGGCAGGCCTACGCCAATGGCCGAAGCCATCGGCTGTTCGATCAAATACACCTCGCGCGCGCCTGCGTGGGTGGCGGAATCCTTCACCGCCCGTTTCTCCACTTCGGTTATCCCGGAGGGGACCGCAATCACTACGCGTGGGGCGATCAACTTCCGGTGGTGAACCTTCTGGATAAAGTGCCGCAGCATTGCCTCGGTGATCTCGAAGTCGGCTATCACGCCGTCTTTCATCGGGCGGATCGCCACGATGTTGCCGGGGGTTCTCCCCAGCATCCGTTTTGCTTCGTCACCGACCGCCAGCACATTCGTCGTGCCGGCCTGGATGGCCACTACCGAAGGTTCGCGCAGGACGATTCCGCGGTCCCGCACATAAACGAGGGAATTTGCGGTTCCCAAGTCAATTCCAATATCGTTGGAGAACAGACTTTTGAATTGCTCGAACATGAATGCGTCTAATCGCACACAGTTAAAACTCACCCACCCCAAAGGTCAAGCCGCGAATGTTACAGATCCGCGTCCCCCGCCGCCTGTCCCCGCCCCCAATATCCACGCAAACCGCTCCCCTGCTGCCAATTCGAGCCTCCGAGGAGTCGTTTCAGAAGACAAAAGAAGCTCCAAAAAGAGCGAAAGAAGCCCGAAGAGGAAGAGGATTGACACCCATTCGTCCCATCCGTCCCATCCGTCCCTTTGCGGTCCCGCCCCCCCCGCTCCCCATTCAGCCTGCCATTGCACCGGCGTGGGCATTCGTTTAATTTCCCTCCATGTCGTTTTTGGGTAAATGGGATGCCGTGTTGTTTGCGGCCGTGCTGCTGGCCTCCGCCAGCGGCTGCTCCCCAACGGACTCCAATCCCTTGGATGAGGAGAAGGAGCCGCACTATGTCCTCGGCAAGAGCCGCGTCAACGCCTTCAATTACACCGGCGCCATAGACGCCTTCCAGGAATCCCTCGAGGCCAACCCCCACTCCGCGCCCGCCCATTACCAGCTCGCCATGCTCTTCGAAAACCAGGAATCCGATCCCGCCGCCGCCATTTACCACTACCAGCAATACCTGAAATACGATCCCAAGGCCGAAAATGCCGAGGTCATCCAGCAGCACATTGACACCTGCAAACGCCAGCTCGCCTCCGACGTCCTCCAACTCCCCAGCGCCCCCGCCGCCCAGCAGCAGCTCGAAAAGCTCACCGAGGAAAACCGCCGGCTGCATGACCAGCTCGCCCAGTGGCAGGCCTATTACGCCGCCCAGCAGGCCGCCGCCAAAACCAATCCGCCCGCCCCCCAGATCGTCTATGTCGCGCAGCCCGCTCCCGCCCAGCCCCAAGTCAGCCTGACTCCCGAAGATGTCACCCCCGCCCAACCCGTCACCGCCCCGGCAGTCGGCACCCCCGTCGTCGCCCCGCAGTATCGGGTTGCCGCCCCCAAGACTTTCCGGCCCCACACCCAGGTTGTCTTCAGCGGCGACACCATGGCCAGCATCGCCCGCAAACACGGCATCAGCCTCTACGCCTTGGAAGCCGCCAACCCCGCCGTCAATCCCAAAAAACTTAGAGCCGGCCAGGTGCTCAACCTGCCCTCGCCCTGACCCATGCTCGCGCGCCTGATCTTCCTCGGTATCGTCGCCTTCTGGGTCACCATGAACTACCTCCTCTGGAGTGTCGAGTTCGGCACCCGCGCCGGCGATACCCCCGTGCCCCCCCGCCTCGTCTGGCACAAAATCCTCACCGCCCCCGACGCCTCCTCCCTCAGCGTCTATCAAAAGGGCGACCGCATGGGCTACTGCGAGGTCTCCACCGGCGTCGGCCAGCAGATGGCCACCTTCGATGAGGGCAAACCCCCGCCGGAAGGCTACGCCGCCCGCGCCGGATTCCAGCTCCATGTCGCCGGCAACGTCTCCCTGGGCGATTTTACCAACCGCCTCAAATTCGACGTCCGCCTCCGCTTCGACCGCTCCCGGCAATGGGAGGAACTCAACGTCAAGGTCACCTCCCGCATCGCCACCATCGAAGTCCATGCCCTGGCCACCAACCAGACCGCCCATGTCAAATTGAGCAACGAAGGCGCCCTCGTCCTCGAACGCGACGTCGCCATCGCCGACCTCCAGGACCCCGCCGCCCTCCTCCGCGCCTTCACCGATAACCTGGCCGGCGACTACCTCGATGCCTTCTCGCTTTCCGACATTCTTCCCGCCGCCGCCCAAAAAATTGTCTGGGATTCCCGCCGCACCCGCGTCCGCGTCGGAACCGAAGCCATCCCCGTCTATCGCCTCGAAACCACCATCCTCGCCCATCCCGTCATCGTGAATGTCAGCACCCTCGGCGAAATCCTGAGCATCGAGCTCCCCGGCGATATCACCGCCCGCATTGACGAGTGGAACAAGCCATGATTGAACTGGAACATCTGGTGAAAAAATTCGGCAGCCTCGTGGCCGTCAACGACCTCTCGCTCAAAATCGAACGCGGCGAATTCTTCGCCATGCTCGGCCCCAATGCCGCCGGCAAAACCACCACCATCAAGCTCCTCACCGGCCTCATCAAGCCCACCTCCGGACGCTCCCGCATCTGCGGCTTCGATGTCCAGACCCAGCCCCTCGAAGCCCGCCAGCGCCTCGCCTACGTCCCCGATTTCCCCTTCCTCTACGACAAGCTCACCGCCTGGGAATTCTTCCGCTTCACCGGCGAGATGTTCCGCCTCGACGCCCGCCGCATCGAAAAAAACGCCCGCGACCTCGTCGCCCGCTTCCACCTCGAGGAATTCGCCGACCGCGCCCTCGAAGGCCTCTCCCATGGCACCCGCCAGCGCATCGCCATCGTCTCCGCCCTCTTGCACGACCCCGAAGTCTTCGTCGTGGATGAACCCATGGTCGGCCTCGATCCCCAGCACGCCCGCGTCGTCAAGGACGTCCTCAAGGAACGTTCCCTCGCCGGCACCACCATCCTCGTCTCCACCCACCAGCTCGGCATCGCCGAGGAAATGGCCGACCGCATCGGCATCATCCTGGGCGGCCGGCTCATCGCCGTCGGCACCCGCGACGAACTCCGCCGCCAAAGCGGCGCCGCCGGCGCCCTCGAAGATATCTTCCTCTCCCTCACCGCCGAATCCAAATGAATCCAGCGACTCGATATTGCAAAGACGCGGAAACCGTTCGCGCATTGAACCCCTGAACCGCAGACGAAACATTCAACGTTCAACGCCCAATATCGAAGGGGCTCGCGCTGCTGCCTTCGTTCAGGGTTGGAAGTTGATTGTCGAAGGTTGAA
>Ga0181520_10005848_pt1 | contig 19248 bp, 15 predicted proteins | sample PEATcosm2014_Bin_29_FD_132451 | JGI IMG/M metagenome (GOLD analysis project Ga0181520, IMG submission 132451) | Peatland microbial communities from MTU Mesocosm Facility, Houghton, MI, USA - PEATcosm2014_Bin02_30_metaG | ecosystem: Environmental > Terrestrial > Soil > Wetlands > Peat | place...
CCTCTTTCTGCTTCTCGAGGAGCTTGCGCTTGCGGGAGACATCGCCCCCGTAGCATTTCGCGAGCACGTCCTTCCGCAGGGGATTTATCGTCTCCCGCGCGATGACCTTGGAGCCGATGGAGCCCTGGATGGGTACCTTGAACTGCTGCCGCGGTATCGCCTTGGAAAGGCGCTCGCAGACCTTTCGAGCCCTCTCGTACGCTCCCGGCTCATAGACCAGCTGGGAGAAGGCGTCGACCGGCTTGGAGTTGATCAAAATGTCGAGCTTGGCCAGCTTGGTAGGGCGATAGCCGATTATATCGTAGTCGAAGCTCGCGTAGCCTCGGCTCGTCGACTTGAGCCTGTCGTAAAAGTCGAAGAGGACCTCGGCTAGGGGCATCTCGAAGCAGAGCTCCACCCTCTTCTCGTCGAGGTGGGTGAAGGAAGTCTGCGCCCCGCGCTTGTCCATGCAGAGCGTGATGAGGTTGCCGATATAGGCCAGGGGAGTGATGATCTGCGCCTTGATGTAGGGCTCCTCCGCCTCGTCGATGCGCGCGGGATCGGGGTAATCCGCCGGATTGTCGATGAAGACGGTCTCGCCCGTCGTGAGCTTGAGCCGGTAGCGGACGCTGGGGGCGGTAAGGACGATGGCTTGGTCGTATTCCCTTTCGAGGCGCTCCTGCACGACCTCGAGATGGAGGAGGCCCAGGAAGCCGCAACGGAAGCCGAAGCCCAGGGCCAGGGAGCTGTCCTTCTCGTAGATGAGGGACGCGTCGTTGAGCTTCAGCTTCTCCACGGCCACCTTGAACTCGTCGTAATCGGCGGCGTCCATCGGGTAGATCGAGGAGAACACGACCGGCTTCACCTCGCGGAAGCCCGGCAGGGGCGCGGCGCAGGGAAAGTCGGCGTCCGTGACGGTATCGCCCACGCGCACGTCGGAGATGGTCTTGATTCCCGCTATGATGTAGCCGACCGAGCCCGAGTTGAGGCCGTCCGTCTTGACGAGCGTTATGCGAAACTGGCCGGTCTCCTCGACGACGTACCGGGAGTCGTTGTACATCAGCCTTATCTTCTGTCCCGGCACGATGGAGCCACCGAATACGCGGAGATGGACTACGACGCCCCTGTACGGATCGTAGTGCGAGTCGAAGATGAGGGCCTGGAGCGGGTCGGCCGCGGTCGCCTTGGGCGCGGGGACGCGCCTGACGATGGCCTCGAAAAGCTCGTCGACGCCGGTTCCGTAGCGCCCCGATACGAGGAGGGCGCCGTCCGGGTCGAGGCCGAGATCGCGCTCGATCTGCCGTCGGATCTCGTCGGGATCGGCCGACGGCATATCGATCTTGTTGATGACCGGGATTATCTCGAGATCGTGCTCGAGGGCCATGTACATGTTGGAGAGAGTCTGGGCCTCGACCCCCTGGGTCGCGTCGATGAGGAGGAGGGCCCCCTCGCAGGAGGAGATGGCGCGGGAGACTTCGTAGGAGAAATCGACGTGGCCGGGCGTATCGACGAGGTTGAGGGTATACGTCTTGCCGTCCTTGGCGTCGTATTCGAGGGCCACGGCCTGGCTCTTGATCGTGATGCCCCTCTCGCGCTCGATGTCCATGTTGTCGAGCATCTGGTCCTGCATCTTCCGAGCGTCGACTACCCTGGCCTTTTCGATGAAGCGGTCCGCGAGCGTCGACTTCCCGTGATCGATGTGGGCGATGATGCAGAAATTGCGGATAAGGGCGGGATCGCGCATTACGTCATGCTAGCCGAAAAGGGCCTTTTCGGCAACAAGATCCCCGGCGGCGGCGATCGCGCGGCCGACGTTTACCCCGAAGGCCGATTGCTATATACTCTATGTGTTGAGGAGGAATCATGCTCGATACACTTAGCTATACCGACGTGCCGGGCGACCGTTCCGACCATGAGATAATCGTCTACGCGCTTTCGACCTGCGGCTTCTGCAAGCGCGCGATGGCCTTCCTCGACGCGAAGGGCCTCACCTACCGCTACATATACATGGATCGCGTACCGATCGAGACCAAGAACGAAGCCAAGAAGGCGCTCAAGGAGCGCTACAAGACCGATGTCGCCTTCCCCTTCGCGGTCGTGGACGGCAAGAGGCCCCTGGTCGGATTCATCGAGCCCGATTGGGTCAAGACCCTCGAGCTCTGACAGGAGAAGCGAATGCCCGCCCCGAAAAGCTTCGACCAGACCATGACCTTCGCCACCATGGTGGCGAAGAAGCAAGGCTGGACGCTCAATCCCGATACCGAGTTCACCAAGGACCTCGTCGACGGCCTGGCCGTCAACTGGAACCGCTACGGCTATTTCCTCTGCCCATGCCGCGACAGCGACGGCTCGCGCGAGGCCGACGCCAAGATCATCTGTCCCTGCGCCCCGGCGTGGAAGGACGTGGAAGAGCGCGGCCACTGCTTCTGCGCGCTCTATCTCGATCCGGCCTTCGCCGCCTCGGGCAAGGAGCCGCGCAGCATACCCGACAGAAAATCCCAGTTCTAGTCATGGTCTACCTCGACTGGGCGAGCACGAGCCCGCCCGACTCCGAAATCCTCGCCGAGGCCGGGCGAGTCGCGACCGAATTCTTCGGCAACCCCTCCAGCAGGCATGGGCCGGGATCGGCGGCGCGGTCCAAGCTCGAGGAGGCGCGGACTCGCCTCGCCGCCGCGATACTCGGGGAGGCCGCCGCCTCGCCCGCGACGCCGCGGGGCCGATTCGCCTTCACCGGCGGAGGCACGGAAGCCGACGGCATTCCGCTGCTGTCGCTCCTGCGGGCGGCCCTCGGCGCGCGCCGGGACGGAAGCGTCAAGCGGCTCCATCTCGTCACGACGGAGATCGAGCATGCCGCGGTCTACGAGGAGGCCCTCCTCCTCAAATCGCTCGGGATAGGCGTCAGCTTCGTCGGACCCGAGCCCGACGGAAGGGTGGACCCGCGCAAGATCGCCGCCGCCGTAGAGAAGGACAGCGCCCTCGTCGCCGTGATGGCGGTCAATAACGAGACCGGAGCCATCCAGCCCCTATCTGAGATATCCAAGGCGGTCGCCGCGGCCGCGGCAGCCTTCGGCCGCTCCCCGCCCCGACTCCACGTCGACGCCGTCCAAGCGCTCGGAAAGGTCCGCTTCGATCCGGCATCGGCGGGCGCGGGGTCGGCGGCCTTCTCGGCGCACAAGCTGGGAGGCCCTCGCGGGATCGGCGCCCTATGGGCCGCCGCGAGTCTCGAAACCCTCTCCGTCGGGGGAGGGCAGGAAGGCTCTCTGCGCCCCGGGACCGAGAGCCTCCAGGGCGCGTGGGCCTTCGCGGCGGCCGCGGCTTACGCTCGCGACAGCTTCGCGCGCCGGGCGGATCATGCTCGGGAGCTCGAGACCAGGCTGATCTCCGGTCTTTCCTCGATTCCGGGCGCCCTCGCCCTGCCCTTGGGCAGGGGCCCCTCGGACGAGCGCTATTCGCCTTATATATTAAGCGCCGCATTTCCGGGCCTATCGGGCGAGGTACTCGTCCGTTCGCTCTCGGATTCCGGGATCGCCGTATCGGCCGGTTCCGCCTGCTCCTCCAACTCCAAGCGCGCGGGAAGGCGAGTCATGCGGGCCATGGGCCTCCCGGAGGATATCGCCCTCTCGTCGATCCGGGTATCTTCCGGGGAAGGCACTACGAAGGCCGACATCGATGCCTTTCTCGAAGCCGCGTCCCTCGCCTATCGCAGGCTCAAGGCCTAAAGGAATCGAATGGAAGCTTTCTACCTTATCAAGGTCGGCGAGATACTCTTGAAGCTCGGCAATCGAAGGGAGTTCGAGGAAAGGCTTCGATCGCAGCTCCAAAGAAGGTTCGCCTCGGTGGGTTTGGCTCATAAAATAGAGATGTATCCGGGGCGCTTTTTCGTCACCGTCCCCGAGGAGCAAGCCGCGGATGCGGAATTCCTCCTCTCTCGAACGCCCGGGATCAACGGCTACGCGCGCGCGATCAAGGCCGCCAAGAGCGTGGAGGCTGTCCTCGAAGCGGCCGTCGAGGTCGCGCGAGGACAAATGGCCCGGGGCAAGAGGAAATTCAAGGCGGAGTCGCGGCGCTCGGATAAAAGCTTTCCCCTGGGTTCCTTCGAGCTCTCGGCGCGCATCGGCGATGCCGTGCTCGAGGCCCTGCCCGAATCGCGGGTCGACCTGCATCATCCCGAGTTCACGATCAACGCTGAAATTCGGGAGCGGGCCTACGTCTTCGCCGATGCCGAGCCCGGGCTTCGGGGGCTCCCTTCGGGATCGGGCGGCAAGGGACTCCTCCTCCTCTCCGGCGGCATCGACTCGCCGGTCGCGGGCTATATGATGGCGCGGAGGGGCCTCGCCATCGATGCTTTGTATTTCCACGCCTATCCCTATACGTCCCAGGAGGCTCGAGACAAAGTGGAGCGTCTCGCAAGGGTGCTATCCACCTATACCGGAGGCCTCGACCTATGGACGGCGCCTTTTACCGAGACTCAGCTGAAAATAAAGAGGGACGCGCGCGAGGATCTCACGACCTTGATGATGCGGGCCGCGATGATGCAGGCGGCGCAGTTCTTGGCCGAGAGCATCGAGGCCAACTGCATCGTGACGGGGGAAAGCCTCGGACAGGTCGCGAGTCAAACCGCGGAGAACCTCAGGTTTACCCAGAGCGTCACCGACTTCCCCGTTTTGCGCCCGCTGGCGGGGATGGATAAGGAGGACACGATAGCCTTGGCGAAGGGCATAGGGACCTTCGATATATCCATCCTGCCCTACGAGGACTGCTGCGTCCTGTTCTCGCCCAAGCATCCCCTCCTGAGGGCCAAGCTCGAGCGCGAGCGCGCGGCCTATGATCGGCTCGCCCTCGAGCCCTTCCTCCGCGAAAGCCTCTCGAAGGCGGAACGAGTCGAAATCCCTTTGTCGCTGATCGCGAGACAGGCTGCGGCCGAGGTCAGACCTTGAGCACCTCGGTTATCGCCTTTTCCAATTGAGGCTTTGGCAAGGCTCCGAGAGCCATGCTCGGCTGTCCTTCCTTGGGGATGAAAAGGAGGGTGGGAACGCTTTGGACGCCGAATACGCCGGCGAGCTCAGGTTCCTTGTCGATATCGACCTTGAACACGTCCATCTTTCCGACGTATTTCCCCGAGAGATCCTCGAGGACCGGACCGAGCATCTTGCAGGGCATGCACCATTCGGCATAGAAGTCGACGATAGCGGGCAGATTGCCCTCGAACTTCCATTCCTCGTTCTTGCCCCAATCGAATACCTTCTTCTTGAAGGCCTCCGTGTCCAAGTGTTCGGTCATTTTCCTCTCCTTCACGACTAACTATTTTTAATATAGTGTTTTTTTAATTAATGGTACAGACTTTCCTCCCTCGGACGGTATGCGAGCCGCGCGCAAGCGCTCAGAACCAAAAACGGAAGCCAAGGCCTCCCTGAAAACCCGACCATCCGAAAGTGATAGCGGTCGGGGTAATGATCGAAAACGAGGGAGCCAGCTCGATGAATAGCTCCAAGGGTTTGGCTGGAAATGCGTTGAGACCTATAGGGACGCGAAAGCCGGCGTTCACGCCGTCGCTGGCGAACTGGGCGAAAACGCCGGGACCGACGTAGTAATTGACGAAGCTTACCAGGTTTCCCTTCGCGAGCCACCAGTCGGCCAGCATTGCCAGCTCGCTCGAGCCTCCGCTCGCGCTTATAGTGCCCCCGATGCCGAATACCGCGGGGAATTTGGGCAAGCGAAAGGAAATCAAGGCAGCGTTCGGGAAACCGGTTCCGAGACTCGAGTCGAACTCTACCCCGACAGCCGCAGTATAGGCAGAAACGCCGACGACTGTACCTAGTGAAAGCGCCAGGACAAAGGCTAGAACCTTGAATTTCATGATTCCTCCGAGTCAAGGGAATATGCCGATAGTATCCCCAAGGGGAATCGAACCCCTGTTGGCGGGATGAAAACCCGCTGTCCTAACCTCTAGACGATGGGGACTTGAACGCCTTCAATATGGCCGAATGCCCGGATACATGTCAATATGCGGGAAGGCAGCCAAGGTCTTATTCTATACCTCAAAACACTTTCCGGTAATTTCACTACAATTTCAACTTGGAGAGCGCCAGTCTTTGCAACAACTTCGCATGCTCATTCTCCGGTTCGAGCTTCAGGGCTCCCTCGGAATCCGCCAATGCTTGAGCATAATCGCATAAATGCCAATAAGCCATTGAGCGCCTATATAACGAGTAAAAATGAAAGGGATGAATTTTCAAAGCCATATCGAAGTCGTCTATGGCGCCGATAAAATCCTGAAGTACGCTTTTCACGACTCCCCGATAGTACGCTGCCTTATGGTCTTCGGGAGCGAGCTCGAGACTGGAAGAGAAATCGGCTATCGCCTCTTCGTACCGCGACTGGGAAAAATAGGCCATGCCGCGGTGCTTATAGACGACCGAAGCTATATTCTTATCGGGCTTCTGAACGAGGATTTCGCTGTAAATTCGAGAGGCCGCCTCGTAATCCTCCCTGTTGTGGGCGCTCAAAGCCGCGAGGAGCCGATCGTCCATGCTCGCGGCCTGCCTTTCCGCCTTCGATCCGTCGAAGCCTTTGTCATTCGTCGACGGCTTGCCCCTTCCATCGAGCTCGAGCGGTCTGTCCATCACGTCCTCGATCTTCCCGTAAAAGGCCGATCGCCTCCTCTCCAGTTCCGACGTCAGGCGTCGTTGATAATCGAGGATTTCCTGGAAGATGATGTCGGACAAGGAAAGGTTTGCGTTGAGCGCGGCCAGCTTGCGCTTCATCGGCTCGTCGAAGGGAGTAAACTCGGCTTTGTAGACGAGTTCGTGCTCTACCTCCGCCCAGGCTTCCTGCAGAATAGTGCGGAGCTGAACTTCGAAGGCAGCGCTTTCGAGCCCTAGGTCGTCGTCTTTCAGGTCCTCGGGGAGATCTATGAGGAGGTGTATGGACTCGTAGCCGAACTCGCGGAAAGAACGTTCCGAGCCTTTACGCTCGACGTCCAAGACCCTGAATGAAGCGCAAATCGAGGACTCAGCCATCGTAAGGTCGCCGAGAAAGGGACAGACGACCCTGAGGGCGACGGTATCCGCGATGGGTATCGGCTCCTTGCCGGAGATTTTTGCGTTCCTGAGGAGTCGAATGCGTTTTTCGTACCAGGAATCGAAGGACTTTACGCGGCCTTTTATAATAGGCCACAGCGAGTCCTTTTCGAGGGCGGAGCGAATCCGCGTCTCGAGCTCGGAAAGAAGCAGCGCATAAGCGGGTTTATTCGCCTCGTAGGCTATCTTGAGCGCCGCTCGATCGGGTATCGAATCGAGGCCTCTTTCCGTGCTCATCGCGCTCCTAACCTCAGTCTAGGTGGAGAAATACGGAATCGCATAAAAAGGCCGGGACTCGCATCCCGGCCTTCGGTCTTTACGCGAGAGGCATCAAGGCTTCGCGGCAGGAGCAGCCGCCGGAGCGGCCGTCGTAAAGTCCCCAGTCGCCTCCTTCATCCTTTCGAGATAGCGGAGGACCTGATCGGCGCCGAAGTGCTTGGACTCTATGTTCTTGCGCTCTTCTTCCTTCTTGCCGACGATGCCCCAGATCGCTTCGTCGTCGATGTCGCGACCGGTTTCGAGAACGGCCTTGTCATAGAGCATCTTGACGTCCTTGACATAGGCCACGAAATCTCCGCCGTCGTTGGAAGCATCGCGGGTAATCACGAAACCGCCGAACTTGACCATCGGGGTGCTCTTGGGATAGAGCGGATAGAGGCGCAGCTCGCGATTGCGGACATCCTGCACGTATTCCGGATTATCCCAGCGGAGCTCCCTCCAACCGTCGAAGTTCAAGTAACCGAGGAATATCGTCTGCGGATTGCCATCGGCATCGATAAGGACGACCGAGAGCCCATGCGGGAAATTGAGGCCTTTGACGTCGACGGCGACGGATTTTATGATGCCGACATTCTTGACGACGCCGAGGGCAGTCGTGATCTTGGTGTTGGGATCGTAGTTGCCTTCAAACCGGGTTAGCCGGGCGTTCACGGGATCGGTGCCTTGGGCATTGGCTGCGGCCGGGGTGATGTTTCCCTGGTCATCTATGGTGGCCTTTGGCTCGAAGGCGGGGATCTCGAAAGGCGGCTGGACCCTTGCCCAGCTGTTGAAGTCGGCTATCGGGAAGTGAACTCGGAGACCCATGACCGTATTACCGGCATACTGCTTGGCGTCGGAGGCGATGGAAGCCTCGGCGGTCATGGAAAGCGCCTGGTTGAGGTTGCTCCTCGAGGACGAAGCGAGAACGACGTCCCAGTTCCGAATCGCGAGCGATGTACGCATCTGCTTCTTCTGCTCATCCGTGTAGCTCGCCCCGGCCGTGCCCGAGAAGTCCATCATGGTCGCCCTGTTATCCAGGAACTTACCCTGATTGACGGGATCCGGGAAGATATCGGCCTTGAGGAGGGAGAAGTCGATAAGCACTGCCTCGTCGGCGGAAGCTACGGTGAACGCGCCCACAAGGAAAAGCGCCAGGGCGATGACGATTGCTTTACTTCTCATGCAATAACTCCTTTCATTGCACACGATTCCACTTATCTACTATTTGATAAGGAAGTATACGCTGCCGTAAACCTTTGTCAATTATTTTCCTGCTTTTTTTATGTCCTTTCCGCCTTCGGCCTCTATGCCTTCGGCATAAGGTTCTTTGCCGCCTATCGTCAGCGATAGGCGCTTCATGCCGGGCAACGCGGTTTTCAGGCTGCGTTCCAGGGCCGCGATTCCGTACTTCAGCGAATTCGGGTCTTCCAGAGCCGCTTCGGGCGATAAATCGACGTAGAGCCTTCCCCTGCGATACATGACGGTTTCCAGCCTGACTCCCTGCGGAAAAGCGGGATAGAGAGACAGATTCTTGGGACCGAGGAGGATTTCCGATGCGATCAAATCGGCCCGAGCCTCCGTTCCGCGGCTGTGAGGGATTTCCCTTAATTCGCCTCGAAGGACACCCCTTGCGTTGGGGAAAAACAAGACCGCCTCCTCGAAAGCGGATCCGACCGCCCACGAGACGAAGGAGACCATGAAAAGGAGCCCCAGCAAGGCCAGACAGAAGTTGACCGGCACGGAAAGCCACTTTATGGAAGCCTTCCACGCGACGGCAAGGACTCGGCCGAGGGCTAGGAGGTATCCGCGCAGGGCGTCGAGGAATCGGTTCATGGGGAAGGGGCGCCTCTCATGCTCTCGAAGTAGCCGACGAAATCGACCAAGCCATTATATACGCCGTCGGCCACGCGGGACAAGTAATCGTCCTTCGTAAGCAATTGGCCTTCCTCGGGATTGGTGACGAAGCCGGTCTCGACGAGGACCGAGGGCATGTGGGCGTTCCGCACGACGAACCACTCTTCCGCCCTGATGCCTCTGTTCGGGCTTTCCGAGCCTATCTCGGCCTGGAGCCCCGTCATGATATTTCGGGCGAGTATGATGCTTTCCGTCGTAAATTCCTCTTCGAGCATCGCGTTGAGTATCGGGGCGATTTCCTGGCCGGGGCCTCCAGGCTTGCTCGCGTCCACCAGGGTCCGCCTGTATTCGGGATTCAGGTACCAGATCTCGAAACCCCTGGCGTTCTTGTTGAACGAGGAGTTGGCGTGTATCGAAACGTAGACGATGGCCTCATTGGGGGCGAGCTCGACGGAATTGGCCGTTTCGACGCGCTCCTCCAGGCTCGGATAGCTGTCGTCGTCGCGCGTTATGAGGATTCGCTTATCGGGGTACTTGGCCTTCAGGGCGGCATAGAGCTTCAAGGAGACGGCGAGGGTTATTTCCTTTTCCACGACCCTGATCTTCCTGCCGGCGACCACATGCTCGCCGATGGCGCCGGGATCCTTCCCGCCGTGACCCGGATCGATGAGTATGGCCGCGACCGAGTAATGAGAGCGGGCCTGAGCCTCCGCCTCGGAAAAAGCCTTCTCGATAGCGGCGCAGGAAGCCGCGGAGAAGACAAGCCCCGCCGACCCATCCGTCGGAGGATCCAAAGGGATCGACTTGTTCCAGTCGAACACGGCGCGCGGTACGCCCAGGGCGAAAACCAGTCTCTTGCCGGATTTTTCGAACAATCCGTAACCGGTGAGCGGATCATAATAAAGGCGGGCCTTCAAGCGGTCTGCGAGCGGGCCGGCCTGGATCGGGTCGTTCGCGCCCGGCGCGGCGAGCAGGGATGACAGCAGGGCCAAGCCCAATACGATCGACAGCACGCTCGACTTCGTTCGAGCCGAGACGCGTTTCACCGGGACGAGCCTCGAGCCAACGCATTCCCGCCGGGAAGGCTCTCCGTGTCGAGAACGTAAAGCGCGGCCTGAAGGCCGCCTCGGGCCAGCGCTCGCCAAAAGCGGCCCGCGAGAATCCCGGATGCGCGGGAAGCCGGCTTCCCGCGCGTCTTCCGCGCCAGCTCGAGGGCCATGGCGGCCGATTCCGCGAAGCCGCGGCCGCTCCAATCGCGGCCGTCCACGACGCCGGCGAGGGGAAAGGGGGCTACGCAGCCTGGATCCCCGCCCGTCACCGCGAGGTATTCGGGCATCGCAGCGAGCTCGCGGGCGGCGGCGCCTTCGGGAACGAAGGCCGACGGAGGCCAGGCCCCGCCCTCCGCCCTCGTCGAGCCCAGGAAGGCCTCGGTCTCGGGCTCCGCGGGAGCGAGGCGGATGCGGATGGCCTTCGCCGCCGATTCGGCCGCCGCGACGGCCTCGGCCCTGGATGGCGCCTGGCTGATGACGTTGCCGCACTTCTCGACGTTGTTGGAGGGAAAGACGACGCGGTCGCCGGCGGCGGCGCGGAAGAAAAGCTGCTTGACGTAGGGCGTTCGCTCGGCCTCGGCCCTGCCTTCGACGCAGGCTACCCTGCCCGGGATCGAGATGAAGGCCCGCTCGGCGGAAAACCATCCCATGTCGGGTCGGCAGGCGCCGAGGCCCATGCCGACCGATAGGCGCAAGGCCTCGCGCGTGAGGTCGATGCCGCTGGCATAGGGATAGGTCCAGCCCGACATATATCCGCCGGAGAGGCGCGCGGCGATTTCCCCTACGACGGCCCCGCCGCGAGAGGGGCAGAATTTCATGTCTCCTTTGGCCGCTCCGTAGTCGATGCCTATCGCCCGGACGGCAAGACGGAACACGCGGAGGACCTCGTCGATCACCTCGCTCGAGTAAGCGCTCGGCATGGTATGGCCGAGCTCGACGAAATAAGGCGAGAAACGGATATGCCTGTCCGCCACGCCATGGACGCGGATATCGCCGTCCGCGACGAGGGCGTCGATCGAGAATTCCGGGCCTTCGACGAATTCCTCCACGATCGCCCTTCCCGAGCGGCTGTGCGACAAGGCCGCCGCGAGCGCATCAGACAGTTCGCCCTCGTCCCGCGCCGAGCGGCATCCGCGGGCGCCCATGCTGTCGGCGGGCTTGACTACGAGAGGAAAGCCGATCCCGGAGGCGATCGCCCCGGGATCGTCGGCCGCGTCGGCGGCGACATAGCGCGGCGACGGCACGCCGGCGACGGCCAAGGCCTCGCGCATCTCGAGCTTGTCGGAAGCCCTGACCGCGGACTCGAAGGGTATCCCTGGAAGGCCGAGCTCCCGCTCGACCCAGGCTACGGAGGCCGAGAAGTCGGTACCCGCCGTGAACACCCCGTCCAGGCCGAGCTCGGACCTGATGCGGCGAGCCGCGGCGGAGAGTCCCTCGCGGTCCTTCAGGTCGACCGGCAGGAAGCGATCGGCCTCGACGGCGCCCGGGGCGGCGGGATCGCCATCGGCGACGACGGCCGTCCAGCCCAGATCCTTGGCCGCGCGGATCGCGGGAATCTGCATGATCCCCGCTCCGAGGATGAAAACGGTCATTACAGCCCCACTTCACTCAATGCCCGTCGGGGCCGCGCGTCACGCCGCCCTTCCTCTTGGCGTCGGGCGATCCGCCGCGCTCGAAGGCATCCGGATGCCGACCCTTCCCGGCGTCTCCGACGGCATCCTCGCGAATGGCGTAAAGCTCGAAGCTATCCCCGAGCCCGAAGATGCGGGAGACGAGGCGCCCGATCGCGAAAAGCGGGCCGTCGAGCGGCCGAGGGCTCTTGCGCGAAGCGAGGAAGCGCAGTCCCGGCAGGCGCTCGGGATGATGCCCCGTGATACGGATACGTTCTACCCGAAAGCCGTAGGTCTTGAGAATACCCTTGACCTTGGAAGGCTCCCATATCGTGGCATGATCCTCGGGACTCCGCGAGAAGAAGGCCTCGCGGTCGAAGCGGCCCGAGGCCCCTTCCAGGGAAGGCGTGGAAAGCGCGAGTATGCCGCCCGGGCGCACGAGCGCCGCGGCGTTCCCGAGCGCCTTGTCCAGGCGCTCGAAATGCTCGATCACGTACCACATCGACAGCACGTCGAAGGGGCCGCCGAAGGACGAAGCCGCGGCCTGGTCGAGGAAATCGCCCGCGGCGGCCGGAATCCCCAATTCGCGGCGGACGTACGCGGCCGCGTCCTCGGCCGCGTCGAGCCCGAAGGATTCCTGCCCCCGGGCCCTGGCGGCCGCGAGGAATGGGCCGTAGGCGCAGCCGACGTCCAGCATCGAGAGGCCCTTGCTTCGGCCGAGGCTCGCCTTCGCGATCTTCTCGATGAGATCCAGGCGGGAATCGGCAAGGGAGGTAAGGGCAGGCCAATCCTCGAGATAGGTCCTGCCGTAGTGGCGCCTATATTCCTCGAAAAAATAAGCCTTGCCGTAAGGATGCTCCCTTCCCCCGGAAAAGCGCAGCGCATAGATCATCCCGCAGGCTCGGCATCGGAAAATGCTCTTGGCGGGATCGCGATACAGGGCCCGACGCGCCTGAGCCGAGCAGGAAGGGCAATCGCGGCTGCCGGCCGATACGATGGAGGCGACGCGATCGGCGAGGGACTGGCGGCTATCCGGAAGGAGATGGGTCGAGGCGGAGAGCACCGACGCCGGCGAGCGCAGATAGCCGCGGAGCGCCGACCGATCCGGGTCGAGCACGCCGATCTCCGGGAAGCCTGCCGCGCGGGAAAGGTCTCGGTGGTAGCGGCTGGGGTTGAGAAGGACGACGCCGCAGCCCGCCCATGCCGCCTCGAAGGCGGTCAGCCCGAACTGAGTGAACACGAGATCGTAGCGGGACAGATGCTCCTTGAGGTCCTGCACGGGGCCCAGGAGAGTCGCGCCCTCGAGTCCGAGGGGAGGGGCGCCCCGCCTCAGCGCTCCCGATACGACGGTCAGGTCCGCGGGCTCGACGAAGCCCTCGGCCAGCAGGATCCGGGCGAGGCCCAAGGCGAGGCCCGCGCCATCCTCGCCTCCGAAGCTGACGAGGACCCTCCGGAATTCCTTCGGGGGCTCGCGCCGGGCCCGCGGCAGGTCCAGGAGGCCGATGCCCGAGCAATTGGGGTCCCCTCCTCCGGAACGAGGGTGCCGCGGGAGTATGTCGATCAGGTATTGGACCATTTCCCTGGCCGGGCCGCCCTCGTCGATGGCGACGACGGGCGCGAACCGCTCCCAAGACCGGAAATCGTCCACGCTGGTAGCGCGGCGGTCCAGGATGACGAGATCCCAAGGATTGCGGCGAGAGACCAAGGGGATCTGGGATACGACGCGAATGCCCGCGAGCTCGCGCGAGTAGGCGAGGGAGAGCTCCGCCGCGCTCCAGAATCGATCCGATGCGGGTTCGGGCACGAAGAGCGAGGCTCCGCTCCCCAGCGATCTCGCGAGGGAGAGGCAGCGCACTATATGCCCCGAGCCGTTGCCTTTCGAGACCGATGGGACCAGGAGTATCGATCGGCTCATAGGTCCCCGCCGCCCTTCGAGTCGGCGTGGGCGCGCAGGTAGCTCATCAGGGCCGCGCTCGAAATGGCCTCGCCGCCATACAGCGCCTCGTATATCCGAAGTACCGCTTCATAGTCCGCCTTCGTATCCACCGTGACGCTCGCCCCTTCCAAAAGGTACTCGCGCGGAGCCTCCGGCCGGTCGATGGAGAAGAGCTCAGGATGCTCGTACAAGTAGGGGCACACGTGCTCGCGTTCCCGCGCTTCATGCGCCAGTTCTTCGGCTCGCAGGAGGGCTTCGGCGGCGACCAGCTCCACCCCCATTCCCAGGGGCATTCCCACGAATCCGGAATAATCCGAGCGGAGCCGGTCCCGGCGTTCCAGGAGCAGCTCGGCGAGCTCATGCGAGACCAGCGGATTGTCGCCCGTCGCGCGCACGACCAGATCTATCCCGAAACGGCGGATCGCGAGGCAATAGCGGGCGAGAACGTCCTGGGCCGGACCCACGAGGAGCTCGAAGCCGCGCCGAAGGGCCGCCGGCGCGAGGAGGGGGGCGCTCGCCACGTCGGTCGCGAGCACCTTGAGATCGGCGGGCACGAGGCCGAGGCGCGTCATGGCCTGCTCCAGCAGGGAGGAGTCGCCGAGGGGCAGGAGGGCCTTCCCGGGCAGGCGCGTCGAGCCCATCCGCGCCTGCAGTACGACGGCGGTCATCCCTCGGTCTCGTCCCAGAGGTCCACGAGGCTCGAGGCGTCGGTTCGGAATCGGTAACGGTTGATCCTGACCCATTCTCGCGCGGCGTGGAACTCGCCGAGGACCGAGATGGGCCCGACCCGCCGGCTTCGAAGATAGGACCAGAAGCGATAGCGGGGGATCGCCCCGGAGTCGCCGTTGTAGACCGGCGCGAGGTTCTTGAGCCAGAACCATTTGTAGCAATCGTCGGGGGTCTCGTCTTCGGAGGTCGGCGCGTCCGCATAGGAGACTTTGAGGGCCTGGGCGATCCGTATCTCCTCGCCCCACAACCAGGATCGAAAGCCGAAATCGAGCTTTTGCCAATAGGGATTGGGAATGCCCGCGTCGAAGCCTCCGCTGAGCACGAATTTTTCGCGCGAATAAATCCCCGCATAATCGAAAGGGAAGAGGGTCCTCGCGCCGTCCCTCGCGGGAGGAAGGCTGAGCAGCTTGAGACTTGAGCGGTTGAAGGCCGGGGAAGCCCCCGTTGGTACCTGTTCGCCGCTCCGCTCGAACAGGGCCGGCGCCTGGCAAAGGATATTCCTCTCGGACAGGCGCTCGAAGAAACGGCTGGAGAGGCCCTGCGCCGAAAGGCGCATATCGCTCCATATGACGAATACGTAGGGAGCGGAGGACTCGCGAACGGCGATGTTGATCTGCACTCCCGGCGAAGCGGGTTCGGAGAGGAGGAGGAAGCGCGTGCCGGAATGCCGGCTCGAGAGGATCTCGATGTCTCGAGGGTCGGACTTGGGTTCGACGGAGACGATCGTCCCGAGGCCGGCGCTCTCGAGCTCGGCGATGGCGTCTCCCCTATACAGCCTCGATCCCCTGTTGAGGAGGACGACCGACATGGCCGAGGGATCCCCCCGGGAGCCCGTCTTGAGCGCTCCCAGGACCGTATAAGGCACGACGCCAGCGTCAAGCGTTGTAGGTATAGTATTCATCGCAGGCCTCGCAGGGGGAAGGGAAGCGCGAAGCCTCGCCGGAGCGGCAGGCCTCTATATGGGCGACGTGGTAGCTCTCTCCGGCTGCCCAGGCCGCGGCCAAGCCCGCGGGGCGCCCCTCGCGGGCTTCGAAGGCATTCCCCAGGATTATGTCGCCGTAGGAGAAATCGCGGCAGAGGGGGATGGTCCCATCGATCAGGATGGAAAGGTCCCGCTTAAGATGCCAGCAGGGCCTTCGTGAAAGGGGCGATAGATCCGAGACTTTTCGCTCGGGGAGCAGACCCGCGAAGCGGGAGTATTTTTGGACGATGACCTTCTCCGTCTTCTTCTTCCATCCGCGCCAGAAGGTCTCCAATTCCGCCTCGTTTTCGCGGGCGCGCACCATCTGCACATGGGCTCGGCCGGGGAAAAGCCCGATAAGGCGCTCGGCGAAGGCGGTAGCCTCGGCGAAGCCTTCGCCGCGCAGCTCGGCGTAGAGCTCGGGACTCGCGGCATCGAGGGACAGGACCCAGTCGACGCGATCGGCGCCGCCCGAGCTCGCTATCCGATTCGCGACCTTTTCCTCGAAGGCCTCGGTCCATCCGAGGCCGGAGGTTTCGATTATAAGGGAGAGCGAAGGTCGCGACATCACCTCGCCGATCATTCCGCCGATATCGGAATGCATGCTCGACTCGCCCCAGAGCGAGATATCGATGACCGCGTCCTCGCAGAGCTCCACGACCTGGTCGAGGAGAGAGGCGAATTTCGCGCGCGGCATGTCGCGCCTCAGGCCTAGAATGCCGCTTCCGGAGGCGGGGCTCTCGGGAGCGGAGCTCCCGCCGGTCGGCCCGAATAGCGGATATGGACAGAGCCGACAGACCTGAGGGCAACCGGCGGCCACCTGGATTTGAATGAAGGCCGGAAGCGTCCTCAGAAGGCCGAGATTCTCCGGGATGAGCCTGAGGGCGCTCGAGGCGTCCGATACTCCCGCGGATTCGAGCCTCTCGACCAGAAGCGAATTCCTCTTCGTATCGCAGGCCAGACTCAGCCTCAGGTCGCGCAGATCGACGGGAGAGATGTTGGTCTCGATGTCGAAGGCGTTGATATCCCTTTGGATGGCCGTGAAGAGGGAGGTCCGCGTCGGTTCCGGGGGAAGGGCGCCGGCGAGGCCGCGAACGGCCGGGATCAGCCGCGGAGCGAGTATCTCCGCCGCCAAACCGCCGGGATAACCGTCGGCGAAGCCGTATTCGGCTCGATATCGCCTGAAATCCTCGAGCATCTTGGCGGCAAGAAGGGGGTCGAGGAAGGGCTCGTCCGCCCATGCGAGAAGCACGGCATCCGCGCCTTGACCGATATCGGCCATCTCCTCGAGAATCTGGTCGAAAGTCCATGACTCGCGATGGCGCTTGGGAAAGGCTCCCTCGGGAAGCCGGAGACTGCCTTCTGCGACGACGGCCCTCCCGAGCCCCGGCAGTCTTCGGACGTACTCGAGACAGCGCTCGTAGGCGGAGCCGCCCGCGCCGATAGGCACGAGGGCGTGCGGCGAAAGAGACCCGGCGTAGATGACTGCTGCTAGTTTCATAGGCTCTTCAGATTATCGGGATTTGCGCAGCCCCCCCTTAGCGGGTACCGTCCCCCTCAAGATGCTATAGCTCGTCCGCCATGTTTCGTCAAAGGGGCAGTTTATGAAAATATTCAATTTTTCCTAGCTATTGCGCTTGCAAAGCCTATCACCCCAATATATAGTGTCCATCGGTGCTCTATTTATGCATATTATTCCATATAGTATTTTTGTGATCCTATGGAGGACAGCAGTGAAATTCGAGCGAAGATTCACGAAAAAAGAGACAGGGCCCTACGATGGCATCGTGTGGGTCGAGCGAAAGAGCGAAATCCGCAATCCGGACGGTAAGTCGATCTTCAATATGGAGGGGGCCGTCGTACCCTCGACCTGGAGTCAGATAGCTACCGATATCATCGCGCAAAAGTACTTCCGGAAGGCCGGAGTCCCCGCGGATAAGGCCGGAGCGTGGAAAGCCTTCGTTCCGGGATCCAAGCGCGCGGTCGCATCGCCGGAGGGCGCAGGCGAATCCGATGCCAGGCAGGTCTTCCATAGGCTAGCCTTTACCTGGACCGAGTGGGGCAAGAAGGCGGGGTATTTTGATACGGAGGAAGACTCTTCAGCGTTCTACGACGAGATCCTCTATATGCTCGCCCGGCAAATGGCCGCTCCCAACAGCCCCCAATGGTTCAATACGGGACTTCATGCGGTATACGGCATCGAGGGACCGGCGCAGGGCCATTATTACGTCGATCCGGCTACGGGCGACGTGACCAAGAGCGCTTCCGCCTACGAGCGGCCTCAGCCCCATGCCTGCTTTATCCTCAATATCGAGGACGACCTCGTGAACGAGGGCGGCATCATGGATCTAGTGACGCGCGAGGCGCGGCTTTTCAAATACGGCTCGGGTACGGGCTCCAACTTCTCGAAAATTCGCGGGCTCCGCGAATCCCTTTCGGGCGGGGGCGTCTCCAGCGGCCTTCTGTCCTTCCTCAAGATCGCCGACCGCTCGGCGAGCGCGATCAAATCCGGAGGGACGACCCGCCGCGCGGCGAAGATGGTGATCCTCGACGCCGACCATCCCGATATCGAGTCCTATACCAATTGGAAGGCCGAGGAGGAGTACAAGGTCGCCTGTCTCGCCGCCGGTTCGGGCCTGATCCGCGCGAGGGCGGCCGTCCTCGCCGAGGCCGTTCGCTCGTTCGCGCCTAAGGGCGCGCCTTCAGGCGACGCCTCGGACGAGGCGCGCTTCTCCTTCGAGCTCAACCCCGCCCTTCGGAGAGAGGCGAAGTCGGCCCTTCGCGCCGGCATTCCCGCCCCCTTCCTCCATCAGCTCCTCTCCATGTTCCGCCAGGGCGATTACTCGTCGGCCGAGGATCTCAAGAAGTACGATACGGCCTGGGAGGGGGAGGCCTACAGCTCCGTCTCCGGCCAGTCCTCGAACAATTCGGTGCGATTGGACAACGGCTTCATGCGCGCCGTGCAGGAGGACGGCGACTGGGAGCTCAAGGCCCGAACGACCGGCAAGGTGATGAAGAAGCTCAAGGCGAGGGCGCTCTGGGACGGCATCGCGCGCGCCGCCTGGAAATGCGCGGATCCGGGCCTCCAATATCACGGGACCGTCAACGAGTGGCACACCTGCGCGGCCGACGGGGAGATCAGAGGCTCCAACCCCTGCTCGGAGTACATGTTCCTGGACGACACCGCATGCAACCTCGCCTCGCTCAACCTCCTGACCTTCTATGACGAAAGGACTCGGCGCTTCGACGACGAGGCCTATAGGCACGCCGTGCGCATCTGGACGACGGTCCTGGAGATCTCGGTCGTGATGGCCCAATTCCCATCCAAGGAGATCGCGCGAAAGAGCTACGACTACCGGACCTTGGGGCTCGGCTACGCCAATCTCGGCTCGCTCCTCATGGTGATGGGGCTCGCCTACGATTCGCCCCAGGGACGGGCGGTGGCCGCCGCCCTCACGGCCATCCTCACGGGCGAGGCTTACGCCCAATCGGCGCGGATGGCCGAGGCATGGGGACCCTTCGCGCGCTGCGAGGCCAACCGCGAGCACATGCTTCGCGTCGTCCGAAACCACCGCAGGGCGGCGTACGACGCGCCCGCCTCGGAGTACGAGGGCCTGACCGTCACGCCCGCCGGCTTGGATGCCGCGGCCTGCCCCGAAAACCTCGTCGCGGCCGCGCGCGACTCCTGGGACGAGGCCCTCGCGATCGGCGAGAAGAGCGGCTATCGCAACGCCCAGGTGAGCGCCATAGCTCCGACCGGCACGATCGGGCTTCTCATGGACTGCGACACCAC